>CENX01066872.1_pt1 | contig 46392 bp, 25 predicted proteins | sample 361321 | NCBI WGS metagenome assembly CENX01 (sample SAMEA2619678, study PRJEB7988) | marine metagenome | isolation source: saline water (ENVO:00002010), including | reverse complement strand
TAGGATACTAATGGAGCATTACGATCGTACATTGTCAAATCGACAATATAGGTTCCAGGTAAAGCAAAAATAGCGCCATATGGATCGTTGAAAGCAGCATCTTCATCTACCAAAGATAGGGAAATTGCACGCGTAGAACCAGAAGCACCTCCTTCAGGTAGAGTCCAAGGTCCAGATTCTGAAAGAGTTCTCGACCATTCATCATCTGGCGCATCAAGAATTCCATTATCACGAATAATTTGAACCGGAGTAACAATTAGTCCAGCATCAATAGAAGCTGTTCCTTCATTCATTAGATCAAGATCAAAGGATATCGAAGATGTGATGCTTGGGTCAATCGTTCTATGAGTTGCTAAAGACAATTCCTCAGGTGAACTTGGTAGTGTTCCGTCCTCTAAATAAGGTAAAATTCGAACACCTATTGCAGTCACATTAACATCATATGTGATCTGATTATTATTCGTCCCATTAACCTCATCGTTCAACTCAGGGACTTGTGCTGATGAATCTAATGTTAATCTAAGAGTATGTACTCCAGTGGTAGAAAATGTATGCTGAGTAGTTATCGAATCTGCAGATCCTCCTTGAATTGACCCCCTACTACTTTCAAGAATGATTGTTGGAGGAGAAGTAGAGATATCTTCGATTAAAATGTCATATCCAGATGCTGCCCCAGGTGCTTGATTTAGCCAAGACGCTCTAACAACAACTGCATCTCCTTCGAGTGGTTGATCCGCAGAAACCCATAGTGAGCCAGAAAATACCGCTAGATCAGCGATTAAATTCTCAGAACCGATTGATGTAGCTACCATTGCAAAGTCTTGAGAACTTCCAGATACGTGTTGTACTCGAATTTCCCAAGTACCTGATTGTGTTGATGAAGGAGGCAATTTTACTCTTTCAACATTATTGAGGTCGTCATTAACTCCTCCAGTAGAACTGTACCCATTTGAGAACACATTTCCTTTGTATGTCGAACCATCAGGGGCTATCACAGTAAGGTCGAGATCGTTTACTAATCTCTTGGATGATTGGGAAGCGCTAGAAGAACCAGCAGCATCAGTCCAAGCAATTGTAATATCGACACCATGGGAAGAATCCCAATCATACGTGTAAACATAGGAATACCCTGGTTGCAAAGTTTGATTCCAATCCATGAATGTATTCAGTGGAACAATTCCATCCTTAGGATAGAGAGTTTGTTCAAGGTCAATTTGACCCCATCCTTCGTCCATATTTGGAATATCTCTGGCACCAATATCTTTCGCTCCATTCACTAAAAGTGCTTTGAGAAGATCCGAACGAGGGGAAGAAATTCCGAATTCATCTGTCAAAAATTGACGCGCCAATAGTGCATTTCCTGCAGCAACTGGTGTCGCCATAGAAGTTCCATCCATCTGTTGATAAAGAGGAGTAGTACCATCAGAATGTCTAGCAGATGAACATGAAGAACCCATTGGATATTGTGCTTCTTGCGCCCTAGCAGAACAAATCTGAACTCCAGGCGAAACCAAATCAGGTTTTATCCTCCCGTCAGATGTTGGCCCAATAGACGAAAAAGTAGGAACTTGGCCCGCTGCTGCTGTACCTGGTCTCCCACTAGTGGATGCTCCGATTGTTAGTACATTCTTAGCGGTTGAAGGAGGACTGATGGTTCCAGAACCGGATCCACCTTCATTTCCAGCCGCAAAAAGAACCAGAAAATCACCATATTGATCTGCAAAGGAATCTGCTGATCTTGAATCAGAATTATATTGTCCACCAAGGTTTTCTGACCCCCAAGAATTAGTTTGCATTCTTGCATTCTGCTGCCATGAATGCCTAAACATATCAAACAAAGAACCATATCTTGCTAATGCTCCTGTCTGGTCATATTCTAACTGATAGAAATGGAAAGTAGCATTGGGAGCCATGCCTCTTGAACTACTATCACCAGATCCATCTCCAAGTAATGTAGCTGAAACATGTGTTCCATGTCCACTGTGCATGTCTGCAGCAGAATTGTCAGGACCATACTGATTGTATACTGCACGGATTCGACCGTTAAAGTCCCCATGATCTTGATCTAAACCACTATCTGAAACTGCAACTACTTGCCCTTGACCAGTAAGCGAAGGATTGTGGTTAGATAATACGTCATCAATATTAGAAACTGAACGAGCATAGATATTTTCTAAAATTAATTTTGGAGATGGCTCAATAAAAAGAATTGAACCAGAGGTTACTAAATCTATCAAAGCATTAGATTGGATTCCTTCAACTTGACAAAGCCATGAATCACAGTGTACAATTTCTGCCCCTGAAAGATAAATCGAAGATTCTAATTGATGAATTTCAATATCTTGAAGATCAGGTGCAGGGATAATATTGACATCCAAAATACCTGTTGTTGGAAGAAGAGGAGATAGCCGCCATCCAGGGTGTTGACTACCAAACCATCTAATTCCTTCATTTGAAACGATAGAAGAAATCGCAGCATCTAATTGATGAGGGTCTGTAGGAACTCGAATTAGTAAAGCATCATCAGGAATTACATCCAAAATTGGAAACCCTTGAATTTCTAACCATTCTTCTAAATCAGTTCTATCAGCATCAACATCCTGAATAATTAACATCCCTGTTTGAACTACATCTAGATTATCATGTAAGATACCTGGAAGCGAAGGAGTAACAAGCATTGGATCAAATGAACCGCTAACTGGATGAAGAAGGCCACTAGTTAATCTTAGAGAGGATTTTTCCATAACAGGGCTAGCACCTACATTCCAATGTTGTGATGCCTGTTCAGATGTCCAAAATTCATTTTCTAGACCAATTTCTTCATTGGATGAATGAGATAAGGGGAGCAAAGGAACTAGAAATAGAAAAACAAGAAACAAACTCCAAGTCCGCGCTTGCATAAGCATTGATGTAGTGCCTCCCCTTTTCATGGTTGCATGAATATGTGTGATAAAATTCACAGACCGTAATAGGATGAAATTGCGGAATCCGTCTTAGCAACGCTCACTTTCCAATCTTCTTCAATACCCATCAAAGCGCGAATACAATCTACATTCTCTGGAATTACATCACTTTCTTGATGAATTGCTTGGAAATAATATAGCCTATCTCCTTGGAGACTAATTCCATCTTGCCAAACAAAAATTTCGTGAAGGTCGCCCCATTTCCTCCCTATATCTCTTGCCATCTCCATCACTTCAGCAGTAGTAGTAATACGATTTTTAGCACCCTCCATTACAATTACCCTTGGAGTTTCTTTCCACATCTCAATAACTGAATCTGTACTTAGACCGTGACCTGAAGGTAAATCAGCAACAATAGCATGAACATGCATTATTGTTGTAGGGACTGCAACTGCCAAGGAATTAATCTCAATCTCAGGTTTTACAGTCATTACATCCGGCCCGTGATGACTTGGAACCTTCAAAACTGGAGAAATCGCATTTATCGGACCCTTCTTAGAGTCTCCAGGGTCTGCAGCTCTCCTTATCATTGTACATTCTACTTTCAAGGAACCACAGTGTTCGTAAAGTGGAACCAACGTTCTAGAAAGTCCAGTAGTATTGCATGAAACAACACGAGTTCCTTGAACCCCAATATTCTCTGAATGATTGGCACTAGAGGTATATGATTGTCCAGTAAGTGAATGTTTTTCACCACCTTGGAAAATATATTTTATTCCTGCATTCTTGTATTTCTCAATATTTTCTGCACCAAGTTTACCAGGAGCGCAATCCACTACCACATCAGCAATTGATAGTAAATCTGAAAGCCCTCCAGAACAGGTATATCCTGCATCTGAGAATGCTGAAATCTTAGATAATTCATCAAAAGTACAATACAAAGGAAATCCTTTCTTGACTGCTAAATTGCATCCAAAAGACGGCCCTGTCTTAGTCACTCCTACAACTATCATGTCATCTTGTGCATCGACTGCATCTGCTACTCTCTTTCCAATTGTTCCAAATCCATTAATGGCTACTTTGATGCTCATACACCCTCACCTGATGACACTCCCGTAGCGGGCCATCTATCAAACATTCCAAGACGATTTTGAGCGAAGGGGTCAAGGACGGCCTAGTACCAGCAGGGACAATGGAGTCCAGAGCAGATATCACTCAGAAGAGCGTTCGACTCACTCGTCAAGTAGCAAAGTCGCTCGATCAAGCCATTCAACTTGATAGAGCCTTGAAGATTGGTTGGGGAAGAGATGGTGATGAAAGACCCAAAAAAGGTGAAACCGGAGTACTCACACATCTTCCTGCCAAACTCAAGATGCGTCTTCTAGGTGAATTAGGAGACCTAGTTGGTAGTGCAAATCAAGGAGCTTTATTACAAATTGAAGGCAAGACAGGAGATCTTGCTGCGGCTTTCCAAAGTGATGGGAAAACAATTTTCGAGAAGGGCACAGGAGATAGAGTCGCTTTAGGTATGTCAGGAGGAACTGTAATTGTCAGAGATGACGTAGGCGCAGATGCTGGAGAGTCGATGACTGGAGGACTTCTGGTTATACGAGGAATGGTTGGAGAACGAATTGGCGCAGGAATGATTGATGGAACAATAGTCGCAGTTTCGAATGTAGCCAATGAGGCAGGATCTGGAATGATAGGCGGTAAAATCATCGTAGACGGTAGAGTCCGTTCTGTAGGAAAGGGAGCCCAAAGTAGATCAATTGATGCAGAAGAATTAGTTGAATTAAACGATATTTTGGAACCTCATGGGTTCAAACTCACTATGGAGGCTACAGTAATAGAAGCAGATACAGATGAACATGTTGGGGCAGAACCACCTGAAATTTCCTCATTTGGAAAGTTCGAGGGATTACGACTTTGCCCTCAGGGTGCATCTCTATCCCCCTCTTCCGTAGTAGACTTATCAAGTGAAATAATTATGCCAGGAGTCTCTTCAGGATCTAACCTCAGAAATATCTGGATTCCTCAAATTCAGAAAGGACCATCTAAAGCAGGTTCGGCTTTGGAGGGACAACCATGTATCGTGGATTCATCTCCGAGAGAAAATGACTATCTTAGAATTCATGAAGAAAACTACCTCACACTACGAGAAGAATTATCTGAATCTGGTGGAGCAGTCATTGATATCTCTTCATTTCCTAATCTAAACGAAGCCGCAATTCACGCGATGTCAACAATTGCAATCGGTTTTCTTCCCGAAGACTCTCCAGTTCTCCTTATGGATGATGTAGATAGAGTGGAGAAATTACTCAGAATGACTGCAGAATTAGGATTAGCAGGCGCAATTGTCAATGTATGCACCATTGGTTCTGCACCTGCGATATCTGCTTTACCAACTGTGGGAATGGCCCGTTCAAAACAGAAAACACAAATGAGTGTCTTTCTAAAGACTGATTGGACACCTAGTCCATCAGAAGCATTAATGTCAATAGCAGCTGGATTAAATGGAATTGTTTCAGAACCTTTCATAGGAGATGAAAGCCAACCTACAGGTGTGAAAAAAATTGCTACAGAACTCGATGTGAAACTATCATCAATGGAAGATCACGCAAGAGGATGGATGCAAGCAATGGGAGTTGAATCAATCAGTTTACTCCAAAGACAGCACCTAAGAGCAACTTCTCATGAAGCAGCTGTTCTGAGTGGATTACGACTTGATGGTATTCGTCAACCTCTACCAATGTGGTCTCGTAGATAGACGAAGAGGTCAAACCAAGAAGCCTCCACCCACAGGCGGGGATAGTATGCCAACGGTGAAGTATGGACACGATTCAATTCGTTATTTGCTATCCATGCATGGTATATCTTACGACTCAGAATTATGGGAAAACCAACTATCGGATATTGGATGTGTTGTTGAAGGAACAGATGAAGAAGGAGTGGAAATAGAAGTTTTTCCAGATCGATCAGATCTTTTATCTGTTGAAACAATGACAAGAGCAGCTCGTGCTTTTCTTTATTCTAATCCGACGCCTCCGAATTTAGAAGTTGAAACTGGAACAATAACAATGGAAATTGATCCATCCATTTCAACAATACGACCAGTAATTCTGGGTGCAGTAGTTCGTAATGTAAATACTGGATCAACAGAAGAAGAAAAGGACCTTTTTATTCAATCTTTAATGGACCATCAAGAGAAATTACATCTTACTCTTGGAAGAAAACGTAGACTGGCTTCTATTGGAGTCCATGACCTATCTACTCTTGCTCCTCCATTCAAAGTCAAAGCCGTAAATAGAGATCATAGATTTATTCCTTTATCTATGAATTCGGATATGAGCGTGCAACAAATTCTTGACTCACACCCTAAAGGAATGGAGTATGCCCATCTTCTTGAAGGAATGGATTTAGTTCCAATTATCGAAGATGCAGTTGGAAGAACACTATCGTTTCCTCCGATAATAAATGGTAGTCACACAACAGTTACAGAAACAACTACCGATTTTATGATTGATGTAACCGGATGGGATGAAAGAGCTTGTGAAGCTTCATTACTCCTTGTTTGTTTATCGCTAGCTGAAAGGGGAGGAATTATCGAAAACATGAAAATCACAACTGCCAAAGGAGAAAATTTAGTCTCACCGAATGGAAATGCTCGCAGACATTTTGTTCCTGAACGACTATTAGAGCGGATTTTAGGTGGAAAAATTGAATCACAACTTATACGTTCGGCTCTAGAACGAATGGGAGGAAAATTAGTCGAAACTAGAACTGCGACAGAAGGTCCTCGAAAATCAAACAGATGGGGTGAAGCATCTATTGGAGAAAAAATCCACATCATCGAAATGCCTAGATGGCGCTTCGATATATTACATCCAATAGATTTAGTAGAAGAAATTGCAACAGGGATTGGATATGAATCTCTAGGTGAAGCTCATTCTTCACTTGCACTGGAAGGAGTCCCGCTGACTCGAGCAAACATAATTCGTAGGATAAACGAAAGTCTTTCATCTCAAGGAATACAACAAGTCCAGAGTCTTACTCTATCCAATGATATCTCTCAATTCGATAATATGAGGTGGAAGGCACAAGGGGAAGTAACAAGAATTTCAAATCCAATTACGATTGAACATACAATTCTTCGACAGAATATTCTGCCATCCTTAATGGAGATATTAGCAGAAAACAGGCATCATGAATTACCTCAAAGAATTCAAGAATGTGGAGAAGTAGTTCGAGAACATCGTAATGCTTGGAGAGTTGCATGGGCATGTGCTGAAACAAATGCAGGATTTACTGCAGCAAAGGGAATTGCTCAAGCCCTAACAAGAGATTTAGGGGCAAGAGAAGATATTTCATTCGAGCCATTAGATGACAAGATTGGACCATGGATCCCAGGTCGAGGTGCTAAGATGCTCATTGGAAATATCGAATTAGGGACATTTGGTGAAATAGATCCGGAAGTTAGCGAAATTTATGGATTAAAGGTGCCTATCCATGCAGGCGAATTTGACCTTCGTGCTTTAGCAGAAGCTATACCAGATCCACTGATATGATGAACGACTAATACAACGAATTATACCTCTAAAGATTGGGGAGGAAACATGCAAGGTGCGACTTCACGCCTCGTCACCTTTGCTATTATCATTTTATTCACATCTAATTTATTGATTCCAGTACATAGTTTAGAAGAACAATCTAGCAGTAATACTCCTAAAGAATCTAGCAGTCTTTCTTTTGGTAGTAATTCTGGTTCTAATTTTGTTATTGAACCGGGTGTTGGAACAAATATACTAGTCAATATTACCAATAATGCATTAATTTCAGATTTCGCAAATGTAAGTATTATATCATCTTCAGGATGGAATATAGTTTGGCCAAGAAATTCTGCCCCATCAATCGGTGAAGAGATTCCAATCAATTCAAATGAACTAGTTTGGATACAATTCAGAGTAGATGTTCCAATAGTAGAAAATGGAATGCCATTAGCAGGAAGCAAACATCTAGTATCAGTTAAAGCAATTAGCCAAAATGATGGGCTAGAGTCGTTTTGGAATTTCACAATCGAAGTTACAGCAGTTTCTGGTATCTCAATTGATTCACATCAAAATTTTGCAACTGTAGAACCTGGAGAAAAGGTATTATTGCCTATTTCGTTACGAAATGTAGGGAATCATAATGCTAATCTTGTTATCAAAGTTCAACCCATGTTAGATTCAGGTCTGCCAGTTGATGACACAGTTCCTGATCAATCATTTGCTTACAATGGGTGGTCGGTTGGAACATTTGATCTTTACAAAATTGAAAATTTAGCGGCTAACAATTCGGGTATTGTTCTAATAGAATATGCGTCACCATACATATTTTCAGGTGAAATAAAAATTAGAATTAGTGCATATAATGAATTTGAACCATTAGAAATATTGACTGTAAATCAATCAGTATCTATTGAAAGAATAAGAGGAGTTTCTTTAGATTTTGATGACGAAAACGTTTGTAGTTTAATCCCCCCTACAAGTACAGAAAATCCAGACACTTGTCACGAGAATCTATCTATCACAAATACTGGAAATTTCAACGATCAGATTGAAATCAAAATACTATCAAATCCAATTTGGTCTAACGTAGTATTAGGAGCATCAGAAATTGCTCTTCAAGAAGGAGAAACGGTAAATGACATTGATCTATCCATAGAGATTTTGAATAGAACAATGGCCCGGAAAAGTGGAGACATTTCAATTGGAGCATTCATTGAAGGAGAATTAATTGAGATTGAAAAATACTCTATTTCTGTAGATTCAGTGATTAACTGGGAATTAGAAAATAAGCAAACTACAATGGAAAATGAAAATTGTACAATGACAATTACATTTCAAAATACAGGAAATGATATTGATGGAATAATGGTATCTTTAGATATGAATGTTACATCTAATTTCGGATTGATACCTCCCCCGAATTCAATATTTGATAGTACTGATAATATCAGATATTTTGAGGTGAGAGATATACAACCTAACCAAAATCTGTCATTTACTGCATTTGCAACTACTCCAACTGGATTTGAGATTAATGGAACAGCTAGGCTTGAAGTAATTGCACACAGTATTTCTGATCCTAGTGTAAATTTTTCAATAGCAGAAGACATTGAGTATCTGGGTGATTATTACAGAATATCTGAAGAAGATGATGAACCAAGTGTATTTGTACAACTATTATCTGAAGGATTCGCATTTATCATTCAGAACAATGGAATACTTCTAACAATATTTGTTGTTGCAGTAGGAACTGTACTACTAAATCGGGCATTGGTCAAACGTCAAGAAGACATGAAGAAAATTCAGTTAAAGCCTACAATACAACCTGAAGAAAAAGTAGAAGATTGGACGAAAAAGTTTGAAAATAAGTCAGAAGAAGTAAATACGCAAATTAATTCAAGAAATATAATTACAGCAACAGATATATTAGACCATCATACTAAAGAATCTAATCTAAAAGATGCAGATTTACTTGCCTTAGGACTTATTGATAATTCATCAGAGAAAACTCTAGGAGAGAAATTAATGCCCTCAAATCAAAGAGAAAAGAAAACCAAAATTAGTTCCGAAAAAATCAAACCAAGTCAAACCATCGGAAAATCCACAAAAAAAGAGAAAACAACCGATACCGATTTCGACCTAGACCTCTGAAAAGATTCATGATCGTAGGGGTCGATGAGGCAGGAAGGGGCCCAGTCATCGGCCCTTTAGTTGTTGCATCGTTAGGTATTCCTGAGTCTCAAATAAATATTTTAGAAGAACTAGGAGTAAATGATTCAAAGGCACTTTCACCTTCTAAGCGACTGGAAATCAGAAATAAAATTTTAACTTACAAAAATTGGAAATATTCCATAGTAGAATTTAGCGCAGAACAGATAGATCGTGCGATGGAACATGATACTCTCAATTCCATAGAAGTTAGATTATTTGCAAAGGCAATAAATGACATTGGTTCAGAACATATTTCTAAACTTATTTTAGATGCTTGTGATGTAAATCAAGAAAGATTTGGGCGAAATGTGTATGCTAGAATCAAACCAACCTCTGAAAAATTAGAATTAATTTCAGAACATAAGGCTGATTCCAAACACCTTATTGTCGGTGCAGCTTCAATTCTTGCGAAGGTGCATAGAGATTTAGAAATAGAACGGATTAAACAAGAATGTGGATTCCAAATTGGTTCTGGATACCCTTCAGATCCAAAAACCAAGGATGCAATTCCTTCAATGATTAGCGGCGATCTCCCGCATATCAATCTCAGATGGTCATGGGCTACGGTTGAAAGAGCTTGGAAAGAAGCAGGTAAAGGCAAACTTCCTCTAAGGCCTAGAATTTCCCAAAATGCTAGAGGACAGTCATCTCTAGACTCATGGTATCGGCAATTGTAAGAGTAAGCGCCTTTCAGCCTAGTACGAGTACCATGGGAAATCCTGTTGATCAGCCTGAAATTGTCAAGGCAATCAGGACCTTTGCTCTTCAAAATGCTCTTGAATATGAAGGCGAAGGAGAAATGAAATCAGTGTTAGGACGTGTTTTTGGAGCACACCCTAATCTAAAACCACATGCTAAAGAACTAGTTTCTAGAATTATTCCAGCCGTACAAGAAGCGAATAATATTGCTAAATTAAGGGGTTTAGACCATATCAGACAATTACTTTCAGATGAAGCCCCTGAAGCATTAGAAAAGAGAGTCAAAGAACGTAGAGAAGGGCTCAAACCATTAGATCAAGTTGACAAAATAGTGCTTCGATTTGCTCCTAATCCAAACGGTCCAATGACATTAGGACATAGTAGAGGCGTAATTATCAACAGTGAATACTCAAAAATGTATAATGGAGAAGTAATTCTAAGATTTGATGATACAGATACAAAACGTAAACCTCCAGAAATTTGGGCATACAAACAAATTCAAGATGAATATGAGTGGTTAACAGGAAAACAACCTGAACGAATTGTTTATGCATCAGATAGAATGACCATTTATCTTCAACATGCTAAAGAAGATATTTTGAATCAGAATGCATATGTTTGTACCTGCACAGCAGAAGAATTCAAGATTCTTAGAGATTCAAAAAACGAATGCCCGTGTAGAGATTTAGACACATCAGAACAAATTGAAAGATGGGAACGTATGAATGATCCGGAAGGTGGATGGAATGATGGTGCCGCAGTAGTCCGAATTAAGACAGATCTGAACTTGCCAAATCCAGCTCTACGCGATTGGCCGGCTCTAAGAATACAAACAACTGCGCATCCAAGGGTAGGTAACTCATACCGTGTTTGGCCACTATTAGATTATCAATCTGCGATAGAAGATTACCTGCAAGGAGTGACCCATATTATTCGAGGAAAGGATTTGATGGATTCAACGAGAAAGCAGACTTTACTTTACAAATTACGTAACTGGGATTATCCTGAAACCATGTATTGGGGAAGAGTCAAGGTTCACGAATTTGGAGGGTTTTCAACTAGTGCAATGAAAGCTGATATTTCTGCAGAAAAATATTCTGGATGGGATGACCCCCGTCTCCCCACTATCGCAGCATTAAGAAAACGAGGGTTTTCCTCTGAGGCATTACGTGCTTTTTGGATTGAACTTGGATTAAATCAAAAAGATATTTCAGTTTCTATGAAAAGTATAGAGTCACATAATTCAAAGGTAATTGAAAGTGATACTCCGAGAGCATCTTTCGTTCGTGAAAAACAAACTTCTCTTACTCTAAATATGAGTGCTAATTGGCCTACTAAAGACCTTCAAATCCCTAAACATCCTGATGACCCAGGTATGGGATTTCGAGTTTGGCCCGCTCCTAAAGACGGAGATTGTATAATCTTAGAAAAGGAAGACATCAAAGAGCAAATTAGACTCAAAGAATTTGCTAACGTAAACTGTGATGGAAATATACTTGAAGAAAATGGATTTGATAGAATAGATCGAAGACCAATTGTTCATTGGCTTCTCGAACATCATTGCCAACCTGCTATTCTTTCTATACCTGAAGGAGTCGAAATAACCAATCAAAAGGGTTTGATTGAATGTGGACAATATTCTGTAGGAGATATTCTTCAATTAGAAAGAGTAGGATTTGCACGTATTACTGAAATATCTAACAATACAGACATCAAACTTGTCTATCTTCATGAATGAAATCTGGCGTGGGATTCAAAGGCTAATTACTGGTGGAAATGGTATGAGACGAGCCAACTTAGTCACTGTTGTGCTTTTGTTTATGCTAATACCATTGCTACCACTGCAAGAAGTATCAGCAAATCAATCAGTGGTGAATCCTGGACCGGTAGAACACACATTATTCTTCATAGGAGAAGCAGATGGTACCAAATCTGGTTCAATGACTCCTTCTGAAAGTTCACTAAACAATTTTATCGAAAATGAAGTCAATACCGAAGCATCAGCAGAACAGCTTAAATTATTATCATTCGAGAGTTCAATAGCAAGTGATGGAATTATTCCTGAAGGAACATGGATCTACAGAACGAATTACAGGGTAGAGGGTGCATCTACTGCAGCCGCGAATTGGACTGTAGAAATTGAGATTGCTGGTGAAACATTTTCCAATTCAATATTTTCAGTCGCTGGCCGAGGACCAAGCTTCGACATAGATGTTGAAATTGATGAATTGGTTGTCAATCAAGGAGAACAAATCATTGTTACATTTTATCTTGAAAATGGTATTATGTGGACATCTCCAGATGATAATTCTAAAATGTTCGTTAGTTGGGGTGGTCCAGAATCTACAGCTGGACTTGTAGTAAATGCACCATTAGTAGAAATCGAAATGATGGAACCTAATGTAGATGGAAACGAAGTTTTTTTCCCAATTAGATTCCATTCCTCTTTCGGAAATGAATTAGCAAAGAGTGATTCTATGATTGCCAAAATAAGAGGGGATACCATTCAAGGAGACCCATATATCAGTACTATTTCTGATGGGGTAGAGGTAGTGTATGTTTGGAATGCTGAAGGATTTCAATCAGGTGAATACACCCTAAACCTAACTCTTCAACCACAAGAAGGAGTTAATATCCAAACAGAAATTATCCATAATTTAGTTTTAGATGGTAGTTCTGGAGACGGAGACGGGTGGTATCCTTCTAGCGAGCCTGTAAGAACTGGAGGCACCAATTTACACTTAGACATCAACGTTAATCAAGTGGATGATAGACTAGAAAGGACGAGCAAACTAGAAATTGAGGGAGCAGTATCTACATGGATTCGATGGGGATTGGACAACATTGGCAACGAAAGTCTTGACTCAACATCGTGGTGGAGAGAACTAGGAGATTCTGGGTCTATTGTTGGCGCTGATAACTTGAATAATCGCGTTGTAGACGATTCTGAAATTGATATTCTTGAGAATTACCTAACAGGGAGTTCCCGTAATTTAGCCGATTTCATTGATAGAGCGCTAGCATTAGAATCGAAATCAATTCTCGGAGGAGACCCATTTGACCTAGAAGGAGCCCTAGATATTGACATAGATATGAATGGCCAAAATTCCTTCGGACCTGAACCAATTACAATCACTATTCGCTCCAGTACGGTTCTAGATTCAGGTTCTTTTGTTTTCATTGAATCATTTGTACGATCACAATCCCAAACATATTGGACAAAAGTCAGTTTAGATGCTACACTTTCTACAAACCCACTTCAGGGGATTTCTAATGTATTCTCTGAAGAAATTGATTCGAATCACCTTAGGATAGGAATAGCAGAGAATGTACGCGTCTCATTCTCATCGGAAGAAAGAATAGATGATTTCAGAGTCACTATTACCCCAGCAACATCATTTGTTGACGGACCTATGATTGGACTATTTCTCTTGTTGGCAATACTCATTGTTAGTGCTACTGTATCTGTTAGAGGCACTAGAAATAAAACAAGATCACCATCGATATTTTGGCTTATTCTCTCCGCATCTATCTTATTAGTATTATACACAATGGGTATCAGAATGACTCTTGTGCTAGGAGCAGGAGTTGGAACTTTTGTTCTCTCATTAATCATTATATTCATTTCTCCAAGTCTTCGAATCGATGGACTAGATGAGATCCCTAATAAAAAAATTCCAGTAATTGATTGTCCAATTTGTAATCAAGCAAATCCAATCACTTCAGATGAACGTCCTCTAAGACTACCCTGTGGAGGATGTGGTAGAACGCTCCTAATTGAATAGTTATTCATAGCGGCCAGTTCTAACTAACGCATCTACAGTTCTACTCGCAAACAAACGCACTTCTTGAGAACGATTCCATTCAATAGAAATATCATGAAGTTGAGATGCTAGATCTCTAGACCAATCAGGAGCTAGAATTCGATGCCATCCTAATTCCTCTATTCTAGGTGTTGATGGACGTTCATTAGAAAGTAGTGGAAGAAAATATGTAGAAAGTGACCTTGCTTGATCTTCAATATCCATCTTACTCCATCCTAATGTAAGTCCTTCCAGTAAAAATGGATCTAAGCCAGGGAGCATTTCCACTGATGGATCAGGTACTTCAGGTAGGGGGACGACATTTATTCGTCCAATCTGTTGCAAATAATCACGTATGATTGTAAAGACTGGATCATAAGTTTGATCTATCGCATCATGTAACCAATTACCTGCAATCGAAAAAGGAAGAAGGCGAATACTTCGAGTACCATCTGGAGATAATTCTTCCATCAATGATGCAGCAGTAGCTACAGGAGATAGGCGTCCATGTCTACCATCACCTTTGTGGCCATCTAATGCATGAACAATAGTAGGATTTAGAGTAAGTATTTCTTCACCTAAATCCCATATAATATCTGCATCATGAGAATCTAATATATCAATTAAAATTCCAGAATTTTCAACAGATGAAGGAGCAAAACGTCTACTATATGGGCGTCCCAAATCAATTAATGCAGATTCAATCATTGATAATGCAATACATCCAGAGATAGTTAATGGAGCACGTAAGCTAACAGATTGGTTAGGATTATCCAATATATGCCTCGCAGCATTACGAATTGATTCTGATGACGCAGAGAATGGTTCCAACTCAATGAGGCGCGTCATGATTGTAGACTCACGAGGAGGTTCAAGACCTATGCGATTATTATCAATTCACAGCCAGACGTAGTTGGTCTCTCTTATACGTCCAATCGGAATCTAATGCCCCAGTTCCCTTGAGATATCTTGACAATCTACGAATTCTAGATTCAACGAGTTCAAGTTGACGACGATTATGGAGATCTTTTCTGTTAGAATTAAGATGATCCAACATCTTCAACGCTTTTCTCATTAAATTCATCAAATCTTCTGGGATTTTAGGAGTAATTTCGTTTCTCGCCAAAACATGACTTATTCTTTCACCCAATACTAATCTGACATTAGGAACTGCATGCTGGTCTCGAAGAATAAGGCCAATCTGAGCAGTAGTATGGCCTTTACGAGCAAGATCAACAATTGTCTCTTCAATAGCAGATTTGTCAGTATTTGACCACTCAGGAGCAGAGTCTACAAACGGCTTGGTTGATCCACTTCGACCACGACCGGATGCGTGCATTCTACCCACTATACCACTCCTTGCAGCGCTGCGACTTCCTTCCCCTCTTTAACCGCTCCGACAATCAAAAGTCAGATTTCAACCAATTCTATGATGAGATCTAGCAACTCTACCAGGAGATCCTTTCCATTCCCATCCAGGAGCTACTGCCCTTGCTGAACCGATTAATATACTATTTTGCATGACTAAAATATCATCGCCTTCTCTAATCCCTTCAGGATATGATTCTATAATTGAAACGAAAATATCTCCCTTCCATTTTACATCTGGAATCAGGTGGATTCTAGGCAAGACATTGCCTTCATACAATATATTTAGAGAAGACTTTGAAAATGCAAAACGACCAGAGCGTGGATGCCATTGAGCAATTTGTTTACCCTCTTTCTCAATTCTCCATCGAGGTGGACGGCCTTCAATTTTTACATCAGATAACCATGAGTCGTTATCGTACAAAAATCGTGATGCTGAACGGTATATTTCTAATCTATGACGGTGCCCCTTTGGACCTCTTATTTCCAATCGCTTAACAACATCAGATATTGTAGACTGTAGCCTATCTAATGCTTCAGGTGAACCAGCAGTAGAATTTCCCCTCGTATCGATTAATTCAAAATCTCCATTAATTGAACTCAAATTAATTCCTGAATGATTGATTATTATCTTATATCCTATTCGATTCGCTAGTGATTGAACCATTTCATGTATCATGGAAATCTCATCTGAATCCCAATCTCCAGTAACTGGGATATCATAATGAGCAGCAGGCCAAAAATCTTCTAGAGATCTAGGCACCAAGCCCAATGGAGATGTAACCATTACTTGGTCAACACAAGTAAAGGGGATATGCCGAGCAAATCTTCGATGACTTTGAGATTCACGATATGGTTTTCGTTCACTGCAGGGTAGTAATAATAAAACAGATTCACAATGAGGTGGAGGGGTATATTGGTCAGCCACCCTTCTTTTCCAATCATGAACTAATGGATCATTTCTAGAAGAACTAGAATTAAATCGAAATCGACGATCTTGGGAAACATGACTTGCGAGTATCGATTTTCTCCCCCTCATCAAAGAATCATGACGTCTAAGATGCTCTACACTTCGAGGACTGTTGAGGACTTGGGATTCAACTAATTCTCTCAAATTCCCTCTTTTTATTGATGAGCGAATAAATCGTAGAGAGTCCTCCCAATCTCGAACCCAGATATCTGGATCTTCATCCTCATCCATAGGACGAGGGCCATTCATTGTTAGGCGATGTCCCGCTGCAGCTGCAGATCTAGCCCTAGCAGAGTCGAACAAATCTAGTCCAAACCAACTTAACAAAGCCGCATTATCAGGACCAGAAATTCCTGGCGCCCAAAGTAATGAAGAGGGAAAACGCTCCCTAAGAGTAAGTATTGCTTCAAGGAAAATTTGGCCAGAAGAAATTAATTGAGGAGCATCAACTAATATCACGATATCTGGTGCGAGATTTCCATCCATTAATCTTGAATCATGATGCAAAGTTTGCCACGAAACAACCAAGAAATTATCATCGCCGCCCAATTTACCAGAATCTGCTTCACTCAATACAGGAGGTAGATGTTGACCCTCGGATGTTTGCCATTCTATGATTGAAGAAGGGGATAATATATCCATATCTTCGATCATAGTCTGTAAAATAAGAGTTGCTGGAGAACCTGAACCATCACGAGAGAATGAGAATGGTGCAATCGATTGATGTAAATCAGGATCTCCCTCGATTTTTACGATACAAGGAGTATAGACACAAGGCGAACGTCGATCACCCAAACCGATAATCCTAGCATACCGATTACGCCCAACTATGGTTCGACCTAGGGCTCCCATGTTTGCAAGGAGACATGAGGCCCGCTTGAATGATTCTAAAAGCCAGTCAGGATGACAGGACTATATGGGCATCCGCCTTAAATCCACTTGGGCATTTTGGATTCTCTCAATTCTCATCGTTTCATTGGCTCCGATAGAAACAATAAACGCTGATGATGAAACCATTTTACATTTAGAAATTGATTCAACCGATGGTATCGCATGGATAAGCATGATTTGCCAGAATCTCAATGGAGAATGTCCAACAGTCAATGTATCAATTATCTGGCCAAATGGAGATTCAGATATTCTATCTTCAACTTCCAATGAAGTTGTAAAAAACATTACCTCAGGAACTATCTCAATTTTTACAAATCAATCATTTGAATCTAGTCAATGGGAATTAAAAATGGTCATTCCAGATTCTATAAGTCATGAAATTATAGATCACCCGGAACACTCAGGGCATCAAGATGTTGCAGAGGCAAATATTTCTCAAATTAATACAGGATATTTGGACGGACATGATACAGATGTCATACATATTTCTGGAAATGAAGGAGATTTTTTACATCTGTATCAAATTAGTTCACGGTATTCATTTACTTTAGATATTTTAGATACAAGTGGCCAGATTCCAATTCTAATCGAAACGCTAGGAAATAGTCCTAAATTCATTGAAATACCTACTGATGAGGGAGTTTATTTGAAAATTCATTCAAACGATGGAGAAGGGGTAAACCCGTATAGTTTTGTAATTGATATTTGGTCTGATGCAGATGAAAATCCAGATATTGTTTACCCTGAAACTAGATTTAATGGCACTATTGGCCCCCTTGATTCAGAAGGTGATTTTTATCTACTAAGGGTAGGACCAGGGTCTCCTTTAGAGATTGAATTTGAGACTACTGACATCATTGAATTAAGATATATCGAAAACGGCAATATGACTGAATTAAATCAATCATCAGGAACATTGAGAATAGAAAATGTAGGAGAATCAAATACTACACTTCTAATTCATATTCGTTCATCACATTCTGTTTTTTACAGCATATTACATTCGATAGATTCTCCATCTGACGGAGATAGTTTGGGAGATGCACCAGATACTCTACCAAATCTACAACAAAATAGGGATGCTTATCCAGTCATCCAAGATGATGGAAGTTGGTATAATGGACTTCTTAATGACACTAGTGATATTGATTACTGGATTTTTAATATAGATGATGTAAATGGATCTATAGTCCGTATAATCCCGTCTTCTGAATCAACTGATTGTTGTATCATGCGGATAATTACTTTGTCAAACATTACTGATTCTGCTAGTACATTGAATATCATTGGACAGGGAACACATGCAATTGAAATTTCTTTAGATCAAAATCGTACTTCTGATTCTGTTCCTATCTCATATTCTCTAAGATTAGAATTACAAGATGTTGATGAACCGATATACTTCGATCGTTCGAGTGAATTTATCGGATTTTATGTTGTGATTGGACTACTTATGCTCTCACCCCTTTTACCAATCGCATATTGGCAATGGAAAGATAGAGACATCATTCGTGTAGAAAAACACGAAAAACTACGATTAATTCGATTACGAGAAAGACTCAGCGGGATAGGATTAGATTCTCAAGAGGATGGCGATATTGATGCTGCTTTGTCATCATTAGGCGATTCAGAATGGGATGCATTGATTCAGGAATGGGGGAAACCAGATGTTAGACATTCGACTGAAAATATTGACATTGCTGCTTGGAGATTAGATATGGAATATCCAACATTACTGATTGGACTTCGTTCTAATGTTACATGGGAGCATGCGGGAGTAAGACTTGCGGCTACAATGGGAGATAGGGTAGAAATTGAGGATGTACATCCAAGTTATCTTCACTTTGAGGATGAAATTGTGTTAGACAAGATGTATGCTAACAAATTAAAATTTCTTCGGGTTCAACATTCTAGTGGTTCAACTAAATTAGATGTGATTGTTTCAGGGACCGTTGAGGGCGTACCTATGGCTGCAATGCCAACAACAGCCCTAGGCGATTCCGAGGAATAATTCTTAAACACCCCTACGCCGATTTCGAGCTTCTTTACGAATCGAATCTTCTATTTCATGATTTGAAATATCTATTGATTTAGTTAAGTCCTGCAAAGATGAAAGTATGTTTTTAGAAAGATCTTCTGGAACATATAATTTGAGAAGAACTGTGACATTACCTCTTCCTCTTCCGCGATTATTAGGAATGCCTCGTCCCCTAATATCAATTGTATCTCCGGGCTTAGACCCTGCAGGAATCTCGATAACTAAAGGAGAACCGTCTAGGTGAGGAATTTCAAATTTTTTACCCCTTAACAAATCGTGATATCCAACTGGAAATGCCATCAATAAATCAGAGTCTGAACGTTCAAACCATTCATGGTCTTCAACTGAAATTTCGATGTATAAATGCCCAGGTGGTCCTGAATTACCAGGTGTCGGCTCTCCTTGGCCTTGCATTCTCATCCTAGTCCCATGAGAGATACCCGGTGGAATAGAGAATCGAATAGTTCGTTCTTTCTTTATTCTCCCATCGCCACTACAAGATGAGCAAGGATCTGTGACTACCCTTCCTGTTCCTCCGCAATTGGGACAGTCGGTAACAGATTCTTGCAAAAAGGGACCAATTCTTTGAGTCTGAGTAATTCTACCATGTCCATCACAGGTACTACAAATCGAAACACCTTCCTTTGATTTTGCACCTGTACCCGAACATTCTAAGCATTCCACTAACGATTCAATGTCAGATTCTTCTTCAGAACCATTGAACATCGATTCAAATGAGATTCTATGTCTCATTAATAGATCATTTCCTCTTTTTTGTCTCCTTCTAGAGTTTCCTCCACCGAAAATTTGAGAAAATACTGAATCAAAGCCACCACCCGAAAATAAATCTTCAAAATTGATATTTACGCCTTGAAAACCGGAACCAAATGGGTTACCTTCTGGACGATTATGGCCAAATGTATCGTATTGTCTTCTTTGTTCTTCATTAGATAGAATAGCATATGCTTCTTGCACTTCCTTAAACAATGCCTCTGCTTCTTCATCACCTTGATTTTTATCAGGATGATATTTTCTAGCTAAGGACCTAAATGCTTTTTTGATCTCTGAATCAGACGCTTTCTTGGATACTCCAAGAACCTCGTAATAATCCCTCTTATCAGACATGTCGGGTCCTCTACAGTTTTCGGGTATTAATGGCCACCTTTGAATCGTTCCCGCATCTACTCAGAGAAAGAACCACACTTTGGACAATATGATTCATTCACATCAATGGGCGAACCGCATTCATTACATCGTCTGATATTTGACTGAACAGGTTCGTTTTTTTCAACTGATGAAGAAGGATTGGAATTCACTGACATAGGTGAGGGATCATAATCTTCACCAGGTCTAACATAGACTCTTTCTGTGGAATCAATCTGTGATTGAATTAAATCCCTAGACTTAACCGAAACATTAGATTTCTGAGAATTAACTTGATTTTGGGCAGCCGACTCTCTAGCTTCAGATAATCTTCGCATCGCACCTCTAATCAACCCAGACTCTTCTCTAGGTTCTTCTTTCAATGTCACACCCTGAACAGATTCTACTGGACCTGTTTTTCCGGTAACTCTAGCCGAGTTTCTAGCAACATGATCTTGCTCAAGGAATAAATCAACATTCTCAACATCAGATACATTGGATTCTATTTCAGTTGGCCCCCCTTCACGATTGATCTGAGAAACTGAACCCGAGAGGCGTTCTGCCGCTTTTTTCTGAGAAGTAATTGGTCGATTCATTGCAGCGGCACTCAAACGATTATCTGCTTCTCCTGCACGTAACCAAACACCCTTGTCTTCGGCCTTGTACACTTTTTCTAATCGCTGTATACTCTTGGAACGATGCCATTCCATATCCTTAACAATCCTAGAACGACGAAATAAAATATAACCAAAAACTAATGATGAACCATAGTAAACATATGGTATCCAATTTTTTTCAGAAAGTAATAAATCTATAGCTGGTGGGCCAAAAATGTCTAAGACTAGAAAAATCAATGATGGAGCCAGAAGTAAGGCTACTGAAGTCCCACTATTCTTCTCCGCCATGATACTAATTCCGTCCTTTATTCTTTGAATTATTCGCGCTCTTGATTCGTTCATTAATGGGTGGTTTCATTGGCAATAAACCAGTAAGAAGACCTAAGCTAAATGAAATATGCAATGTAAGAATAGATAGAAAAATACCTGGGTTTGGTAAAATATTCGACTTAGCTATTGATGCGGTTAGTAAAACACCAAAATAGCCAGATAATAAAATTAAAGGGGTAAAGAAAAAGATATCAGAAAAAACATGGAGCATACTAAAATTACCTGAAATATTAGAATTATCTGAAGAAAGGAAAAACAAAATAAATGAAAGAGAGACTGATATTAGACCAATCCAAGGTAGAAATTCTCGTAATCTAGCACGCTTAGGATACACTCTTAATTGACGCATTCGCCAATATCCATATCTTCGACCCATCCCCCATAAGCCAGACAGAGTGGATCTTTTTGACATACACACAAATGATACATCCGAGCGCATCACTGGCCAATCATTCTCTCTTAATCTGTGATTTAAATCATGATCTTGGCCTGCAATCCATCTATCGTCCCAACCTCCTATTGATTTGACTGCTTCAACACGATGTAAACAAAAAGCCGGGGATTTTGCTGTTTCTCGACCTTTGAAATGAGCAAATTGACCACTTCCTCCTAATGGAGAATGAAGAGCATATTCAATTGATTTTGGCATGCCATTTATTTCCTCAGAAGGTTTGATTTTCGATCCCATTGAACCAATATTCCTTCCTAACGATTGTTCTGCATCAAGTAAATCATCTACTCTCAATTGAAGATGATCTTCTGGAACCCAAGTATGTCCAATTATCTCAAACATATGTGTAGCATCTTCTACATTTTCAAGAGCAAGGTTTCTTGCAGCAGATACATATTTTCCGGGATTATCTAAAATCTCTATTACTGGACCTCCATGATTTTCACTGAGAATTGAATTTTTTTCTGCAATTTCCCTAGAATTGTCACTAGAGCCCCCATCCAAAACTAAAATTCGATGGCGTTGGGGATCAAATGTCTGATTACGAAGTGATGTAAGACATCTATCAAGGTGTTTCGACTCATCGAGAACTGGGATGACTGTCAAAATCTTGACCTCGTCCATGGCATCAACTTCCCCCTTTGGTCGTCAAACTTGTTATTCAAAAATCATTTAGAAACAGATTGTTAGCATCTCAAATATAGCGGAACACCCATGACCTCCCATCACTACTCAATAGTATGGAAGGGCCATCCGTGAGAATCACTACCCGAGTGGGGGCTCATGAATCATCCAATGCGATTATTGATTCAATCAAGGGTCTATTCCCTGATTTCGAACCTGAAAATCAGATTGTAAACACTCCTTATCCTAAAAATGAAGTATGGACAGAGATGTATGGAAATGGAGGATCAATGGATTATTTCATTCAAGCACTTAGAGATCAACGAATTCTTGATACTGGAATGGATGCAATGACAATGGATTCCACTGAAAATTCAACGTTGTTTCGACTCTCAAGGCAGGCATCTATTGTAGGAAAAGTAGGATTTGTCTTAGAAGGTGAAACTACATTAGGAGGGTATTTCGATGTTATGTTAGAGTTGCAAGGATTAATTTCATGGATTGAAAAAGCAACATATCATGAAGGTAGAAACCATGTTCCAAGAACAGTTGGCGATGGATATGGAATGGAGATGGATGGGTCTTCGAGAGAATGGAATGATTAACTTTGAAATGTAGATTGTATATATTCAATCAACGGAATGTCTGCCTCTAACCAATCAAAATTATGTAACAAAGAGGTCTTAATCCATCGATGTTCACTATGACTATGATTACTTGGCGGAACTTCACTTAGTGAGACACATTTCCAAAAATGAAGTGTGACTGTAAAGTCAGGATAATGATAGTCAATTACCATCATTCTATCTAAAGGAGTAATATCCCAATCTAATTCTTCTTTACATTCTCTCACCAAGGCAAGATGTTCTGTTTCACCATGCTCAATTTTCCCCCCAGGAAACTCCCACTTATCTGAATGAATAGGTCCCTTTCGTTTACTGGCTAACCATTTTCCATCATTCTCAAAAATCGCTCCAACTACATCGATATGCCTAGGTTGTACTACAACAGCAGATATTAGAGTAACAAATTCTACCTGCTCTTCAATACTCATGAATTCCTCTGAAGGTAAATGGACAAAAATACAGGGTATTTCTTTACACTTAGAATGTAAAGCATGAAGCGAATAGTATAGAGTTTCATTACAAACAAATCCACCAGCATCATCACTAATTTCATATGAATACTTTAGATCTTCATTTTGAATTAATTCAATAGAAGCAGAAACTGAAATCTCAGAAGGAGCTCCTTGGATAATTTCTCCAGTTACCTTTCTTCCTGAGTTATCTGGTGAAGTAAAAAAATTCATATTCAATCCTCGAGATTCAATTCTAGGAAGTGAAGCGTTCCTTGCCAATCCAAGATGAATGATTGCGTCCATGTCTTCAATTGAATCTGAGATGATGTCTTTTGAAATATGCGTACTACCATTTTTGTCCACAGATAATATCTTCGAACGCCATTCAATCTTTGGACTTCTTTGACGAACTCTTCTTGTTCCTATTTCTGATTCCCCCAGTTCTACATTGAATGATTTGAAATTCAAAGATTCTGCGACTATCCCGCTGACATTAGTTTTCATTCCAGCAAACGGCTCGAAACCAGTCAACAAAATCTTGTACATCTATCCCCTCCGAATTGTTGCCCGATTGAATAACTTCCGAGAAACTAGTTTTCTTGCACTAGATAACAGAGAACTTGAGAAGCATCAATGCACACCATAACTCATGGAGGCGACAGTAGAGGTCGATGAGAACGATCTAGATTTAGCCGAAAAAATCCAAAATCGAGCTAAAACGCCAATGAATGTTTCTCGAATTATTTGGTATGAATTCACCGGAGGAGTAGGTCCTTGGGGGGCTATGAGACCATTATTTGCAATTTTACTTGCATTAATCCCATTCTTATTCCTAGGTCAGCATTTCAATAGAGAACATGCAAAAGGCAGAGATTGGTTCTTACTTCAAATCCCACTACTACTTTCTATCGTTCTTTGGCCGATATTATGGCTATTTTCGATTGGAGATGCATGGTGGGTAGCAAATAACCGAGTTGCTAAAGAATCTTCAATGCTGAATCTATCAGAAATCAGCAGGTAAAATCATTGGAGAGAAAAGTTGTCCTGTACCAGATGCTTTAGAGAGTTGACTTCGAGCAAGATGCTCCCACCTTCTTAACGCTAAAACTGCATCGACAAAAGGCAATTCTGTTCCGTTGATGATTGTGCGAATCATGGTATCTAAAATATCCATCCTATCAATATCAACAATTTCTAAGATTCTTTCAAGAGGCATGCCAGGACGACCAGTATCAGAAGATTCAACCTCAACCGGCCAAGGACTTACAACTTCAGTAGAAAGATCTTCGTCTTCTTTTTGTGCCCTTTCCTCGAGAACATCGACTAATTTTTTAAGATATTTTGAGATTACCAAACTTACCTCAATAACTGGCATTGACATTTGGTTAACAAAATGAACCATATTTTCTTGCAAGAATAACATCTTCTCTGTACTTGAGGATGAAGTGAGGGGCATCGCATCCGACATCGAGAAACCTCACGCGCCTTCACCAAGACTACGTGCAGTCTTTTCTAATTCCGCAGTAGTCAGATATCTATTACCATCTGCATCAAAGAATTCAGCGGCTGCTAAGAAAGATTGACGATCTGTGAGCCCATACTTTTGCATTACGTGAGATACCACTCTTTCGGAATATGTAGCACCTGCTGCTCCTCCAGTTACATCTGAACGAGGAATAGATTGTTCATATGTTGATTTAGCTTGTTGAGATCTCCAAGTCGTAATTTGTTCGGTTGTCCACCCTTGAGAAATTAACTGTTCATCAGTCCACTGTAATGGTTGAGGATTCGGCGAAGGAGCTACTTCAACTGGGGGACTCGGAGATTGTAAACCAGGTGGCATTGGAGGAGGGGAGTTGAGGCTAGGAGGAGGTGTTGGAACAGGAGGAGGGACAACTGGAATTGGAGGAGGAGGTTGATCTGAACGAGTTTTTTCAGGCGCCATTGATTTTACAACCAAATCTGTTTGCTCTTGCTCAGGTAAAACTTCATCATCATCAGTAGAATTATCTTGCCTGTAAAGGACCAGCATGATTGTTCCAAAAATTAAACCAAACAAAGCAGCAAGATACAGTAAGAATGTCAATTGTGATTCTTCAATTTGTTGACCTAATGCTTCTCCATCTCTTGCTTGATACGGTTGAAGAATTAGAGATTCCAATGTCAAAATATCTACATCTATGTGTCCATCCCTAGCAACTAGCCGATAACGTTCGACTTCTGTAGAATCAACACCAAATGTCAGTAAATCTATAGCAGCATCATATGTAGAATTTGGCAAGATATTCAAATCTGTTTCAGCATTATCTACATCCGCCCAAATCCCAGGAGAAACCTCGTTTTGTATTACGAATTTGACTTCTCCTTCGTACTCTAATTCATTTACTCCTTCAATTGTTAATGTAACTATATCTCCACCCGTAGGAGATGGATCAGACCATTTGATAATGGAACTAGGAAGATCAATTCCGGGACCGATTCTAACTAATCTCCAAGTATCAAACGGCTGTATTTCAGAATTCAAATTGTTTTCATATGGGTTTCCTGCACTATCAGAACCTGTAATCCATACATCAACAAGATAACCAGGTAGAAGTGCAGTGGCCCCACCATCTGTGAGGTCTAATTTACCACTCCACATCGCTTGATTTTGAATTTCAGTTAGTTCAGATAAAGGAACACTACCTCTAGATATTTCACTTGAACCAGCGCGGATTCGATAATGCAAAACGCTAGTTAGATCCTCATTAAATCCACTGGAATCAGAAGCTAACAAATTAATTTGGACCTGAGAAGCTCGATCAATTCTCACATCTCCTGTTGGAGCAATTTCGATAATTTCAGGAGGAGTTCCATCAACTGAAAGTTGTAATCGAGGTGGTGTTTCAGTTTCATCTTGAGCAAGACCAGGGAGTGAATCCAAACTCATGGATGCGTCAAGATACCCAGACTGTAAATTTGGGACTAAAATATCCAGAGTGAAATATCCATCTTCTCTAGGAATCGCAACCCATACATTGTCTAAATCTGATAAAACAATCTCACAAGACCCTCCAGGGGCAGGAACTAAATCTTCACTAAACAATAATTTTCCTTCAATTCTTACTACCTGTCCTGATGCAATTAAGCTTGGGCCCGATGATTCATCACCATCGAATACATTTCTTCCAGTGGCTAAGTCTGTTGCAGTAAGATGGCCTTCACCAAGGTCGAAACGAAGATCATTATCTAAACTCCATTCATCAAAACCTAGACCACCCCTATCATCATGACAAGGAACTATTTCACCAACATTACATGGCCAATCTGTGACTTCAATCACAGGAATAAAAGTAATTTCTCCATCGGTATCGAATTCTTCAGGGAACCACCAAGTAAGTTGGAATCTAATGTCGACAAACAGTTCTTTGGAATCAATTTCTGATGCCATAGGATTGGGGCCATATGTACTATACAAATTAGAAACTGCAAGACCATCTCCACCCGATTCAAAAAGGATAGAAGGAGTTCCATCAGGTGACAATGTAACGTTTCCATAAATTGATTGCTCAGGATCGGATAAATCTCCTGCTAATGCCATTTGAATAGAACGAATATCCTGCCAACCATTACGATCTTCAATACGTAATCTGGCTAAATATTGGATTCCCGGATGAAGCGGAGTTTCATCATCATGCCCAATAATAGTACTATTTTCAGAAACAAGCATGGGCTCAAATTCTTCTCTAGTGATATACGTTACTAAATCTTCATTCCAATCTGAAATCCCTCGAATATCTTTGTTGCAAGGTGAAGGTGGTTCTGGGCATACTGGATCTCCGCCCAGTGCAATTGTGTTCCCACTAGTGTCTTCTCCAGTCACATATATTGAAACCCGCTCTTTGTGAACATTCCAAGAATCATCCAAAATGCCATTAAACACATTAATTCCTCCAGCTTTTATTTCAGGAGAACGGAATAACATCGAAGAATATTCAGATCTATCAGGGACCTTATTATAATTCAAATCTGATTGATTTTCAATCCAATAATGTACAGTAATCTCTTCAGGAGGATCAACAGAGTCTTGAATCGTAATAGAAATAGGCTGATTCCCAGCATGAGTCTCATCCCCATCACTAGGAGTTGAAGCGATAATCAAAGGACTGACCCCGTCAAGAACTAACTTAATTGTGTTCTGTCCAGCATTAACAAAATTCGATTTATTTTTCATATCGAAAAGACCAACTTCGAATAACATCCCTCCTGGAGAGGACTGGAAGGGAGTCTGAAATGTCATTGAATACAATCCATATGATGGATTTGATTGATTGATAAAGATCGTTGGTTCTTCCATAGGAAGTCCGTCTAAAGTTAAATTTCTACCCATAACTTGTAATCCAAAATTTCCTGGACGAGGATATCGAGATGTATCTTCGAAAGAAATAGTGCCCGTGAATGTAGCATTTAATCCTCCTCTCATCCAATCTGATGGGAGTAGAACACGTCCTGCTTCATCTGTTACCTCAAGTGCCCCTAATACGATGTCATTTTCTACTCTGAGATCTAGGTTTTCCGTTTCATAATCGTTCACAGCAAGACCAAGATCATCTTCTAAATCTATTCTTACTTCGACATCATTTTCATCATCCCATTCCCAATTCGGCATAATAGGCATTCGAATTGAGGTGACTCCTCCAATTTCTTGGGAACTACAATTGGAATAATCAAATGACACTAATCCTAATGGATCGTTCGATATTGAACATGTATTTCCACTAATCCATGTTAATCTGGGGGTTGAACCTTGGCCTGACATGATATCTACATCTAGTCGAAGTAAGGAAGTTGCAACGTCACCCACTGCGGCTCTAACAATTAAATTTCGATGTTCGCCATCTGGAACAATCGTACCTCCTTCCATTGTGGCTTCAATAACTCTAGATCCATATCGATATGTGATATCTAAATTACTCAATAATACTCTTCCTGCTGAGCCAGCATGAATAGCTAGAATAATATCAGTTGCACCCTCTCCATTTTGAATAGTATGAGCATTAAACGCATCAATCATTTCTTGATTATCTGCTACCTGAGGATCGGTTAAAACACCTGTATGAGTAAATTCCATTGTCCCATCGTTTCCAATGTCTAAACGAACACTAGCTGGCCAACCCTCTTCATAATTAATTACAAGGTTTTCAATTACAGGAGTAACAGAGGAATCATTTGTCTGCATTAATAATCGATACTTCAATCGATTTCCTGCTCCAGAAAATGAAGTATTATCAAATTGAACTTCTACATTATTCTGAATAACTTGCCAATTTGTTCCATTATCTGCTGAAACGTGTACTTCAATTGAAGAATCAGAAGGTACGTCGGCAATCCATGTAGCCCTTACTCGTCCGATCTCAGTTCCTGTTTGGACAAGTTCACTTGTCCAATCACCAATGGATTCGTATCCAGTAGAATATTCAATGGATGACCACCATGATACTGCAGTTGAGCCAATTAATTCTAATTTCCACCTAAGTTGTGTCCCTGTATGGGTGAATCTAATCGTCTCATTATTCGTTACTGGTTCCCAATGGGTTCCATTATCTGCAGAAATCCAATAATCAACTCGATCTCCTGCCGCACTAGCACTCCAATCAACTTCCATATTCGCAGCTAAAATTTCATCATCTGTTTCGTGGGATTCACTAACCCATGTGGAGGTACCGGGAATTGGAGAAATTTCGTATGCCCATCCTGAACCATATTCTCTATAATAGGCTGTAGACCATGAATAATAATCCTGAGTAACTAATCTTTGACCATCATAAACCAATCCATAACCATTAGCCGGAATACTTCTTGCTCCTTGTTGTTGAGTCAATGTTGAGCCAATATTTCCTGTGATTGCATAGGCATCCAATCTATCTTGTTGCCATGAAGAGTATGTTCTGAAATAAACATACGAACCATTTACTACCATACCTCTAGGAGTCCCACTATTCATGAAATAACTGTAATATAGAGTAGAATTACGAGTAAATCCTCCATCTTCAGCATGATAAGCAACAACACGGTTTAACAAATTATGATTCACCCAAACTAAATCTCTACTTCTATCATAAGATATACCGGAGTAATCACCATGATTATTTGTTGATGGATCATGAACAGCTAAACATTTCCATTCATTGATGTAACGAATATCAAATTCAATGATTCTATGATATTGTGAAGAAGTCGAAGAGTAATAGGTTGTTAATAGTCCAAAGGCTCTCTCATCATCAGTAATTGCCCAATCTCGAATTCCATAACCGGACCAAGTAAATGGAAGGGAAGGTATAGAACAACCATCTGTATCAATAGAAATCATTCCATTATTCAATGCAGCCCCTTGAACTTGAGTCCCATTATTTGCATGTAGAAGACGTAGCATTCCGCCAAATGTGGTTGATCGAAGATCTGATGCTACAAGCCAATCACGATGTTTGAAAACGGCACCAGAGTAAGTACCTACAGAAGATGTAGACATGGATCTTTGCTGAGAAAAGCGTGATTCTGAAGCATTAGTAGAATGCGGTTGACGGATTGAGAAAGATGCATCATCATACCATGCATCTCCTGAAATGGGAGTAGAATCTATGTTATACGGAACAAAAGAAGTCTCTGGATTGTCAAAACCTAGAGATAAATCATCAGAACGCGGTTCAACAGAATTTGACTCTCCAGACATCCAATCTGCTCGGTTAATTGATGTGACTTGATTCCATCCGGTAGAAGAGGCCCCAGACAAGGTTAATTCTGCATCTAAAACTTCAGCACCTTTTGGTAAACTGACCATAATATTACGAGCAGGGGAACCCGGGGAAGCAAGTGCAATCGCGCTGGAAGTACCATCTGAAAAAGTGTAAATATGTCTTCCACTAGAATTAGCTTCTACTTCATGGACTGTTGAAAATAGAGGGACCAGAGAAGAAATTAGTAGAAGGAAAACCAACAAAAATGGACTCGATCGGCCAACGAAAGGTGGCGAATCGCTGGCGCTCATAGTGCCTGTAGTAAAGCAACCGCCTTTGAATATGACCTCGGATGGTCAGATTAGGTGGTTGAACGATCATCATATCTTATCGGAGAACCGCCATTGCCCCTAATTCCATCAAGTAAATCATCTTCAATCTCGAAATAATCATTCAACCAATCTCCATCTGTATCATAATTGAATGGATCTGTCCCATCTGCAATTTGATCTCCGTCAATATCCAGATTATACCAGCCCCATACGAATTCTCCATTTCCAATATTTGGCAAATGATTTTCGTCACCAAATGTCCTATTCCAAGGATCAGTCCATTGCCCCCAGACAATATCTACATTATCTTCAGGACTCTGTTGAAGGTAATCTATATCCTTATCATCAACTACATGAGCATATAGTAGATCAGTATTGTTGACCTTATTCATCCTCATATAATTCAAATCAGTTGGATTCTGAAGACATAATCCAAGAAGATATTGGCGGAATTGCCACCACTCTTCAATTGGAGAACCATTACAATCTAACAATGGAGTTTGTCTTACAAGAGCTGCATTAGACAAACTTGCATTTGTAATTCCAAAAAATTCTTGGAAATTGTTGTATCGAATGTAGACGCAGGTTGCCCCTCCACAATCCCATCCACCGTCGTTATCAGGGTCATCAGTAGAATCGCTTGGATCGGTTGGATCCATGGTTACCCAAGTCCAATCTAAGGTTGCTCGCTGGATTGTAAGTCCACCATTTCCATCTGAAAGTACCGTCAATGGTTTCCAATTATCCTGTCCAATCTCTTGCCAAATGACACTGATTTGTCGATAAGAAGACCAATTATTGTTCGATTCATTCCAACCCTTAGAATATTCATACCAATCAGGTAACATATCACCATCAGTATCGTTATCTTTTGGATTTGTACCATACTTGAATACCTCTCTACCATCAGTTAAATTCCGATCTGATTCGTAAGTAGTAACACCATCAACGGTATTGAAAATCATGACGCGAGAATCACCATCTGAATCAGCAAGAATGGGGTTAGTACCATTGTCAAATTCCATCAAATTAGTAAACCAAAGATAAGAATTACCAGGAGATATTTGGTCATCTATAGGACCTGTTGTAAATATACGCTGGTCCCATGTACCCTGAATTGCCACAGGTTTAGTGCTAGTACGATCGAACCATCCGTCTTCATCAGCGTCATAATTGACATCTAAAGAATTGACCGGATTAGTCGTCCACCTGTATGCATTTACAGGTTGAGTATTACGATAAATTGCATAGCAATATTCCCAACCATCCGAAAGACCATCCCCATCTGAATCAGGGTGAGTAGGATCTGAAATGCCAAGGAGGCTCAAATTAAAATTATCAGAATAAGCAGAATTAATTCGAATGACACGTTCACTAGATTTGACATCCTTGGAACGGAAATCTTCGTACAACTTATCTCTTGCTTCTACAATCGACATTCCTTGTTCTTGCATTAACGCATCAATAGAGTCTTGAGCAAAAGTACGAAGAGTAACGCCTGAATCAATATTGTTTATTTGAGAGAGTTTACCATAACTACGAGATTCATATTCCCTTAAATTTGTAAACAATTCTTCTGAATCAATTACACCATCACCATCACAATCAAATGAATCTCCATCAGAATCTGCATTAATATCTGTATCTGTAAGGGGATTCATAGTCCATCTATTTTCATCAAGATCCCACTCAGTAAACCAATATTCGTAACCATCTAACATTCCATCCCTATCGGTATCTTCGTCATTTGGATCAGTAATCCCTAGTAATGTAGCCAAGAGTGGAGGAGCATAACCCGTATCTTGCCATTGATCGTATTGTGCAATCGCAATCGATGCTCGCCCTTCTTTTCCAAATAGAATCCGATAAATTCTGCTAGTTGCTTCATTAGGATCTAAAGATTCAGCTTCTTCCCACATCTTGGGAGCATCAGGTGGTGCTAAACCTCCGTTAATCGGATTAGTGGTAGTCAAGTTTAGCTCTTCTCGATCAGTTACAGCATCTTGGTCTCCATCATAACCCCCATCACCAGAAACTAATGGATTAAGTGTCCACTCTTGATTGGTTTCATTCCATGAAGTAAACAATAGTTCTATTCCATCCAACATTCCATCATTATCTGTATCAGGATTATTTGGATCTGTGGTTGGGCCAGTCAAGTTGTATTGTTCTGAACTCATAAATGAACCAAAGGAAACGTTCCCCCCTGCACTACTCCAAGGCTGAGGAGTTCCAATATCTCCAACAACGAAGAGGTAGAATTGGGGAACAGAAACGATTGAACTAATTTCATTATCTTGATTCATGATAGAACCATATTCTTCCCAATTAGTCATTCCATCACCGTCAGGATCTCCTGATGAATCAGAACCATTTACAGGATTTAATGTCCATTCCTCTTCGAACGAATCCCAACGAGAATACCAGATTTCCCAACCATCAGGCATTCCATCTCCATCTGTATCTGATGATAATGGGTCCGAAGAACCCTTATCTGCATCAACCAATGATAGGTCATCTACAACCGATGAGGCTCTTTCACCAAAGGAAACAGTAGGGCCTTGAGACCATGAATTATCATACAGAGACGTAACCCAATCAGAATGATGAGGAGTACCATCTAAACTCTGGTTGGAAAGTAAAATACGGTCTACAATATGATATTCCATCCAGTTATTGAATTGTTCATCCGGCCCAATTACTCCATCTCTGTTTACATCATATCCGTCTCCATCTGGATTGCTAAATGCGTCTGAACCATTCATCGGATTGATTCCTGCATTGGTGGCCACCCACACACAGGAATAACGAGCTTCCCAACCATCAGGTAAGGTGTCGCCATCTGAATCAACATTGTTAGGATCAACTGCAGTCCAATTTTGTGCTGCATCAGTAGATTCTCCATGCAATGGAAAACCCGATTCCCTAGCAAAATCTAGTGTCTGTTGCCAATTATATTCGCAAAGATTCGAAAGACCATCTCCATCAGCATCTTCATCTGCATCATTAGGATTAAGAGGATCTAACGTCCAGTCATTTCCTCCTGTAAATTCCGTACCAACCCAACGACGATTTGCAATTTCCCAACCATCAGGCATACCATCACCATCTGAATCAATATTACTAGGATCTGAGGGTATATCGGATCCACCTCCACTTCCGCCTCCTAGCCAACCCGATAGGTAGACACTTTCGGCTGCAGCACCAACTGATTCATCACAGACATAATCAGAATTCAGATAATAGCAAGTAAAGTTTGTTTCAACAAAATACCAACCCCAATATTCGGAGCCATCTGCTAACCCATCTCCATCAGTATCCATATTCAATGGATCTGTACCATTGAATCCTTCACTAGTGGTTGCGATATATCGATACTCATCTAAATTTGTCCATGCCTTATCGACATAACCACTTGAGGGATCGAATCGAACTCCGTCGTTATCTCTATCTAAATCCCTGTCATACGGATCAGTAGGATCTAAATCATATGCATATTCCCATCCATCTGGCATCCCATCCTCATCCGAATCGGAAGATAGAGGGTCAATTGGAACAATGTTTGAAAATCTACCTGGTTCAATGCTAGCAAACAAATGTGTGATATTTTCTAATTCTAAAAGACCAACTGACTGAATCGCTCCAGGTACTCTTGTATGTGTTAAATCAACTCCAAATGCCTTCGAATAGTCTCCTTCTAAAACCCAAGTACCTCCTGCTGAACCAACAATCACTTCATCTTGGCTGATCCATATTGATCGAATATCGTTGCCGCCATCTTGATCAAGATCTGCATTCTCCATTCTATCTCGTGAAAATGATGTTTGTGGAGATGTAGAACCTTGAATAAGATCGAAATGATGTAATCCTCCTTCGGTACCAACCCATAATGTCTGTTCGCTAGTAATCAAACCATCAGGACCACGAGGACCATCAATTTCTAAAACATTCACGATTGCGGAACGTGATGAATTGAAGGGGTTTGCTGGACGTACAAATTGTTCAGCAGTAACATTATCAAAAATCCAGTATGGAGGGGCCCCGCCCTGTAAATCACTAGTATTCCAAGCAATCATTCCATGAGTAGTACCGACGTATAGGACTTGAGAAGAACCAGTAACAGATGCATGAGCTGCTGACAAAACACTGCTACCATTTATAGAAGCCAATAAGGATTCTAATTCTTCTACAGGTTCAACAGAACCAATTCCACCCTGAACATCAATAGGAATTATCCAAGCTTGGCCCACAGCTCCACCTGCAAGAACTGACATTAGAGAGCCGCCCAAATTTAAACGATGAATAGAATGGATCGGTCCGACTAATGATGAAACTAATGAATTTTGATCTACTAATCCAGCCGCATCTAATCTTAATGTATGAATCCCCAAATTTGTAGAAATAATGAGATGTTCATCCTCAGGATGATCCCAGTGTATCAAATCTTTCATTTGAGCTCCTGCCGGGAGTTCAAAATGATCGATAGTTTGTCCAGACGGAGACATAATAGAAACACCATATCTGGAACCTAAAATGAGTTGTTCACGCTCTTCAATAGGGACTATCTTAACCACATCATGATGTAATAAAGAGGGAGATGAACCTTGATCATAAATCCTAACGGTTTGATCTAAAACACCATGCTCTACCGATTTTAACCCCGAACGAACGCCATATCCTCCATCATTGTGAACCTGATATTCCTGTAAATTGCTGAATGCTTCACCGATTTCAACTGTTCCAACTGAGGTGTCAGGGGTAGTTTGCCCATCACGATTTGCGTCCCATCCATCAAGATCTGTATCAACGATACCGTCACTACTATTGAGAGGTTGAAGATTGAAGTAAACCTCCCAACCATCTTCTATTCCGTCTCCTCTTCTGTTTTGAGTAAGTAATTGACCTCCAGAAAAGTAATGATCATCTGAATCATTTCGCAAAGGATCGGTTCCAAGCCAACCACTATTCAGATTCTTAATTCCACGGTCTTCATCCGAACATGCTGAATCTACAAGACTCCCCATGGTTCCGAAACAACGTAAACCATCAATTTCTGTTACCCAACCAGTTGGTGAACCATAGGAGTATTCTTCTGCATTAGTATATGCTTCTTGAGGTTCAATAATGCCATCACTGTTTACATCAAAACCGTCACCACAGCCTAAAGAAAAATCTGCACAACGATCAGAATCTAAGAAACCGTCAGAAGGATCTAATGGGTCAAAGGCAGAACAGGTCCAGGCATATGATTCATTGACAAAACCTACACCTTCATTCATACACATAAAAACTTCATATCCATCAGGAAGGCCATCTCCATCCGTATCCGATACTCGTGGATCAAGGAATTCCCGGAGGCCAGATTCTGTTAAATCAGGCGGTTTCCCAGTCAATGATCTTCTTTCATCAAAACAAGTATCCATTGAATATGGCCAACAATATTCCATTAATGCATCTAATCCATCTCTATCAAAATCAGATATATTGTCCGAGCCGTTATTTGGATCTAGACCCTGAATTTGACGTATACCACCCATATACGAAATATTACGAATAGGAGAAAATAATTCTTCATGCAAATCAGGAATCCCATCCTTATCTTGATCAGTAATTGGAGGGCCTATACCAGTTGTATCATCTGGGTTAACGCTTCCAACTTCAGCAGATGGGCGAGTCTGAGAAGCAAAAGAGAGGCCACTAATCAGCAAGAACACTAGAAGAAGGGCTGTTTGCCTGCGACGCATTTCATGACCTCCGGTGACTTAACACCCACCTTACCCCATTCAGTGCCTTATCATGGTGATGGAGCGATGTTCGGACAGATAATGAATTGGAAAAATTCATTTCCTCGAAAAATGGTACAAAAAAACACATTCTGACCGAGGCGTTCAAGTCCCGTCTATTCGCCCGGACAAGAGTTGAGTAGTATGGAAATTGTCCACTTGGGTTCCGGCAGCAGCGGCAACTCAACTCTAATTCGGACAGAAGAAACTTCGATACTAATTGATTGTGGGTTTTCAATGCGCCAATTAGAAAGAAGAATGAGTCTTGTAAATATGACTCCCGAAAAATTGGATGCGATATTAGTCACACATCATCACGGAGACCATGGACGTAGTGCCAAAGCCGCTGCAAAACGTTGGGGAGTTGAAATTCATGCAAATATGGAAACCTGTGAACGTTTATCCCTTGATCCAGTTAATGAATGTAGAATTTTTGAAAACTTGGAAAGAAGAGACTTAGGTCCAGATCTTTCTTTTCTCCCAATCCCTGTCCCTCATGATGATGCAGATAATGTAGCATATGTCCTATCCTCTCCTGAAGGACGAGCAGGATTTGTGACAGACCTTGGAGAACCTACTGAAGAATTAGTGAAGCATTTAACAGGATGTAGCCATTTATCAGTGGAAGCAAATTACGATACAAAACGATTATTCGGAAATCCCAGATATCCTCAGCCTCTAAAAGACAGAATTCATGGCAGAGGAGGGCATTTATCCAATAAACAAACAGCTACAATGCTCAATCGCCTTGTACATGACAAATTAGATTCCATTGTTTTATGTCATCTTTCATCAGACAATAATGCACCTCACCTAGCTGAGAGTGAGGTACTGTGCGAGATAGGTGAAAAATTTGAGGGAGTAATACATATTTCTCGTCAAGAAGGTCCCGAATTTGCACAATGGTTAGGTGAACGGGCCGCAGAACCTCTACGTTGGTCCTAACCACCTCCAGAGTTCCCGCTTACTGCGAATTGCTATGTATGGTGAAATGTCTCTCGGTCCGTGGACATGCGACGCGACCGCCAATTAGGGCATGATTCCGGGGTCAGCGAAATCCTCGGAGTTACGATGCTTTTGGCGATGGTGGTAGCGATTATGAGTGCAGTAGTAGTTTTTCTGCAGCCATTTGTAATAGATCTAAACGACAATAGAGCATGGGCTGCCGGCGGAGTTACTGCTGAACAAATGAATGATCGAATTTTGGTTGTAGCAGGAATGCCAAATGGAACTGGATTAGTACATCAAACTGGAATACCAGGTGGAAGTATAGATGTACTATTCAATATCGAATCATGGACAATTGGAGCAGATATTCATGGAATTGATCGGGTTGAAGTTTTTCGAAACGGTTCTGGAATAGTTGTTAGCAGCGATAATCGTACTGCTGAAACAATTGAAATTTGGACAGATGGTGACCAAGCAGGATATTGGAATGAGGGAGTATGGACAACAGAATGGCCCATGACAGAATGGCAGATTCTAATTGACGACCCACTTTCATATTTATCCACGTTACGAGTAGACGTACTAGATAGAAACGGTACTACAATTCATAGATGGATGGAGATAAATATCGATGGATTACGTTTAACTTCGCCATTAGCAGAGGGTTCATTTGTTGTTGATTTATCTAATTCAGCAATCATAGAAAAATTACCAAACAAAAATCTAGCAATTGAATCGTTTCCAAGACTTAGTCATGGAGAAACTATCGATGGAGGGCATGTTGTTCGATTTGTCCTACTAGATATCGATGTTGATAGTGCTGCTACAGACTTAAACAAAGATCTTGACTTAACTAGCCGTGGTACAGAAATGCTATTTGATGTAGAAAACGCTAGAAATTTAGTGCTAGAAATGGATATTGGGGGAGAATCAACAGTAGAACCGAGGTATATCGACCATTGGACTTCAGAACATGAAGTCCTAATTGCTACTGGAGATCTAGAAGGATATACCGGATTTGGTCCAAAGGGACCATTGAGTGGATCAGAGGGGTTAACTTTCCATTCTAATCCCGAAAACTTCCAACTAGAAGTTCTTCTTCAACGTGTGGAGGTGGTTCCTTGAGAAGGCAACTTCGCGATAATGAAGAGGCAGTATCTGCGGCTGTTGCTACCGTACTTCTCTTTGCAATTGTATTGAGTATTATTTCAGGAATGATGGCTATGATTGTTCCAACTATGGCTGAATTACAAGGTGCAGTAGATAGAGAATCTATGGAAGGCCAATTCACAGATCTAGCACAAGAAACGGTGAGACTTTCTGAGACTGGATTACCAGGAGATATAGCTGAGATGACCGTTAAGCCTCATACGGGGGACATAGGATGGGATATTCGTAAAGAAGGAACATGGTATTCTGCAAGCCTATATGAGAATCAGTCACTACGCTTGAAGGGATTAAATGATCTTGACTCTTCTTTCCAACATAGGTACCCCAATGGAGAAGTATCTTCGGCTTGTTTGACCGATCTTAGAGCATACTCTGGAGCACTAAATATCCACGAATCACCTACATTAAACGGAACGTTACTGTTAACTCCAATGTCTAATTTACAACAACCTCTTGAAGCAACAATAGTGAAACATGATGAAGATAATTATCGCATTAACACTGGAGAGATTTTTTCCGTAGCATCAACAAATATTGAACCAGCAATTACCAAATCATCTAACACAATGAGAGCACTTTTTGTTCAAGGCGAATCAGGTATTGCAACTTATTCTCCTGATTCACCTTCTCCTCATGCTAAAGGAAGGACATGGACAATTCCCCTTCCTGCAGGAGAAGTAGAGTTCATTTTGTATAGTGAAGAATCTTTTGTATCTACCATGAAAATTAATGATGACGTTTCGTCTTATATCTCTACAACATTATCTACTCAAGGACCCGAGGGTAGTTCAGGAAGAATTTCCACTGCTACATTTTCACATGATGTCACTTCAGAAGATGTCGCTATAATCACATCAACTGCAGATGCTAGACTGGTTATTCTTAGAAGTGGAAATACTGATGAAGGAATCTCGGCATTATTAGATTGGACTGGAAGCACCATCGGAACAGATTTTTTGTTACCTTCTATCTCTGAAGATATCATAATACATAATCCCGGATTAGAAACATCAGCAGTACTTCTGAACGGTTTTTACCACAGTGTTGGAGCAAGAGATAGTTTACGACTTTCGCTAGATAGTATAGGTGGATGGATTTCTTCTAATCAAGAAGTTGAAGTCCTTCTTGTAAGAGGAGGAGATCATGACTCTGTTGCAAATGGGATTGATACACTGAATCCAACATCTACTGGGAGGACTAGCGGGAGTAGCTGGGAAAATATCATTTCAGGTTCAACAATGAAGACTAGTTTAGTTTTCCAAAGATTAGGAATTGACACAACCATCTCATACGTAGATAATATCGAAAATACCAACTCTATTTCATTAATCTTGAATGAATCAATTCTTTCCACATCTGTCGAATGGAATTCTAATCAAGGTGGACGATTAGTTATCGATTCAGAACGACAAATAGGTCAAGGAGAAACACCTATTCGAATATTTATTTCATACGGAGATTCAGGAATTACTGAAATCCAAGAAAAGGGAACAGAACGGTGTATTGGATTCACGGATAGAATTACTGGATGGGTACAAAATGACTTACCTTGGAGAGATGTATCTTTTATGGCAGATGCTGGAATTGAAGATTCATGGAAAAATGGAGAACATCCAGCAGGAATCAGAATAGAATTTCGAGGACCTACTGATAAAGGTACTAACTCTGCAATCGCATTGGGCTGGTCAATTCCTTTGCCAAGAATGGATTATAGTTTCTCATCTAGTGTATCAGGTTTAGAAATTGGATGGAGAGGAGGATATGTTGGAACGAATCATCCAGAATATTCACCAGAAGCAATTCTAACACCACCTAGTCGAGAAGGGCCCGGCCCTAGAGTTGCTGTAACTGTACCTGTAGTTTATCCAGACTTAGATATTGTAACTGGAAATTCTGATCACGAGGTAACTCTAACATTGGATTCTAGATTCCAATTAGCATCAATTTCAGCACATGAAGTAAGGCGAGGTTGGGATGGACCTTACGGGGAATCAGTTGCATCTCAAGATGCTATAGATCTCGATCAATCTGTTGACTGGTTGATATTTCCGGGTAGATTAGACTTATTGAATGATTATGTAGGATGGGTTCAACCTACTCCCACATCTGCTGAAAGTATCTATCATGCAGGTGGAGATTATATCTCATTTAATCTTCAAATTGCAATTATTGATTATCAAACTGAGGTGGCATAATGAAACCAAATCGACAAGATAACGAAGCAGCATCAACTGAAATTGGTTATGTGTTGACGTTCTTTCTTGGATTGATGTTTCTTACTACATTCTCAATATGGACATTTGACATACAGCAGGCTACAGAAGAAAGATGGACGAATGAGGCAATTCAAGAAAATTTACGTGAAATCGCAGAAGCTGTTGAAAGATCAGATGCAGCAATGAGACTTGATGCTAATGCATCATATGCAGAACCTGTCGAACTGCGTCTGTCTGCAGATACGGGATTGGGGTTAATCCTACTATTAGATGATGAAAAATTAACTATGACTGATTTTTCAGAGTCTCGAACATATAGTCAAGAGATTTCTGCTGCTTCAAGCGCCTCACACTATTCTGAGGTTGACTTAGCAGGAGTAGAAGTTCTGTGGGTTTCGCTTCAGAATGGAAGTATCTCGATTTCAACTCAACAACCAGGATTTTAACCTAATAATGCTCTATATACTGATGCTTGAACTTCCATCATTCTGTCATTAGCGCCAATTTCACGGAAAACAGTTAGCGCACGTTGAAGATGCGACATTCGACTTGATTGATTAGGATCTGAACTTCCAAGTCGTGCAAGAATTTCCCCCAAAAGCATTCGATGATCATTTGCTTCAGCCAATGCTAAAGCATCCAGATAGTATTCCATAGCCTCATCAGCACGCCCTGTATCCATCATTACTTCACCTAATAACATCTTAATTTCAACAGATGCACGATGATCTGGTTCTTGAGACATAGCAGTTAATGCCTCACTATAATGATGAGCAGCAAGTTCCAAATCTCCTGTTTTAGAATATAATCGTCCTAATACAGTTCTAGCCCTAGCATGTAGGTGATGATCGACATCTAGAGTCAAATCATGAGCAATCATGGCATGGTTTCTAGCAGAATCAATTTTATTCATATCTAACAATACAGATGCAAGACGAATTCGAGAGATTATCAATTGATTATCCTTATCTCCTTGAAGAATCTTCTCAACCTCATCATACGCTTCAAGAGCTTTTTTTGGTTTTCTTAATCTACGATGAATACTTCCTACATTGAGATAAGTTCTAGAAGCGCTAACTGCATCTCCTGTTTCAATAAATACAGCTAAACTTTGGTCTAATAATTTAAGAGCAGGCACCAAATTATCTCTATGTACTTCAATATCTGCAAGTGAAGAAAGTAAACGGGCCCCCTGCTCGGCTAGTCCATGTTTTTTTGCTAGAGGTAAAGCTTCATTATGACAACTCTCAGCTTCTAACCACCTATTCTGTAGAATTAATAAATCACCTTTTATTTCCAAAAATGAAATACGAGAAATCTCAGTCATCTGAGAATGATCAAGGGAATCTAAGACTGTCAGAAGATTGGTATGACCGGCAGAAACAAGATCTTGACCTACTTCACCCAAGATTTGAGCAAATTCTTCTGTGTCCCCAGCCTCGGCGAGATGATGAAGAAACTCTAGATCATCCATTCTTGAACCGCGATGTGATCTATAATGAGAAGCAGCATTTTCATGAAGCTCTTTTCTCATCACATCATCCATAGAAGAAGTTAGAAATTCACGAATTAAATCGTGAACATCAAATGACTCTTTAGAAATCTGCCGAGCAAGCCCTTTTTCGACCAACCCGTCAACTAAATCAATATCTACATTGGCTTTTGATATCGCTTCCATAGGAACAGCATCACGGAATACTGCTAATGCCCCAAGAAGTCTTTTCTCTCCGCCTGATAAACGGCTGAATATTTCTTCTTCGATAAATTTTTCAAGAGTATCATGGAATGTATCACCTACCCCCCCTCGATTGATTAATTGTAGAACCAATGGATGGCCACGTGATAAATTATACAGATGAAGAAATGTAGTCGGGTCTAAGTCTGGAACTTGAGTAAGTAAATGACGGCATGCTTGTTGATCTAATCCATCCAAGGGCATTACTAATGTTGTAATTCTACCTTCAGAATCCTTTTGAGGAACCACCATCCTATAAGATCTTGAAAATAAAACTAAACCTACTTTTTCGCATGAATCTAACCTAGTGGTTAATCCTCTAATGATTCCGATTAATATCTCATCATTTACTTTGTGCAAGTCATCAATTACAATCAATGCAGGAACTGATTCAAGACTGCTCAAAATTATCTCTAGACTAACATCAATTTGAGGCACAGAAGTTCCGTGTAAATAATCAGATAAATCTGATGATCCAATTTGTAATAGCCATTCTCCAACAACATCAAGAAAGGCACGAGAACCATCCCAATCTTGACATCTATGATATAGCAAATTTCGCTGATGAGTGAATTCTTCTATCAATCGTCCAGCCATTGATGTCTTTCCAATACCTGCAATTCCAGGAATTAGAATCGATGTAGACTTAGCATCAAGTAACGCCACCATGTTGTCAAGTTCAGTCTCACGACCATAGAAAAGACGAGTTCGAGGCAAATCAGCTAATGAATTGACTAACTGTTTCTCGATGTGTTTCGACAAATCTCTTTCAATAATTTCGGGACTTAGTACACGCATATCTAAAACGCCGGATTCATCAAGGTAACGAATGATGTCTACAATTCTCATAGGAAAGGAGAGATGATCTGGAGCAGCACCTATTGTCATTTTAACTGGGCCTTTAGAACCCATCATAGTAAACTCAAATTCAGAATACTCTTCAAAAACTCGATCAGCAGATTCCATTCCCGTATCAGTTAGAAAGTATGCTTTACGTTTTCGCGATACTCCTGCGATATGAGCTTGCCTTTCGATAAGTAAACCTTCATCTTTCAATCCACCAATAGCGCGAGGAACATTACTTCTAGCAATCGAAACAGCATTTGCAATTCCCATCTGAGATATGGAAAATGGTACTTCTATTGATTCCGAGAATTCATAGAAGTCTCTGAGATGAAGTAGTATTCTCTCTTGTACACCAGGACGCGGCATTGTCAAGGAAATCCCCCCTCTAATTATTGTTTAGGCATAGTTGAAGGATCTGGCACCCACTGCTGGATTGTTTCATCCCAGCGCCATCCTGGATGAGCATCTGCTTGAACTACTGGCTGATTAGTTTGAGTTTGTTGAGCAACTACATTCTGCTCTTCAACTACTGTTCTTTGTTTAGCCCAAGCATATGGATCTTCTTCTTGTACAGGCTGATTTTCAGTAGTTGATTCAAAATCATCTTCATCCTCAAATTCCACAAAGAAAAACACAAAGACAGCCCCTAATATAGCTATAATTACCATTACGGTGACACCAATTAGAACCTTTCCGGCTGTACTTATCCCTTCTTGTTCACCGCCAACTTTCTCTACAATTTCGGTAACTGATACATCACTAGAACTACCATATGTGAATACTACTTGATTAGCACCTGGATCCATCTGACTCGCTGGTAATGTAAATGTCCAGGTTCCGTTATCATCCACTAGAGTCTGTCCGACACGAAGTGTTCCTAGATTGACATAGACTGCGATTCCTGGGCGGCCAGCACCAGTAAATATTACAGATTCATCTTCTTCCAATGGAGTAGTGAAATCGGATTCTGCAGTAAAGGTAGCCGATAACACTACGAAAGTAACTGGATTGGAAGTGGCTATTGAACCGGCAGGATCTCTGGCAACAAATATCACATTTGATAGAGTCCATTCTTCCATATCTGAAGGCTCATAATAATACATCGAAATTGGATCGTATGTTGCGACACCACTTGGTGTCCTGATTACCAAATCATAAAGATCATCATCAGGAATATTCTGGTTATCATATGCCTCAAATTGTAACGATTGACCATCCGGATCAGAAAAGTATTGGTTAAGGTCTATTTCACCTATAGTACATCGATCTAAAGCTTGATTTTGGGAGGAATCATCACAAAATAATCTAATTTCTGTAGGCCAATCAACTGAAGAAAATGTAGGTGCTTGGTTATTAGCATCTGGTGGATTATCGGCTGTAATTTGTACCTCAAACCAGTTAGAATAATTGTATCCATCATATGCACGAGCTTGAATGTAGTATTGTTGTAAATGAACAAGTTGAGTAGAATCCCATTCTGCTTGCCATGCTCCATTCGATTGTATGTTATCTTTAGTCACAATAATCAAATCTAAAACTCCAAAATTAGCTTGGGGATCAAGAACTTGTATCTCAATTCTAGTTATCTCTCCATCAGCATCGGTGGCTTGTCCAGAAATCAATGTAGTATCACTAACTGAAATTTGTTGATTCGAAGCAGGTGAGAAGATGAAATTGGTAGGAATTCGATTTCTATTATCAACTGTTATTGTACGAGTACTAGCGGTACATTCTCCGACTTCATTAACGCAGAAATCAGAATCAGCGGCCCAGACTCGAACTTCGTAAGATTCTCGAGTCTTAGGTAACCCAGATGTATTCCAGAACCAATTCCATGAAGTTCCACCATCAGCGGCAACACTTCTGATAGCCTCACGTTCGCTACTAATTTCACCAGGCAATCTATCAATCTCGATGTGAATCTTTTCGATATCATTTCCTGCTATTCCGCTGTAGGGGTCATTTGCAGAACCACTGAACATTACTCCTTCTCTACCACTATGCTCAGTATTATCTCCAGGAGTAGTCAAAATTAGTGAAGGAGGTTGAGTATTCAATTTAATTGTCCGAGTGACTATATTCCCGTAATCCACACCATCAAATGCTCGGAATGAGAACGTGTAGTCACCTTCTGCTTGAGTAGACATATCATAACTGAAATACCAAGAACTGAATGGATGATCATCATAAGTTACTTCATCAACTCCGCTTGTATCTACTGCATACGAAGCATCAGCCCAATCATTGGTAAATGGATCTTTAACTTGAATTCGGGTAACTTCTCCTTTTTGATCCCACTTGGCCAAAGCGTTTCTCTGATCGACGCTCATTTGACTGTCACCGTATATTCCAATAAAATTACCATCATGAGCGGAACCTGTGAAATTCACAATTCTCTTGAAGGAATAGAAATCATTCTGAGTTACATTAATCGAAGGTTCAACATTGACTAGAGATACGGCTTCTTGAATTGTAGTTGAGGAATCTGGAATAGTGAAGGAACCAGTCTGATATCCTTTTCCGAATTTATACGCAGTATAACGGTATAACGAAAGTTCGCGAGTTCCACTATTAGAAGCACAATCAGGATCTTGGGCATCTGGCTTGTTATCACCATCATTATCAATTCCATCATTACATGAATTCTCAGCAGGAGCGGTTGCAAAATTATCTGGATCGTTGTCGTTAGGGCCAAGACCGCGGTAATCAAGATGGAAATCCTTGGGAAGTGAAATCCATTCCGTCCAACCATCATCTCCTGTTTCAAGATCGTACAAATCATTTCCAACTGCGTCCTTTACAACAATAGATGCATCCCCTACTCGAATATTGTTTACAGAGGCATAGAATCTGACTAATTCTGCTTCACGGACTTGTGCAGCCCATTTTATTGGAAGTTGACCAATATACACATCTTCAACATCAAAATTTACATCTGCAAAAGTCAAAACTGTTGAATTATTCAACATTTCATTA
>CENX01083209.1_pt1 | contig 46588 bp, 53 predicted proteins | sample 361321 | NCBI WGS metagenome assembly CENX01 (sample SAMEA2619678, study PRJEB7988) | marine metagenome | isolation source: saline water (ENVO:00002010), including | reverse complement strand
GGAGTTCGAATCTCTCCGCTCCGACCATTTTAGGAGATAAAAATGAAATATGATAATATGGCTGATTTAAGACTTGAGCTTAACAAAATTGACTCATCTTTGTTATCTCTATTTAAAGATAGGTTTGATCTTATTCATGAGGCATCAATTATTAAGAAAAATTCTAATGAAATTAGAGATTATGAACGAATTGAAGAAGTGATTTCAGGCATTAGATCTCAATCTGAGAAATTAGGTATAGACCCAAATTCTATGGAATATTTGTGGAGATTTCTTATTGAGTTATCCATTAGATATGAAATTGACCATTTTGATGATTAAAAAAACTTGATCTTGTATTTAAATCTAATTATTAAATTTAATAAGGGGTTCTTTTATGGAAGAAATATCAGATTTAATTATTCGAAATGGTAAAATTATTGACGGATCAGGTGGTCCAGAAATTTTATCTGATATCTTAATAAATGATGGAAAAATAAAAAAAATTGGAAAAATTAGCTCTTCAATCAATGCGAAAAAAGAAATTGACGCAAATGGTCTTATTGTTACACCAGGTTTTGTAGATATTCATACTCATTACGACGGACAAGCTACTTGGGATAATTATTTATCTCCATCTTCTTGGCATGGTGTAACAACAGCTTTAATGGGAAACTGCGGAGTAGGATTTGCTCCAGTCCATGACCATGATCATGGAAGGCTTATAAGTTTAATGGAAGGTGTTGAAGATATTCCTGATGTAGTTTTAACACAGGGTTTAGAGTGGAATTGGAATTCATTTTCAGATTATCTTAATATTCTTGATAATAAAGGGTTTGATATGGATATTGGGGCTCAAATTCCCCATGGCGCTCTTCGGCTTTATGTTATGGGGCAAAGAGGTGCTGATAGAGAACCTGCGACTGAGGAAGACATAATGAAAATGGCCGAACTTAGTGCAGAAGCTATAGAATCTGGTGCAATAGGATTTACAACATCAAGAACAGTTTTTCATAAAACATCAAAAGGTGAATTAGTTCCAAGCTTCGATGCTGCCGGAAATGAGTTAATTCAAATAGCGAGAGAAATAGGTAAAACTGGAAAAGGAGTTTTACAATTAGTTTCAGATTTTTTAGGTGGGTATGAGGAATTTAAAATGCTTGAAAAAATGGTAGAAGTTTCTGGATGTCCAATTTCTATTACTCTCGCACAAACAGATGGAACTAAATATGATTATAAAGATTTACTCGGTTGGATTGAAGATGCTGCAAACAGAGGTCTTCCTGTAAGAGCTCAGGCATGCGGAAGACCTATTGGACTTATGCTTGGTTTAAATCTTACTTTAAACCCTTTTTCGGGTCACCCATCATATATTGAAATAGCGGATCTTACTCTTGAGGAGAGAGTCTCGATAATGAGAAGAGAAGATTTTAAAAAAAAATTACTTAACGAACATGGCTTTTCAAGTAATGGCTTAATAAAGTCAATTCTTAGGAATATCGATAATATATATATTCTTGATAAAATTCCTGATTATGAACCGCATAAAGAAACTAGTTTAGGCTCTAAAGCAAAAAAACTTAACAGGGAAATTAATGATTATATCTATGATATCTTGTTAGAAGAAGATGGAAATAATCTTTTATACTATCCAATAGGAAATTATCTAGACCATTCTCTTGAAGCAAGTTTAGAAATGATAAGTAGTGATCATACATTATTGGGTTTAGGCGATGGAGGTGCACACTGCGCAACTATATGTGATGCTAGTTTTACAACTCATATGCTAACCTTTTGGGGTAGAGATAGAACTAGAGGTAAAAAATTAGATTTACCATGGATTATTAAATCCTATACGAGAGATAATGCTCTAGCTATTGGTCTTGAAGATAGAGGTTTAATTAAAGAAGGAATGAAAGCAGATATAAATATTATCGATTTTGATAATTTAACTCTTTATTCACCTGAAATTCGTTATGACTTACCAGCTGAGGGAAAAAGGCTTGTACAAAGAGTTGATGGTTATAAATATACAATTGTGTCTGGTAAAGTTACATATAAAGACGGTGTTTCTACAGGAGAGCTGCCCGGTAGATTAATAAGGAGTTAATGAATGATAATTGAAAAAAATCCAATTTTTCAACAAGCTTACTTAGTTAATAGTATTGATGAGTCTGCAAAAAAATGGAGTGATTTATATGGAGCTGGACCTTTTGTTTTCACACATCATCATAAAACCGATAAATTTGAATATAGAAATACTCCCGATGAAGCAGATGTATCATACGCATTTGGTTACCTTGGAGACACTATGATTCAATTCATTGAACAGCATGACGAAACCCCTTCCATATACAGAGATATGTTTTCAAGAGGAGAGGAGGGCTTTCATCACATTGGTATCTTAGTATCTGATTTTGAAGAAGAGTTAGATAGATTTTTAAATATGGGCTTTAATTTAGCATGTAGACTTTGGGCTGATGGTGTTGATGCTGCATATATAGATACAAGATCTGTAAATGGTGTTTTTACAGAAATTCATGGTGATCCAAATCATATTTTAGGTGAGTTCTCAAGGTGGAGGAGGGCGCATGAAAAATTTAAAGTAGGTGACTCTTATAAACTTGAAAGAAATAGTAAGCTTACTTAATTAATAGACTTTATTCATTTATTTTGTTTTTTAAGGCATAAATTCTATCCTGACCCCAAAAAATTTCATCTTTATATACAAATGTCGGAACACCAAAAATTTTGTATTTCCTCATAACTTTAGTATATGACTTTAATCTATCATCAAAACTATTATCATCCATAGCAGATATTGCCTTATCTCTATCAAAACCAATTTTTTTACAGATATCTGAAATTATCTCAGTTTTACCTAAATCATTTTTCTGATGCCACCTTTGATAAAATGCTTCCATCATAAACTCGTTTCCAAGACCATTGTCACTTGCAGAAAGCCAAGCAGCATGAACTTTTGGCCAGTTTGCCTCTTTTGAGAGGATTTCGGTAACATTATCAATGCCAATTTCTTTAAATAATCTGTCACAGTCTAAATAGAGGTAGGATCTTTTGTATTCATTGCCTGAGGCATTAATAAAAAACTCAACTATTTCTTTAGGCATATAGCAAAGTGGAAAAAATTCCATATCTATGCTTTCTTCAATTGCTTTTTTTACACCCAAATAAGCATATGGACTTCTGAAATTAAAAAAACATTTTACTTTTTCCAAAACAAACTCCACATTAATAAATAATAATAAACAACTGAATTTACTATATTTTATCTAAATATATTAATACTTCCTGATTTATTTCATTAAATTTAAATACTGCATCATTCCATTTTGGAGGACCAAACCTTATTTTAGCACCACCTGAAAATCCTACAGGCTCTTTAGGAATACCAAGAAAATTTCCTGATAAAACACCATTACCGTCTAGATCCTGAAAACCAGCAATTGCATATTCCCCAAAAGGTACATCGATGATAGCTGTTGCTTTTTTGTTAGTAATTTTAACAACTGCACCCATTAAAACTATATCAGCATTAGGTTTTTCGTTAACTTTTGCTTTTCCAAAATTATCTTTCTTATTATAAACTCCAAGCATTGCATATCCATCATTATATTTACTTTCTATATTTATAATTAAAGTCTCTGCATTTATACTTCCATTAAAAAAAATTATAATTGCTATAAAAAGAAATAATTTTTTTAACATTTTCACTCTACCATTATGTTTACGGCTATTTCCACTGCAGTTTCAGCACATTCTTTATCGAATCCACCATTTGCTCCAGAAACTCCTACACCACCAACATGGTAACCATTTTTTAATATTATTGGAACACCTCCTTTTAACAGAACAACTGTTGGTAAAGTTAAAATTCCTTGATTTGGGCTATCACCATTAAATGCCATATCCCTTAAGGTATCTGTCGAATATGGAAGACCAGCTGTAGTTTTACCTTTGAGCCTAGATATCTCCTCTGATGCTGGATATGTCCCGTCCATAGAAGCATAATACTTTAAGGCTCCAGGAGACTCATAAATTGCAATATTAATTTTTTTATTATTTTCTTTTGCGAGTTGAAGGCAAGAGTCAGCCATTAGTTTTGCAACTTCAAGAGTTATAATTGGTTTTTTGATGATTTCAGCACTTAAGCCTGTTGCAAAGAAAGCTGTTACCATTAAAAATAAAATTCTTTTCATTTAAATCCCCCAAATTTTATTTTAAGATGTTATATGTAATATGTATCTATATTGTAAATATCACAATAATAAAAACAATAGAGGTTAAAATGAATATTCAAACTGCTGCGACGAAACTTCTTCTGAAATTACCAAAGCCTATTTTAAACAAACTTATGAGATCAGTACCTAAAAATAATAAAAATGTTAAGAATAAAGATAAACCCTGGCATTTAAAAGGAAATTGGGCGCCTGTTGAGAGGGAGGTGGAAGCTCATGATCTTGAAGTTATTGGAGATATTCCAAAAGAGATAAGTGGAAAATATATTAGGAATGGAATGAATCCAGTTTCTGGATACAGTGATCATTGGTTTTTTGGTAATGGGATGCTGCATAGCGTTGAAATTGAAGACGGCAAGGCGTCCTATAAAAATAAATATGTAAAAACACCCTATTTTGAGAAAGATATGGGAATGATGGAGAGCTCTTTTGACTTAAAAGCTTCACCAGCTAATACCCATGTTATTAAACATGCTGATAAAATTTTAACTTTAGAAGAAGCTCATTTTCCTTGGATTGTTGATGATGATCTTGAAACAGTTGGATCACATGATTTTAATGGGAAACTTAATGGGCCTATGACCGCTCATCCAAGGATATGTCCTGAGACAAAAGAATTGTTATTCTTTGGATATCAAATGATGAAAAAACCTTACTTAACTTATCACAGAGTATCTGCCGATGGAGAATTAATTCAATCTGAAGAAATAGATATTCCAAGACCTGTTATGATGCATGATTGGAACATAACAAGAAATTATGTAATTTTTATGGATCTTCCACTTGTTTTTGATATGGATCAAGCTTTGGCGGGTTCAGATCCATTTGGTTTTAGACCTGAATGTGGTGCTAGATTAGGAGTGATGCCAAGAGATGGCTCCAATAAAGATATAAAGTGGATAGATATTAATCCTTGTTTTGTATTTCATCCAATGAATGCTTATGAGGAAGACAATAAGATAATTCTTCACGTATGTCGGCAAAATAAAGCGATGGTTGGTGGAATGGATGAAATATACGGGGGCAAAGAGACAACTGGAAAACTTTGGAAGTGGACAATTAATCTAGATAACAAAACCTGTAAAGAGGAGCAAGTTGATGATGCAGCATGCGATTTTGCAAGAGTTGACGATCGATTGATTGGATTAAAAGCAAAAAATGGTTATGCCATGGCAATCAATGAAAATGCAAAAACTTTAACTTTTGGAAAATTTTTGTATAAATTTAATTTAGAAAAAAATACAAGAATTTCCCATGATTTGGGTAATAATGTATTTGGAGGTGAACCAGTTTTTGTTCCTAAAAGGAAAGATTCTAGTGAGGAAGAGGGTTGGGTTATGGCAATTGTTTTTGATAATAATATTAAAAAATCAAAATTAATTATTGTAGATGTTGAAAATTTTGATAAAAAGCCTGTATGTGAGGTCATTTTACCTCAAAGAGTACCTTTTGGAGCGCATGGCAGCTGGCTATCGAATTAATTTATGAAGGCAAAAATTTATCAACCATCTAAATCAGTTACACAGTCAGGTAGTAAAAAATATTCTAATTGGATATTAGAGTTTCCTAGATCATCAAGTACAACAATTGATCCTGTTATGAACTGGACTTCATCAAGCGATACACAAAATCAGGTCAAAATTAAATTTTCTTCTAAAGAACTAGCTATTGCTTTTGCTAAAAAAAATTCAATTGATTATACAATTAGAGAAACAAAAAAATCAAGAATCAAGCCAAAGTCATATTCTGAAAATTTTTTATATGATAAAAAAACACCTTGGACTCATTGAGGTTTTTTGAAAAAACTTATGAATGCCATTGAAGCCATATTATCAAGAAAATCAGCACCTAGACTTGAGGAACCGGCCCCAAATGATCATGAGTTGGAGTTAATATATAAGTCAGCTCTTCGAGCACCTGATCATGCAGGTCTTAAACCGTGGAAATTTTTAAATGTCTCTGGTGAAGGTAGAAGAAAGTTAGCAGAGGCTGCATATGAAGCAATAAAAAAAACAGACCCTGAAAAGGCACTAGCAAATAAAGATAAAATTTTAAATGCCCCTTACAGAGCTCCATTAATTATTGTTGTTATAGCATCTACCAAAGAACATGAAATAGTACCAGAAATTGAACAAATTTTATCTGCAGGTGCAGCTGCTCAAAATATTCTCATTGCTTCCCATTCTTTAGGTTATTCAGCAATATGGAGAACTGGTTTTCTAGCTTTTAATAAAGAAGTTTCTTTATCGTTTGGGATGGATAAAAGTGATATTATTATTGGCTATTTATACATTGGCTCAACAGATAAAAAAATGGAAGCTCCAGAAATTTCCAGTATTAATGATTATGTGTATAAATGGTCTTAGCGGAGGTAGTTATGTTCAATTTTTCTATTATAAAAAAATATTCATTTTTATTTTTAATGCTTTCAGTTTTTATTCCTTCCGAATTATTTGGAATGCATCACGAGCAAGAGCTCGATAAGATGAAGATCAATAACCTTTATGATGATTGGTATATCGCAGTAGAGACCAGCAACATTCAAGGCTATGTTGATTCATTAGATGAAAATATTGTCCTAATTCCTCCAGGCGGAGCAGTTATTACAGGAAGAGAAAACTATAGAGCTTTTCTTGGTCCTGTATTTGATGTTGCTACATATGAAATCGATCAAAAAACAACTAAAAACATTAAATTTTACGGTGATATTGCTACTGTAGAATATAATTATATAGTTTATATTACCTTTCTAGGTGATGCAAAAAGCGTTCCATCGGATGGGGCTTTGCAAGATACTGTTTCTGATAGTATGTATTTTGACGTTCTCAAAAGACAAGAGGATGGTTCCTGGAAATGCCTTGTTCATACATGGAGGCAGATTAATTAATTTCTTTATTTGATGGTTTATCAGAATCAATAAAAATTGATCGATCCTTATCCTCATTCCACATTATTAATGCTTCATTAAGATGTTCCAAATATATTATCTTAATTTTATCAAAAAATGACCACATAAGTTGTTGATATGAATTAATTCTTTCTTCAGTTTTTTCATTATCTACTTCATCTGAATTACTTTCCTCAATATCAAGTTTTAGTTTTAATCTATAGTCTAAATATTCATTTAAAATTTGATTAGCTTCGATGCTATCCTTTCCATAGTCATCGATTACTCTATCATGTTTTTGAGACAAGAGAACTAAACTATCAACAGTTTCAAGATAGCTTCTGGGGTTTTTATTTTTTAATTTTGTAGATATAGAGTCCTCAAAAAAACGATAATATTCTTCTAGTATATTATTAGTAGTTTTATTTAATCTAAGCTTTATTTTTAATTCATCAGGACATTTTTTTCTTAATACATGAAGGTCATATAGATCTTGAGTCCAGTAATAAATTTTCATTGCCTTAATAAATTGTAAGAATTGTTGGTCTATTAAATAATCTGATAGTTCTTCTTCCATGGCATTCTTTCTTTATTTATTTGATTAATATTATTATGATTAATCTTTAATACTCTAGAGGTATATATTTAACAAGAGAGTAACAATTATGAGTAATAAAAATTACTTTTTTATTATAAGTAAATTTTTAAATAAAATGAATCGCTATGAAAATAATATTCCTTAAACCAAATAATTTAAAATTTATTATCAGAACTTTTCTAGAAAATTTTTTAGAAAAGATATTAAAAAAAGATGAAATTTCTCAAGCTGTTAAAGACTATGTTTTTAGAAATGCGGAGCAAAATAATCCAGATAGTGTATTGAAAGCCATGGATAATTTTGCAAGAAAAAAAAGATTTTTAATGAACATAGGTGACGAGAAAGGTTACTTACTTACAAAAGAAATTAAAAAATTTGATAAAGATATTTTAATACTTGAATTGGGATGCTTCTGTGGTTACTCAGCAATTTTAATGGCCAAAAATATTGGCAAAAGTGGAAAAGTTATTTCTATTGAAGTTAATAAAATATATGCAAAAAATGCCTCCGCGATAATTGATTATGCTGGATTAAAAAATAAAATAATTATTATTGAGGGTCCATCAGAAAAGGTTATTGGAACATTAAGGTTTAGGTTTGATTTAATTTTCTTAGATCACTGGAAACATCTATATAAAAGAGATTTAATTGCAATAGAGAAAAGGGGTCTTTTAAAAAATGGATCAGTTATTTTTGCAGATAATGTTGGAAAATTAATTTCTGCATTAGTTGGAAAAAGAGGAAAATCAGACGATTATTTAGAGTATGTTAGAAACAATAAGAAATACACTAATAAAAATATTAAAACTTTTCTTGAGTATTCAAAGGCCGAAGACGAAGTTGAAATTTCAACTTATTCGCTAGACTATTAAATCATTTATATTATAAGAAAATTAAATTAAAAAATAATGTGGTCCCGTAGCTCAGCTGGATAGAGCAACGGATTTCTAATCCGTAGGTCAGAGGTTCGAATCCTCTCGGGATCACCACACATAATTTTGGGAGTAAATATGAGTTCAATTGAAGGTAAAGTTGTTTTAATTACTGGAGCAAGCTCTGGATTTGGTATGGTTACGGCAAAGAAATGTGTTGAGCATGGCGCTAAAGTCGTTCTTGGTGCAAGAAGAGAGGATAGATTATCTGATTTATGTAATTCATTAGGAAATAGTAATGCAATTTTTAAAGCTACTGATGTAACTAAAAAACAGGAAGTTAATGAGTTAACTAGTCTTGGAATAAAAACCTTCGGTCAAATAGATGCTCTTGTAAACAATGCAGGTATAATGCCCTTATCGTTTATTGATCAGGGTAGAACTGATGAATGGGATAATATGATTGATATTAATATCAAAGGTGTTTTATACGCTATAGATGCAGTTTATAATCATATGATGGAAAGAGGAAGTGGTAAGATAATAAATATTTCATCTGTAGCTGGTAAAAGGCTTATTCCTGGAAGTTCTGTTTATTCAGGAACAAAATTTGCAGTTGGAGCTATTTCTGAGGGTTTAAGAATAGAAAGTGCTGGTAAGTTGCAAATTACTTGTATTTTTCCTGGAGCTTTTGAGACTGAACTTGGGACTTCAATTAAAGATGAATCAATGCTTAATTATTTAGCGAGTGAAGCAAAATATGCAAATTTAGCGCAACCTGCTGAAAGGATCGCCGAAGCAATTTTATATGCTTTGGAACAAAAACCTGAAGTTGCTGCAAATGAAATAGTATTAAGACCTATTGCGCAAGATTTTTAGGGAATAGATTTATGTTTTTCTTAAAATTATTTTTAGGATCTATTATATGGTTAATAATCAGTTATCTTCTATGGGTAATAATAACTTAATAATTCAAAAGGTTTAATATGAAAACTAAAATACCCCCTCCAATTGTCGCCATAGTAGGTATACTTTTAATTTATTTTTCCAGAAATTATTTTAATTTCTTTTATTTACACCCTCATCTTCAGAATACTTTATCATTATTATTCTTAATCAGTGGTATTTTAATAGCTTTTTTAGCAACAAGAGAGTTTAAAAAACAAGAAACAACTGTTAATCCTATGAAACCAAAAGAGTCAACAAGTCTAGTTGTTTCAGGGGTTTTCCAATATACCAGAAATCCAATGTATCTTGGTCTTGCTTTTATCCTTCTTGCATCATGTTTTTATTTCAATTCTTTCTTTGGAATTATAATTTATATTCCATTATTTATTTTTTATATTACAATTTTTCAAATATTCCCTGAAGAAGAGGCTATGAAAGGACTTTTTAAGGATAAATATATAGATTATTGTTCTAATGTTAGACGTTGGTTATAATTTCTAATGGAATCTTTGAATAGAAATAAAAATAAAAAATTAAAAGAAATGAATGGCCATATCCCTTGCTATAAATGTAACCATGCTAACCCAATCAAAAACTTAAAAAGAAATTTGTGTATTGAGTGTGGTTCATCACTTCCGTTTATTTACTGAATTTATCTTGTTTTTAAATTTTTATTAATTTCTATTTTTTCTTTATCAGTAAATTTAACCCAATTTCTAATTTCATCTGGTCTTCTTTTACATCCTGAACATAATGTTTCATTATTTATTTTATGCAAAGTACATATACCCATACATGGTGAATCAGCTGACAAATCTTCTTTATTCATAAAAACCTCTAATTCTTTGAAATATTTTACTTGCATTAATATATGATTTCTTTGATTAAGTAACAATGTTTAGAATTTTATCTCTATTTATGTTTCCAGTAATCACACTTATTATTTTGTTGTGGTATCTGAGATATTTTGCGTAAAGATCTATCTATTATTAAAAAAATGTATAAAAACCACTCAAAAATCAATTCAGGATATCATGAATCAAGAAATTAGAAATATTGCTATAATTGCCCATGTTGACCATGGGAAAACAACTTTGATTGATTCAATGATGAAACAAAGTGGATTATTTAGAGATAATCAACAGGTTGATGAAAGACTAATGGATTCTGGAGACCTTGAGAAAGAGAGAGGTATTACAATTTTAGCTAAACCAACCTCAATTACTTGGAATGATATAAGAATAAATATTATTGATACACCTGGGCATGCTGATTTTGGTGGAGAAGTTGAGAGAGTTTTAGGTATGGCAGATGGAGTAATTCTCTTAGTTGACTCTGCTGAGGGCCCTATGCCTCAAACAAAATTTGTTTTAGGTAAAGCATTAAAAATTGGTTTAAAGCCTATTGTTATTATCAATAAAATTGATCGATCAGATAAAAGACCTGATGAGGTTGTAAATGAAGTATTTGACCTTTTTGTCTCATTAGATGCAAGCGACGATCAACTTGATTTTCCTATTTTATATGCGTCAGGAAGAGCTGGTTGGTGTGTTAGTGAATTAGATAAAAAAAGTGAAAATCTTGATCCATTAATGGATTTAATTATAAGTCATGTACCTAAACCAACTATTGATAATAATAGTGATTTTACAATGCTTGCCACATTACTAGATTATGACTCTTACTTGGGGAGATGTCTTACAGGTAAGGTGATGTCTGGAAGTGCAAAAATAAACGACCAAGTAAAGGCCATTAATTTAAATTCTGATTTAGTTGAAAATGGACGTCTAACAAAATTATTCAAATTTGAAGGTACAAAAAAGATCCCTGTTGATAAAGTTTTTTGTGGAGATATAATTTGTATTGCAGGTTTAACAAAGACATCAGTATCAGACACAATATGCAATATAAATGTTACAAAACCGCTTAAATCAACTCCTATTGATCCACCAACAATGTCAGTAACTATAACTGTTAACGACTCTCCATTTGCTGGAAGAGATGGAAAAAAAGTAACCTCTACAGTAATAAAAGAGAGATTAATTGCAGAGTCTGAAACAAATGTTGCCATTACTTTTTCTGAGGCTGGCGGTAAAGAGTCTTTTGAAATTGGTGGTAGAGGAGAGCTTCAATTGGGTGTTTTAATTGAAACCATGAGAAGGGAAGGTTTTGAGCTGACCGTTTCAAGACCAAAAGTTTTATTTAAAAATGGCCAACAAAATGAAAAGTTAGAGCCTATCGAAGAAGTTACTATTGATGTTGACGAAGAGTATTCTAGTCCGGTTCTTGATAATATGAACAGACGAAAAGGTGAAATGATTGATATGAGGTCATCTGGAGAGGGAAAAATCAGGATAATTTTTCATGCTCCTTCGAGAGCTTTAATAGGTTTTCAAAATAAATTTTTAACTTTAACAAAAGGAACAGGAGTAATTAATAGAGTTTTTTATGATTATGGCCCATATAAAGGCGATATTGATGGAAGAAGGAATGGGGTACTAATTTCTACAGAGACTGGCCCAGCAGTTGCCTATGCTTTATTTAATCTTCAAGACAGAGGTATTATGTTTTTAGGACCTCAAACAGAGGTATATGAAGGAATGATAGTAGGTGAACATAATAGAGATAACGACTTAGGTATTAATGTTTTAAAAGGTAAAAAACATTCAAATGTAAGATCTTCAGGTGCTGATGAAGCTGTAATACTTGTTCCTCATCAAAAGATGTCTTTAGAACAAATGATGGCTTACATTGAAGATGATGAGTTATTAGAGGTTACACCAAACAAACTAAGATTAAGAAAAAAATATTTAGATCCAAATGAAAGAAAAAAGATGAGTAAAATATAAAATTTACTTAAATACGAAATGAACAAAAAAAATTTACCATCAAAAGTATGCAAGGTTTGCAAGAAAGATTTTACCTGGCGAAAAAAATGGAAATCATCCTGGGATAAAGTTATATATTGTTCTGAAAGATGCAGAAGAAATAAAAATATTAATGTATAAAAAAAATTTACCACAGATATTGATTTCTCTTGGAAGTTTGCCTTTCATCTTACTATCCGTTTTAAATCTTTTATCATATGAGAAATTTCTATCTATAGATTTAGATTATATTTTTTCGATTTATAGTTTATCTATAGTTTGTTTTATTTCTGGGAGTCATTGGGGTCTTTTTTTATCTAATAGAAACTTAAGAATAAATTTATTTTTTTTAAGTAATATTATTACTCTTTTATGTTTTTTTGGAATTCTATTTTTAAAAATAAATTATTTTCTTTATTTACAAATTATAAACTTTTTTGTTCTTTTGTTAGTTGATTATTATATTTATAAAAAAAATATAGTATTAAAAGAATATCTCAAATTTAGATTTATTATCTCTTTTTTTGTGATTATTTGTATTGCAATATTTATTTTTAGTTAGACTTAATTTTTTTAAGAATGCCACTAAAAGTAGATAAATTTTTATCTTTATTATAAATTCTACCTTTAATAAAAATCATAGATTTTGTTTCTTGAGTTATTTCACCGTCTCCAAAAATAATTTGATCATTAATAGATGGGTTTAGAAATTCTGTTGAACATGAAACTGTTACAAATGACTGCTCTTTAATAGACTCAAGACAAATTACGAATAATGTATAATCAATGAAAGACATTATCATGCCTCCATGAAGTGATCCCATCGCATTTAAATGATGTTTTTTACACTCAAAGGCTGATACATATTTTTCTTCACTATCCTTCTTATAATAAAAGGGTCCAACAAAATCCTCAAATGGTTCAGTTTCATACCATTTTTTATATTCTTTTAAATTTTTATCGGTAGTCATTTTTTAAAAGTAACAGAAAATGATATTCTTTGAAATATTAAGAAAATTATTTTAATATAACTTTATGAAAATTAGAAATAATAATTGGAAATCTGTAATTCAAAATCCATGTGTTATTGAAACATCATTTGGATCTGTTTCTTTTTTACCTCCTGTTCAAAATATTCATGATGATTTTATTCATCCTCCAACAAAAATATCATCAACAGGTAGGGCAAAATACGAACAGTACACTAAGGGAGAAAAAAATGAGTAATGAAAATTTTACAGCAGAAGAAGTTAAATCTTTGAGGAATTTAATTGATATTGAAAAAATAAAAGAATTAAGACACTGTTATTCATACCATATGGATGCTAGGGATCTTGATAAATTAAAGGATGTTTTTGCCGATGATGCTATTTGTGGTTTTGGTCCTTATGGCAATTGGGTTGGCAAAGATGTTATATACAATAACTATAAAGAAACGTTCAAAGATACTTTAGATACACCTTTCGTAAGTATGCATGTAAATACTAATCATTTAATCAAAATTACTGGACCTGATACTGCAAAGGGCAGGGTTTATCTTTTAGATGGAATTACTAAAAATATGGATGGATCTGATATTGAACCTGGCTCTAGTAACTTTTTATGGTTAGCATTATATGACGAGCAATATATAAAAATAGATGAAGAGTGGAAAATAAAACATATGAATTTGGAGTTCTTTTGGCCAGAGCGTCATGTTTCCGATGATTTTTCAGCTGATTTTTAGGAATATAATGTTTAATAAAATTTTTATCTTTATTTCTTTTTTAATATTAAGCGTTAGCTGCACAAATGCTGCAGTTACTGTTATAGGCAACACGGATGCATTTATTTGTTATAAAAACGCCAAGTTTGGCTATAGTACTAAATCCGCAGTAAATACTTGCTTAAATGTTCTTTCTGATAAGACTATATCTAAGAAAAATAGTGATGCTACAAGAATAAATCTAGGTATTATATATAATAATAAATTGGAACCTAGAAAGGCTTTAGAACAGTTTCAAATCGCTTATAAAAATAAAAAAATTAGAGCTGAAACTCTTCTAAATCAAGGTAATAGCTTGTTAATTCTTAAAAATTATTTAGGTGCAATAGAAAAATATGACGAGTCACTTGAAAATAATCTAATTGATACATCGGCTGCATATTTTAATAAAGGTATGGCATATGAATATTTAGGTAATATTGAAAGGGCAGTTAATTTTTATAAAAAAGCAGTAACTTTAAATCCAGCCTTAATAGATTTTTTTGATAACAAAAAAAGAAAACTTAAAGAAGCAGGTTTATGGGAAACTAATAATGAAAGAGAAAATTCCTAAAAAACCAAGAGTTATAAGGCAAAAGCTAGCAACCTACGAGAGAGTTGTTAAGAATAAAAAGATATATAATAGAAAAAAGGAAAAAATCAGTGATTAAATTTTTATTTGGATTTATTCTTGGTGTTATTGCTAGTTTCTACATAAGTCCTGATTTTAAGAATTTTATTTCTGAATACTTTAATTTAGCTCTCTACTATATTGAAAATTAATGATTTTTAATACTTGAAACTAAATTTTATTCCATAAGACGAATTTGATTCATCGGTATTTGGGGGAGGAGATGAATCATAAGTATTTTCGTAACTTATGATTGATGAAAATCTATCAGTTATTTTCAGCCTCAAGCCTAGAACAAGAAATGATCTTATTTCAGAGAAGTCTTCGATATCTGGCTGTAAATATAATGTTGATTCAAATATAGTACTTTCAGAAATTTTAAAGTCATTTGTTATGTAGCTATTTAAACGAATTGTTTTTCTTGTTTCAGATAAAATTCTTTCTTCGTTTTCATCAAAAAAACCTAAACCTAACCTGATAGATTTATAGGGGCTTAACCTTACACCTGCTCCAAAAAGCTCTCTTCTCTTTATTTTTTGAAGTGGTTTCTCACTTAACTGAGTAAATACTTCTAAAAAAACCAAATTGTTAACTTTTCTAACAGCTCTTAAGTGAAAAAAAGTATTATTTGATGTAACAGAATTATCTTTTTCCTCTCTTTTGTAAGATAAAACAAGAAACCTTTGCCACTTTTCAGAATTATTATCTAATCTTGTCGCAAGAGAGTAATTGGTTCTGTCAACAGTTCCACTTGATCCATTAAGTCCAAGGTTCAATTGAAAGTGAGAGCCTAAAAGACTCTCTTTTCTTGCTGACTCCATATTAACTATTTGAGCTTTTAAATATTGAAAAGGAATTAAAGTCAAAAGGCATAAAAGAATTATTTTAATGTTTATATGCATTAGTTTTTAGGGCTTTCTTTAATGTAAACATCCCTTTGTGGGTATGGGATTTCAATATTATTATCTTTAAATTTATCCCAAATTGAAAATAACACTTCACTTTGTGGACCATATCGTCCGTCAATAACATCATTAATCCAAAATAATAAAAGAAAATTAACCGAGCTATCAGCAAATTCTCGTAAAAAACATAATGCAGCTGGATTTTTGACAGTTTTAGGATGTTCGTTAGCAGCTTCTAGAATTAATTCTTGTGCTTTTTTAATATCACAGTCATATGAAACACCAATATTAATAGTTATTCTAGCTTTTTTATTACTGTGAGTATAATTAATAACTCTATTAGTAATAAGATCTTCATTAGGAACCATTACTTCTTTACCGTCAAATGTTTCAATTAGAGAAGCCCTTGAACCAGTATTTCTTATAAAACCTAATGTTCCATCAGTTAATTCTATTAAATCATCATTTTGAACAGTTTTTTCAAATAAGATAATTATACCACTTATGAAATTTGAAGTAATTTTCTGAAGACCAAAACCTATACCGATACCTAGAGCACCACTAAATACAGCTAAAGCTGTTAAATCGATTCCTAAAAAATTCATTCCAACTTGGAAAGCTATAAAATAAATTAAAATTTGGAGTGCTTTAGTTATTAGGTTCCTATTATTGGAATTTATACCAGGAATTTTTTTGACAAATTTTGCTGCAATATCTGAGAGAATTCCCGTAAGCCATAATAGTGTGGCAATTATTAAGATTCCTTGAATAATTAAATAAGCAGAAAATTTTGACTCCCCAATACTAATTGACAAATTATCTGCGTTAAGAAAATCTTTAATAGGTTTTAAAAAAGGAAGAAACTCTAGTGAAAAGAAAAATAGTACAAATGCAATTAAAAGAAATTTAGCAAGACCAGAATCAGGTTTTAATAAATTTTTTAAAAAATTAGACATTTGGAATTATTACCAGATTCGTTATGATATCTATATAAACAGTTTATTTAATGCGAAACTGAAATAAACTCTTTATTTTTTGATGTTCAAATGTATTAATATTTTTGTTTATTTATTTAGGAGGTTAAAATGGCAACAGATATAATTATTACAGCAACATTTGATGTGGATCCTGAAAAGATTGATGGTCTAATGGAGAGATGTAAGCCTTTAATTGAAGGCGCCTTAACAGAAGAAGGTTGTCAGGATTACAGTTGGACACTGGACCCATATGTACCTGGAAGAATTTGGGTTATGGAAAGATGGGAAACTGAAGAGTCTCTAAGAAAGCATTTTGAGGATGATTGGTATAAAAATATGGGTGCAACACTTAACGAAGTTGGTTTATTAAATGCATTTTCAGCTAAATATAAAATTATAAAAGAAGAGCCTGTATATGATGAAACAGGTGTTGCAAGAGCAGAGTTTAAGTAATAGGTGATAAAATGAGTGATAAAGAAGAAATTAGAAATTTAGTTGAAAAATATGCTGATGCTGTTTGCCGACGTGACGAAAAAGATTGGTCATCTACTTGGGCGGAAGACTCGATATGGGATTTAAGTAGTATGCCTCCTGTAAAAGGAAAAAAAGAAATAGTTGCGCTTTGGGTACAAGCAATGTCAGGTTTTCCGTTTGCTGGACAATTAATACAAAATGGAACAGTTGAGGTTGACGGTGATAGAGCAACAGGTAGATGGTACATTACTGAACATCTTCAGTTTGCAGAAAAAGATGATGAAGGAAAACCAACTGGAATGTTTAATATTGGCGTTTATCAAGATAAATATATAAAAATTGATGGTGAATGGCTTTTTTCTGAGAGGCATTATGGTGTTCTATATAATGATGGTGGCTCAGGAAATATGTCTGGAACAGTAAATCCTTATCCAGATTTAATTGAATAAATTAAAATTCCTTAAAATCTTTTCCTAATGGAACTTCTTTAGACTGCCATACTGGATTAATTTTATAGGTAATATTTCTTAGATAATTAGATAACTCTGTATTGGATAAATTTTCATCAATTTCAGAATAACTAATTGGGTCTCCAATTATAACAGGAACGTTAGTATTTATTCTCCTTTTTACCTCATGAAACAAAAGAGACGACCTTAATGTTTCACTTACATGACTAGCAGTTTGAAATAAAAAACTATTTTGCCCAGTAAAGTGAAGAGGTAGAATAGTTGGTTTAGATCTCTTAATCAATCTTGAGGTAAAGTTCCTCCAGCTTGGGTCTAAAGCTGTTTTATTATAAAATCTTTTAGTAGTTGATACTGTTCCTCCTGGGAAAACAACTATTGTACCTCCGTTATCAAGAATATTTCTAGCAGTTTTCCTTGTCTCAAGATTTGTAATCATTGCATCTTTGCTTTGGCTAAAATCAATTGGCAATAGATAATCTTTTGTTTCTGGGGCCCTTAATAAAAGAGAGTGCGTAAGAACTTTAAAATTAGATCTTATTTTACTTGTTAACCAGCAAATTACTAAACCATCTAAAACTCCAAAAGGGTGGTTTGCAACAATCATTAATGGGCCTTCTGATGGAATTTTTTTGATTTTTTTTTCATCAAATTGAACATTTAATTTTAATAAATCAACACAGCCATCCCAAAAACTTATCCATCTATCTGGATTTTTTTGATATTCCTTATAAATATTGTAAAGATATGGCTGACCAGAAAAAAACTCAATAGACCTAATAAGTGCTTTTCTATGAATAGGATCATCAGGATCTGCGTAGCTAAAATATTTTGTATCGAGGTATTCCATTTATAATTCCCACGGATTTCTCTTATTTTTTATTTTTTCCTTTTTTGAAGGAATATGTCTAAGAATACTATCCTTGTCTAATTCTTTTGAAATATTTTCTGGAATATAAGATTTATTAATAGTTTCTGTAAAGATTTTTGTATCATTTTTTTTAAAAAAGGGTGTCAAAATTAAACCAGTTAAAAATCCACCTATATGGGCAGAATAGGCTACTCCTGAAGAGCCCTGATCAAAGACATTCATAAACTGAAGACTTATCCATATTCCAATAACAATAAAAGCTGGAACTTGAATAATTCTAACAAATATTACAATCCAAGCAAAAACAAATATTTTTGCCTTAGGGTAAAGAATAATATAAGAACCAAGAAGACCAGCTATTGCACCACTTGCGCCAATCATTGGTATATTACTTTGAGAATCAAGTAATATTTGGGCGATTACAGCCCCAATACCGCATAAAATATAGAATATTATGAAATTGAATTTACCAAACTCATCTTCAATGTTATCTCCAAAAATCCATAAATAAATTAGATTTCCTATTAAATGCATTAAACTTCCATGAAGGAACATTGAACTTAGAGCTGAATACCAGTAATTAAATAATTGATTTGTTAATAAATATGGTGTTGCTCCAAATATTTTTATTAAAGAATAACCATCGGCTGACGATAAACTAAACTGAAACAAGTAAACTAAACAGCATAAAAAAATAATCAAATAAGCAATAAAAGGCTTATGTTTTGTTGGATTATCATCTTTGAATGGAAAAAAAAACATTTTATTTCAGTTGTTTATATAAAAATTATTGTTAAATACTTAAGTTACATAATGAAACAAGAGTTTATTTCAAATTAGTGCCAATTCATTAGATATTAAGCACTTAATAAAAATAGGCTCTCTTTTATTATGGGTAAAAAAAATATAGCTATAATACTTGCTGCTGGCAAGGGTTCTAGAATGAACTCAGACATCCCCAAGCCTTTACATAAGATTGCAGGGAAAACTATTATTGAACATATTTTAACTAATATTGATGACGCAAATTATGATGAGTCAGTTATAGTGATTAATAAAGAAAGCGAAGATTATTTTTCTTTTTTAAAAAATGTTAATAATAAAATAGCTTTTGCTTTCCAAGATCAGCAATTGGGAACGGGAGATGCTGTTAAATCAGGTATAAAAAATCTTGATTTATCAAACGTTGAAAATGTTCTTGTTGTATTTGGAGATACTCCTCTTTTATCATCAACTACCTTAGAGAAATTGACTGTTTCTAATAGAGATAACAACATTACAGTTTTGGGTTTTGAAGCCCCTGATCCGGGCCGATACGGAAGACTTTTAACCAGTGGTAATAAATTATTAAAAATTGTTGAAGCATTAGACGCTAATGATGAAGAAAAAAAGATAACCTTCTGTAATGGAGGCATCATGATCATTAAAGCAGATAGATTAAAAGAAAATTTAGACCTTTTGAATAATAACAATGTAAAAAAAGAATATATTTTATCTGACTTAGTTGAAATTAATAACAATTCCGGTGGTTCTTCTGCTTATTTAAAATGTAACTATGAGGAAACAATTGGTGTTGATAGTAAAAAAGGTTTGAGTAGGGCGGAAAAGATTTTTCAAAATAGAATGAGAGATTATTTTATGGAAAATGGAACTACAATATTAGATCCCGAAACTGTATTTTTTTCTTATGATACTAAGATTGGTAAGGGAGTAGAAATAGGTTCTAATATTGTTATTGGTGAAAATGTAATTATTGAAGATAATGTAAAAATTGAATCATTTTGCTCAATAGAACAATCAGTTATACAAGAAAATTCAATTATTGGACCGTTTGCAAGATTAAGAAATAATGTTGAGGTAGGAAAAGACTCCAGGGTTGGTAATTTCGTTGAACTAAAAAATACTAAATTAGAAAAAGAAGTAAAAATAAGCCATTTATCTTATATTGGAGATGCTGAGATTGATGTTTCTACAAATATTGGAGCTGGAACAATAACTTGTAATTTTGACGGAGTTGATAAACATAAAACTAAAATTGGTAAAAGAGCTTTTATAGGATCAAATTCATCATTAATTGCACCTATTACCATAGGCGATGATGCTAATGTAGCAGCAGGATCTTCTATTTCAAAAAATGTAGAGTCTAATTCTCTTGCAATTACTAGGGCTCCTATAAAATTTTTTAGCAATTGGTCAAAAAAAAATAAAAAAAATAATGAGGAAAAAAAATGTGCGGAATAATAGGATTGGTAAGTGAAAAAGATGTTTCCTCTAAACTTCTTGAGGGTCTGAAGAGATTAGAATACAGGGGTTATGACTCCTCGGGTATAGCAACTATAAATAAAAACAAAATTGAAAGAGTTAGATCAAAAGGTAATTTAAGTTTTTTAGAGGAGAAGCTTTTTAATACTGATTTACCAGGAAATATTGGAATTGGTCATACTCGTTGGGCAACACACGGTACACCAGATGAAAAAAATGCCCACCCCCATGTAACAGATAGAGTAGCTGTTGTTCATAACGGTATAATAGAAAATAATAATCAACTTAGAAATCAGCTAATTGAGTCAGGTGTTAAATTTTCAAGCGATACTGACACTGAGGTGGTTTGCCATATTATTACCTCTTATCTTAATTCAGGACTAAGCTCTTATAACTCTATTAGGGCAACAATGAATGATATTAGAGGTACTTATGCGTTTGGTGTTTTAATTTCTAACGAACCAAGTAAATTATATGCAGTAAGAGGGGGTAGCCCTCTAGCAATTGGCTCATCAAATGATGAAAACTATATTGGATCTGATACTTATTCTCTTAGTGCTTATTCGGACAATATAACATATTTAAAGGATGGTGACATTGCTGTTATTGAAAGCCATTCATTTAATATTTTTGATCAATCTGATGCTTTGGTTGAAAGAAAAAAACAAAGTATTGTTGAAAGTGTTTCATTATCCGAAAAAGGCATTTTCAAACATTTTATGTCAAAAGAAATCCATGAACAACCTGAGGTAATTGCAAAATCGTTATCAAATTATATTAATATGGATGATGGGACTTTGAATGTACCTAATTTACCATATGAACTTTCTACTATTAGCAATGTTACATTGGTTGCTTGTGGAAGCTCGTACTATGCAGGTTTAATTGCAAGAGATTGGTTTGAAAAATTTACAAATATAAAAGTAGATGTCGAAATTGCTTCAGAGTTTAGGTATAGAGAGCCTCCGATGGATAAAAATGGTCTTACCATTTTCATATCTCAATCTGGTGAAACAGCTGACACGCTTGCAGCATTAAAGCATTGTAAATCTAAAGGCCAAAAGACCATTTCTATTGTAAATGTTGGTGATTCATCTATGTGCAGGAATTCTGATGTTTCTCTAAAGATTTACGCTGGCCCAGAGATTGGAGTTGCTTCAACTAAAGCTTTTACATGTCAATTAGTTGTTCTTGCATGTTTGGCAATTAAAATTGGTGTATCGAATGGTTCATTAGATAGGAAGCAAGAAAAACAGTATATTCAATCTCTATTATCAATTCCAAGATTAATATCTAATACCTTAGATAAAGAAGATGAGATAATTGATCTTGCTCATGGTCTTTCAGATATAACTACCACCTTATATCTTGGAAGAGGGCAAATGTACCCTGTTTCAATGGAGGGCGCATTGAAGCTGAAAGAAATTTCTTATGTTCATGCTGAGGGTTATCCTGCAGGTGAAATGAAGCACGGGCCAATAGCTTTATTAGAAAAAGACTTACCCGTTTTTATAATGGCTCCAAGTAATTATCTTTATGAAAAAACAGTCTCAAATCTTAATGAAGTTATTGCAAGAGATGCTTCTGTAATTTTATTAACAGATTTAGAAGGTATAGATAATGTTGGCTATTTAAGAAATAAAGTTAAAACTTTTATTGTTGATAAAACTGACATTATTACAGCACCTTTTGTTTACACTTTGCCAAATCAATTGATTGCTTATCATATAGCTGTTTTAAAAGGTACGGATGTTGATCAACCAAGGAATTTAGCTAAATCAGTTACGGTAGAATAGTTTTAAACCGTTATTCGTTAAAAATTTAAGCTTTAATATAATCCTTCAACGTAAAGATTTTTTTTAATAAATAGTTGTATATTGAGATTATACTGTCTTTAATAAAATATACGGAGGAGAAAATCATGGGACTAAGAATAATTTCAAAAAAAATATTAGTTTTTACTTTTTTAATTTTATTTCTATTTGCTTTTAATAATATAAATGCTTTTGAAATAACTAAAAATCCAGTAGAGGGAAATTTTGAGCTAACATCATGGAAAGCCGGAAAAGGATATAGCGTTATTACTTCTCAAGGTATGGTTGAGGGTTATGGAAAAGTTTATTTGACCCATAAATTTAAAGCTAACAGTCCTGAAGCATTAACTGGAGATTTTGTTGGTGCTGCAAGAGCAATTACTAAAGATGGTAATATGGCATTTGCAAGTCTACAAGGTGTTTGGAAGCGTGAAGGAACAGAATTAACAATTCATACTCTAGACTCATTAGTAGATGGAACCGCTAATTATGCAAAAGGTAAATTTGATTTATACAATGGAACACTTACTTTTGATGTTTTTGCTATAGAATAAATTTATTATTTTATTTAAGAAAAAAATAAATGAATTTTTACGAAAAGTATATCTTACCAAGGTTTTTAAATTGTGCTTGCGCATCAGAGCCAATAACCTTTCAAAGAAAAAAAGTTACACCATTGGCGAAAGGAAAAATTTTAGAAGTTGGTATTGGTTCAGGTTTAAATTTACCTTTTTATGATAAATCAAAAATTATTGAGCTTTGGGGTATTGATCCATCCAAAGAGCTAAATGCTATGGCAAAAAAAGTTGCAAAAAAAGAGGAGTTGAATGTTCAATTTATTTCTTCAAGTGCTGAAAATATTCCTTTGCCTGACAATTATTTTGATACAGTATTAATAACCTATACAATGTGTACTATTCCCGAAGTTATAAAAGCAAATAATGAAATTAGAAGAGTATTAAAAGACAATGGTAAAATGATTTTTTGTGAGCATGGTTTATCACCTGACGAAAATATAAAAAAATGGCAAAATAGAATTAATAACTTCTGGGGTAAAATTGCTGGTGGATGTAATATCAATAGAAATATCCCTGAGCTAATTAAAAGATCAGGATTTAAGATAGTTAAAATTGAAGAAATGTATCTTCCTAAAACACCTAAAATTGCAGGATATAATTATTGGGGATATGCAGTAGTTGAATAAAAGTAAAATTACTTTTGGTTATGATGGATAAAATTTTAAATAAATTAGATTTATTGAGTGAAGAGGAAATGTTAGATCCCTCTGTTTCAGCAGAAAAACTTTTAAATGGAGAAAGAGCATTTTATTACGATAAATTTGATCCTCCATTTTATATTTTGTCTAGATATAATGACATTGATATGGCTTTAAGAGATCCAGAAACTTTTTTAGAGGGATATGGGAACGGACCAAATTTTATAAAATCTAATGGAATTGTATCTGATGGGGATCATCATACTCTTATAAGAAGGATAGTTCAGCCAAATTTTTTAATGGGCTCAATTGCTAATCTAGAAAAAAGGCTAGAGGAAATTACAGATGACTTATTAGATACTATCTCACAAAAAGAGACATGGGATATTCATGAAGACCTCTCTTTTCCTTTACCAGTAATTATCATATGTGAGATTTTAGGAATACCTACTGATGATATAAAAAAATTTAAAGGCTGGGCAGATGCAGCTGTTGCACAGATGTGCAGTGAAGAACCAGAGACTTTTCAAAAAGATCTGGATAAAATGGATGATTACTTTCTAGAGCTAATTTTAAAAAAGAGATCAATACCCGAAGATAGTAGTTTGATTTCAAGAATAGCAAACGCAAAAATAAGTGGTGAATATTTATCCAATGATGAAGCAATAAGATTGGCAGCTCAAATCTTTGTTGCCGGCAATGAGACAACTACCTCTTTGATATCTAACTTAGTATGGCGATTACTAAGTATTGATAATTTATGGGATGAATTTATTGATAATAATTTAGAAATTGATGGACTTATAAGCGAAAGTCTTCGTTTTGATCCTCCTCTATTAGGTCTATTTAAAACAACCTCAAAAGATATAAAATATGATGATGTAACCATACCCTCTAATACAAAAGTAATGATGCATTACGGAGCAGCTAATAGAGATGCAGATGTCTTTATTAATCCAAATAAATTTGATTCAACTAGAGATGGAAAAAAAGTTATATCCTTTAGCGTAGGAATTCATATTTGTTTAGGTAGAGAATTAGCAAAATTGGAAACAAGAGTCGCTTTAAGAGCTTTAAAAAAAAGGTTTCCAGACCTGAAATTAATTAATGATGGCCAAAGAGTTGGACCCTTTATGTTTTGGGGTAGAAGTAAATTGCCCGTTACGAATAAATAATTTGTGGGAATAAATATGGAACTATTTGATGAATTAAACGAAGATCATATATTTTTTATTAAAGAGCAGAAAGTATTCTTTGTAGCAACAGCTGTTTCTAATGGTAATATAAACCTTTCACCAAAAGGCTTGGATAGTCTTCGGGTTTTAAAAAATAATAGAATTGTATGGTTAAATTTAACGGGTAGTGGAAATGAAACTGCTGCTCATGTTCAAGAAAACCCTAGAATGACTCTTATGTTTAATGCTTTTGAGGGGAAGCCATTAATTTTAAGAGTTTATGGTAAAGCAGAAGTAATACATCATCAGGATGATGAATGGACTGATTTAATTAAACAGTTTCCTTATTCGGAAGGTTCAAGACAAATTTTTGACCTTTCAATTTCTCTTGTTCAAACTTCTTGTGGTTGGGCTGTTCCAGAATATGAGTTTAAAAAAGAACGAGATATACTTCAAAAATCAAATAAAGCAGCTGGTATTAAAGGAATAAAAGAATATTGGAAGAAGAGTAATGTAAAATCATTGGATGGAATAAAGACAAATATAGTCGAAAAGAATATTGGAAAATAAAATTATGAATATTTTAAAAAAAGAAAATTCATTCGTTGTTGCTCTAATTTGTTCGATATCTTTTTTTTTAATATACTTTATTTTAGCAAAAGCTGGATTGATAGTTACTCTTGAGCCTAATTTATCGATTGGTGATGTCTCAAGATGGTGTGAAAGAGTAAGCCCAAGTATTTTTCGTGAACCTATAAATGCTTTTAGTAATACAGGGTTTATGGTTACTGGTTTGATAATGTTTTGGATTTTATCCAAAGATGATAAAAAAAATCAGCAGCCAAATGATTTTATTGGATTAACAAATATTTCAATTTTATATGCCAGTGTTGTTATTTTTCTTGGTCCAGGATCTTTTTTAATGCATGGAACTCACTCATATTGGGGTCAGTGGATTGATAACATAAGTATGGTTACTTACATTATTGTTCCTTGGTTGTTCAATCTAAAGGAGTTAGGAAATTGGTCTATCAAAAGATTTTTTATTACCTATGTCTCAATTATCTTTGTTTTCTCTATTTTAAGTTGGTTTTTTGGAACAAATATGGGAATAAATCTTGATCTATTTGGAGTTTCAATAGCGCTATGGATTATATCAGAATTTTTATATAAGTTTTGGGGAAGAATTAATAAATGGTATTCTGGTTTTGTAGGTTTCTTAGTAGCTAGTATTTTTGGAATTTTTCCAACAGATATTTTTTCAGACATATTAAATTATTGGTGGATAATACTTTTTTGGTTACCAGCATTACTATCAAATAGTCCACCATCAAAAACAAGGACTTATACCCCATGGTTTTTTCTCGGAATGATTAGCTATATTGTTGCTTTTATAATTTGGCTGCAAGGATATCCTGATACAAGATTTTGTAACCCAGACTCAATTATTCAGCCCCATGGCCTTTGGCATTTAATAACAGCTTTTGCAACATGGTGCTTTTTTAAATTTTATAGAACAGAAAGACTTATATAAGCGTAAAGCTAAAAAAAATTTAAATTTAAAAAAAGGCTTTCATTATTAGAAATAATTTGCTGTATTTATATTTCTAAAATTTATGGGGTATTAATATGAAAAAAATTCTTTTTATTTTCCTACTATCATTATCTATCACAACATATGCAGATGACCATATAAAGCCTCAAGAGGGTGCATTTACCTCACTATATGTATCTGCTGCTGATATTGATAAATATGTATCGTTTTTAAAGAAAAATACTGAAGCATTCAAAACTATCGGATCTTCAGATGCAGGTGTTTGTATAACAAGGTCAGGTAATCAATACCCAGGGCAAATGATGATTTGGAATGCCTTTTCCAGCGTTGAAGATGCAATGGTTGGTTCATTAAAATATGATCCATATGCAGCAAAAGGACCCATTTCAAAACTTAGATCCCTTAAGCATTATACAATTTGGAAGTCACTTAAAGAATTTAGATTGGACCCTGGTCATGAGGTTGTAGGAAGATTTAAGGTAAAGCAAGAAAATATTAATGCTTTTGTGTCAGCAATGGCTGCTTTAGAAAAAGAAATACAAAGCAATGGTCATCCCGATTTTTTCAATGGTGTTTTCGTGTCAATCGCTGGTGGACAAGAATCTCAAACTATTAAAGTTAGAAGCATCACAAGCAGTGCTTCCGATCAAGGAAAAATTGCAGATGAATACTTTGATGGAAAATATGAGTCCTTTAATGCTGCTGTTGCTCTTACTGAGGGTTTTGTTGATGAACAAATTCAAATTTGTGAGCAAATTTACAAAAAATAAGTAAAATATATAAAATATGAGAAATTAACATGACTGATGTAGGAATTTCGTCTATCGCAGGATATTTACCTCGTTTAAGACTTTCAAAAAAAACTGTTGCAGAAGCTAACTCTTGGATAGCCCCAAACCTTATGGGTAAAGGGAAAGGAACAAGATCAATGGCAAATTGGGACGAAGATAGTGTTACAATGTCTGTTGAAGCTATAAGAAGGGTTTTGGGTAAAGAAGATGACAGATCTCATGTTGATAGTTTATTTTTTGCATCTACTACAATGCCTTTTGTAGATAGGCTTAATTCAGGAATTATAAGAGCTGCATTAACATTAGAAGAGGAAACAGAATGTATAGATATCTCATCTACTCTAAAATCAGGTACAACTGCGCTTATTCAGGCATTAGATAAAGTAAAAAGTGGAAACAGCAATTACTCGATTGTTTCTGCTTCCGATAAAAGAAAGGCCAGATCTGCAAGTTCTCAGGAGCTTGATTTTGGTGATGCAGCTGTTGCAATAGCAGTTGATAATAAAAATTTAATAGCAAAATACATTAATAGTTCATCATTAAGTATTGATTTCATTGATCATTTTAGACAACCTAGTGAAGAATTTGATTATAATTGGGAAGAAAGGTGGATTAGAGATGAGGGTTATTTGAAAATAGTACCAAAGGCTATAGAGGAGTTATTTTCTAAAGCTAATATTTCAGGGTCAGATATAAATTATTTTATTCTGCCTAGTGTTTTTCCTAGAGTTGATCAAATGATAGCAAAAAAATGTGGTATTAACACGGAAAACGTAGTCGATAATCTTGCTTTATCAACTGGTGATACAGGTTCTGCTCATTCCTTATTAATGTTTGCAAGTATTTTAGAGAAGGCAAATCCTGGAGAAAAAGTTCTTATTAGCAGTTTTGGCGGTGGTTCAGATGTAATTTTGTTTGAAATAACGGATAATATTAAGAATTTTAAACCTGAACAGACAGTTGAAAGTCTCTTAAATAGTGGTGTTGAGGAAAATAATTATATGAAATATCTTACTTTTAATGACCTTGTTAAGTGGGAGAAGGGTATGCGAGGCGAACAGGATCGTAAAACGGCCTTAACAACTTTATATCGTCATAATGATGCTATTATGGGCCTTGTTGGAGGAAAATGTACAAAAACTGGAACAATTCAATATCCTGCATCCCCTATATCTGTAAGCCCAAATAGTCCTGATCTCAATACACAAGAGCCATATAAATTTGCAGAAAAGAAAGCTAAAATTTTATCATGGTCAGCAGATTATTTATCTTTTTCTGTTAATCCTCCAAATCACTATGGTGTAGTTGACTTTGAAGAGGGTGGAAGAATAATGGTTGATTTTACTGATATTGAAAAAGGTGATATTGATTCAGGTATGGATGTTAAAATGGTTTTTAGGGTAAAGATTGTTGACGAAATAAGGGGGTTTACAAGATATTTTTGGAAGGCAATACCAGTTTAATTTTTATAATTTATATAATATAATTCAATTTAATAAAAACGGAGAAAATTTATGGCCACTGGAATTAGAGATAAAGTTGCAATACTTGGAATGGGATGTTCTAAATTCGGAGAACGTTGGGACGCAAGTCCAGAGGACTTAATGGTTGAATCTTATGTTGAGGCTATGGAAGATGCCGGTATAGAGCCCAATCAATTAGATGCAGCATGGTTTTCTCATCATATCGATGATATTGGTGCAGGAAAAGGTGGTACCCCGATGTCAATTGCTCTTAGACTTCCTAATATAGCAGTTACAAGAGTAGAAAACTATTGTGCATCAGGTTCTGAAGCTTTTAGAGGTGCTGTTTATGCAGTCGCAGCTGGCGCAGCTGACATAGCTATCGCAGTTGGAATGGAAAAACTAAAAGATACTGGTTTTGGAGGATTATCTCCAACTAATTATGGGACTTTAACGCCTCAAATAGGTCCTTCAGGATCTGCTCCTGGTAACTTTGCTCAATTAGCTTCTGCTTACAGAGCTAAACATGGAGTTTCCGCAGAAGATTTAAAAAGAGCTATTGCTCATGTATCTGTTAAAAGTCATGCAAATGGGGCTAAAAATCCAAAAGCTCATCTTCAAAAAGAGGTTACAGAAGAACAAGTTCTTAATGCTCCTATGATTGCTGAACCACTTGGTCTTTTTGATTGTTGTGGTGTTTCTGACGGTGCTGCAGCTGCTATTGTTACTACACCTGAAATTGCTAAAAGCCTTGGAAAAGATAATATTATATCTGTAAAAGCTCTGCAATTAGCTGTTTCCAATGGACTTGAGAATCAACACAACAGTTGGGATGGGTCATATTTCCATACAGTTAGAGTTGCAGCTAAAAAAGCTTATGCAGAAGCAAATATTACAAAACCTCGTGAACAAGTCTCAATGATGGAAGTTCATGATTGTTTCTCTGTTACTGAGCTCGTAACTATGGAGGATTTATTTATTTCTGAAGAAGGAAATGCTGTTAAGGACGTAATGGATGGTTTTTATGACTCCGATGGAAAGGTTCCATGCCAAATAGATGGTGGTTTAAAATGTTTTGGCCACCCTATAGGTGCTTCAGGATTAAGAATGTTATATGAAATGTATCTTCAACTTCAAGGTAAGGCTGGTGAAAGGCAGTTAAGTAATCCTTCTATAGGATTAACTCATAATTTGGGTGGTCAACCAGCCAATAATGTTTGTTCAATAGCAATTATTGGTGCCCTAGATAGTTAATTATTTTTTTCAGCCAAATAACCAGAGTAATTTGGCTGATCAATACTCAATTTTTCCATAGTTGTTTTATATAAGTGATCAATTAAATTGTTATCATTTATGTCAATCTCATTATTATTTATTTTATTACATAAAATTTTATTCATCTCCTCTAAGTCGTTTTCAATTTTAAGTATTTCTTTTAATCTTTTTTCTTCTAGAGAATTATTTTTTTCCTCTAATTTAAGTTGGCGTAAAATTATATTTAACGAATTTTTGGCAACATGAGCATGAAACCTTTTCTCTCCCTTTAATTCACTTATTACATCCTTTTCTATATAGTTTATTATAGATACTAATAATTCTTCTTTTGATGGTGGGTTATTCATTAATAAACTCCTTTGTTATTAATCTTAGTAAATCAATTTCTGTTTCTGAAGATCGTCTTCCAATTGCTGCTCTATCAACACTTTTATCATAACCTGATTTATAGGCATCATACATTTTTAAACACATAATACCCCATTTAAGAGTACCTAAAACTTCCCAAAATTTCAGAGATTTCTTATTTATTTTAAATTTTGACCTTTCCTCATATGAATTATAAAAATCATCTCTTTTTCCAAAACCCCCAACAGGAGAATTTATATTTCCAAACCTCCAGCTATTAACACATATCCAGGCAAGGTCTTCATGTGGATCACCAAGATGAAGAAGCTCCCAATCTAAAATAGATTTTACACCTGATTTTTGTGACATAAGAATATTTCCATTTCGAAAATCTCCATGAATTAAAAAAAGTTTATCGTTATCAGGAATATTCATCTCCAACCATTTAAAGCTAAAATCGAAAACAGGTATATTAAGATTATAATTTTTATATATCTCGAAATATTTCTTCATTTCGTTACTTGCCTCAGATTTTTCAATATTTTCTATATTTTTAAAATTTATTGAATGAATTTTTGCTAAAATATAACCACATTGTTTAGACAAATTTATTTCTTTATTTTCTAAAAAATCCTTTTCAACAATTTTATTTCCAAGAGCAATTCCCTCAATGAATTCCATAAAAAAACCTTCACCAAGAGAGGATTTTGAGTCCGTATTATATAAAATTTTTGGTACAGGAATATCAGCATTATATGCTTCAATCATTATTTTAGACTCTAGTGATAAGGAGAGGGGGGGATAATTATTATCCTTACTTCTAATGCCATCAAAATGTCTTCTAAATACAACCTTCTTTTCTAGATTATTAAAAATATATTTAATTATCCATGTTTCATTACTAGAACCACCTGGCAATTTATCAATTTCAAAAATTGAATTAAATATGGTGTCTTTTGATATTAAAAAGTCTTTGATTGCTTTTTTTATTTCGTTCATTTTTCTATTTAATAATAGTTTTTTTCATAGGCTATTTTATGTTACAAAGTTATTATGGCAAAGAATAAAGATAAAAATGTAAATTTAAAACCTGGTTTTTTTACAAAGATTAGAACCTATTTTCTTACTGGAATAGTTGTTGCGGCTCCAATAACTGTTACTGGCTGGGTTGTAATTTGGTTTGTTGGTGCTGTTGACGGATGGTTTTCTCCTTTTGCCCCTAAGGGCTATAATGATTTACCTTTTAGTGTTCCAGGACTTGGTATTATTTCTGCTTTTGTTATTTTAACTTTACTTGGGGCATTAACAACTAATTTTTTTGGCAAATCAGTAATTGGATACGGTGAGAGATTAGTTGATCGTTTACCAATTATTAGAAATATATATGGAACTCTTAAGCAAATTTTTCAAACTATTGCTTCAAAATCATCTAATAATTTTCAGCGAGTAGTTATGCTAGAATATCCAAAAGAAGGTTGTTGGGCCATAGCTTTTGTAACGACAGAAGCAAAGGGTGAAATTGCCGAAAAACATGATAATCAAATGTTGTGCGTATTCCTACCTACAACACCAAATCCTACATCAGGATTTTTATTATTTGTTCCAAAAGATAAGGTAATTGAACTTGATATGACGGTTGAAAGCGCCGCTAAACTAATAATTTCAGCTGGACTTGTTATGCCTGATAAACAAAATTAGCCTGCCTCTAGATATTTTAAAGCCTCTTCTTTATTAAATAAATGCAGTAAAAGTTCTAAATTTTTACCTCTTTCTGTATTTCCTAATATATTACTCTCTATAATAAAATTAGCGTCATTCTTCGCTAGTTCTAATAATTGTCTATCTATATTTAAATTTGCAATTTTAAAATATGGTAACCCAGATTGTTTTACTCCTAAAATTTCTCCAGCACCTCTTAAAATTAGATCTTCTTCAGCTATAACAAATCCATCATTAGTATCTCTAAGTATTTCAATCCTTTTTTTTGCATTTTCACCTAAGGGTGATTTGTAAAGCAATAAACAGTTTGATAATTTATCACTTCTACCAACTCTACCCCTCAATTGATGTAATTGAGATAGTCCAAACCTTTCAGAATGTTCTATAATCATGAATGTTGCATCTGGAACATCAATTCCAACTTCAATCACTGTAGTTGCAACTAAAATCATTTTTTTACCATTCTTAAACTCCCTCATAACCCTCTCTCTATCCTCTATTTTCATTTTTCCATGCACCAATCCTACCTTACCTTTATAAATATCATTAAGTTGATGATATCTCTCTTCTGCAGCAGCCAAGTCAATTTTTTCTGATTCTTCAATTAAAGGACAAACCCAATACGTTTTTTCATTTATACTTATAAGCCTTTCAAGGGATTTTATTACCTCATCAATTTTATTTATAGGTTTTGCCAATGTTTTAATTGGCTTTCTTCCAATAGGTTTATCTAAAAGTCTTGATACCTGCATTGATCCAAATGCAGTTAATTCAAGCGTTCTTGGAATAGGGGTTGCGCTCATAATTAGAATATCTGGTGGTGATTCAATACTTTTTGATGTTAATGAGAGCCTTTGATGGACTCCAAAGCGATGCTGTTCATCTATAATGACTAAACCAAGATCATTAAAAACTACTTTTTCTTGAAAAAGTGCATGTGTTCCAATAATTATATCTATCTTACCATTAGCAATGTCATTAAGGATTATTTTTCTTTCCTTCGGTTTAATTTTTCCTGTTAATATATTAATATTAATACCTGATTTAAAACATAAATCTTTTAATCCTTCAAAGTGCTGACGAGCCAATAATTCCGTAGGCGCCATCATCACGCCTTGCTTCGAAGAGCCAGCGCAATGAAATAAACCTGCAAGAGCAACAATTGTTTTTCCAGAACCAACATCGCCCTGAAGAAGTCTAATCATTCTCTCTGTTTTATTTAAATCATTAATTATTTCTTTTATGGATGTTTTTTGGGAATTAGTAAGCTCAAATGGTAAATTATTTAATAAATTATTAACTAACTTTCTCTTATCAGCTATTTTCTGACCTTTTGGTGCTTCAAAGTTTTTTGAAATTAAAGCTAGTGATAATTGATTGGCTAAAAGCTCATCATATGAAATACGCTGTTTAGAGGTATTTTCATGATCTAAATCATCTAAATTTTTAGGATTATGAATATCTTTAATAGCCGATGTGAAATTTGGCCAATTCATTCTTTTTATTAATTCTTTGTCATGCCACTCAGGTAAAGAAGGGGTAATTTCGAGAGCCTTATTTATATAGTTTCTTAACACTTTATTTGTTAAACCCTGTGTCAATCTATAAACAGGTTCAATTTCTTGAAAACTATTTTTATCATCTTCTTTTATAATATGTTGAGGGTGAATAATTTGTTTTCTTTTTTTATAAGTTTCAATTTTTCCACTAATAGTAAGATTTGAACCAATCGGTAGTATTTCCTCAAGATATTGCCTTCTTGCATTGAACCAAATTAAATCAATCTCACCTGTTTCATCTATGCAAGTTATTTTATAAGGTAATCCTCTTCGTCTTGATGGTTTATGCTTTAAAACTGTTAAGTTAATTGTAACTATTCTGTTACTTTCAGCAGATGCTATTTTTGGTTTATAACTTCTATCAATTATGTTATTTGGGATATGCCACAAGTAGTCAACAATATTTTCTCCAACTAAATATTTTAATTTTATTTTTAATCTTGGTCCTATACCTTTAGATGTTTGAATAGGTTTAAATAATTTATCTAGAATCTTTGGTCTCATTACTCTATTAAAGTACAAATTATGGAAAAAAACACAGAAATAATTAGAAAAAAAATTTTATTTCGTTCCTGGCACCGAGGAACCAAAGAAATGGACTTAATTTTAGGTACTTACGCAGATAATAATTTATCCTTAATGAGTAATGATGATTTAATGCATTTTCAAAATTTTCTAAATTTATCAGACCCTGATTTATATAAATGGTTAATATCTGAAGAAAAAGGCTTTCCTGATGAATTTAAAGGTTTAATTGAAGACATAATAAAAGAAACTAATTCTTAGGCTAATTAATGAATGATTTAAGGGATATTCTTAATAAAGAATCTTTTTCTGATTTTTTAAATGTAAAAGATTTTAGTGGCGTTCCCGAAGGATCTGAGTCATTACTTATTGGAGAGTTATCTAATTATACAGATAAGGATATATTGATTATTGCTAGAGATCTTAAGCGATATCAACAAATTAAAGATGGGCTTCAATATTTTACAAGTAAAGATGTCTTGTATTTTCCTCAATGGGATTGTGTTCCTTATGACAGAATTTCTCCCAATAAATTAATAACCTCTAAACGCCTTGAAACTCTCACTTACTTATCAAAGGATAATAAGAAAGGTAAGATAATTTTATCAACCGTTCAATCAGCTTGCCAAAGAACATTATCTATTAAAGAAATAAAAGACAGATTTATATCACTTAAGCCTGGTATGATTATTGATATTAATAATTTAATTAATTTTTTTATTCATAATGGATACACAAAAACATCAACAGTTCGAGAAAATGGGGAATTTTCTCTTAGAGGAGGAATAATTGATTTTTATTCACCTATAAATAAACCTATTAGATTAGATCTTTTTGGTAATACAATTGAATCAATTAAAACTTTTGATTTAGTTTCCCAAAGATCCCTTGAGTTAATAAAGGAAATATCAATTTATCCAGCATCAGAAATAATTCTTAATGATAAAACAATTGAAAATTTTAGAATTAATTTTAATAAAAAATTTGGTTCTCAAAAAGAGAAGATAAAAATTTATGAAAGTATTTCTGAGAGTATTTCTTATCCTGGTATGGAGCATTGGCTTCCTTTTTTCTATGATGAAACTAATACAATTTTTGATTATTTAAATAACCCAATTATTTTACTTGATAATTCATATGATAATTCATTAGAAGATTTTTTAAATACCGTTGATGATCACTATAAATCTAGAAAAGAGTATGATGAAAATGAGTTATCTAAAGTTGAAAATAAGTATTTTTCAATAGAACCATCATTTTTATATCAGAATAAAAATCAATTTTTAGAAATTATAGATAAAAATAATAGTATTAAAATAAGTCCTTTTATAAAACCAAACTCAATAAATTTTAATGGAAAGTCGTCAACAAGATATTCAAACTTTAAGTCTGAAAAAAATAACTCATCAATCTATGATCAACTTAAAAAGGATATTAATAGTTATATTGAAGATAATAAAACAGTTATTATTGCATGCTCTAGTATGGGTTCAAGTGAGAGAGTAGCTAAAATTTTATCTACTAATGGAATATTAAGTGATTATAGAAATTTAAATAACTTTAATGATATTGATATCAATACAAATATTTTTTTAGCAGTTTTAAGTTTAAATACTGGTTTCCAATTCAATAATTTTGTCTTTATATCAGAACAAGATATATTTGGTGAAAAGTTTTATAGACCTAGGGTAGTAAGAAAAGCTGAAAATTTTATCAGAGAAATTTCAAGCGTTATGCCAGGCGATGCTGTTGTGCATGTTGATCATGGAATTGGCAGATTTGAAAGTTTATCAACACTAGAAATAAATAATGCAAAACATGAATGCTTGCTAATAAAATATGCAAAAGATGATAAGTTATATTTGCCTGTTGAAAATATTGAGGTTTTATCTCGTTATGGGTCTGAAGTTTCTGATGAAATGCTTGATCGTCTCGGTGGATCATCATGGACTTCAAGAAAAGAAAATTTAAAAAAGAGAATAAAGTTTTTAGCAGAAGAATTAATTTCTGTTGCAGCAAAGCGTCAATTATCAAAATCGGAAATTATTAATGTTCCAGAAGATTTTTATGAAGAGTTTTGTTCAAGGTTTTCATTTCAAGAAACTAATGACCAGTTAGATGCAATTATTGATGTTCAAAATGATCTTGAAAAAGGTATTCCAATGGATAGATTAATTTGTGGCGATGTAGGGTTTGGTAAGACTGAAATTGCATTAAGGGCTTCATTTTTAGCATCAATGAGTGGAAAACAGGTTGCTGTACTGGCGCCAACAACATTACTAGCTAGGCAACATTTTGAGACCTTTAGGGATAGATTTAAAGGTTTTCCAATAAATATTGTAGAACTATCAAGATTGACCTCTAAAAGAGATAATATTATCAAAACTATTAATTCTGGATCCTGTGATATCGCAATTGGTACACATTCACTATTAGGTGAAAAGATAAATTTTAATGATTTAGGACTTTTGATTGTTGATGAGGAACAGCATTTTGGGGTTAAGCATAAAGAAAAAATAAAAAAATTAAGAGATAATATTCATGTTCTTACATTAACTGCTACTCCAATACCAAGAACTCTTCAACTTGCAATGACAGGAGTTAGAGATTTATCAATTATTGCTTCTCCACCTGTAGATAGAAGAGCTATTGAAACATATGTCTTTCCAAATGATCCATTGGTTATAAAAGAGGCATTGCTTAGAGAGAGGCATCGAGGAGGGCAAAGTTTTTATGTTGTCCCAAGAATTTCAGATATTGAAGAAATTGAAGACTATTTAAAAGAATTTTTACCAGAAGTTAATTTTATTACAGTTCATGGTCAGATGCCAGCTAGACAAATTGAAGACAGAATAAATGATTTCTATATGGGCTCATATGATATTTTAATATCAACAACTATAATTGAATCAGGTTTAGATATACCAAATGCAAATACATTAATTATTCATAGATCTGATATGTTTGGGCTTTCTCAAATGTATCAAATAAGGGGAAGAGTAGGGCGATCTAAAGTTAAAGCTTATGCCTATCTCACTTATAAAGAGCATAAAAAGTTAGGAAAAAACGCTGCTAAGAGACTTGAAGTACTTCAATCGTTAGATTCATTAGGGGCAGGATTTAATTTGGCTAGTTACGATCTGGAAATTAGAGGATCTGGTAATTTATTAGGAGAAGAACAGTCAGGTCAAATAAAAGAGGTTGGTATTGAGTTATATCAAAACATGCTAGAGGAAACTATTGATGAGCTAAAAAATACAGATCAATCAAATATTAGTAATCAATGGTCTCCAAAAATATCTCTTCCTTTGTCAGTTCTAATTCCTGAAGATTATATTTCTGACTTAACCATCAGAATGGAAATTTATAAAAGATTATCCTCTATATCTATTGAAAAGGAAATTGACGAAATCGCAGCAGAGCTAATTGATAGATTCGGTAAACTTCCTCAGGAGGTCGAAACATTAATCGATACAATTGATCTAAAAAATTTATGTAAGAAAACTAATATTGAAAAAATTGATTGTGGTAAAAATGGCTTCTCAATTGGGTTTAGGGATAATATTTTTCAAAATCCAACAGGTCTTGTTGAATATATAAATATCAGAAAAGAATATATAAGCATAAGGCAAGATCAAAGATTATTTGTTAAGTTTTCTGATGATAATTTGTCTATTATTAGCTATATAAAATCATTAATATTAGATTTGCTAAAAATTATAGAGCCTAGTCAGAGTTAATATGTTCCAAAAGCCTTACTAATGAGTCAACTGGTTGAGAGCCTGTAAGCGTAATTCCGTCATTTATAATATATGTTGGTACTCCCATTACTCCATTTTCTCTATTTTTTCTCTCTTCTTCAATTATAATTTCATTATCTAAGTCATCCAAAAATTTTTGCTTTATTATTCTTTTATCCATACCTGAATTTTCTGCTATCTCCAGTAATATATCAACATTACTAATATCTTTTGAGTCTTCAAAATATGCCTTGAATAAATTCTCAACAATTTCTGTGTGGCAATCATACTCTTTTGACCAAAGTATTAATTTATGACTATTAAAAGTATTAGGTATTATAGTTAATGTATTGTTACTTATAGATATTCCTGATTTTATTGCCTCATCTTTTATTCTTTCTTTCATGTTACTATAATGGTCATTATTAAATTTTCTTGAAATATATTCCTTTTTGTCGACACCTTCTTTTGGAAAATTTGGATTTAATTGGAATGTTGAATAAGAAAATTTAACTTCTATACCCGGGACTTGGCTTATTGCTTTTTCAAAATTTCTTTTACCAATAAAGCACCAAGGACAAATTGTATCAGAAATAACATCAATTTTAATCATTATTTTACCTTATTTATTAGCTTATTCTTGCTTATTCTAGATTCTAAAGGCATAACTGTCTATAATGGATATAAAATCATCATATTTAGTGGATAGTCACTGTCATTTAAATTTTAACGATTTTAAAGATGACTTTGATAGTGTTCTTTTGCGTGCAGATGAATCAAATGTAAAAATTATGGTTTCAATTTCTACTGAATTAGATGAGATTGATAATATAATAAAAATATCAGAACAGCATGACAATATATACTGTACTGTGGGAGTTCATCCTCACTCAGCAAGCATTAATAAGTCGGTTGACGAAACTTTTCTAGAGAACAAGTCTATGAACTCTAATGTTATTGGAATAGGGGAAACAGGCTTAGATTTTTATTATGAAAACTCAAAAAAAGATGATCAAATCAAAAGCTTTAAAAAGCATATAAATGTATCAAGAAAAACTCAATTACCTATAATTATCCATACGCGAGATGCTGATGACGAAACATGTTCTATTTTAGAAGAAGAATCAAAAAAAGGTAAATTTCCTGGGATTATTCATTGTTTTACTGCTGGAGAAGATTTAGCAAAAAGAGTTATAGAACTAGGTTTTTTTATATCATTATCAGGAATTGTAACATTTAAGAATGCCGAAAAACTAAGAGAAACTATTAAGAATATTCCATTACAAAGATTATTAGTTGAGACTGATTCGCCTTATTTATCCCCAGAACCAATGAGGGGGAGAAGAAATGAGCCTTCACATGTAGTTCATACGGCTGAATATTTAGCAGATTTTTATAATATTGATAATAATGATTTCTTTTCATTAACAACTAATAATTTTTTTAAGATTTTTAAAAAGGCAAAAAGGCCTGATGATGGAAAATAGAATTGTTGTAACGATTTTGGGCTGTGGTTCATCTGGCGGTGTTCCTAGAATTGATGGTGATTGGGGAAGTTGTAACCCTAATGAACCAAAGAATTTAAGAAGTAGATGTTCAATATTAGTACAAAAATTCAATAACTTAGGTGAAGTAACTACTGTTCTCATTGATACTTCACCAGATTTAAGAAATCAATTACTCAAAACTGATGTTAAACAAATAGATGCTGTGCTGTATACTCATGATCACGCTGATCAATCAGGTGGTATTGATGATTTAAGAATTTTTGCTTTAAGAAAAAGAAAAAGAGTTCCAGTTTATATTGATGATAAGACAGCATCAAGACTTATACCAAGGTTTAGCTATTGTTTTAACACCCTTGAAGATAAGGTTTATCCGGCAATTTTAGAAAAAAATACTATAACACCATATAAAGATTTTATTATTAATGGTCCTGGCGGAGAAATAAAATTTCTTCCATTTCTTCAAAAGCATGGAAAAATTGATTCTTTAGGCTTTAAATTTAATAATATTGCATACTCTAGTGATGTTGTTGATTTTTATCCTGAAGGTTTTGAGATACTTAAAAATCTAGATTATTGGATAGTTGACGCTCTTAGGTATGATCCACACCCAACACATGCTCATTTGGATTTAACACTAGGATGGATTAATTCTTTAAATGTTAAGAGAGGTATACTTACAAATATGCATATTGATCTTGATTATAATGAATTAAAAAATTCATTACCAAGTAATATAATACCAGCTTTTGATAATTTAACATTTGAGGTAAATATATAATTATATTATTTATACATAATATATATTATGCGCATTATTATGATTAAGTTTATTACAAAAAGAATATTAATAGCCATACCTACTCTCTTAATAATAATAGCTTTTGGATTTTCAATGATGAGAGTTGCTCCAGGTGGTCCTTTTACTAATGAAAGAGCCTTACCCCCAGAAATTGAAAGAAATATTAATGAAGCATACAATCTAGATAAACCAGTTTATGAACAATTTTATATTTATATTAAAAATCTATCTAAAGGAGATTTTGGTCCCTCTTTTAAATATAAAGATTTTACAGTTAAGGAATTAATAATTAGTGGGTTACCTGTAAGTGTTACTTTAGGTTTATCTGCAATAATAATATCTTTATTTGTAGGTTCTATATTAGGAGTAATTGCGGCAATTAACAGAAATACTTTCTTTGATTACTCAGTTATGGGGGTATCTTTAGTTGGAATATGTGTACCTAGTTTTGTTATGGCCCCTCTTTTATCTCTATTTTTTAGCCTTTATTTAGGTATTTTGCCTACATCAGGCTGGAATAATGGAAATTTACTTAATCTTATATTACCTGTTACCGCTTTATCCTTACCTCAAATAGCTGTTATCTCAAGGATGATGAGGGCAAGTACAATAGAAATTTTAAATTCAAATTTTGTCCGAACAGCAAAATCTAAAGGTTTAAATCAATCATATATCATTAGAAAACATGTAATAAGAGCCTCAATACTTCCTATTATTGAGTATTTAGCCCCCGCATCTGCAGGTTTAATGACTGGATCAATCATTATAGAGCAAATATTTGGATTACCTGGTATTGGAAGATATTTTGTGGTTGGAGCCTTACAGAGAGATTACACATTAGTTAGTGGAGTATTAATTTTATATGCCTCGCTTTTAATTTTTTTAATACTAATTACCGACATTATAAGAGCAGTTTTAGACCCAAGGGTTAAAATATAAAATCATGAATAAAAATAATATTAAAATTGTTGAGTCATATGCAAATATCAAGGGTAGATCTTTATGGATAGATGCTAGAAGAAGGTTATTCCAGAATAAAGCAGCATTAATTTCATTATTTCTATTGTTTTTTATATCTTTTTTATCATTTTTTGGTCCTTTTTTTCTTCAATATAATTTTAGCGATACAGATTGGAATTCAATTTACTACCCCCCTAGCCTCGATAATGGTCATTTTCTTGGAACAGATAGCAATGGAAGAGACCTATTAGTTAGAATACTTTATGGCGGAAGGTTGAGTCTAAGCATTGGCATAATAGCAACTCTTGTGAGCGTTTTTATCGGTGTCATTTATGGAACTGTTGCAGGTTATTTTGGCGGTAAAATAGATATTTTTATGATGAGAATTGTTGAGATTCTCTATGCAATGCCTTATTTGATCTTTGTAATAATTTTAATGGTCGTTTTTGGAAGAAACATTTACTTTCTTTTCCTTGCTATAGGTGCTGTTGAGTGGCTCACTATGGCAAGAATTGTTAGAGGACAAACTATTTCACTTAAAGAAAAAGAATTTGTAGAAACAAGTAAAGCCCTCGGACAATCAAATTTTATGATTATTTTAAAGCATATTATACCAAATTTAGCTGGTCCTATAATAGTTTATATAACTTTAATGGTACCTTCTGTTATTATTTTAGAGAGTTTCCTATCTTTTTTAGGTCTAGGTGTTCAAGAACCTTTGACTTCTTGGGGTGTTTTAATATCTGAGGGTTCTAGAGAAATGGAAACAGCATGGTGGTTATTAATATTTCCTGGTTTATTTATGACTATAACCTTGGCTTCACTAAACTTTATCGGAGACGGATTAAGAGATGCAATCGACCCAAAAGAATATTAAAAACAATAATTTATTGTTGAGTATTAACAATTTAAATGTATTTTTCAATACGCCTGAGGGTCTTTCTCATGTTGTTAAAAATGCCAATTTTAATTTAAACAAAGGAAAATGTCTTGGTGTAGTTGGTGAGTCTGGATCTGGTAAAACACAAACTTTTTTTTCTATTACAGGATTATTGGCAAAGAATGGATATGCTGAAGGAGATGCAATTTTTAAGAACACTAATTTAATTTCCTGTGACGACAGAATAAGGAGAGGTTATCTTGGTAAATCAATTGGCTTTATATTTCAGGATCCAATGACAAGTCTAACTCCACACTTAAAAATAGGTGATCAGTTATCTGAAATAGCAGTTTTTCATGAAAAAATTACTAAAAAAGAAGCTCTCAAAAGAGCAATTGATGTTATGGATATCGTTAAGCTTCCAAAAAATAGAGATATTATTAATTGTTATCCCCATGAATTATCAGGAGGTATGAAACAAAGAATTATGATTGCTATTTCATTAATGTGTAAACCAGACCTTATAATAGCAGATGAACCAACAACAGCGCTTGATGTTACTACTCAATCAGAAATATTAAATATTTTCAATGATTTAAAGGATAATTTTAATATTGGTTTGATATTGATTTCACATAATATAGGTGTAATAGCTCAGACATCAAATGATGTATTAGTTATGAGGGATGGATTAATTCTTGAAAATGGCCCTACTAATAAAGTTTTGGTAAAACCAGACAATGAATATACTAAACATTTATTATCTTGTATTCCACCATGGTTAGGTGAGTAAATGAAAAAAGAAGAAGAAATTCTTAGTATAAGTAATTTAAGTTTACATTATAAATTATCAAGAGGTCTCTTTAAGCCTACAAAACTTGTGAAGGCTGTTGATAAAATTAGCTTTTCACTTTTTAAAGGTGAAGCACTTGGAATTGTTGGGGAGTCTGGTTCAGGAAAGTCAAGTATATGTCGACTTCTATTAAAATTAATAAAAAAAACCTCAGGTTCCATTAACTGGTTTAATGAGGATATTTACAAACTAAAACCCTCCCAAATTAAGTCTTTCAGAAAATCTGTACAAATAATTTTTCAGGATCCTTATGGGAGTTTGGATCCAAGAATGACTATTGGAAAGATTATTTCTGAACCTCTAGAAATATTTAGAAAAGATTTAAAAAAACAAGAAAAAGAAATACTAGTAATTAAATCAATGAAAGATGTTGGTTTATCAAGTGATTTATTTAATCGATATCCTCATGAATTATCGGGTGGTCAATGCCAAAGAGTTGGTATTGCTAGGTCATTAATTAATAAACCCTCAGTTTTAATATGTGATGAACCTGTCTCAGCTTTAGATTTATCAATTCAAGCTCAGATATTAGAATTATTAAAAGATTTGAAAACAAAATATAAACTTACTGTAATTTTTGTAAGTCATGACTTATCCATCATAAGATCATTTTGCGACAGAGTAATAGTTTTAAAGAATGGTAATATTATAGAAAACAAAAAAACCAATGATTTGTTTAACAATCCTGAAAATACATATACAAAAAAATTAATTGCATCAGTTCCCTCACCTATCCCATTAAGGTAAAAAGTGAAATATTTTGTTAATTTAAAGTTAAGAACTTCAAAATAACTATAAATTAAAGATTTATAATAAAACTTAATTATATATAAATAATTATTGAGCTCTTGGTGCTACCGCAAGGATTGTATCTGCACCAGATCTTTTTCTACTTATGCTGATAATGGCAGTTCTTAAATCTTTTTCGTAAACCAAGAATATTTGATTACCTTGTTGTTCCATAATTAAAAACCAACCGGTATCTGGCATATGTTCTTTGAAATAATTAAAAACTGAATTAGCATCTAATCCTGAATTGAAATAAATTTGCCCAAACCAATTTTCATCACTTCCAACTACAACAGATTTTGTTAAGTCTAAATAGGTTTCAGGAGGAAAGGCAACATCACTGAATTGATTTAAAACATCTTCTTGAGTTGGTTCATTTGCGTCAGAAACCTCGGAAACAGATGTTGAGCTTCCCGGATTAGTTAATGAAGATATTTGTGCACAAGATGCAAGAGTAAGTATTGCAATACAAATAAAAAAATTACGGAAAAAAGACATTTTTAAATCTCCCTAAAACAATAATAACAAAAATTACACTCTAAATAATGAGTCGGTCAAATTATTGATTAAAAAATACACATTAAAGAGGCTAATACAATTAAAGACCAACTGCCAACTGCGCCAACTGCTCTTGGAATATTATCGGGTCCTAGTCCTTCATTACTAATTAAACCATAAGCATGCGAACCTCTGAATAAAATGAAACCAATTCCAAAAATATGAACAAAAAATTCGCTACCTTTATATTCCATTAACATTAATAGAATTATCATAAGTGGAGCATGCTCAACTAAATTCCCAAAGGCTCTTGATCTTTTTACTAATATATCATCATCGCCACCTATAGCAGTTTTAGTCTCCATTCTTCTAAAAGCTGTATTAAGTGCTAAAGCAACAGCCATTATACCTAATACACCTGCATAAAATGCAGTTCTATTTAGATCATCCATAATAAAACCTCATAAAAAATATAATTACCTTATGATTCGTCATAAACAGCAATCTCTAAGATTCTATTTATAATTATTAAATTTTGATATACTTTGCATTATGTCTTTAACTTTAAAAATAATTTTGGGAATGATTTCGGGGTTTATTATTGGATCATTAATAAATTTTTTATCATTAGACGATAATTATTTTGTAAAAACATATTTTATAGATGGGATTTTTGATATAATTGGATCAATTTTTATAGCTTCTTTGAAGTTAATGGTTGTACCACTTGTCTTTTTTTCCCTATCAACAGGTGTTGCCTCATTTGATAAAGATAAAAAATTATCCTTAATAGCATTTAAAACTATATCTCTGTATTTGTTTACAACTGCATTAGCAATTTCAGTAGGTTTATTAGTGGCAATAATTTTTTCACCTGGATCTGGTTTAGATCTAGCTACAATGACCCAATTTAAAGCCCCTGATGCACCTGATTTAAAATCTGTAATTATAAATATTTTTCCAACAAATCCAATTCAAGCAATGGCAGAGGGTCAAATGCTTCAAATAATTGTTTTTTCTATATTCTTTGGAATAGCTTTAAGGCTTATTAAAAAAGAGAATAATAAACTTTTTGAAATTATGGATAGTATTACCAACGTCATAATGAAAATGGTCTTTATTCTTATCAATTTCGCACCTATTGGCGTCTTTTGTTTAATTACTTCATTATTTTCTATTCAAGGCTTTAATGTAATTGGTAACCTAGCAGAATACTTTTTTTTAGTAGTATCAGTACTTCTTATTCATGGTTTTATAGTATACCCCTCCCTTCTATACATTTTTACAAGAATAAATCCATTCTGGTTTTACAGTAATTTAAGGCCCTTGATGGTTTTCGCTTTTTCAACATCTTCATCAAATGCAACAATGCCAGTAACATTAAAAACTGTTACTCAAGATATTGGTGTTGATCCTAAAATAGCATCTTTTACAATTCCTCTTGGGGCAACAGTAAATATGGATGGAACTGCTATTATGCAAGGAGTTGCAACAGTTTTTATTGCAAATGCTTATAATATTGATTTAACTACAATTGATTATTTAATGGTAATATTAACTGCTACACTTGCCTCAATTGGTACTGCAGGTGTTCCTGGGGTTGGATTGATAATGCTTGCTATGGTTTTATCCCAGGTTGGTTTACCTACTGAGGGTATTGCACTTATTTTAGGAGTTGATAGAATTCTTGATATGTTAAGAACTGTAGTTAATGTTACAGGTGATAGTACTGTATCAACAATAGTAGCAAGTTCAGAAAAGGCTTTAGATAAAAATAAATATAAAAATAACGGAGAAGTATAGTGAAAAGTGAAGCAATTGTTGAATTAGGTAAACCACTTCAAACCATTGAGTCAGAGACGCCTATTCCAAAAGGAAAGGAAGTTCTTTTGAAAATAACGCATAGTGGTGTCTGCCATTCTGATGTTCATATTCATGACGGTTATTTTGATTTAGGTGGTGGTAATAAATTACCTGTTGGTGCAATGTTAAATTTACCGCATACAATGGGTCATGAAATTGAGGGTATAGTTGCAAGCGTAGGTCCTGATGTTACTGATATTGAAATTGGATCAAATGTTGTTGCATATCCATGGATTGGCTGTGGCAAATGTGCTACATGCAAAGCGGGTGATGAACATTACTGTAATGCACCTCGTCAACTTGGTATACAGTTACCTGGAGGGTTTGCTGATTATTGTATAGTTCCAGATTCTAAATATGTATTAGATTATGAAGGAATTAGACCTGGATTAGCTGCAACGTATATGTGTTCTGGACTCACAGCCTTTGGAGCCTTAAAAAAGTTTGTGAACATATCCGATGATGACCATATTTTAATTATGGGCTTAGGTGGTGTTGGAATGATGGGTTTACAATTTGC
>CENX01034538.1_pt1 | contig 48756 bp, 32 predicted proteins | sample 361321 | NCBI WGS metagenome assembly CENX01 (sample SAMEA2619678, study PRJEB7988) | marine metagenome | isolation source: saline water (ENVO:00002010), including | reverse complement strand
TCGTCGAGTCCTTGCTCGTACAGAGCATGCCCTGTTTCATGCATAACAGCGTAAAGGCAGGAGAAGGGGTCAAGTTCATCATAGCGTGTCGTGAAGCGCGTGTCGCCTGGCCAAATACCAGCTGAAAATGGATGAGTCGAAGCGTCCATACGCCCTGCGGCAAAATCAAAACCCATCCTTTGGCTTACTTTGGTGCAAAAAGCCTCTTGATCAGCAACTGGGAAGGTCAAACCTTCAGGAAGACTTGGATCTGGGTTCGACTTTTTTGATTCCAGAATTTTCTTGAGCAATGGAACAAGGCGTTCTCTTAATCCTTCGAACAACGGATCATAGTCGTCGACGGTCATCCCCGATTCATATTCATCGAGAAGAGCATCGTAGGGTGTTTTTTCGTATCCATAAGCATCGATTTTCTTTCGCGTCAGATCAACGAGAGTGTGCAAATGAGGCAAGAATGCCGAAAAATCTGCATCCTTTCTCGCTTTTTGCCATTGCACCAATGCTTCACTACGTGCTTGTGCAAACGTTGAGACGAATTCTGCTGACAGTTTTGTCGCCTTATTGTACCGCTTTCGAAATTCACGAACGTTTGCCTGCTCACTTTCATCCAAATCATCCCTTGCCTCGAGTCGCTCAAGCAACAATCCCATTTCTGAGTCTGTGACTTTCTCATGCGATAATGCTGCAAGCCAAGCCATGATTTCTCCTCTTGATTTGGCCCCTTTTTCTGGCATAAGAGTTTCTTGATCCCACCCAAGATGTCCTTGAATGCTACCGATTCGATGAATATCCTGCACTCGATTGAGAAATGCCGCCTTGTCGCTCATGAAGATGCCTCATCATTGGTTCTTCATCAACACTCGTATCCAATTATTTGCTCAAATGCATCCACACATTCAATATGCATGAGTGTATGGGAAAACATGGTCCTTCCATTCCGTCGGAAAGACAAGGATGGAGGGAAAATCGTCAATGCCGAAGATGAAGACATCAACGCACTACTCGATGCGGATTCCCAAGAGAATCCTGTAGCAAGGACAAATCTACCGGAACCCTCGACCGATGAGGAACGTTTGCACGCTATCTCTGACATGGTTGTACAAACCTGCATGGACATTCGACGTGGGGAAAACGTCCTCATCGTATGCGATCCAACAACGTCAGAAATTGGACAATCGCTTCACATCGCAACACAAAAACGTACGGACCGGGTTCTTTTGATTGTCATGCCCAAATCGCGTCATCATGGAGAAGAGCCGCCTACTCCCGTCGCAGCACTCATGCGGCAACAACAGGTTGTTATCGCTGCCACAAAATATTCACTCACCCACACCAAAGCTGCTCGCCAGGCATTGAAGGACGGTGCCAGGATTGCAACAATGCCTGGGATGACGTTTGAGTTGTACACAGAAGGTGGAATGACAGCCGACTTCCAAGATGTCAAACGGCGTATATCGAACATTGCAAACGTTATCCGTCGTCGAAGAATCATCAACGTAAAATCAGAAACAGGTACGGATGTGACATTTGAGGTCAATTGGCGAGACTGGAAACTCGATGACAATGGCATCTGTAACCGCCCTCGTATGTTGACGAACCTTCCAGCAGGAAAAGTGTTTATTTTGCCAAAAGAGGGAACCATGAACGGAACGATTGTGATCGATGGTTCTTGGGATTCAACGCTCATTGACGAACCCGTTGAACTCATTGTTGAAGACGGGACTGTTATCGATGTTAAAGGAGGAAGTTTAGCAGCGACCATTCGCCAATCTTATGGAGAAGTCGCCAAGAAATTGAAAGCGAAAGATCGAGAAAGTGTTTGGACCATCGCTGAATTCGGATTTGGAATGAACCCAAGCGCTCGACTGGTTGGTAATGTTCTCGAAGATGAGAAGCGTATGGGTAGTTGCTATTTTTCTATCGGCGACAATTCTCGCCTTGGAGGAAGTTCACATGCAGGAATCCATGTATCGGGAGTACTCGCAGAACCCACAGTCTGGTTGGATGACACGTGCCTGACTGAATCGGGCGAGTTCATGGCAATCGATGACTAGCGATGTGCACTCATGTTCATATTTCCACATACAGGACAATAGCGCCAGTTCGGATCGAGTCCAATTCCACAGCCGCGACAATGAATCCCTGAACGAATGGTTGGTTGGATGTTCATGGTTGGTTGTTGCGGCGTCACTGGTTGCTGTTGAATTGGTTGTTGCCAACCCATTTGTGGAGCTGCTACACCCGGAGAATTCGGTTGCTGGCGCGTCTGCTGTGGTTGTATAGGTTGCTGTTGTTGAGATTGAATCGGTTTTCGCACAGGTGCAATGGGTCGAGGTAATGAGGACATTTTTTGGGCAGCCTCTGAGGATACAAATTCTGACAGAGAAACCTCCCCGTCTCCATCCGTATCTGCTGCTTCGTGCAGTTCTTCGGCTTCTTGTAAGGATACCTTCGCTGCAACAGCCAATTCCTCCACTGAGAGACTACCTGAATCATCGACATCTGCAGCGATAAATCGTTCCGCATCGCTTACCCACTCCTCCTCGGGAGCATCTTCCACATGGAGAATGGGGTCTGAGGGAACCTCTTCCACAACCTCCGGAACCGGTACTTCCACTTCCTCATGTGATTCTGGAATTGCTTCATGGACGGACTCAATCGATTCGGGTGCGGATTGCTCTTCTGGGACCAGTTGAGAACCAAAGGCTCCAGCAAAAGCATCTTGTGCAGCATAATCTACTTCGATTTCATTTTTGAAGCCGGTTTCCTGAACAATTTCCTCCTCTTGGTTGGGGAGTGGGACCGAGGCTAAGCTCGGTAATGGCACGGATTCGGATGGAATTGAAACGGATTCGGTTGGCAATGGAACGGATTCAGTTTTGGGCTCAGGCAGAGGGACTTCTTCAACAGGTTCTGGCTCAGGTGCAGGAGGGGTTGGTTTTGATTCCATTCTCTCAATGACTGCACCTATTTCTATCTCAGCAGGTTGTGCTTGCTCGCTTGCAAAAAGTGGCATTGGCAAGGCATGTCCTGCAACGTCGAGAGAGTTCTTTAGTTCCTCAGCCATTGTTTTCATTTTTTCCACATTGCCTGATGGCTTGGACATTAAATCATCAATCGATTGTAGGTACCGTTCTACCTCAGTGTTGCCTCCGGTTGCATGAGCAATCGCAAGTATTTTCAGGAATTGCATGGGGTCGAACAAGGGTGACAAGGCTTCGATTACATCGGGCGTTGCCAGTGGATGAGCGGTGTTTTCAGCGCCTGTTGAATCGGGTTGACCTGCAAATTGCAGCAGTGGATCCGGAAGCGCCATGAGGTTTAGATGTCCAAAAATCAAGAAGTATATCTCTCCTCCTTCACACTGCAATCGTTCGCTGGCAGCTTCAAAATCAAATTCGCCCGGCCTCAGAACAATGTCAGCGAGATGTTCAAGCGCCTTAGAAAGCGCTTGTTTCGGTTCCATTGACATCATTTGTTGAAGAACGTCAGAGGAGGCAATGACGCCGAAATATGCCGCAGCGTCATCGACCTCAATCCCCTCGGGAAGAGTTGCTCCTTCAGGTACTCCATCCGACAAACTTCTCCCTCCTATCTTCGCCAATTGCGTGTTATTTTTGAGGTTGCTGCTTTTCTCCTCTATTGTTGGTTCCGAGCCATGTCGTAAATCGCTCGGGATTGTTGTGCAGACCAACCCGTTCCTTGCAATTGCATCAGGAGCGTACGTTCTTGTTGTCCTTCTTTCATTTCACCGATAACCCAAGATACTGCTGCATCTCGATCTTCACTCTGCCAATCTTCAAAGAGGGACATATCGACTTCGATTCTCGCCCGTCGGACTTTCTTTTGCGGCGTATTGTCTTCACTTTCCTCAGAACCGCCTTTCTGATTCGCAGGTGATTTCTTGGCGACAGGAGCAGATGATGTCGGCTTTACCCTACCAGGTGGGCCGCGGCCAGGGGGTCCAGAAGGAGAGCCTGTAGAACCACTAGGAGGACCACGCTTAGGACCAGACGGACTTGATGAACCAGGAGGACCACGCTTGGGGCCAGACGGTCCACGGGAAGGTCCTGAACCACCTGGAGGTCCGCGAGAAGGCGTCGCTGAGGTTTGGGATACAGAGCGGCTTGGCATCGGTTTGCTTTGGAATGAAGAGAAAAAGTCATCTTCGTCTTCATCAAAGAAATCCTCATCATCATCATCGTCATAGTCATAGCCGCGATTTCGCAGTCGGCCAATGAGAATCGCAAGCAAGAGAAGCGCAACGACTCCTCCTGCGAGTACACCACCGAAGACGGGCACTGTCATACCGAGAATCAGTGTGCCATCGTCATCAGTCTCTGATGTCGGTAGAGGACATCCATCATCGAATCCGTCTGGTCCTTTTGGTTGTTCAGGGCAGTTATCGAGCAAGTCATTGACGCCGTCCTGATCGGTATCTCGCTCACTCTTAGAGCATCCTTCGTCGTCAACATTTGTTGTTGGCGATTCTGGGCATTTGTCGGGCGTTGAAGCACCGATTACAAATTCCCCTGGCATCGAAGAATCTCTCGAATCATTCCAAGCTTCAACACCCCAATTGTCTCCGTAGCCATCGCCGTCAGAGTCATTCCACTGCGTCGCATCTCCGGGGAATTTGTCGCGACCCCAATTGTCTGCCCAACCATCACCGTCGTCCTCACAACCAATCTCGAGTGCGTCAAGGTACGAGGTTCCAAACTCCGCCGGGCAGAAGTCTGCATTGTTTCCAACAGGGTTGTCGCCAAAACCATCGCCGTCTTGGTCGAACCACTGAGTGCCATCGAGAGGGAAGGCATCTCCTGCTTCATTGATTCGAAGACCTGTTGCATCATCAATATCAAACGTGTATTCTCCAAGGTATCCGTCCCCATCGAGGTCTTGGTCGAGTGCGTCCTCATCAAAACAGCCGTCCGAATCGACTGGGTATCCTACCTCTGTATCTGGACACTCGTCGATGGCGTCGTTTACGCCATCACCGTCTGTATCACGTTGATTCTCATCGCAGCCATCAGCGTCAACATCAAGCGTAGAATTTGGACAAATGTCATCGATGTCGAAGACACCATCCCCATCGCTGTCTTGAACGAGTTGATCATCACTGCAGCCGCTTGAATCGGCATCATCATCTTCGTCTGTATCAGGGCAAATGTCGTTTGCATTCGAAACACCATCTTCATCATCATCGAGTTGGGAATCGGCGCAGCCATTCGCATCCACAGTTTCAAACACCGATGTTTCAGGACAAGAATCAACGTCGTCATAGACGCCATCACCGTCGGAATCATCTGTATTGACCAGTGGACAGCCTACGCCATCTGTACCGTCCTCAACACCGAATTGGAATGGACATTCATCGGCGTTGTTTCCAGAAGCATTGTCGCCAAACCCGTCGCCATCATTGTCGAGGAACTGCGTCGGATCGAGTGGGAAATCGTCGTCCGTGTTGGCCCAACCATCTCCGTCGCTGTCCGGACAACCCGGCAAAGGATTGGTCGAAGTCCCGTACACATTTGGACACCCATCGAGCACCAAACCGAGTGCATTGGACCCGTCGTAGGAGGAAGTCCAGCGGTCAGGATAACCATCGCTGTCGTTGTCATCCGCTGCAGCGATGTTGTAAGGGAAGAAATCTGGATTTGTGGCGCCGATTGTTCCATTATCGCCGTACCCATCACCGTCCGTATCGGCCCATTGAGTTGGGTCATCAGGCCACATATCTGCGCCTTGTTCAACGCCCCAGCTGATTCCACCAACGTTGGAGGGGTCGCTTGCACCGTCTCCATCGGAATCAAGACATCCATTGCGATCACGGTACGAGGTTCCGTAGTCCCACGGACAGAAATCGCCGGTTAACGTGTCCGTTTCATTGTCTCCAAATCCATCATCGTCAAAATCCTTGTATTGGCGAGGATTGTAAGGGAATTTATCGCCTGGACTGGTTTCTGTCGCACCGGACAAACCGAACATTGCATCACAACAATCGACGCCATAATTATCACCAACTCCATCTCCGTCGCTGTCTTTCGATTGCTTCCAGTTTTGTTGGAATCTGTCTCCGTGAATCCAAGTCCCGTCGTTGTTTGACCACCCGTCTTCGTCGAAGTCCGGACAGCCATAACGGTCGAAAATCGATCGGCCTGTGTTGGTATCGCATGCATCAATATCGTCTGCAAAACCGTCCTGTTCGTAGTCATCACAGCCTTGCGTGATGAGATACGAAACACCAGATTCTGCTGGGCAATCATCTGACAAAGGACCTGTTGGGTTATCGCCAAATCCGTCCAAATCAGCATCCTTCCATTGTTCTCCGAGATGAGGTAAACCATCGATCCGATCAAAGATGAGGTCACGATCGGAGTCGCTGTAAAGACGCAACATCTCGACATCCATGTCGAGCGATTCTAGGTAACCGAACAGAAGCGTCCCGTTCGAATCTACGTTTGATGAGAAATTCGCATTCGTGTACACGTTTTTCATTTCGTGCGTTGACCATGTCGTACGGTCTTCTGAACGCCCATCGAGATGCATGGTGTTCACACGTAGGGTATCGGTTCCGGTTGTAGTTGTCATCAACACAACCCCAGTGCTGCTCGATACGATGTCCCAAGCGCCGCCTTCTGAAGATACAGGTTGGCCTCCGTATGAGGACCAAACTCCTGTGCTGCTGCGCTGGTGCAAGACATCAGCCGAGGCTTGAACAGCGAAGATAAGTGACGAGCTGTGTTGAGTACAAGCGAGATCATAACCATCTTGTTGGCCATTTAAGAGTCCAAGTTGCTGCATTGAGACATTTGTCCACAACTCGGTAGAGGCATCCCGTTCGTGCGTCACCAATATGCCGTTTGAGTCCAGAGAAAGAAGAACGATTGTGTTGCTTGAATCCATGCACATGGAAAGTTCGGCTGTACCATCGCCGACGTTACTGAGTGTTACTGAAACATCATGATCGATGTCCAAGACTTGCAACGCATGCGTACCAGAATTATTGACGGTTGTTGCAACCAGCGTTGTTCCGTTGTTGAGCTGGAGAGCAACGTGCTCGGTACCGACTGCGTGACCGGAAGTTAACTCCGTTTCCGTGGACCAGGTACCACCAGATTTGACCAAGTGCTCAAGACTGTTGAGATTTGAATCTCGGTACAAGATGTGCATATCAGCGCCTTCAAACCAAATCGATGGGGATGCCGTCAAATTGGAATTTGAGAGTATTTCGGTCGATGACCAACCCGTCGGATCGGTTTGACTCTCTGCTGAGTAGTACAGTTTTTCGATGGTGGCGTGTGAATAGACCATGTGCAAATCACCGTTCGAATCGAGCGTTGAAGCGGGGTAGGTCCCAAAGTCATTGAAGGTACGAATTTCTTGGTGCAGAGCAGTCCAAGATGTCGTCGAGTGGTGAACGTAGCCGTTTGCGTCATCCAGAACAAACAACTCGGGTTGGCCAGAGGCCGTTACATCGAATTGGAAGTTAAAAGGTGATGCGGATGTTGAAAGTGTCTCTGTTACCCAAGAACCACCGGGGGACCCATCGTCAACATGCTCAAGATGAACAAGTGAATGCATTGAAGAGGCATTCAGTGAAAACATCATGGCGGTTTCACCTCGATTTGAAGTGGTTAGTTCCAATCCGGACATCTTGCCATCGAAAATGAACTGGCTGGTATCAAAATCTTGCTTACTTACGACAATCATGTCAACACCGAAGGACGTGCCTCTGGTTGCATTTCGAGTTGAATACACAAATTCGATTGCTCCGTCTGCATTTGAATCAAATCCACCAACGGTTGCAAGTCCAAGATAATCTGTTGGAGTACCCGTACGAATGGTTTCAACTGCGGGGACGAACCCATCCTGCGAACCAAGATAGAGGTCGAGTTGACCTGAAGGAGTGTATGCCATGCCTGACCCAATGAACGTGTCTGTGTACCCGTCATCGTTCACATCACCAGCTGAGGTAAACATCCAGCCGAATCGCTGATTGCTGCTACCTTGACTTGTCCAATCAGGGATACCACTGAAATTTTCAGATGCATTCCCCATGAACAAGTGAACTGTACCGCTGAACAATGGTGCACCCTCAGGCTTGAATTCTTGCAGTAAAAGTTCGTCCATCCCGTCATTGTTGATGTCATCAACGATTTCGACAACTGTGCCCAGCAAGGTACCTTGCTTCAACCGCTGGATGGCGCGATCTGACGATGTGGATATACCGTTCGCTGATCCATAGAACACTTCGATTGCTGAGAATCCCGTTGGTGAATTCTCGTCACCGGAGTTTGAGACAACGAAATCACCGAAACCATCACCGTTTAGGTCGCCGCCGCTTGAGATTGAGCGACCGAAAAACGGTCCCGATGTGTTTGCTGTTATGTTGTGTGACAAATGCATTCCATCCGTTGTGCCTTCGAAAACAGAGAGTCGCCCATTTGTAACTCCATCCGTCCAGTTGCCTTGGAGAGCCACGAGGTCATCGTGTCCATCACCGTTCATGTCATCTATCCGTGAGACATCCTCTCCAAGCATTTGTTCATCGTTTCCTGTAACACTCCAAACCAAATCGAACTGTGTCTGATTCCATTGATACATGGAGATGAGCCCGTGGTTGGACTCGTTCGTTCGAGTCACGTTTTCGAAGCCCGGTGAGGAAAGGAGCAATTGGGTCATGCCGTTGGAGAGGAACTCGCCGACAGCAACTCCATTCCCAAATCGCTCAGATGATTGTGTACCACTGAGAACAATCGGAGTCGACGACTCCAGGCCGTCGGTTCCACCAAAGAGAACTACAACTCGACCATTGTTGTTCAAACCGCTGTCGGAAGCAGTTGGTTGCGTAAAGACGAGATCATCGAATCCATCTCCGTTCAAGTCGCCATGTGCTGCAGCACCTTCAACGACATCGGGATACAACGAAAATGAAGACATTGCCTCATTCGAAAGACGTCCTGTGGATTGGTCTTCCAAACTCTTGAAGATCGAAAGCTCGGTTTGATCAGCGTCGTAAGAGGTTGTCGCAACCTGAGCGAGTCCATTCAAGTCTAAATCAAGCCCTACAGCGGTATGGAGAGAGGTGTCTCTGGCCAAGATTTGCTCTGTGATTTGGTCGCCGTTCACTTGCAGACGAATCGCTTCCCCGGCCCGGGTGTATGCTATGTTTGCAACGTCGTTTTCATCCACTTTAACTTCAAACTCATCGCCGACTGGTCCACTGTCAAGCAGACTGTTGTACCATCGTAAACCGCTGTTGTTTACCTGCCATAACTCACCCGTTGTAGTCCTCACCACTGCGAATTCATTTCCTCCTTGCGTTAGCCTGAGCGTCATTGATTCTGGGAAAAGATCCTCGATGATGGTGCGTTTCAACCACGCATCAGAGGTATACACCTGGCCTTGAAACGCAAATCGAGCCATCTTTAGATTCGCTCCGTCACCATAGATCGCCAAGGGCCGGTAAGATGCATCCACAACAACTGAGCATCCAATGATTCCATGCGAAGTACTAACTGAATCAATCATCAAATCGGAAAATACACCCTCAGAAGTGAACACTCCCATACGGACCTCGCCTTCGCCGTTCATCCAGCAAAGATAACTTGAGCCGTTTTCTGCAACGTAAACGCTCGGTGAACTCAAGTTGCTCGATGTTCCTGAAACGAGAAGTTCGCTCATCCACATATCGATGGAAGAATCCTGTCGAACCAGCAACTCGGACATTCCTTCCAAATCGATTGTTTGTCCACCGAGGTCATGTCCGTGTTCTAGATTCGTTGGAAGCGTATACTCGATCGATTTGCTCTCTGGCAATACTTGCTCGCTAGGCATCGATTGAGAGACAATTGGAGCCAACAACTGAGCGAGCATGAGCAAAACAAGTCCTGCTGACAGAACCGATTTGGAAAGCATCCGCTGCTCGCGCATGTACTAATCAGAACACTCAACATTCTAAACCATTGTTAGCACTTGAGTTGCATTTGCTCGACTTTAGACCAACCAATGATGTCAAGAATCACCTGCTGATGGTACTGACATGGCTCGGGTCCTCATCGTCGCAAACGGCGAGTGGCCAGAACAATTCAATTTTGAGAGAAGTTTCAATGACTACTCGCAAATTATTGCGTTGGATGGCGCCGCAAATCGCTTGATTGAGCAAGGTCATTTGCCTGATGTCATCATCGGCGACCTCGACAGCATCGAACCAAGCGTGTTGAACGACTGCAAAGAACGTGGCTCCCAAATTGTTCTTGACGCAAATCAAGAACAAAGCGATGTTTCCAAAGGATTGAATTGGGCTCACGAACATCACCCTACATCCCAAATATATCTCATCGGTATTGAAATTGGACGATATGATCATCATCTTGCTGGATTCTCTGCTCTGTTCGAATGCCAAAGTCCAGCTATTCTTTTGTTAAACGGTTGGGAAGCCCTTCGAATCGATTCGACTCCAAAAGAAATCCAAGTTCAAAAAGGAGGGCTCTTCAGTTTGATTCCATTTGGGGTCGTAACCGGCGTCAACCTTCAAGGGTGCAAGTATCCCCTCAACAATGAAACGTTGTCTTCAGGAACACGGGGTGTTTCAAATGAAGCGGTCGATTCAGTCATCACAGCTTCAGCCCAATCAGGCGATTTGCTGCTCCTCATCGAGAGATGAAGGCGGTAAAGCAGAACGAAGGAAAGCGCTGTAATCGCTCTCTTCGTCCCAATCTTTGGCGTGCTCATCCACACGAGCACGTTGCATTGTCGCTTCCAACCCACCCCAATCTTCAATCAACTTGAGTTTCAATGCAGCCTTTGGGGTGTATCCGGGCAGGAAGTTTCGCCAAAGGAAAGGTATCCGCCCAGGCGTAACGTTATTGACCGCTTTTACAATTGAAGTGTTGCAAGTCTTGAACAATGTGTGATAGAATTCAGGTCGGTCGGCAAGTTGGTTAAGTCTGTGGGCCATCTGAACGATCATCTGTCGTTCCTTGTCAGGAGGCGTAATCACACGATACATCGACACAATGTTGCTCCGGCCGTGTGTACGCAACTGGGTTAAATCTCGTTCAAACCCTACGAGCAGATACAGCTCGTAGGAACGCCACAAACCTGTCCAAGGGTGGTACCTTTTACCACGTTCACGACGGGTCTCGAATGAAAATGAGAGGCAGGTACCATCAAAAAACTCGAATGTAAGGTACGTGTGTGAAAGGCCCCGGAAGGCATGGAATTGGTCCACAACGAACCAAATATGCTTCACTTTGGTTGAGTCGACAGTGACTTCATCCGCCCATTTCTCATCTCTATCTTTTGTTGTTCGCCAATGGAAATCTCGTACATTTCGGAATGTAATGCGGGAGTCATTGAACACTGCACTGGGCGTAAACTCGCAGTCGGAGGCCCAATTTGCATGCAATTTTGGTTGACGTGGTCGGATTCGAGTGTACCAAATCCAAAGCCCATTCAAGATCAACAATGCAAGAATTACCCCGAACAAAGAAAGTACGTAGATAACCCATGCCGGCAAATCTTTCACCATCGTTGCCATATGTTGTATGCTGAATCCCACCAGTCAAGCGTTCCGTCTGGATGCTTTCGCCAAAGTTGTCCTTCGTCGTCAACAATGGTTGGTAATCCTTCAGGGTCTGGTGATCCATCGTTAAGGATTTGTGGTGCAGGGCCAAGTTCAGGCAAGGTCAGAAGTTCATCATCCTCTTGGATTCGTACCAACAAGACGAATACAACAACAGCGACAATCAGTCCAAGAACAGCGATTGTGTACCAACCAACATCTTCTGTCGACGTCTCTTCACCGAACGATTGGCTCGGTAGGGCTTCTTGTTCCTCAACGGTTAACTCTGCGGCTGGTAGTCGTACAATGTTCGCAGCTTGTGTGCTTGCAATGTTCTCTAAATTCGTAACTTTTAGGACCACAAGGTGGACGCCTGCGGGGAGGGTTGAACAGTCGTAGACCGATCCTTCAGTTATTTGTGAGGTGGTCGATACGTCCCATGCTTTCGTATACTCAGTAAAGTCTTCATTGGCATTTGTAGGCTGAATGGCAATCAAACACGATCGGTCTGTTGTTTGGCCATCGCCGTTCACAATCAGGTCAAAGGTAGGAGCTGGCCTGTTTTCGATGGTGAGATTCAACGAGGTCTCGGCGGTTTGACCAAGTTCATTTCGGTAGGTTTCCCTTAACGAATACTGACCTGCTGGCCAACTCGAACAATCGATGCTGGTTGCATTGTCAAGTACAATAAACGGGGCACCTGTAAACGTCAGAGTACCTATCGCTCCGTATCTTGGCCCCGTTTCATCTGCAAACATGCGATTGATTTCGCAACTCGAACCTGTTTGTAAATTGTCTTGACCAGAAAATTGGAGGGAAAGGGTTGGGGTTTGGAGTGCTGGAACCATTTCGTAACTCGGCAGCGAAATTTTTGAAATTTCAGCACCGTTCATGTCATAGAATCCAAGCAATAAATCGTGGGATCCCCGTGACCATGAATCGTACGTTAGACTAGCGTTGGTTTGTCCAACGATTTCCACAATTGTTGATTCGATAACTTCTCGATCGTTGTGTGTCGCAATCAGACGAACGTCGACAAAGGTGGATTCCGATGTTGAATTAAGAACGACAACCACTCGAACAGCATCAACATCACCATCCTGATTGAGGTCGAGCGTATCGTTTCGGAGTGCAACCATTGTAATACCTGCATCCTCAAGCCCAACATCAGATTCAGCTCGAACGTCCGTTGCTCCAAGAACAGGAATCAGGAACAGGAAGATGAGGAAATAAGCGACTTTACGCATCTTGGTCACCTCCAGGAGGCGGTGGAAGTGGAACAGCCAAGTCTGGTAGCGGAAGAACTGGCGATTCTGGGGGGGGACTGGAATCCACTGTCGAAACGTCGTATCCTAGCAATTCCTCTGTCAGCGTCTTTTCATCCTCTGAGCGCATGGTTCGGACAATGAGTGCTGCTGAGGCGCCAAGGATGAATGAGATTCCAACGATAAGGTATGTCAGCCACGAAGCTGCTGGGTCTTCACCCATGATGGCAAGTGCAGCATTCCACTCGCCGTATTCATTTGACCATCCATCGCCGTTGTTGTCCTCGCAACCTTGCAAGTCACGCATTGAGGTGCCAAACACCTCAGGGCAATCATCGCGAAGTGCTCCCAAGGGAACATCACCAAATCCATCATCATCGCTGTCCTTCCATTGCAATGATTCAGTAGGAAAAGCATCTGCTAAACCGTATGGATGGGCTTCCCAGTCATCGGTTGGATCGGACCATCCATCACCATCGGTGTCCCGACAACCCAGTCGGTCGAGAATCGATGTCCCGCGTATGGTTGGACACGCATCTGCTTCGTTTCCATCGGATTCGTCTCCGTATCCGTCGCCATCGGTATCGCGCCATTGCGTTGGTTCGTGAATGAACGCGTCGCCAAGGTTTGACCACCCATCGCCGTCCGTATCTGGACAGCCCCAGCGGTCTCCGCCGGAACTTGGACCAACGGATGTTCCGGGTTGAGACGGACACACATCCGCAGTCGTACCTGAAGGGTTGTCGCCTCGTCCATCACCGTCGCCATCGTGCCATTGCGTAGGGTCATCAGGCCAAGCATCACCCATGCCCCCTGGGCTTGCAAGCCAATAGGGAGTGGGATCGGACCATCCATCCTCGTCAGAATCTGGACAGCCCCAGCGGTCGAATGTGGATAAGCCGTACGTCGTTCGACAGCCATCGCCTCTGTAGGCCAAGCGCCATGCCTGACCATCGTAGTACTCCATGTTGTCACCGAAACCATCGTTGTCGGTATCGTACCACTGTGAAGCATCGCTCGGGAACGCATCAGCAAATCCTTCCGGATGTGAAATCCAATCATCGGTTGGGTCAGAATACCCATCTTTGTCAACGTCTCGGCAGCCAAGGCGGTCAAAACGAGAAATCCACCCACTTTCAACCTCTTCTGCATTTGAATCGACACAAACGTCCCCTTCAAATCCAGCCAAATTGTCACCGTAACCATCGCCATCAGAGTCACGATATTGGCTCCCAATCAGTGGGAAATCATCGATTTGAGTCGCTCCATAGGTCTGATTATCGCCCCAACCATCAAGATCCGTATCTCGAAATTGTGTAGGATTATCCGGGAAATCATCGATTAGTCTGGCTCCTTCTGACTGATTGTCCCCATAGCCATCGTAGTCACGATCACGCCACTGGCTTGGCTCAAATGGGAATGCGTCCGCACCCTCCGCTGAGGACCAATTTTCACCAGGGTCTGACCATGCATCCCCGTCTGCATCCGGACAACCATATCGATCGGCAAAGGAGGCTCCAAGAAGAAACGGACAAGCATCAGGCTGATAGGCAACTTCGAGCCACTGTCCTATTCCCCAATCGGTGTGTGATTCATTCCACATAGGGTCGTCCCAGTTGTCACCGTATCCATCGCCATCCGTATCTTGCCATTGAGATACCTCAAATGGGAAAGAATCTGCCAGACCATCTGGATGGGCAAACCATGGCTCCAAACCGTTCAGACCCCCTGGATCAGCATCCGAGTAGGAATCACCATCCGAATCGATACAACCGTATCGATCAGAGGCCGAGTAACCACGACTGTCTGGGCAGTGATCTGGTTGATTTCCGAGAATGTTGTCACCGTATCCATCAAAGTCACGATCTCGCCACTGGGTTGAATCATCCTCGAATGCATCGGCACCGTTCTGTACATCCCATCCAGAATCTGTATCGGACCAACCATCTGAATCTGAGTCGATGCAACCTTTTCGATCGTTTGTCGAGGTCCCAACAGTGAGGTCACAATCGTCGTCAGAATCAACAAAACCATCTTCATCGGTGTCTCGGTCTGTCTTATCGATTGAGGCCAAAAGCGTGTAGTCAAACCCATCGTTGCACCATGAATTCTTTGCTTTGATTTTTACATAAACGGACCCTGGTTGTGACATTGTTTTCGAAAGCGTTCCCGATGGATTGTCGTCGCTTCTTCCCATAGTTGCAATTTGCGATCCAGACTCATCATGCATTGAGTAGTCGCCTTCCCAGCCATCACCTGGACACCACCAAGCTGCATTGCTCATCGAACCCGAGAATGTTATGCTGACGATATCGCCTTTGTAGGCATTGATTCGCCACCAATCCGTTCCATCGTTGGGTGAGCACCCATCCGGGTCACAAACATAACCGTTGGACGAAACACCATCTGTAAGCAAATTCGATGACGATTGTGAATCGTCTGCCTGGACCGATGGTATCACCGAAAGCAGCATCACGGCAAACATGCCAACAGCAATGCTACGCCCGAGCATGTCTGTCCATGGGACGTACCCGTTAAGAATAAAGCGCCGATTAGTTGAACCGCCCTAATGCATCACGGAGCGCCGGTTCGAGGGTTTCATGCTCAAATTTATAACCGGATTCTAACAAACGCTTAGGATAGACTTTCTGCCCATCGAGGATAAGTGCTTTGCCCATTTGTCCAAAGAGGATTTTCATGACGAATCCAGGCGCTGGGGCAAACGCTGGGCGTCGCAAGACTTTGCCGAGGTTTTTTGCGAATTGTTTCTGTGTTACAGGATTTGGAGCCGTGAGGTTGTACACACCGCTCGTTTCATCGTGGTTCATTAGAAAGTGTATCGCATAGATTTGGTCGTCCAATGAAATCCAAGATTGCCATTGACGACCACCACCAATTGGGCCCATGGCTCCAAGTTTTGCTGGAAGCAAGATTTGTTCCAGCATGCCGCCTGCAGCTGTTTGAACAATTCCGGTGCGCATGAGAATGGTGCGGATTCCTGCATCTGAGGCAGCTGTCGTCGCATCTTCCCATTTCTTGCACATCTCAGCAAGGAAACCGTCCCCAATGCTGCTTGTCTCGTCAAGTTCTTCGTCTCCTCTGTTATCGTAAAAGCCGACTGCAGAGGCACACATGTAGACGCTTGGCGGAGTTTCCAGCGCTGCGAGCGCGCTTGAAAGATTCTGAGTTGGGATGATGCGACTTTGAGCGATTAGCTCCTTTCGTTTCTTGCTCCAGCGCTTGTCGCCAATTCCGGCACCAGCAAGGTGAATAACGACATCAAAACCCTCGAGCGACCCTTCTAGGATTTCCCCTGTCGTATCGTTCCAACGGACAATTTTACTTGGGTCTTGATCAGCATGCAGCTTGGTCGAGGGTCGCATAAGCCGGTGCACATCATGCCCGTCCGTTTCAAGGAAAGCGCCTAACTGGGTTCCAATCAGGCCGGTCGAACCGGATATCAGAATCCGACGTCGAGGCTGATCTTTGAACATCTGCTGTCTTGAAAGATCTGCGAGGATTCTACGAGTCCGGTGTTTAAACATCGTCCTTACTCTCGGCATGACCATTATTGGTGCACCAATCCTTGAGAAGAAATGGAACGGCAGTTTCCAGTCAATTTTGTCATCAATTGTCATTTCATTTTCGCCACCGTCAACGAACTTGTGGACATGATTCCAACGACCAAACGGTCCTTTGACCATGTTGTCACAGAATTGTTCCCCCTCGACGTAGTCGTAATGCTTTGCAACCCACCGTTGTGGAACGATGCCGATTTTCATTCTGAATTCAGTCACAGCGCCGTCTGTTATCCCTCCAACCTCAACTGGACGGATGCCTTCCCAATCCGGCATGATTCGTCGGACGGCACCGGGTCTTGCATGCCAGTTCCATACAGTTTCTCGAGAAAATGGGAACGTTGCTGTGTGTTCAAAAAGTGGCATGCGCATCTCCTACTGTTAGGAATTTGCGTATTTTCGTATATAATCCTCAGTTTTGAACTTGCGTTGTGTGGATGCTGATGTCATGTAGCGAATCTTTCCAAAGACTGCCCGCTCAAACCATCCACGGTCGAATCGGCCGAAAATCCAGAAGATTCCAGTGTAGGAATTTGGGTCACGCCCGTCGAGGGCCCATCGGTCGTTGAGTCGAATAAGCCATTCACAGGCCGTCTCAGGATCTGGGCACCATTCGAGCACTTTCTTGCCCCACAGCATTCGCAGATAGTTGTGGATGATTCCGTCTTTGCGCAGTTGCATTTGTGCTGCATTCCAGAGAGGGTCATGCGTTTCAGCTCGCTCAAGCTGCTCAAACGTGTAGACATGCGGGCGATCGTCATTTGCGTGCTCTTCGAGGGTTTTCTTTGCCCATTCAGGGAGAGTGTCAAAGGAAGTGTGATCTGGATGTTCGTAGCAGTAAACGAATCCAAGTTCTCGCCATGTGATGACTTGGTCAAGGAAAGCTTCTGCACCCTCACTCATGCCCCACCATCCTGCTCTGCGACCATTGTGAGGTGGTGTGATTTTCATGGGATTCCATTTCTGAGATTCCAATACTTCATGAACGATTTCAAAGGATGAAATGTGTCCGTAATGAAGCCAAGGCGAAAGACCACTGCCACCTTGACGCTCAGGGTGATTTCGGTCGATGTGGTATGAATTGAGTTTTTGCTCGATGAATTTTTTCAAGACCGTTCTGGCAGTGAGTGAGCCACCTCGACGATCGTCAATCGGTGGAACCTCGTGGTCAATGTCGAGTACGGCGAGCGCCTCGATTCCTTCTCGTGAGGCTTCAGAAACCCTCCAGATAAATTCCAGAGGAGTCTGGGGGATGTCAGCATCTTTGAAACACTGCGTTGCAATTTGAGTGCCGTCTGGCAAATCTTTCACGAGTTTCAAAGGTTCTGCTTCGGGAGGAGATGCGATGAAATTCAGCACGTTCTTGTGAATGTACCGTCGGAAGGAGTGAGCTGTTGAAAAGGAGCGCTCAGGCGCCCTCATGGGAACGATGCCGTTGCTATCGATGCATTGCACTGAACACTGAACGAGCTTTTTGGCCCGCTTAGCAACATCCCGAGGCATGTAGGTCGGGAAATCGTCGATAACGACTGCAACAGCGTCTTTCGAGAAGGAACGCAAGAGACCGCCTGCTTGCGCTTTGTTGGTTTCGACGTATGGCACGTATGTGACAGCGCTGGACTCGAACAACATTCTGTTGTCAATCATGCCTTGAAGCACGAAGGTGTGAATTCGATCGTTGGCCCACCGATGGCCGAGTGCCAGGCATTCAACGACAATGAGCGGAACGTTGTGTTCATTCGCAAGTCCGATGGCGTGGTCGAGGGCGTGGTTCCAGCGTGCGCGACGTGCACTCGTCATCCAATAGACGACGTGTGTTCCACTGAGATTGAGTGGCTTGTCGTTCGCATCAATTCGTAGAACGTCGATCATTGAACCACCTCATCAGAAAGCGTCATTCGGCCGTCACTGAAGACGAGGTGGTACGGACGTTTTGATTCAGAACTCAAATCAATGAGTGGCAACGAGGTGTTTTTCATGGCGACTTCTGCAAATCCTCGCATTGCTGCTGAGACCCATTGAAGTTCATCAAAAGTATCTGGGGAGAAAAACTGTGCGTTCGCAATTTCTTCCTCTTGTGGAAGTATCTCCAAGTGTGCCGGTTCGACTTTGTAACAAATGAAGAGCCCAGCCCCACGTGGTGTTTTTGTGGTCCTTAGGCCGAGGAATCCGGAGATAGTACCGTGAATGTTGGTTTCTTCTTTCAGTTCTCGAAGCACCGCATTTTCGATTGACTCATTGGGTTCGACGTGTCCCTTGGGGAGGCCCCAGCACCCAGCATAGGTCCCTTTGGCCTCTTGCACCAAGAGAATACCAGTGTCAGTGACAACCGCAGCAGCCACACCTACGTCGAATGTTTCAGACACATGTGACATTCTTTGCAACCACTATTTGAAGGACCGTTTAGAAAAATAGCACAATGTCTTTTGTTAGAAAACAGTCCTTTATACATACAACGTCGTTCAGGCAAAGCATGAAGGTTAGCCCCATACAAGAATATACTGCTGTACCAGCAGATGCGAAACTCCCTACAAAATACGGGGATTTTCGAATCCGCTCGTACATAGACCCCAGAGATGGCGCAGAACATGCTGCGATTTACTTTGGAGACATGAACGATCAAACGCCCCCGCTCGTGCGGGTGCACTCAGAATGCCTCACTGGAGACGCCCTTGGAAGTCTGCGATGCGACTGCGGCCCACAGCTCCAGCACGCCCTAAAAACCATCCAAATGGAAGGCCGAGGAATCGTCCTTTATCTCCGCCAAGAAGGAAGAGGTATCGGCCTCTTCGCCAAGATGCAAGCATACAACCTGCAAGACCGTGGCCTCGACACACTTGATGCTAACCTTGCTCTCAACCTACCAGCAGACGGGCGCGACTACAAAATTGCGGCGCACATGTTGACAGACATTGGGTACGACAGTGTCCAGCTCATGACCAACAACCCCGACAAAGTCGAACAGCTGGTGAAACACGGAATCACCGTTGTTGATCGGGTCGCCCATAAAGCCGGTATCTGCACTGAAAACAGAGACTATCTTCGAACGAAAGCGTTGCGAATGCGCCACATTCTGCCCATCTGAGAGTGATGCATGTGGCAGAAGTCATTTTGACAGCAGAGCGCCTCACGTATACCGAGGCGAAGCGAGTGAGCAAGGATTTAATCGGCGAAATTGCTCCAAATTTCGTCCTAAACGACGACGCAGGTAACGTATTCGACAGCGAAAGCCTCGACGGATCCTGGAGAATTCTTTTCTTCTACGCCAAGAACGGTTCTCCAACATGTAAGCGCGGCTGCTTAACGTTCAAAGAACAACACGATCTGTTTGTCTCAGCAGGTTGTAAAGTAATCGGAATTGGCGAAGGAACAAGCGAATCTCATGCCAAGTTCAAGAAGGAAATTGGCGGATTGCCATTCCCTCTTCTTGCCGATCCTGATCGAGACGTTGCGGGGAAATTCTTGGTCCCCGTTCATCTCGGAATGTTTCCAGCCAAATCCAGCTTTTTGATTGGACCAGACAACAGGATTCACCACGTTTATGACTGGCTATTCAGGCCTCGACGTCACGTTGCTCGAATCCTCAAGAGCCTCTCATCCGTTACTGGAGGTGACGTCTGATGTGGGATAGTCTTCTCAACGAAGCAGGATTGACTGAACGTGAAGTTCGCTCAATCATGGTACTGGGTAACAGTCCAAACATGCGTGCTAGCGAGCTTGCAAAAGAATTGCAAACGACACGTCTCGATGCTTACAACAGCCTCTCCCGTCTTCAAGAAATGGGTATTGTGACAGCAACTGCGGACCGCCCAATGCTGTTTTCAAGTCTTCGCGTCGACGAAGCACTACAGCACATCATTGAGATGCGTCGCCGGCAACTCGACAACTTGGAAGAAGGTTTCAATGAACTTTCAAAGGGCGTATCAGAGGCCACTGCATCTTACGAAGCAAATCGCCGGCAACGTGATGAGCCTCGATTCGCTGTTCTCAAGGAACGTAGTCACATCTACCGACGCCTGGAGCGCATGGCAGAAGAATCGGAAGAGCGACTTGTACTGCTTCTTGGCCGATACGGTATCCTCCATCTATGTCGAAGTGAAGCACTTGAAACAGTCAACTCCGTTGCTGAGAAAGGTATCGTCGTCCAAGTCATCGCGCAATTGGACCGAAGAACCACAAGATTTTTCCAGAAGCTACACGACTCCATCGAAATCAAACACTCAGACGACCTCGACTCTCAGGGTTTCTTGCAGGATCGCACACACGTTGTTCAATTCCTCAACATCGAAGAGAACCCAGTCGGAAGAGGAAAAGAAGACGCTGCACTCGTCATCGAAAGCGAGCCGTTTGCGAAAGCTCAAGAGAATCTCATCGACACGATTTGGGAAGATGCAGTCCAATTTGAGGTCGCTGAAGCTCGATTCTCGAAGGGCCGCATCCATGATCCACTTCGACTGACGATTGGAGAGGGCTCCTTCCTCGACTCGCTCGTTGGCGCACTCGGAGTCGATGACCTCCCTGAACACGACTCACCGTTTGACCCAGAAGCATTCCTTGCTGCTGGAAAAGAAGTCAACCAAGCACGTCAGGAACTCACCAAAGGACGACTTTCCAACCTCAAGATACTCGGCATCGACCTCACACGCATGCTGCGACAGGTCGGAAACCGTGTCGGACACGAACTCGCCTTCTCTCTCCGTTCGATTGAGAACCATGTTGAGTTCCTCGACGAGATGATGGATTGGTGGGAATTTGCTGGACTAGGTCGCCTCGAATACGGCATTGATCCTGTCTTCCACGTGCAAGTTGGCTTGGACCATCCTCCAAGCGATGATCCCGATGTCCTACCGATGTGGGAGTTGGATGATGGAATCATTGAGGGCGCATTGATGACACGTTTCCCGAAAGATGGAAACGTCAACGTTCGACGCTTCGATGGAACCGGGAATCCAGATGACCTTTGGCGATACCATATCATCATGAACAATGAAGAACAACCAGCGGAAACATCACCATGATGGACCTCACTCTCAACACCACAACGTTCCTCGTTGTCTTTGCTTACGTCACAATTGCTTGGCTCAAAACAGTCTCCTCAGGCAACGTTACCATTATGGATGTCTTGTGGGGAATGGGATTCGTTTTCATTGCATGGACTCGTTTCTTATTGACGGAGTCAACCAACCTTGCTGCCGTACTCTGCCTCGTTTGCGTATCTGTTTGGGGACTGCGCCTCGGAATCGTTCTGCATCAGCGGACCAAAAATCGAGGCGAGGATCCACGATATGTTCGGATGGCGGAGGCTGCTGGGAAGAACTGGTGGTGGGTAAGTTTCCTGCAGGTCTTCGTGCTGCAAGGAATTCTTCTGGTCATCGTTGCGCTACCAATCTTCGCTCTCATTCCTGAGGAGGCACAAACAATGCAATGGACAACCATGTCAATTCTCCTTTCTTGCCTCTGCCTCGGTGGTTTCTTGCTCGGTTTATCGCTTGAACACAAAGCCGATATGGAGTTGAAAAAGTACCGGGCGAAGCATGGGCCTGGACATCTCAAAACCGACGGTATGTTTTCTGTTACTCGTCATCCGAATCACTTGGGAGAAGCGATTCTTTGGTGGTCCATTGGCGCCTTCGCAGTGATTGTCGGCGGTGTTGATGCATTGCCTGTCCTTGTTGGACCACTCATCCTTACGCTGCTGCTTCGGTATGTCAGTGGTGTCAAAATGTCAGAGGTAGACTTGCAGGAACGTGATGGTTATGGGGAGTGGGTTTCAACAACACCCGCTCTCTTTGCAAATCCGATTAAAGCAATCTTGAAGAAAAACGCCGATTGATAAATGAAAGGGATTTTTTATAACTATGCGCCTCTTGACGTTCGCTCGTTTCATTCGAATGATAACGAAGAAAGGCCCTGCAGACATCGATAAGATTCAGAACATGGGCCTCCTAGCAGTCAAACTCACCCAGATCTTTGCGCTTCGACCTGATCTGCTCTCCGAAGAGAAGTGTCACCAACTTCAGTCCCTGTACCAACGAGCAAATTCAATTCCGAAAGAAGACTCGATGAAACTGATTCACGATCGGGCCCCTTCTGGTTTCCTTGACGCTTTTGAATCGTTTGAAGAGGAGCCATTCGCAGCAGCAAGTATTGGCCAAGTTCATCGAGGCACTCTGAAAGACGGAAGCAAAGTTGTTGTGAAAATCATCAAGGCTGACTTTGAGAAATCTTTCCGTAAAGACGTCGCTCGGATGCGACGATGGTTGCGAATCGGGTTGTTCCTCAACCCTCGATTACGCAAGGTCGGAAACCCGGTTGGGTTGTTGCAGCACGTAGAAGATTACACGCTTCGCGAACTTGACCTTCGCAACGAGATACAAGGAGCGGAGCTGCTTCGCAGCAAGGCGAAAGAAGTCGAAAATCAATTCCCAATGCCTTTGTTGAAGTTTCCTAAAGTTTGGCCAGAATTATCCAATCGCCACATACTCGTGATGGAACACATCAAAGCACCAACACTTGAATCTCGACTGTCGGACAAGGATTTGTCTTGGGAGGATTTGTTGCAACTCTTCCGAATTCATGGCGCTTACATGTTTGGAATTGGAACCTTTCATGGTGATCTACATCCAGGAAATGCAATGGTTGACGAAAATGGGATGTTTACATTCATTGACACTGGAGCGATCTCTCACGCCCCGGAATCCGTCCGCTCTGCTCTCTTCTGGTTCTTCTATTACCTCGCAAAAGGAGAGTTGGAAGAAGCCTTTGAAGCTATGTTAACGATGGCGGACACACCTCCAACAGGCGAAGCAAAGGCACGATACATGCAAGAAATGCACGAAACATACGATGGTTTTGTCGGGAAATCGGTTAGTGAGGTCAGCCTCACCCAACAGATGATGAAAACCGTTCGAATTGCAGTTCTTGCGGGATGTCGCTTCGGAGAGGAAGCATTCCCAATTATTCGATCATTGATGTACATGGACGGCATGGTGCTTCGAGGGCACCCGGACGTTGATCTCATATCGTCCATGGGACCTTACCTCGACGAGTTTGCTTCAATCGTTGAGTTACCATACAGCAGCGACTCAAACAACTCAACATCATCGAAAGCTGCGTTTTGGGACAGCAATCCAAATCCGACGGATTAATTGGCGCAAAACCGCGCTTTATATGTAGCAGAACGGTGATTGAGAACTATGCCTACACCAAGCAATCAACACATCGTCATCGTCGGAGCGGGACCCGGAGGACTCGCTGCCTCCCTACTCCTCGCCAAAGCAGGTGTCAACGTTACCGTCGTCGAACGTTCATCCAAAGTTGGAGGCCGTACGAAAATCATTGAGCGAGATGGATTCAAGTTCGATTTGGGACCTACATTTTTCCATTACACAGAAGTCATCGAAGAAATTTTCCAAGCCATCGGAAAGGATGCTCACAAAGAATTGAAATTGAATCAACTCGACCTGAATTACCGCCTAATCTTCGGACAGGGTGGAGAACTGGATTGCACAAGCGACCTCGATGTCATGCGTGACCGAATTGCTGTACTTTCCGGTGAAAAGGATGCAAATGCTTTCGTCGAATATGTTGAGGACAACCGAAAGAAGCTCCACCGAGCAAAGGCTTGCCTTCAAGAGCCTTGGAACGGACCAAGCGACATCTTCTCCAAGCGAGTCATGCGTGCTGCAACGGTTCTGCGACCAACACGTTCCGTCGCCAAGGATTTGATGCGCCTCTTTGATGACGATCGATTGATGCTTGCTATGTCTTTCCAGACCAAGTATCTCGGCATGTCCCCGTTCAATTGTCCAAGCCTGTTCACAATCCTTGCCTTCCTCGAATACGAGTACGGAATTTTCCACCCAACAGGTGGACTTGGATCCGTCCCTGTTCGAATGGCAGAAATTGCTGAAGAAATGGGAGTTCAGTTCCGCCTTAGTGAAGCCGTTGAGGAAGTCATCATGGATGGGAAGACCGCTGTCGGTGTTCGAACTGAAAAGGAAGTCCTCATGGCTGACCGAGTAATCGTTAACGCTGACTTTGCAAATGCGATGACCAGCATTGTTCCGAACAAGTCTCGAAAGCGATGGACAGACAAGAAGCTTGAGTCGAAAAAATACTCTTGCTCGACGTACATGCTCTATCTGGGGGTTGACCGAACCTATGACGTACCTCACCACCAAATTTACGCCTCGAAGGATTACGTCGGAAATCTAGAAGACATTGAAAAACACCACCGTCTTTCTTGGGATGATCCGTCGGTTTACGCCCAGAATGCTTGCGCTACCGACCCAGGGCTAGCACCTGAAGGTTGTTCGACTGTTTACGTTCTCGTCCCTGTTTCGCATCAAACTGAAAACATCGACTGGTCAAAGGAATCCAGCAAGTTTAGAGAACGCATTCTCGACCAAATTGAATCCAAACTTGGGTATGAGAACATCCGCGACCACATTGTCACAGAAATGTCGATGACGCCTGACGATTGGGGCGACCACTGCTATCGCGGTGCAGTGTTCAACCTCGCACACGGCCTTGACCAAATGTTGTGGCGACGCCCACGCAACAAATTTGAGGATGTCAAGAACATGTACCTCGTCGGTGGAGGAACTCACCCTGGTTCGGGCCTACCTGTCATCTTCGAGAGCGCTCGTATCAGCAGCAAACTCGTCTTAGACGACTTGGGTATCAAGCCCGATTGGAACGGTGTTGAGACATGGTTCGAAAACGTCCGACGCTCTCCAAACGGGCGCAAAGCTCAACGCAGCATGCCTACAGCAAAAGAAACCGGTACACCGACCAACGCTTGAGGGAACAACGTGCGATTCGTTGCGCTTACGCTCATCCTACTTTTGTCTGGATGTCTAGAGTCAGAGATTGAGGATGGACGCGTCTTTACCGTTGAAACACTAGATCGCAACGAAGATGCTGGACCGATGTATTCGATGAAGGATAATCTTAGCCAGGGACCTGTGCTGGTCCTCTTCATTGGTGTAGGATGCACAGGATGCAAAGACTGGACAGATGATCTTCGTGAACATCACACAGATTGGATGGAACAAGACCCACCTCTCCAAATCGTTTCAGTTGAACGGTACCTTCGCTTCGAAACCAAAGAAGATGTTGCTGAAGAATTCGGTGCTCCAGACAGCAATCACTACACTCCTTGGCCCATCGTATTACCAACTGAAGATGATTCCATTCAACGGATTGAAGACCAAGCTAACCTCAGCCAATCCATCTTTGAGTACTACGGCTTACCTGGGACACCTGAATTGTTCCTCATCGATCAGAATGGTGTTATACGTTGGGAAAGCACGACCTATTATCCGGATGAAAACTCGATCCAAGAAATTGAAAATGCGTACGAACAGGTGATTTGATGGTCGAAACAATGCTTCTAGTTGCCTTTTTTACAGCGACAATGTGGGTCGGCCCATTTTGGATGCTGATGCTTCTCCAACCTTACGCTGAAAGAACAAAGAAATGGATGGAAGGCCCATGGTTCGTTCTCGGACCCTTGATTGCCTATCTTATCGTCTTGGCCATGAACCTCACAGCATTGAGCGATATGGTTGGTGACGGTACACTAAGTGGTGTTGTATCTGGTTTAGCTGAAGTCCTCGGCACCGACGATGGAGCAGTTCTTGCTTGGACTCATTTTGTCATAGGCGACATTATCGTAACCCGATGGATTTGGAAGCGAAGTGTTGAGACAGAAATGAACAAAACACTTGCGCAAGTGGGTATAATGTTCGGGGTCATGCTGATGCCGGTTGGACTTGCTATTCACTTCATTTCAATGCAACAAAACAAGGAAAACAACACGCATTCATAACTGAAAAATTCGGGGGATAGATATGAACAGAAACGAGTCCGTTGAAGAGGCATTCCTTGAGTGTGAGGAGATATGTCGTCAGGCCTCATCAACGTTCTTCGCCACCTTCTCTGCACTTCCATTCCAAAAGCGCCGGGCTGTTCACGCAGTCTATGCCCTTTGTCGTTATCTCGATGATATCGCAGACGGAGACACACACCCCGTAGTACAAGAAACAGAATACCTGAACAACCTCGTTAACGAACGAGATAAACTCCTCCAAAGCATCCATCAAACATCAATGAACAATTCTGAGGAAGAGCACCGATATCGTCTGATGGCCCTTGTTGATGCTAAGGAGCGTCTAACCCGTTTGTTTGAAGGCGATGAAACGGCAACAAACGGGGAAGCTATCTTCATTGCAATCAATGAGGTGTTCAAACAATTCCCCGTTCGACTTACTGATTTTGAAACGATTATCGAAGGGATGGAAGATGATTTGTTCGAAGTACGTCACAAGACGTGGGATGAAGTCCGAGCGTATTGCTACAAGGTGGCCTCAGCAGTCGGCCTGGTTCTTGTCGAGATTTACGGCTGTGAAGACGCTGGAGCACGCATCCACGCCATCGACATGGGAATACAATTGCAAATGATCAACATTCTTCGAGATGTCTCTGAAGACTATCGCAGCGGCCGGATTTACCTTCCGATCAATACCCTCAGCGAATACAACATCGAAATTACTGAGCTTGGAAACCCTGAGTTTGGTACGAACAATCGATGGAAATCCTTCGTCCAAGAATACATTGAAATCGTACGCAGACACCAAGAATCTGCACAACATTTGTTTGAATATCTTGATTCAAAGTCCCAATTGCAACCTAAACTCATGTGCGAGGCATACGATGCAATCTTCCATGAAATTGTTCGTTGCTCTGGCGATGTACTAAGCAAGCGTCCAAGTCTGTCCAAGTGGAGAAAAATCCGCCTGGCTGCGAAATTATCGCTGCGTCGGTTCCGCGCCCGCTGGTCGTAATCGTTTGACCACTGAGGCAATGCATTCAAACCCTCAGGGCCTTTCCGCTCATCATGGACGAAGTCTTACCAGTATCTGTAACAGTCCTTCTCCCTACGCGAAACGAAGAAGAAGCACTCGGAGCAACTGTTGACGCCATCCCACGCGACTGGTGCGAGTCACTTGAAATCATGATCGTTGATGGGTCATCGACCGACCGTACTCGAGAAATTGCATTGGAGAAAGACGTGCGAGTTCATCTCGAACCTCGAAAGGGCTACGGTCGTGCTTATCGAACTGGTTTCGTTGTTGCCTCCAACGACATCATCGTTACCATGGATGCAGACTGTACGTACCCTGCAGAACTCATTCCTGAATTGGTAAAGCGTCTTCTCGATGAGGACCTCGATTTCATTACCTGCGATCGGTTAAGCATGGCAGAGGATGGGTCGATGTCTGGACTCCACGGATTTGGAAACTGGGCTCTTTCCTTTAATGCTCGACTGCTGTTTGGCTACGGTATCAAAGATTCACAGTCTGGGATGTGGGTGTTCAGAAAATCTATTTTTGACAACCCGAAGATGCGCCCTACAAACGATGGGATGCCGCTCTCAGAGGAAATCAAAATCCTTGCCCGAAAACACCTTGGTCGAAGAAAGGCCATCGAGATCTCTGTTCCTTATCGAGAGCGTGTTGGTGAGGCTGAGATCCATACGTGGGGCGACGGGTGGAAGAATCTCCGATTCCTTTACGCGAAAAGGTTTGGATTGGCACGAACCAAGACTGAGTGGGGACCGCTCGATGACAATCCAGACAGTTTGAATGGGACGTTGCCTGAGCAGTGATCATTCGTAGACTTTCATTGAGGCAAGCCTTGGATCGATTGCAACTCGTTGCTGAATCAACAAAGCAAACGGGATGAGTACCCATACTACAATCCAAAAGTACACGAATTCAGAAAGGTACGTAGGCGTTTCTGTTCGCATTTCACCGCTGATTGAGATAAACGACTCAGCATCTGGGTTTCCTGGTAATGGGGGCTGAGCTTCAAGTGCACTCCGGTTTGCTGGACGTACCATTCCAATATCATACCCACTTGCTTCAAATTCGAGTGCAAATCCATCCAATCCTATACTTGTATCACCCGAAAAATCAGCGTGTGCAAGGAAGGCAGCGTTCTCGTCGTTCTCGTCGGAATTTGAAAAATCCTGTGGATTGCCTGCAACCGTTCCAAACCAAGATACTGGGAGCACAAGCAAAACGAGCAGTATAATCAGCAAGGTGTTCAAAATTGAAGCAACCGAAGTAAATCGACGCAGTACTGTCAACAATCTTTTGCTCGATTGTTTCTTTAAATCAAGACCAACAAAGAAAAACAAGACAATGGAAAAGCCAATCCCAACGTGTATGAGTGTGAATGTCGTTGATTTGACTGTGCTTGGGGAAGGTCCTGGAAATGTTTCATCCAGATTTTCATCGTACTCTTGGACCTCTTGTTGGGAGAGCTCAGCCCTGCTGTCACGCTCATCCTGCCAGTGCGTTAATCGCAGTGGGCCAAAGAATTCGATGCTCACATCATCCTGATCATTTTGCATATCGATGGTGATGTTGGCTGCTACTCCTTCGAGCATGAGAGGGCCTTCTTCGACCGTAGCAGAGAGTGTTCCCACAAACCAACTCTCTTCTTCGAGAGCTGACTTTAGTGCCAGCAAAAGCACAACTTGTGCGACAAGGACAAAACAAGCGATGACTCGCCAGCGAGCAATAGGTTCAGACCCTTCGCTCATTCTTCGTCCTTCAAACGGATTGATACAAACATTCCTGCAAGCGCAATCATTGCAAGCGTCGTTACTGGTGAAAGGAACGGCAGAAGGCTTGAGATTTCATCTTCTGTTACTTCCTCAACAGCTTCCTCGTCTTCTTCGGTCGTGTTCGGCTCTTCTGGGAGTGTTGCAGGGTCTACGCCCTCGTTGACTGCCTCAACCTCTTCGGTGTTGTGTTGTGTGACATCGACAAGATCGGTCAAATCGGTTTGATCTTCAATTTCTTCTGCCTCTTCTGCAGCAGCGATTCCTGTAAAGTAGGTCACAGAGACGCCGCGTTCAGGGGTTCCGTATGCATTGCTCTCTGGTCCAATGAGTGTGTACCATTGTGTGCCACCCGGCGATGCAACCAACTGGAAACCAACGAAGCGATTGGTTGCATCATCGTACAAAGCGTAAGCCATGCCATCTTCGTATGCAATATCATAATCTTCCTCAAAGTTGGACAAACGGTTTTCCATGTTTTGTCCAAAGGACTCCATGGTGTTTTCAAGGGTTGACTCGGCAAGAGCTTCAACAATGGTCACAAGACGATCGCTTGGTTCTAGATCTTGTGAAACAGATTGGCATTCTTGCTCTGAACCGACAACTTCACTATCGCTGATTCGTGTGACTTCAAGATCGACACAGTACTCGCCAAATCCATTGATCTGAGCGGTAGCTTCTCCATAAGCGTCCCAAGAACCATCTGCAACGGCAGTTGAACCTGCGTCGGAGGTTGTTCCCTCATCATCGGTAACTTTCCAAGAAATCTCGTAATTCTCATCGTAATCCATACCATATACATCGTAATTGAAGTTCATCTCTGACTCACTGGATTCGCCCATGTAGATGTAAACATCCAGTTGCTCTGCTTGCCCACTGGTTTCATCTTCACCGTTTGCACAATCTTCCATTCCATCGTTCACCCAGTGTGGGGGGATGTTTTCGCCGTCATCACAAATGAACTCTTCATCCGAGTTGTCGCCACAGTCATCGATTCCATCTTCGACATATTCGTATGGGATCTCGTTGAGGTTCGCACAGACGAAGTATTCCTCGTCTTCTTCGCCTCCACTAGTCAAGTCTCCAAAGAGTTCTTCGAAATTCTCGTCACTGAGGAGAGCATCAACGATTCCAGGGTAGTCTCCGCTACCAACCACTGAGTTCGCCCACATCATGGCCCACATTGCAGGGAAGGCGATTGGAGTAGGTGAAGCATAGGCTTGGTGTACTTCGATGGTGCTTCCATCATCAATGGTAATCATTTGCGTTGGCTCATCGAGCAACTCCATTCCACCGCCCATAAAGAAGATTTCAACCTCACCATCGTACATGTCTGTCACAGTGTCTGAAATCGAGAAGTCGAAGTCACCAGCGGGGAGGCCAACTTCTTCTGTTGGGATACCCTCAAGCTCAAACAAAACAGATGTTTCTGTCTCATAGTGGATGCTGCTATCAGAACACACGTCCCCTATACTAACTTCTTCGGATCCGGAATCGACATAACTGTCATCGGAACCGCATTCCCAAATCAATCTTTGACCTGGTTGTAAATTTGCCATTTCATTGTACAGAGGCGATGCTTCGTCCATGCGGACCTCAAGCAGCCCATTGTTGATATCAAATGAAGTACTCAGAGTGTAATCAATATCGAACGGCAGGGTTTCTCCATCACCAGAAAGTTCTCCGCTGATGCCTACGCTGTACTGGATCATTGCTTCGACATCCATTTCCATGTCCATTCCATGGAGACCCATGTTGGCATCGAAGTATTCGGTGTAAAGTACATCGGCGTTGAACAATTGCTCTGCATCATAACCAATCGTGAGGTCAATCCCTCCGTAGGAATCGCTCCATTCAGAGTGAACAGCGAAATCATCCAGAACGCCGTGGCGTACAGTCAGTTCTGTCATTTTTGTGGAGAAATCCGTCGGAGTTCCGTCAACATCGAGCGTGGTCATTGAACCATCGTATTGTTCAAAGACAATGGTTGTGGAACCGCTCGTTACGCTTCCAATGAGCATGTCAATGCCTGAATCGTCGCCAGCAGCCATGACCTCTTGGAAGACTTCTTGCAAGTCAATTCCAATCATTGAGGCAATGTCACCGTTGATGTTCGAGTAATCGTATTCAACGCCCCAGGCAATGGGTTCAGGTTCATCAGCAGCGACATTCGCAGGCAGTGTCGTTGCAATCATTAGTCCAACAAGTAGGGCAGCAAGTGCTTTTCTCATGTGTAAGAACCATCGTGATTAACTTATTACACTTTTGCACGGAGATTATAGCCTGTATCACACGTTGTCCCAATCTAATTTTTCGTCCTCGGAGGACTCCTCGTCAGCATCCTCCTCGTCAACCAATCCATCACCAAAGACCCCCCAGGAGTCGATAAGTTTCATTTCTTCAGCGGTTGCTCTGCGACGTTGAATTATCATGAGTAGTGCAACGAGGATAGCAATGGAAATTGCACCAACAAGAACGCCGGTTGACATGAAACCCTCACTCTCTGCTTCAACAACCCTGAGTGGTGTGTAGAGAATATCGACGCTCGCTGAATCGCCTTCACCATCTGTTGCAATGACCTTGAAACTTGGTTGTCCAATACCCGAAGGCTGGAATTCAATCGATCCTGTCCAAATGCCATCGCCATCTTCGTCGCTGAGATTGAAGGTCCATGTCTGAATGTTGTGGACGATATCGACGCGGACATCGTCGGTTGTACCATCAGCATCAATCAACTGCACAGATACATCAAGCAAGACTCGCTCATCAGAAACAAACTCGGTTTGAGACAGTTCCAAACTGGTTTGAACCAATTCAGGGAGACTCGAGCGGACTGTGAAGTTGATGTGTTGTTCTGAGGAGGCACCACGAGCATCCTGTACGTACAACGAAACGTGATGCGAACCAGGAGCGAAGACTTGTGTGAAGGTCGATTGTGTGCTCAAAATGGTTGATTGAAAGCCCTGGTTATGCAGACGCCATTCTCTTGTTACGAGGTCATCATCTGCATCAGAAGATGCACCTTCAAAGACGATGGTCGCACCAGGGTCAACCGAATCGAGATTTTCGGGTGATGCAATCACAGCCTCTGGATCGCTGGGAAGAATAAGCAATTCAAACGATTCGATTCGAGATTTTCCAGTCTCATCCACCAATTCAATCTGTAAGTCTCTTTGCCCAGCATCAAGGTCGATTTCATGAACGGTCGACGTTGAAACATCAAGCAAAATTGGGAGATACGTCGATGAGAGTTCATCATAACTTCGTAAGGTGAGAGTAAAGGCATCGTCATCGTAATCAACGCTGTTTCGTGCATCGATAACAATCGAGTCGCTTGATGCAAATTGACTACCGTTCACCGGCGAATCGAGGACGAGAATTGGTGCGGATTGGGCAACTGTGAGTGTTTTCATTGCCGTTACACTCGGATTGATGCCATCGTTCAACGTGAGTGTAATTTCGTGGACGCCTGCAGAGAGTCGTGCCTCAAACGTAAGCCAATCCTCGTCTTCTGGCGTCAGTCGCCCATCGAGACTGCTCGACCAATCGATTTGCAGGAACTCGGAACCGGCAGCAGGTTCGTTTTCTGCACAATGCCACGTTCCATCGGCTGGAAATGTGAAACACGCTGAATCAAAGTCACCGCTTCCATTGGCACTGAACGGAATAAGAACGGACGAGTCGAGGTCATCGAACAAGGCCAATTCTTCGATCACAGCTCGTGGTGCTGAGTTATCAACTGTGATCAATTCAGAAACAACAGCCATTTCATCACCGTGATCCATTCGGTCATCTGTTATCCGTAACTCGATTTGGTGAACACCACGGGAGAGGTGACCATCCCAAGAAATGTTTTCGATTCCTTGCCCAACCATCAGCGTTCCATCCACATTGGACCACCATTCAAACGAAACTGGATTGTTTTCTGGGTCTGCTGAACTACTTCCATTGAAGAAAATCAAATCCTCGCTTGCAGTTCCGTTGCGTTCAAGCGTGAATTCAGGGGTTGGCATTTCATTGTACAACTTCACTTCGACTGAGTAGGTGGCGTTGTTCCCAACCTGATCCCATGCAACGACATTCAGGAAAAACGATGCTGGAGGGTCATCAGAAAAATGATCGAACGTGTAGGTTAATTCTTCTGGACAAATCCATTGATTGTCCCACGCAGGCGCTTGCCGGTTGTAACTCCCGAAGGTAATTCTGCATGCGAATTCGTCGCCTTCGGGGTCAAGCGTCCCCGATGTATTGATCGTCACTGTACCGGTTTGGGGCATGATAAGTTCATTCCACTGTGTGAGCGCTGGTTCGAAAGATACATTGAGTTCTGGAGCAAGATTTGTCAATTCGATGGTACGTGTTTCAGATACGCAATGACCTGCATTATCACAAACTTCCAGCGTTAAATCGTGGATTCCGTCGCTAAGAGGAAAACCTGAAACTCCGTCGTTTGCGGAAAAAGGAACCGTGCCTATTGCTGAGGAAATTACACCATCAAGCGATGAAGTAAAGGTAAGCGTAAGTTGATCATCGTCCAAATCCCATGACTCCTGCGCATCAAACAGCACCTCTCCTTGTGAAGGGAACACATCGCCATCCAAAGGTGAAGTCCAATTAAGGAACGGCGGTTGGTTGTCCAACTCAAGTCGGCAGTACATGATTTTGTCATCATCCAAACTGACCGTCGTCGAATTGCTTTTGCTGTCGTATCCACAATCAACGGTTGCATCATTGATTTGAGATGCGCCAGTATTTGTCCACCGCTGACCAATAAAATCTGAGAGAAGGACCTGACCCAGATCGTTGGTAAATTCGGATACCGATGGCTCAAACTGAGTGAAGCTCACGTTCGCATATGCATTCGGAACGCCATTCGACTGATTGTTCACAACCCACACTGTAACATCCCAAGCAACATCGATGATTGCCCCTGATGGAATGTTTGCGATGGATAAATCGATGTTGTTCGGTTGATGCAAATGCATTAGCGAGGAGGCGTCCAAATCCAGTACATGTGCTCCAGTCGCATCACCTAAATTCGAGAGATTAACATCAGAGTTTTCAACCCAAATACGTCCACTGCAATTGTTTCCAATCGTATTTCCATAACCGCCTAAATCAGGGTGATTGATGAGTTTAAGGCAATCGGTTCCACGAAATTCAGTGTTGCTCAAAGTGGAAGGAAAGTTGCCGTTGTGGTCGGCATCCCAGTAAATTCCACTGTGATTTCCAGTCATTGTTAATCCGTCTATACGCCCAGCAGCCTGTTCGATGTACAATGCATGTTGCGTTGTCGATTCGTGTGCAATCTCTGAATTCAAGAGATTGAATCGACCGCCTTGGGTACCAAGCGATAGACCTCCGTTGTCGACGTACATCGCTGGAAGTGAGGAATCAATCTCTGATATCGAGAGGTTGTCGAACCATAGATCGACGGAATCGATTACGTATACGCCATAGCCTTGGGGCGACTCTACCTCACAATGCATGCAAACGACATCGCCTGATGTGGTCTCTAAATCGTTCGACTTTTGGAACGATAGGCCTGACTGTTGCATTGAATTCGAACCGAGTGAGCCATCGTTCACCGAGGTGAGATTAGACAGCGTAATGTAACGCGTATCGAAGACATGAACACCAGAGAAACCATTGTCAGCAGTCGATACCCCATTGACGACGACTGTTGCAGAGTCGATGAACAACCCCTGCTCTGAATTGTTGTGAAGATTCCAGTCACTGCCCTGAAGCGACCCCCCACTGGATGAGTGAATGCCCGGCCCTGGAGAGCCACTGATTTCCAACTCCTCGAGTTGGGCTGCGAAATAGGATGTCTGGACGCTTAGGCCCGCAGAATGAGCCCCCTGTCCTGCTTCACCTGCATCCCGGATTGTCATGTTACGAAGCGTCGTTGTCGAATCGACAAAGAACAAGCGAACACCGACCGAAGAGGCTTCATCGACAAGGACATTCTCAAGCCATGCGCCCGTTGCATTGATCTCAATAGCTGCCATCGCTATACCCGGAGACGTAGCGCCAGAGGACCCTGTTCCCCGCACAGTGAGGTTGGTGAAATCTGCTGTCTCATAATTTGTGTAATTCGTATGGTTGTTCTTGTCCAAATAAACTCCACGGTACATACTGTTGGAAACATCAACATCTCGGAATACTCCTCGGGTGTATCCTGAATCATCGATGTGACGAACGATGATACCTGTATCGCTTTTATCGATGCTGAGGCCTTCAAACAGTGGTACACTATCCTCGACCCAAACACCTGCGGCTTCACCAAGCACGGAGCCTGAAATGTTGTCCATGACAATGTCTCGATAGATGCCTCCAGATGCGCCCCATAGATTCAGACCACGGAGTAAATGATCTGTGAAATATGCACCTTCGACGATGGGTGTTGAACCATCCCCGACCGACACCCCGATGCCATATCGCCAGTCGTTTTGGAAAGGAAGGGAACGACCAGCTTGCTCGATGTGTAAATCTCGGATGACTGGGCTGGAACTTCCAAACATATCGATTCCAACGCGGTCTGGATTGAATATTGTGACATTGTTCAAAATTGGATCTGAACCGTACAACGTCATACCAAATACAGCGTCCTCGATGTGCATGTGATTAATCGTGCTTCCTCGCCCATTCGATGAAGAGTTGAATTGTATCCCCTCGTGATCTGAGGTCGTTGAAGAACTTGATAGTACGATTGGGCATGTTGGAGTCCCTTGAACGGTTAAGCGGCCATCGACGTATATTCGGATGCCAGGTGACATCACAACGTTTGTGCAGGAAGTAATGAGGAGCTCATCCTGAACGTTTACGAAATAATCGCTGGTGAGCTGAACTGTTCCAGACCAAGTGGTGGTAGCACGGGCTGAAACTTCTGAGCCGTGGGCCTGATCTTGAAACGGTTGGACCACTGGAGCAACGGACATAATCAGCAAGAGAGTCAACAGACTAAACGCAACAAGCGCTCTTTTTCTCTCCATAAATTGGTTTACTAAGCAATAGCATTTGAAGCCACCCGTTGCCTGTTTGCCCATCGAATGGCACCCGAAGCGATAAAACCCCTCGGCTTGAGGAGAATCTGTGCCAGAAGCATTCGTCCTCATCAAGACCGAACCTTCTCATGAACGAGATGTCTATCTTGCTTTAACCTCGCATGATTCTGTCAAAGAAGTTCACGCACTTTACGGAGAGTTCGATCTTCTTGCACATGTCAGTAGCGATTCAGCCAAGAATCTTACATCACTTCTCATGAATGAATTTCGAACAATCAGTGGAATTCGCGACACACAGACACTCATTGCGGTAGAATATTGAGGTGAAAGCATGGCAATAGGATTTGTATTGATTACGACAATGCCGGGCCAGGAGGAAAACGTTCGAGGTGCTCTTGACGGTATCGAACACGTAACGGATCGGTGGATGCTGTTCGGCGAATTCGATATCCTTGCTCGTGTGCAAGCGGATGACGAATTCACGCTTACTCGATGCATTGTTGAGGAGATACGACCCCTCAACGGTATTCAAGACACGAAAACGATGATTGGCGCTGAGCTTTGAATCAGACGTTATGTAGTCGTTTTGACAATGAACGTGCTCGATTCGGACATCCCACCGAACGGTATCGTAAAATTGCTTCACGTAGAGCCAAGACCCTGCTTTTTTCGTCGAACATCGCTTTTTGTTCCCACCATTTTGCAACAAGGCGACGTGCAGACGGAGTCCCCATTGCTTCAATCGAATGAATGTCAATTTGCTCATGTATCAATTGGGCGCGATGCAGTTGTGTTTCTGTTAGTTGTTCACACAGAAGCAACAAGAGAGAAGTCTTGTACAACGGTTGTTGGATTTGATTGGCAACCAATTCTGCATTTCTCAAAACCAATGGTGAGTGAGTCGATTGAGGGTCGGAAGATTTCAATTCTGTTTTCGTCGTCAGATATTGAACCAGTGGATCGCTGGTAGCTGCAATGCCTTCAAGTTGTTCGAGGAGGAATTTTGCAGCTTCGTAATCTCCTTGTTCGAGAGCAAGTGCATGTCGCATCACCACGACATTGGTAAGAATCAATTGGCGCTCATGTTCGTTATCCGGCAAACGAACTTGATCGATTAGACGATTGATGCGATTAAAATCTTCATGATTGGAATTTATTGAAAGGTCATCGATGCTCCGTGAAAGAATAGAAAGTTGCATCCGTAATTTTTGGTCTTGATTTCCTACGCTCTCCAGCACGGGCAAAAGTGCCTCAATCGCATCTTTTCTTCCCTCAAATTGAGCGATTTGCAATCGAATGTTCACTAGTTTTGACGCATCGAAGCCCTCAATGTACTGTTTTGCAATTTCTACCTCCGCACGATTCAATGCATGTTGTGCTGCGAGTTCAACCAACTCTAGGTTCTTGTTTTCGATAACCAATGCTTCGTCCAAAAGAGTTGCAAATGCACCTGAATATGTGGCCATCAACTCGTTCGCACGGAGTGAGAGATGGCCTGAGACATCGGTTTCACCTCGCTGGATTCGATGATGCAATTCAAGAATTGAGGCAAGGGCGTCATCTTCTTTTCCCCAATGCTCAATTGCTGAAAGGTGCAATGCATCAACCTCAGAATCCTCCAGAAAAGACTTGCAAACGTTGCGAATGAGATGTTGCATTTCCATTGTTGAATTTTTGGCACCCCATCGCAACAAGGTGTGTTCATCAAGTAATGGGACGTTATCTGGGCTTGGCATTCGACCCGCAGGAACTGGAAAAGGCAGAACAAGGAATGGAGACATTGCATCGTGGACCTCAGAGGATGCTTCACCAAGTACAACCTGCTCAACATATGTCCGCACATCTTGATTGGTTTCAGGGAGGGGCGTTGAGGCATCATAGAGCAGAATTGCAAGAGGATGGCCTCCCAAAGTATCGACGATTGAATTTCGTTCCTCGCCAAGTTCTGAATCCAGTAATTCGACAGCATATTCTTGTTTGAGTGGTCCGAGTTCGACATACTCTCCTTCAATTGAAAATGTATCACGATCTCGCCCGAGCAGCATAAACGGGACCTTGCGGAGCTCGAGTGATTGAAAGAGGTTTGAGAATGAGGCTTGATGCCGTGGTGATATCGAGTGAACGTCATCAAACACCAATAGAACCTCTTGTTCTTCAAGAAGAGAGGCATACCCTTCAACATCCAGAATTTGCGGTGCTTCAATTCCCATGCGATGCATCGCTTCTTTGACATCGCAATACGCATCGAGTTGAACCCAATTGATCGTTACCCCTTCATGCGCCAAACCCTGAACAACCGACCGCGCAAGTGTCGATTTACCAATTCCAGGCATACCTCGAAGGTGGATTGGTCGGTTTTGTTTAAAGGCAAGACGAATCGATTCTGCCTCACCTCGGCGACCATGCATGTAGGTGTATTCAGGAACTTGTCCATTCAGTTTTTGAGAGTGCTTTGAGCGCGGTTCGGGGGCATCTTCTGCATGTTCTGCGAGCACCTTTCTGCCGTTCTTAGTGATGTGGCAAACTTTCCTTTTCCTTCGTCCCGAACCAAGAACATGGGCCTGCCGCGTGTGGATTAGGCCGTTCTCTTCGAGCGCACTCATTGGTTGAAACAAGGCAGAACGGACGACGCCAACACCATCTGCAATCCCTTCCAAAGAAATGCTGCGTGGTACGTCCCAAGCGGATTCAAGCGCTGAAGGATGCTCATCCAACCAGCGCAAAATACGCAACATTGCTGGGGTTACCATCGGAACTCGTGTCAAACCTTGACTGCATTGCATTTGATGTTGTCCTTTTCGTGATTTGGGAAGTGATGCAGGTTTTTTTGACCTATGGACGCAAGGATTCAACATGGCGGTCGATGCAGCATCCATCGATTTGCCTGCATCACCCGGTGTGTATCTGTTCAAGACAGCCGAGGGTCGTGTGTTGTATGTTGGCAAAGCAACGCGACTTAACGAACGCATTCGCTCGTATTTCGCAACAAATCCAGACCGTCATATGATTCCGGAATTGGTTGCTCGGGCTGATGATGTGGAATGCATTGTAACTACAACGCCCCAGGAAGCGTTGATTCTCGAACGTCAGTTGATTCGGGAACATAAACCCCGATTCAATTCGATGCTCAAAGACGACAAATCGTATCCATATCTCGTCCTAACGAACGAGGAATTCCCACGCATCATGTACACGCGTCATCCGCCAAAGAAGTCGCACCGTTGGGGGCCTTTTCCAAATGCTGGCGCCGCAAAACAGGTTATGCAACTCCTGAGAAGACATTTTGGAATTCGTGATTGCAAGGAGTTGCTTCCGCAAGGTTGCTTGGCCATGCACATCGGCCTCTGCACTGGGCCCTGCATCAACGGAGAAGGCTATTCCGAACAAGTACGGGCGGTCAGGAAAATACTTGATGGCGAGGCTACGGAATTGTTGGAAGAACTTGGTGAGAAGATGGACACATGCTCGAAAGAAATGCAATTTGAACGTGCAGGATACTATCGTGATCTCATCCGCTCAATTCGCACGACCATTGGTCAGCATGTTGTTTCAAGTAAATTGTACCGTGATTGCGATGCGATTGGATTTGCAGAGCAAGGTGACTTGGCAGCATTGGTTGTACTGCATGCAGATGATGGCGTTGTCAAAGGACAGGAGGTCTGGCCATTTGTTCACAGAGGTGATATTGGTGAAACCGTAAGTCGATTCATCAGCGAACACTACGTCCACCGACGACCTCCTCGATTGTTGCTGACTCCTACACCTCTTCTCGATGGATTGCAACAATGGTTGGATGACCGTCGAGGTTCAAGCGTCGAAGTTCGTACACCGATGCGAGGAGATATGGTCACATTGCGTACACTCGCTGATCAAAATGCTCAGATTCAGGTGACAAGGCTTGCGAACAAATCGAGTGGATCGCTTGAGCAGCGCGCTGCGGACGAAGCAGCATTGTTGCTGAATGTTGAACAGATGAACCACGTTGTCTGCTTCGACATGGCGCAATTACAAGGCGATGAACGCGTTGGTGCCAGCGTGGTCCTCCGTAATGGAAGACCAGCAAAGAAGGAGTATCGGACTTACATTGTCAAAGGCGATGCAATGGATGATTTGCGAATGATGCGAGAGGTTGTTGAACGTTGGTTAAAACGGCAAGAAGAATGGCCTGACGTGCTTCTTCTTGATGGTGGAGAAACGCACCTCAACACAATTCGTAAGATGTTGGACGAACACGGGGTTCAGGATCGATTTCTCCTAGCAGCACTCGCAAAACGAGAAGAAACACTCCACAGAGAAGGAGAGGAACCCATCGTTCTCGATCGTCGTGGACGAGTCTTTGTTCACGCCCGAGACGAAGCCCATCGCTTTGTCAACACCTTCCACAGAAAGCGTCGAAAGAAAACCCGCTTAGGCGATCCGCTAGAGAATGTTCTCGGTTTGGGAGCCAAAAAACTTCAATCGCTCCTACGCCATTTTGGTGGTCGTCAAGGAATCAACAATGCAAGCATTGAGGATTTGAAAACCGTTCCCGGAATCGGCCCCTCACTTGCGGAGCGTATTCACGAAACCTTGCATCGCTAGCGTTGAGGAGGTTCGCCCTGCATCGCTTCAAACGGGTCGATGCCTTCATCGTAGCCTCCAACTTGACGATCAACCAGTCCTGCCATTTGAGCAAAATCTGATTCAGACAACCCCATCTTCTGGGCCTTGTACAAGGAATTCTTCGCTTCTCGCGTGGCTCGCTTTTTCTTCTTCTTCTTTCGGCGACGTCGAATCAAAAGGATGAGCAAAATAACAACGACAGCAGGATAAGCCCAAAATTGACCAAGCAAATAGATCCATGTGACCTGCAGTCGAAGCGTAACTTCGTCATCGAGACCATCTGGTGGAATCGTGTAGGTGATGACTTGTCGACCATCCTCATCTTCGGTGATGACCATGTTGCCTTGCGCTGATGTTGCTTCCTTGACGACAATCCCCTTGGGGAGTGTAAAGCTCACTGGACCTGTTAGGTCGAGTTCTGTCTCTTCGTGAATGGTTGTGTCCCAAGAACCAGTTTGGATAGTGAGCGCCTCCTCCTCAAGCGGAGGGAAGGTTATGCCTTCTGATGAAACGAGGCTCGCTGTCATCATCGATGACATCTCATCCACAATCATGACCATCGGTTGGAGAAGCGGTGTGCGGAATGCATTGCTAACATCCTCGGTCAAAAGGGAGAGCGTAATCAAATCAGGATCGCCACTAATCAAATCGCCCCAAGGACTTGAAACTGCCAGCGTGAACCGCACTTTTGGAATCTTGAGACTGACACTCAAACCCACTTCATCGGAGACGATCGGCCCTGGTGTTCCAAGTCCAGCGAGGCTTGTTTCGATTGAAAAATCACCGATATCAACCTCTGAAAAGTCAGGACCGTCGTCAATCTCTTCAAGTTCTTTCGAGACAATATGAATTTCATTTGTGAGGATTTCCCCCACGTCGGTCCCGAACTCCATCAGTCCATCAGAGGTAAGTTCGAAAACGAGTCGACGCGATTCAGGACAATCCTCAAAATCAGTATTGGGTTGGAGACAGCGCTCGATTTTCATCGGGCTTTCGATGCGACTCATGATGTCACCAATCAACCGAACCAAGTCACTCGGGATTACTTCCATACGGACGGTCGTGTCTTCGTTGATATCGTAGTATCCCTGTGGTAAAGCGATACGGTGAACAACGGCATTGGCTTCAAGACCAAATTCAACAGAAACAGATTTCGTCCACTCATTGATATCGAAGGTTTCGAAGTCGATGGAAAGCGATGTGGAAACACACGTCTTCTGGGTTTGCAAACAAATGGTCTGACCGCTTTCATCAACAATTGGGTGGTTGTATGTATACGGTGACGGACCTGCAATCGAAATCTCGTTTCTGTTTTCACCTGAAGCAGAATGTTCCAATATGATGCGGTCTTCACCGCTGATGGTTTCAATCCAGTTTGGTAAGATGAGTTCAAGCGTAATTTTTGATGGCGGCAGGTCGGATGGAATCATGCTCTCAAGGAAAGAAGTATCCAGTACTGTTTCGAGGGAAAGACCTGCATCCATCATACGACGGAGGTCATCATTGGTGATGACTTCAAAATAATCGCTCACGGAGAAAGTCTCACCATCAACTGTGAAATCATCATCAGGAAGGTTGTCCTGAATGAGACTAAGCAATCCAAGCTCAAATGTATTGCTTGTTGAACGCAGATAGATTGGGTGATCATACCCCATCGCACTTGGTCCTTGAATGCAATACGAAAGCGTGGCCGGTGGTGTGACTGTCTCGGAACACCCAACAGAATGGCTGTAGTTCAAACCACCTGCAGGGCCATCGAGTCCGTCAGCGACGGAGTCGCTCACCCAACTCAATTGACCCATCTGAATATCGGGCCCTCCTGGGATTGAGTCGGAAAAAGCATCACCAATGGAAGCAACAGGGAATTGATCCGTAAAGTCATCAAGCGGTGCGATTCCATTTTCGTAGGCCAGACGAATTCCATCGGATGTAATCTGAGGAATCGTCGCTAAGTTCGAAATTTCAACCAAGGAGATGCCCCAATCATTCATCGTCGCAGTATCGAGATATTTGATGCCTGCAACGAAGTCGATTTGTACGGCTTGTTCGTCAAATAAATCGACTTTCAAATGAAGCGATACGGCCTCGTCATTTGGGTCGAGTTCAACGACGGAGGTTGTTGAGGTGTTTCGATAACCCATGGTCAAACTCACGGTTTGATCCATTCGAGTCGGTTCATCGTCGAGATTGTTAACCGCCCACTCTCCAACACAACCGGTCAACTGACAGGTATCGAAATCGGTTGAACTGTTGGAATCAGCACCAATAACAGCCGCATAGTCGGGTGGGCTGATGGTGAACGTTGAGTGGTGGCCTGGCTCAGCGAAGACATTGAACTGCGTTGTCAATTCGGACCCCATGATGAGAAGGCCTTGGTACGCTCGCTCCAAATCAAGGTCTGCGTTATCGAGGAGGTTGAATGTGCTTGTGGACAATTCGATTTCAGCGATGGTTGAAAAACAAATTGGGGGCTCAAATACGTTGTTTTCGGTCACGCCTGTACCGTCATAAACAGAATCTTGCGTTGCATCGGTAGTGCAAACCTCGGACACCCCAGCTTCCGTGTAGATTCCATCGTATTGTGTGTTTATTGCAGTAACGGTTCCGAATCCACTTGAGAGTAAATCGTTGATCGTATCTTCAACCTCAACCAACATTTTGTCCCCGACGGTTCCTGAACCATCATCATAGGCGAAGTATGTGCGAATCATGTCCGCAGGAATACCATCGTCTTCATCCAATCCATCAAAGGCGAGTGCAGTCTGAGTTGTTGAATCATCAAGACCAATTTTACTACGGTCAAATTCACGAATCGCCCAGCTCAACGACATGTGGATTGTTGATGTATCTTGTAGATCGAATTCGTACGTCCCGCGAATCCAATCTTGCCGGGAGGGCGTCTCATCATCGTTGGAATCGTAATCATCGCAATCACTGAATCCAGAAACGCCGTCACACGTTGTCATACCATCTGCAGATGCGAGTGGTGCTAGGAGAGGAACAGCGAAAATCAGTGTCAAACACAATGAAAGGAAGCGATTTTTCCAGAACGCTAGTTCTTCCATGATGTACCATCAGACCGAAGACCTTCAAAGGACTTCCCCTTAGGGAGACTGTAGGCGTCGTTATGCCAAAACAGCCGTGTCTTGTTGTTCCGCTCGTCAACGTTGAGGTTGCACGCCGAATGTTGATTGAGTTGAATGCTCTTGACAAGACCTTCACCCCCGAGCGTGTTGGGGATGAGCTTGCATTACCAATACGAGAGAAAGTTGTTCTCGCAAACGGTGCCTTTCAGCACAGGATTGAGGAGATAGAAGTCAGGCTTGCACCTCCCTCAATCGATCCGCACAACCAATTGAAGGAAACACTGATGCTAATGATCGGTTCGAACAAAGATCTGATTCAAACCATTCCAAAAAAATGGGAACGGCTTGATGACCTTGTCTTGTTCCCAAAAGATGCATTCTTGGGGGATAAATGGAATCAAGTCATCCAAGAACACAGCGATTTTTTTGACCGTATTGCAAAGGCCATGAATGCTAAACGGATTGGCCGACAACAACCAATCTCAGATGACCTGATGCGTGCATCCCAAGTCGAAATCCTGCTCGGTACAGATGGGTGGGTCGAGGTCAAAGACAACGGTCTGATCTACGGATTTGATGCGAGCAAAGTGATGTATTCCTCTGGCAATGTGACAGAGCGTCATCGTATGGCCAATGTGGAAGCAGAAGGTGAGGTTGTTATTGACGCCTATGCAGGAATAGGATACTACACAATGCAACTCCTTGTTCACGCAAATGTCGCACATGTCCACGCATGTGAAATGAATCCAAGCAGCATTCACGCTTTGGAATGGTCAGCACGAGAGAACAATATTCATTCCAAGCTTACGGTTCATGCTGGCGACAACCAAATTACCCTGCAGAAATTGGAAGGTACTGCTGATCGTGTACTGCTTGGGTATTTGCCAAGTTCAGAAGCGACATGGTATCCAGCTATTCGAGCGTTGAAGGAATCCGGTGGCACCCTTCATATACACATGAACGTCGAAGAAGAGCGAATCGAAGATTGGTGTCAAGAAACGTTGCAACAATGTTTGCAGTATGCAACGGAAGTCGGGCGAAACTGGTTTGTCGAACATTACAATGTTGAGAAGGTAAAATGGTACGCTCCGAGAATTCGTCACGTCGTGTTGGATGTTTCATTTTCTTCGATCAGTTCTGCCTCGTAAATTGGAGTTTCTTGTTTGGCATTGTTTTGCATAACAACATACCCCACTCCAAGGACGAGGACGACAAACAGAGTAACAAACAAAATCGTCGTGCCCATGCCTGATTCGACTTCGTCAAGAGATGCCTGGCCCGAGAGTTGGCCATCCGGATCTGCTACACCGATCATCTGCACGCTGTTTATTCTCACCTCGTAAATTGGGCGGCCTGCTGTCGAAAACGGATTGTTGATGTCCGTTCCGGTCGGATCATCCGATGTTGGAACCTCAGCAATCGCTCGGACATGGCTCATTCCATCACGAACAATTCCAAAGGTTGCATATCCCCCATCATCCCTGTTTTCAGGGTCGAGACCATGCGCCTCTGTTTCGGCGATGTACCACTGAGAATCAGCTGAGGCTTCTTCGGTACCACGTGCCATCCCTATTGCGCCATCGACGTGACTTAGGTTATCGTTGTGCTCAAGAGGAATGGTTTCTCCTGTTCCACCGCTCCCACATTGAGCAGGCAATCCTGGAATGTAGACACCGTTTGTCTTGCATTCTGGGTCACCAGACTGGGTAACAAAATCATTGATGACCCGGTGGAAAAAGATACCATTGTACAGTCCTTCTTCGATGTGCTCAATCATATTTTCAACTGTAATTGGAGCCCATTGTGGAAACAGTTCAATGACGATTGTTCCTGAGATTTCGCTCTCAAAATGATCGGGAGTGTAGGTAACATCAATGGCGAATATGGGGTCGCCAAAATACGAATGTTGCATTGGCGTATCCTCAACCACCGGTCCATCAGTCCACGTTGAAGGATCGATACCGTTGCTCTTCCATGCAGGTTCTTCCTCGCCTATTGCTGTGGTAGGAAGAAGCAACAATACAAGCACACAGGACAAGACAATCCTTTGTGTGGATGTCTTGCCCATGTTGGAACGATGGTATGCCTGTTCATCAATCATTTGACGAACATCGTTGCCCGTTGAATGTCCATCCCTTGCTGTGTCAATCATCATCATCGAATTTGATTTCTCGTGCCCGTTGCATAGCGTCATCATCGGTGAACCAAAATGTGGGCGTGTGACCAAGGTCCTTGTCCCAACGTTGAACGGCACGCGCAAACATTTCACCGTCTGCATACGTTTTGCACCAGTTCAGGAACCATTCCGCCTGTGCTTGCATAGCTTCATCCCCTTCGGACTGGCGACGAAGCATTTCAGCCTGCAGTGCAGTCATCATCATCCAGTTCGGGGTTAATGCATATGTTACGTACGGATTACGTTCCATGTCGACACTGCGCCATTCAGTCCAAAGCGTAAACACTTGATCGTAAAGGTAGCCAATCAGAAGAACGCTCATCATAACGGTGAAGAAAATAGAAAGCAAACCAAGATACGTTGCCGGTATGCCAAAAATCGTGTCGTTGAAGCAAAAAGAATCCGCACATGAAGACTCAAATCGCCAGCGAACATACGGCCAGACAAGCAGCGTAATGGTTGTACCCCACAGAAGCAAACCCACGACTGCTTGGGATTGTTGCATTCGCCAATACTGCCGCATCACCCACTTTCGGAACAAGGAAGGAGAACCATCTTTCGCCATAAGAACAGCCTTGCTAAGAGTTATTGGTTTAAAACAAACCGATGAAGAATCATTGTAGATTGGTTTCAATGCGCCTGCTCGCCAATGTAGGTCAAAACATCTTGAATGACTTGAGCCATAATTCGAATGTTCTCTTGAGTTAAATGAGGTTGCATCGATAAGTCGCAGGCGAATTCTATGTTTGCGATTGTCTCATTGAGTTCATCCTGATGCGCTTTGATGTATTCCCATTGCCGAAAATCACGAGCATTGCGTCGAGCCCCAAAGATTTGCATGGGTATGCCTTCTTGCTTCATCAGGTCAATGAATCGGTCCGCCTCATCTCTTGACAGTCCAACCAAATGGAATTGCATGGTGTCACAAAATGGGTCGACTTCTGGCAGAGGCATCGGAATCTCGATGTTGGGATGATCGTGAATCAGAGAATGAAGAAGTTCCCAGTTGTCAACATGAATCTTCTTGATGGTTGAAAGACGTTCGATTTGTGGTGTAAGCATCGCTGCCGTAACTTCTTGCATTCGCATCGAGTAGCCGGGGACTTGGTTTTGCAGGCGATCCATTAATCCTGCATCAAGGTCGTAGTGCTTCATCCACAGGCGTTCATAAGATCCTGCATACAGTACGGCTCTTGCAGCGTGTTCATCGTTGTCTGTAATGAAAATACCGCCTTCTCCTGCCGAGAGAGCTTTCGAAGACTGTGTCGAAAAACAGCCAATTTCGCCAAATGTGCCAAGGAGTTTGTTGTTCCAAAGTGTGGCGTAGGCGTGTGCACAGTCCTCAATCAAAATGAGCCCATGTTTTTCTACAACTTTCATTATTGCATCCATGTCTGGAACGTGTCCTCGCATGTAGGACATCAGCAAGACCTTGGCTCCTGTTTCGGTTGCTTTCTTGTCCAAGTCATTCGGATCCATAGCCCACTCTCGATTGCTTTCAATGAGAACTGGGACTGCACGTGCATGCTCGATTACGCTTGGAACCGCATGGAATGTGAAAGCGTTGGTCAACACCGTATCACCTGGTTGGACACCAACAATGTTCAGAGCAATGAACATTGCAGAGCCGCATGAGTTTGTGCCAACTGCGTGCTTAACGCCCATGTACTGGGCAAAGTCGTGTTCAAAGGATGCAGTAAGCGAGTCTTCTTTCGATTTCGGTTGGTAACGATACATTACGCCTGCATTCATTGCCTTCACTGCCAAATCAATGCCAGTTTGTGGAATGGGTTTGAACGCCTTGTTGTCAAAATCAACAATGCTTTCGCCGCCTTCAACAACTAGCCTTCGCTGTTGATTTGGTGCTTCCAGAATAACCCCTCCGTAATTTCCTCAGGCCCGATGGTTTTGAATGTATCGAAATTTAGTGTTCAGTGTTTGACCACAATGCACCACCAAGCTTCTCCCATTCAATGGACTGTGGATGGCAGGAGTTGTGGTAATTGGTATACTCCCCGAAATACCATTTTCCATCGGCCAAAAAGAGATCCACGCGTGAATAATCAATGTCTTCAGCCAAACGTTCCGCAATATGGACGAGTTCATCGATGCCATCTTTTCCGAGAATGGAAACAATCTCATCCGGTGTATGCTCTTCGCTCCATCGTCCGTTTGTTTGTTGAATGCGTTGCCCATCAAGTGAGTAAATGGATTGAGAATGAGAAGTCATACGCCCCGTATCGTATTGGATGAATCCTGCCTTTCCATGAAAAACATGGACTTTCCAATCGTTGGGTAACGCATTGTTGTCGGTGAGCAGTTCTTCAATCATCACGCCTCGGGGTTTGATGTTCGCAGCCCCCCACTCGAGGGGAACAGGGAATGCTTGTCGCAAGCACCAGCGGAGTGAACGCTCAATTCGCCACTTCGGCCAAGGTTTGCCATTCTGGTCACGCCAGTTTCGAATTACACGATATCGATTATCTGTTCTTGAAAAAATACGAAATTTTCGAGGAATGTTTGCGAGTGGTTCTGGTCCGTTGTCCAGGATAAATAATGCATCACCCGACCAGTGGTTGGTCTTGATGACGCAACGTTCAGGTAAATTATCCCAATCGATTTCAACCTCCTCAGACCAGTGGTACAGTTCAGTCAGGTGACATACGTTTTTTGTGAGCACAAGTTCTCTTGATCGATATTTGTCTTCCATGATTGGAAGGATAGGGTTGCGGTCTTCGACACATCGTTTGAGTTGGAGTTGGCTGTAATAGCCTGCCTTTGATTCATCAAAAGCATGCCACGGATGGACTCCGCCTGGAAGTAACTTGGCTGCGAG
>CENX01197126.1_pt1 | contig 48957 bp, 54 predicted proteins | sample 361321 | NCBI WGS metagenome assembly CENX01 (sample SAMEA2619678, study PRJEB7988) | marine metagenome | isolation source: saline water (ENVO:00002010), including | reverse complement strand
AAAAAAGCTAGTCCTAAAAAAGCTAGTTCAAAAAAAGTTACTCCTAAAAAAATGCCAATAAAGAAAGTTATTGAAAAAAAGATAATAAATAAAAAAGATGAATTTTTTCCTGAACAATATGTTGTTTATCCATCGCATGGTATTGGACAAATTCTTGAAATAGAAAAGAAAGAAATTGCAGGTCAATTTCTTACAATGTATGTCATAGAATTTGAAAAAGAAAAAATGACATTAAGAGTTCCAATTGAAAAAACAAAAGAAATTGGAGTTAGAAAAGTATCTACAAGAAATCAATTAAAGGAAATTTTTGATATACTGACTGGCAAAGCTAAAATTAGAAGAACTATGTGGAGCAGAAGGGCCCAAGAATACGAGGCCAAAATAAACTCAGGAGATATAAAGCTTCTAACTGAAGTAGTCAGAGACTTATTTAGAAGTGACAGTCAGCCTGAGCAATCATATTCCGAGCGACAATTATACGAAGCTGCTCGAGAAAGATTATCTAGAGAAGTAGCCGTAATTGAGAAAACTGATGAACAGAAAGCTATTGAGAAAATGGAAACTATACTAAATAATTCAAATCCAAGAAGTGAAGAATTAAATTCTGAAGATTAATACTAATGCTCAGGGGGAAACATTGAGTCATAAAAGGGATAAATTAATTAGCTTAGCTAAAAGATTATTAAAACATAATTTAAATGGCTCTACAGACCAGGCAAATGAAATTATGGTTAAGCCAGTCTCAGACTATATTGATAATGATATCATTAGTTCAGAAGTTAATAAAATCTTCTATGACCACCCAGTGCCAATAGCCTTGAGCGCAGAATTAATTGAAAATAACTCATACAAATCTCTAAGGGCGATAGATACACCTTTGCTAATAACAAGAGATGAGGATGGTATCGTTAGAGCTTTTATAAATATTTGTAAACATAGGGGTGCGCCTGTTTGTCCCGAGGGAAGTGGAAAAAAATCTAAGTTTAACTGCACTTATCATGGCTGGATGTACGACAATAAAGGAAATTTAGTAAATATTTTTAAGTCAGATACATTTGGTGACATTGATACAACAAAAATTAATCTAACTGAATTATTTTGTGAAGAAAGGTCAGGATTTATTTGGGTGTGTTTAAATCCAGAGATTAATTATGATCTTGATAAATGGATGAACGGTTTTGATGAAGAATTAGAAGATATTGATTTAAAAAACTGGTACATTTTTAAAGAAACAAAAATCAATGGACCGAGATGGAAAATATGTTGGGACGGATATTTAGATGGATATCATCATCATATGGTACACCCTGAGACAGTTGGAAAAAATACTATAGTTAACCTTATTGCTCATGATACCTATGGTCCTCATCAAAGATTTGCTTTTGGTTTAAAAAATATAAATGAACTCTCTGAAATTGAAGAAAAAGACTGGGAGCCTGAAAATCATTTAAGGTTAATTCACTCGGTTTTCCCTAATTCATCAATATCAGCAATTCAAAATCAGCATTGTTTAATAAGTATAGTTTTTCCTACCTCTGATCTTCAAGGAACAATTACAACTCAATATATTTTATGCTTAAAAGAACCAAAAACAAATAAAGAAATTAAAGATGCGGAAGATTTTGTAGAATTAAGTAGAGCAGCAATAATTGATGAAGATTATCCGATAAATTTTAAAATACAAGAATCTATTCATTCTAAGGCTAATACAAAATTTTTATTTGGAAAAAACGAACCAATACAACAACATTATCATAAATGGATTGAAAAATTATCTTCTAAATAAAAACTATTTTAACTATTACTTGACTAAGTTATTGTTTTTCTTTCTTAATAAGATCTGTGGGGGAAAGTAATATGAGCAATATAGAAGAAGTTTTTAATCCTGAATATAATCCTAATGGTGCAGAAGGGTCTCTAGATACAAATAAACTACCATGGATACCATTAAAAAACGTTAATGGGTTATCCATAAAACCTGTAAGAGCAAGTTCTGAAAGTGGCATGTTTTCTCTGATTTTTAAACTTGATGCTAATTCGAGTTTTCCTACCTCAATTTATTTGGGGGGAATGGATTTATTAGTTTTATCAGGACAGCTTAGTTATGAACAAGAAGGCAAAGAGAGTACACTTGCGCCTGGAACATGGGGATTTATTCCGGCAAACTCAAAGGTAAATTCAATAAAAGCGCTTGAAGATTGTGAAGTATTAGCAAATTTCTATAGTGGTGTTGCATTTATTGATCATGACGACTCAATTAAATCAATTCTTACCAGTATTGATATACTTCAAATAGCAAAAACTAACAGTATACCTTTAGTTCCTAATTCAAGCGCAGAATGCTGGGAACGAGGACCTGAGGAGGCTTATGATGGACCATCAGAACCTCTTACAATTGCATCATCAAATGCAAAGGAATTAGTTAGTTCTGAATCTGGCTCTGTAATCTCATCAAATGTTACCCATCCTCATTTTGTAGATACTAGAGAAATACCTTGGTTAATAATGCCTTCAATGCCTGATGTTGGTTTAAAACTTTTAAGAGTTAGTGAGGAAACAGGTTATGTTTCAATGATAGTAAAGCATAATGGAGTTGCCTTACCCCATACTCATATTGGAGCAAGTGACTTCTTAGTATTAAATGGTGCTTTGGGTGTCAGATCTGGTCCGCCTGAAGGATACGGTCCTGGAATATGGTTTTACGAGCCCGCAGGGGCAAGGCATGAGGCAACTCAAAGAGTTACAGAAGAGGATTTAATTTATACAGCAAATATTTATGGACCACTAATTTTTGACTCTGGCCCAGGAACTGCAGTTGAAGCGGTTGTTTCTTGGTTAGATTACAAAGCCATGGCAGAGGAATCAAATGTTAAACTGGCGCCGAATACTAATTTAAATGACAACAGTTTATTAGCCTGGGCGCCATTATAAGATAATAAATTTTTATCTTTTATACTTGATCTTTTAATCTCATTTCATAGATTAATCTTATGGTCCCGTAGCTCAGCAGGATAGAGCACCAGATTCCTAATCTGGGGGTCACAAGTTCGAATCTTGTCGGGATCACCAGAATATTAGATGATCTCGTATGAAAATTTTTATTAAAAGAACAAATAGAAAAAAAACCATTTCCATAGAAATTAAGGATAATAAGGTTGAAGTAAAAGCTCCGTATATCATAAGCCAAAAAGAGATAGAGTCTTTTATTTTACAAAAGAAAGATTGGATTGATAAAAAAATTTCATTTCATAATTCTATTAAAAAACCAATTAAAAGAAAGTTTACCGAGGAAGAAAATTTTCAGTTTTTAGGAAAAGATTTAAAGCTTAAAATAATTAAAAGTAATAAAAGAAAAAATTATTTAGATGGGAAATTTATCTATATTTTTATAAAAAATGAGGAAGAAAAATTAAAAGAAAAAATAAAAAAAGAACTGGAAATTCTTTTTAAATATGAAGCATTAAAAATTTTTGAAAGAAAGACTAATTTTTATGCAAGGAAAATTGGTGTATACCCTAAAAAAATTACAATCAAATCCTATAAAAAAAGATGGGGAAGTTGCTCTTATAAAGAGGAATTATCATATAATTGGAAACTAATTATGGCACCAGAAAAAATAATAGACTATGTTATAATCCATGAATTATGTCATTTAATTCACTTTAATCACTCTAAAGACTATTGGGAAAAAGTTAGTAAGATATTACCAAACTATAAAACGAGTAAGGAATGGTTAAAAATAAATCAATATTTACTTATTTGGTAAGATAATTAAAAAATAAATAGGGGATAGAAATGGAAAAAAGAAAGTTAGGTAATACTGATTTAAAAGTAAGTAAAATCTGTTTAGGAACCATGACATGGGGTGAACAAAATACTGAAAATGAAGGTCATGAACAAATGGATTATGCCATAGATATGGGTATAAATTTTTTTGATACAGCTGAAATGTATGCAGTTCCTCCAAGAAAAGAGACGCAGGGTTCAACTGAGAGAATCATAGGATCATGGTTTAAAAATAGAAAATCTAGAGATAAAATTATTCTTGCAACTAAGGTATCAGGAAGGTCTCCATTAAATTGGCTTAGAGAAGGTGAAAAACCGACTGAACAATCAAAGGAACAAATTTTTGAAGCTGTTGACAAAAGTCTTTCAAGATTAGGTATTGATTATATTGACCTCTACCAACTTCACTGGCCTGATAGGCCAATGAACTTGTTCGGTGGTAGTATTAACTACGAGCACATTGATAAACCCTCTATAGAGATTGAGATAATTTTAGATTCACTAAATGAATTGATAAAAATAGGAAAAATTCGTCATATTGGGCTTTCTAACGAAACTCCTTGGGGAACAATGAAGTTTCTGTATCATTCAAATATTTCCTCCGGCCCAAGAGTTCAATCTATTCAAAATGCCTATAACCTTCTTAATAGAACTTTTGAAACAGGTGGCTCAGAAATAGCTCATAGAGAAAAAGTAGGTTTATTAGCATACTCCCCTTTAGCGCAAGGTTATCTAACAGGAAAGTATCAAAATGGAAAACTTCCTAAAGGATCAAGAAAAGAACTTTTTAATAGACTTCAAAGATATGAAGGTCCATATGCTGAAGAGGCAATTGAAGATTACTTATCTATTGGAAAAAAGTATAATATTGATCCATCCCAATTGGCCAATCAATTTGTTACAACAAGATCATTTGTTACATCAAATATTATTGGAGCAACTAGCATGGAACAACTTAAGCTAGCAGTTACATCAACTGAAATAAATTTAACAAAAGAGATAGAAAATGATATTGAAAAAGCTTTTCAAAAACATGGAAATGTTGCTTCATAAAAGTTAATCAATTGAAAACAATAATAATGCATTTCCAGGCATATGATTATAAATACCATATCCTGAATTTATTGCCATATAGCCATTCCTTATTGAAGGGCCTGAACCACTAAAACTACCACCATACGCAGGTGTACCTGAAATGCTTTCAAAGTCTTTTAAAGAATTAAAACTCCAAAGAACATCACCATCATTTTTATCATAGACTCTTATCATCCCGTCAAGATGGCCAGCTACTACAGCACCAGGAATAGCAGTTACTGCTGCAGAAATTCCTGGATCACAATTGAAGTCAATTTCTTTACACTCCTTATCTGTAATTTTTGACCATAAAATATTTCCTGTCTCAGTATCAATAGAATGAATACCAGGCTTTCTATTTAACCAAACTTTACCGTCATGAGTGTTTTCCATATCATTTAAGGGTACGTAGAGAATTTTACCTTCGGAAGCCATTCCAAAGTGAATCCCTCCCTGAGTACCTCCACCTGAAACAGAATTTGACCAAATAATTTTACCTGTATCAGGATCTATTCCGTAAACAGAGCCAGATTTTTGGCCTGCAACAAGTATATCTCTATCTCCTAAATCAATCATAATAGAACTTGCAGAGTAATCCATATCTGGGCCATTTTCCTTTGGGCAATTTGGAAGACCTCTTCCCATACAAGCAAGATTCCATGCATCTCCTGCTAAGGTTTGTCTTCGCCAGACTTCATCACCGGTATCAATATTATAGGCAATAATTGCATCAGATGAGTCATCAGCAGGTGTAGAATAATTTTCACCAGTTCCGATATAAACATATCGTCTTTTTTTATCAACATTAGGTGAAGTCCAAATTGGTGCTCCTGATGGCCCAAACATCCTAGTGCCAACAGATGTTTTGCCAGAATATTTTGCAGGAACTGGGATGGAATACTTCTTCCATAATACTTTACCAGTATTTGCATCCAAAGCTAAGAGACCCCCCCTAAGAGTACAGCACTCATATTTGTCGTCAAAAGCGGCTATAACCTCTAATCCTGAAATTGGTACTAGCAATATATTTTCAAAAATTGCAGATGTTGCTGTTCTTGTAGCATTAGGGTGATCATCTGTTTTTATTTTCCAGATTAATTCTCCAGTTTGCGCATCCAATGCATATTCATTGGCAAGTATATCTCCAAAGTAAATATATGGCCGTTTATTAGGTTTTTCACCTTCTTTCCATTCATCCATTATTATGCCTGTACGGACTTCCGCTGAGGCAGAAAAATTCCACTTCACACAACCAGTTTCAATATCCAAGGCATATATGTCTCCAGATTGACTTCCTACAAAAATTGAACCCATAGCAAAAAGTGGTTGTGATCTAGCTCTTTGAGAATAAGGGAAGCCAAAAGCCCATTTTAATTTCAAATTTTTAATATTCTTAGAGTCAATTTTACCAGATTTTTTTGGAATAAATCTTGATGTATTATAGCCCCAACCATAGGGTGCAGGAGACTCTCTCAAATTAAAATCCATTCTACTTGAGTCACAATAATTCAATTCTGCCTGCTTTGGAAAATCTTTTCTATCTTTCCTAACTATATATTCAACAATTTGAATTTTTTCTTCTCTTGATAAATGCGCAGATTGTTCTGACATAATACCATCATTAATTGTCCTCAATAAAGCCTGAGGAATAAGCATTTCAAGCCAATTTGCTGCTGGTGCTTTTTCTATTGTACCATTATGACAACCAGCACAATTTTCTTGATAAAGTGCATTACCTGGATGCGTGGCTGGATCAATAGTAATTTCTCTCACAATTAATTCATCAGTTGACTCTCTTACCGTAGCCTCGTCATCAATTATATATTCCTGTTTACTATTAATAGTCTCAGCACTTAAAGAAGTTGAAAGAAATATATAAAAATATAAAGTAAAAATTTTCATTAATGCCCCCAAATATAATGAAACACTATTATAAAATAAAAAAAAATCCAATGGAAATTTATGATATTATAAATTAACTTAAGGTAATAAAATGGATAGAAAACTTCCAATTAGTTGTTTTATAATTGCCGAAAATGAAGCCGACCGCATATCTAAAACTATTGAGTCTGTTATAAATCTTGTTGATGAAGTAATTGTAATTGACTCAGGATCTACAGACGGTACTCAAGAGTTAGCTTCGAAAATGGGTTGCAAAGTTTTTTTTAATAAATGGAAGGGTTTTGGTCTACAAAAACGTTTTGGTGAGGATTGCGCAAAAAATAAATGGCTACTTAATCTTGATGCAGATGAATATTTATCAGATAATCTTCAATTAGAAATTAAAGATTTATTTTCAAAAAATTTAGAGACAAATTTTTATTCAATGGAAGTTGTTCCAATATATCCGAATTGGAAAAAGCCAAGATTATTTTCTGCACATCATCTGTGCGTAAGATTGTATAATATTGAATTTGGAAGGTTTTCTGATTCAGAAGTTCATGATTCAGTAAAAACAAATTTAAATAAAATTATTAAATTAAATAATCCTGTATTTCATAAATCAGTTAGATCTTTTTCTCACTTAATTAAAAAGGAAGATAATTATATAAAAATGCAAGTTCAATCCTTAAAGGAGAAAAATAAATTTTCTCTTTATTTGCGGTTAATTTTTGAATTTCCACTTGCTTTTATTAAGTATTATTTAATAAGACGACATTTCACAGGAGCACTTACAGGTTTAATAACAGCAATTATTCTAGCATTTTATAGATGGAAAAGAATTTATCTTTTCTTAACTAAAATTAAAAAAATTATCTAAAATTTACTATAATCATTCCTGATAATACTAATGAAACACCAAATAATTTCCAAAGATCGACTGGTTTTGTCTCGAATGCCATCAACCCAAAATGATCTAATATTAGTGACATAATTATTGTTCCAGTGATAAATGTACTTACATATGTTGCAGCACCAATTTTAGGTGCAATCATTATTGCTCCAAAAACAATACATGCTCCCATTAATCCTCCAGTAAAAGACCAAAAAGGAGCTTTTTTAAGACTAACTAAGTCAGGAATTGAGGGTCTTAAAAAGATTAATATTATAAAAAAAATAATCACTCCACCTAAAAAACTAATAAAAGCTGCTTGGGAGGGATGTGATAAATAATTTGATAAGGTTGAATTAACTCCTGTTTGAATTGGACCTAAAGTTCCTAAAAAAATGACAATCAGAATTAAAATTATTTTATATTCCATTTTTAATTTTAAAAAAGTCTAATCATAATTTTAATTCCTTATTATAAATTTTTTCATAAAGATTTTTATCTAGAGGTAAATAAGTCTTGGCTTGATGATCGCAAAAATACATAGGTTCTTTAATCTCTTTTGGATTGTATCCCTCTTTTACTAATTCAACCTTTCGATGTTTAAAGGTTCCAGTAATTTCTATTTCTTTTTTAATCCTTAGAATTAAGGGCTGCGCATAAGAAGGTAGTGAAGATGTTAGAGTTTTGTATAAATTTTTTAAATCTAGATCTCTATCAGTTGAAATGGCTGCCATACCTGCTTTACCATCACTACCAGGTATACTCACACCATAAACATTCGTTTCAAGAATTCCTTCAAAACCAGCAAAAGCTTCTGCTACTTCAGAAGTTGCAACATTTTCTCCCTTCCATCGAAAAGTATCACCTATTCTATCTGCAAAATAAACGTATCCAAGCTCATCCTTGCTTAACAAATCACCTGTTCGAAAAAATTGATCATCCTTCTCGAAAACATTAGTGAGTATTTTCTTTTTAGTAGCGTCTTTATCGACATATCCTTCAAAACTTCCGGGTATAGTAATTTGTCCTATAGCCTCACCAACTTCATTAACATCGCAAGGAATACAAAAGCCGTCTTTATCCCTAATAGGCTCTTCATTTTCAATATCATATTTTATAATATGTACGTTAAGTATTTTTTCTATATATTTTGGTACTCTTCCTATTGCACCTGACTTTCCATCGTAGTTCATTAAAGAAACATTACCTTCCGTAGCACCATAAAATTCTAAAATATTTTTTATACTAAACCGTTCTTTAAAGGCATCCCAAATATCTGGTCGCAAACCATTGCCAGTTACCATTCTTAAACTATGATTCTTTTCATATTTATGTTCAGGAGCATTTAATAAATATCTACATAATTCACCAATATACTGAAAAATTGTAACTTTATATTTATGAATATCATTCCAAAAATCATTTACTGAGAACTTTCGTTTAAGAACTAGTGATGCTCCAGATGTTAATGCTAAACCAACCGCTATTACCCCTCCAGCAGAATGATAAAGTGGTAGAACATTATAAATTATATCCTTTTTACTTGGCTTTATTGCTCCCTTAAAACCTAACATCATTAACCTGAGTCTTTTATGAGATATAGTTGCTGCCTTTGGATTTCCTGTAGTACCAGAGGTATAGATATATAGGCCAGCATCGTCATTTGTAACTTTATAATCAATATCCGGCTTTATCGATGAACAATCATCTAAAATATTATCTAAATTTTCAAAATTATTTGATTCTTTGTTTGCACCTTGAATCCAAGTATTAAAATTATTTTTTGTATCCTCATTTACTGTTAAAAAGTTTTCTAATAGTTCGTTGCCTAAAATCAAATTATTAGATTGAGAAATTTTTAATGAGTAATCTAAGGGTTGGCCGCTCAAATTAGTATTTATTAGCGCTACAGTTCCACCAACAAGGGTTATACCAATCCAACATGAGAGAAATTCAGGCCTATTCTCCATCATAAGAGCAACAACATCACCTTTTGATAAACCGTTTTTTATAAACCAATGTGCATATTTATTAGACCTATTTATTAAATCTTTGTATGAAATTTTTTCATCCTCATAATAAATTGCAATCGACCCAGGGGTTTTTTCGGCATATGAAGAAATTTGAAGTGGAACAATATTATCTGGCTTAGACTCTATGGACTTTAAAGCTCTAAAAATTCTGCCAAATGTAGATATATATATGAATTCATTTTTTATTCTTTTTAACATGCCCCCCCTCTACTTAATTTCTAAAATAAATTCTTTGTGAATATTACTAAAACCAGGCCCTAAATTACTCTCAGGTAAAGCATTTATCTCCCAAATAGGTCTTTTAATTAAAGAGGTATTTTGAATAATAATTTCATTAAAATCTCTATCAAAATTATTTTTTAACTTTTCATCAAGGTTTCGCCATGTTGTGCTTCTTTTATTAAGGAGACTATCTAATGAATGGACTTTAATCCAACTCGATAACAATATTTCAGTTAAGTTTAAATCTTTAAAATCAAAAAAATTAAACTCGAAATTATTTATTTCAAGCCACTTAATTGCTTTACGACAACTATCACAATTTTTTAATCCATATAAATTAATCATCAAGGAACTAATTAGCTAAAACTTTATTGCCATTAAAGTTTACTTGACCTGAACCAAGTTTTTTTAATGCATCAAAATAAAGGGTTGGTTTTTTTGAGTTAATTTTTTCTCTAACCTCTTCTATTGGTAATGCAATTAAGTTTTCCCAGTCCTCACATGACCATAAACTAGCCATTTTACCATTTTGATAACCTTCATGAATTACTTTTCTAAGATTAAATCCTGGAAATTCTTTTCCAACCTTCCAATATCCGTATAAAGCGATAGCCCCTATTCCCCTATTTTGCTCTTGTGCATAAGTAAAAGCAAGCAATGCCAATTCACCCAAAGCGTCTCTTCCATATCCTGTTGTTACATGCCAAAGATCGTGCATATCTCTTTTACGAATATTGAAAAAAATTTCGTCTTCAGTTCTATTCTTATATTCTTTTTTACTATTTTCACTAGCTACAATAAGTTCCTCTGGGGATAGATCTTCTTTGTATATAAATTCATAATACTTATAACCAAGAGTATTTTTTGGTAATTTAGATAAAAATTCTTTGTTTTTAAGAACAGAAATAAGTTGAATTCTATCTTTCAATATTTTCTTACCAACTTCAGACTCAGAAAATATTTTGAAATATTTTCTATCTGATCCACCTTTTAGTGCATCAATGACATGAAATACTTGCGTTGTATCTTCCTTATTTTTATCCAAAGCTATAATTGCTCTAAAAGCTTTTATCGGCTTGACCCTGTTATCCCAAAGTCTATAAATATAATCTATAATAATTTTTTTCATGGTTTATCTTAAACAATGTATATTCAGATTTCAAATACAAATAAATTCGAATTCTTAAAAAGTTTAATAAATCGTTAATTTGCGGGTGTGGCGGAATTGGTAGACGCGCCAGATTCAAAATCTGGTTCAGTTTTCTGAGTGGGAGTTCAAATCTCCCCACCCGCACCATTGGAATAAGATGCTAAATTTTAATAACAAAATCTATAATTTTTTTAAAAATAAAAACAGTGACTTTTTTTTATATTTAATATCCTTTCTAGAAAGTATTTTTTTTCCAATTCCGACTGATGCATTTTTAATTCCTAAAGCTTTAATTAATAAAGATAGGGCGATTAAATTGGGAATTTACACAACTATTTTTTCAGTTCTTGGCGGAATAGTTGGTTATTCAATTGGTTACTTTTTTTACGATGAAATAGGAATTAGAATTATTGATGAATTTAATTTAACTGATCAATTTAACTCATTTTCGCAATCAATTAATGATTATGGTTTTTTATTTATCTTTATAGCTGGATTTACCCCAATTCCATATAAAATAGCAGCTATAACATCTGGGTTCGTAAACTTACCTCTTTTAGGTTTTATATTATTTAGTTTACTTTCTCGAGGTTTAAGATTTATGACAGAGGTAATTTTATGCATGTTTTTAGGAAAAAAAGCTGAAGATATTATAAAAAATTATTCCTTTATAGTTACCATATTATTGATTATTTTATTAATATTTATTTTTCTTTTTAAGAGGTATTATGACGGTTAATAAAATAATTATAATAATTTCTATTTTAGTTTTAATATCAGTACATCTTATCGAATTAATTGGTTATGAGGCATGTGATCTTTGCCTTAAACAAAGGTGGGCATGGTACGTATCGCTTTTTTTTGCAATAGTTTCATTTTTTACCGCAAGTAATATCAGTAAAATTCTACTTATGTTAATTTCAATAATATTATTTCTTAATGCCTTATTTGCTGGGTGGCATTCTGGTATTGAATGGGGCTTATGGGATGGTATAGAAACTTGTAATTCATCTGCAAAATTTGATAGCAATAATCTTATAAATATATTAAAACAAAATTCTATTCCAGCTTGTGGTGATACTGCATTAAGAATATTTGGAATATCATTAGCTGGTTATAACTTTATCATATCAGTTTTAACCTCTATTTTTATTATGAAAAGAATTTGGACTAAAAATGAATACTAAAAGACTTAATGAAATTATAAGAGTTAATCATGCTGGTGAGCACGGCGCCGTAGCAATATATAAAGGTCAAATAAATGCATTGAAGCTTATGGGTGATAAAAAAACTCTTCCTCTCATTTATGATATGCTTGAAGGCGAGAAAGTTCACGCTAAAGAATTTGATAAAATAATTGAAAAAAAGAGAACAAGGGCAACTGCGCTAATGCCCTTGTGGCACTTAAGTGGCTTTACACTGGGTGTAGCTTCTGCACTTGGCGGAAGAGATACCTTAATGGCTTGCACTGAAGCAGTAGAAGAAGTAATTGATAAACATTACTCTGATCAAATCAAAGAACTTGAAGATTCAAAAAAAGAACCAGAAATCCTTGAGATTATAAAACAGTTTCATGAAGATGAATTAGAACATGAAGAAATTGCCAAAAATGAAATTTCTGAAAATACACCTGCACTAAAAGCATTTAAAAAAATAGTCAAAGTAGGATGTAGAGCTGCAATTAGTTTATCAGAAAAAATTTAAGCTTCTAATTCAGAGTCCCAATAAAGGTAATCCATCCAACTCTCATGAAGATAATTTGGAGGAAATAATCTACCATTCTTATGAAGCTCATGAACATTTGGCTTATAAGGCCACTGAATAGGCTTCATATTAGCAACATGATATAAATGATTTGCTTTTTTTAGATTACATTTTGAACATGCAGTTACAACATTTTCCCATGTTGTTTGGCCTCCCTTTGAACGAGGTAATAAATGATCAAATGTTAAATCTGAAATATCACCGCAATATTGACAGCTAAACTTATCCCTCAGGAATAGATTAAATCTAGTAAAAGCTGGCCATTGAGGTGGCTTTACATAATTTTTTAGAGAAACAACTGAGGGTAATTTTATTTCAAGACTAGGCGAATGAACAAATCTATCATAGCTAGAAACAATATTTACTCTATCTAAAAAAACGGCCTTAATAGCATCTTGCCAAGACCAGAGTGAAAGTGGATAATATGAAAGAGGTCTAAAGTCTGCATTTAAGACTAAGGCTGGACATGACTCAGGATGTTTATTAGAAATTAAATTAACTGGAGTACTCATCTTTAAAACTTAACAACGATTCTACTTTATAAATAAAAATATTTTTAAATAATTATGAAACAATATAACACCAGATTTGCACCAAGTTCAAATGGTTATTTACACCTTGGACACGCTTTTTCAGCAATTATAAGTAGTAGATTAGCAGAAAAAAATAGCGGGAAATTTTTCCTTAGAATTGAGGATATCGACTTAGGTAGGTGCAAAAAAGAATATGAAGAAAATATTTATAAAGACTTAGACTGGTTAGAAATTAGTTACGATAAAAATGTAAGAAGGCAGTCTGACTGTTTTAAAAATTATGAGAGATATATAAAAAAATTAAGAGATTTAGATCTTATTTATCCATGCTGGGCATCAAGGTCAGAAATTAAAAAAGTTGTCCAAAATATCTCTAAAAATAGATCATCTTGGCCAATTGATCCAGACGGCCAATATATATATCCAAACATTTATAAAAATATCTCTAAGGCTCAAAGATCAAATCTAATGTTAAGCGGCTCCAGCTTCTCATGGAGACTAAATATAGAAAAGGCTTTAAGTTTTGCAAAAGAAAAGTGCGGAGAGAAAATTTTTTTTAATGAGCTGGGTTTAGAGCCTAAAGGGAAAAGAATCCTTGAGCCAAACTTGTATGGAGATTTTGTAATAGCAAGGAAAGATATACCGACCTCATATCATTTATCAGTGACTGTTGATGATGCGGAACAAGGAATTAATTTAGTTACAAGAGGTTTAGATATATATCCCGCTACATCAATACATAAACTATTGCAGATAATTCTAAACTTTCCAGAAACTGATTGGTTTCACCATAATTTACTGAGAGAAAATAATGGTCAAAAGTTATCAAAAACAAATAAATCAACCTCAATAAAATCTCTAAGGGAACAAAAAATAAAAAAGAAAGATGTTATTTCTATTATAAATTCAATTGAACCTTTTCCTGATGAAATTTAGTGTGACAAAATGAACTAGCCATAATTTATAAAAATATGATAACAACATTTAAATAATCTTGGAGTTATAGATATGAGTAAAAATTCTTTAATTACTGAACTTAGAGAAGCATATGATAAATCAAGAGAAATTTTTACAACTGCTAGAAATAAAAACAATAATTTAAGTGATATTAATTCTCTCAATAAAAATCAACATATTGGTCATGGCTTAGCTTGGTATGCTACTTATGTAGAGTCACTATTGCAATTATCAAAATGGATAGAGTATTTAGACTCAAATAATAGATTAACTGACTTGGAAGAAGGTATAGCAGGTGTTGGTGCTGGTGAATATTGTCTACAAATAATGCACGGAATACCAATGAGTCAAAATGAAACTATCAGACCTTCTGAGTTAGGTATTTCTAATAGTGAAATTGAAGAATTTAAAAAAATATCTTATCCACTAATTCAAAGGTCTAGTAGCTTTGAAAAAAATAGAGTTATGGATATTTTGCAACAAAGTAATGAGTCGGGAATACAACCTGATGATGGTTTAGATGAAACATACCAAGAAATAAAAAATCAATTTAAACGTTTTGTTAATGAAGAAATCACCCCAAATGCTCATGAATGGCATATCAATGATGACTATATACCTCTAGAAATTATTAAAAAAATGTCTGATTTAGGCGTTTTTGGACTTACTATTCCTGAAGAATATAATGGTTTAGGTTTAGAAAAAAAGGCTATGTGCATTGTTTCTGAGGAACTTTCGCGAGGATGGGTTGGTGTAGGGTCATTAGGTACCAGATCAGAAATAGCAGCAGAGCTTATTTTGATAGGTGGTACCGAAGAACAAAAACAGAAATATTTACCTAAAATTTCTAACGGTGAAATTTTTCCGACAGCTGTTTTTTCAGAACCTGATATTGGTTCGGATTTAGCTCACCTCAAAACAAGAGGAAGTGTAAAAGGTAATAAATATTTAATTAATGGAAATAAAACTTGGATTACTCACGGTGCAAGAGCCGATCTAATGACATTGCTGGTGAGAACAGACTCTGATAAATCAGATCACAAAGGCTTATCAATGTTTTTAGCGGAGAAACCAAGGGAAACTGAGAATGATTTTTTTCCTGCTGAAGGAATGAGTGGGGGAGAAATTAACGTAATTGGCTACAGAGGAATGAAAGAATTTGATATTGCTTTTGACAATTTTGAAGTACCTAAGAAAAATTTGTTAGGTGAAGAGGAAGGAAAAGGATTTGTTCATTTAATGTCTACTTTTGAGTCAGCGAGAATACAAACTGCAGCGAGAGCTGTAGGAGTATCGCAAAATGCTTGTGATCTTGCTTTACAATATTCAAATGATAGAGAGCAATTTGGCCAAAAATTAATTAATTTTCCAAGAATTAGTGAAAAATTAATAATGATGTTTGCAGAAACTATGATTGTTAGACAGTTAACTTTTCATGCAGCAAATATAAAAGACTCTAACCAAAGATGTGATATGGAAGCTGGAATGGCAAAATTATTAGGAGCCAGAGTTGCTTGGTCATCAGCAGATAATGCTTTGCAAATCCATGGCGGAATTGGTTTTGCTACTGAAACTCCAATAAGTAGAGTATTAGCAGATGCTAGAATTTTAAGTATTTTTGAGGGAACTGCAGAGATTCAAGCGCAAGTTATAGCAAGAAGATTAATGGAAAGTGCTAATAGATAACTAAATTAAATTTTATTCTTTATTAGATTAAATTGTTTAAATAATTATAATTAAATTGTTTAATCTTAAAGGAGTATTAAATTGAATATAAATAAATTATTTTTAATATTTTTCATAGGTTTAGTTCCTCTCCAATCTATCAATGCTGCAGAATATAGATTAGGCCTTTCTATGCACGATGTTGAAAGACGAATCGAGGGTGGAGCTGCAATATCATTAGAAAAAATTTTTGATCGACCTGACTGGTGGCATCCTTATGCTGGTAGACCTCATATAGGTACTCACTTAAGTACCGCGAATAACACACATTTATTATATGCTGGATCAACTTGGAATTTATTTCAAAAAGGAAAATTTTCTGGTGAATTAGCTTTTGGTGCAGCAATTCATTCTGGTCAAGAAGATATAAAAAAAGATAAACTGGGTTTTGGTTGTAGAGTCAATTTCAGAGAAATGATTGCATTTGGCTATCAAATTAGAAAAGATAAACTTTTACAGGTGTCTGCTCAACATATGTCAAATGGTAGCTTATGTGATCCTAACCAAGGTTTAACCAGCGTAGGTTTAAGATTTGCTTGGAAAATAAATTAATGGTCATATTAAATAAAATTTATACAAAAACTGGTGATGAAGGCTTAACTAGCCTGGGAGATGGATCTAGGATTAATAAAAATGCTATTAGAGTTGAAACATACGGAACAATTGACGAAGCTAATTCTATAATTGGAGTAGTAAGATCATATACAAAAACTTCTGAACTTATTATTTTAGATAATTTTTTAAGTTCTATCCAAAATGAATTATTTGATTTAGGAGCAGAATTATCAACACCTAATCAGAGTAATCATATGGAACTATCGATTTCTCAATCACAAATAGATAGATTAGAAGATGAGATTGATCAACTTAATATTAATTTAGATCCTTTAAAGTCTTTTGTTCTACCTGGTGGCACTGCTGCATCATCTTTTCTTCATTTGGCAAGAACAACAATAAGAAGGGCTGAAAGATTAATGGTCAAATTATCAATTGAAGAGAAAAGTTCTGTCACAAAAGAATCACTTGCTTATGTGAATAGACTATCTGATCTATGTTTTGTAGCCGCTCGTTATGCTAATCAAACTGAACGAGGTGGACAAGGCGATGTTCTTTGGAGACCAGGGAAAACAAAGGGCTGAGGAATAAAAGGTAAATTAATTCATAAAATTAATAATATCTATTTAAAATGTTCGATTGACACAAGTGATTAGTGGTTTTAATTTCTGCATCTTAATATATTGAATTTATTGGAGATTAAATATGAAGGTGCTTGTACCTATAAAAAGAGTCGTTGATTATAATGTAAAAATTCGCGTTAAATCTGATAACTCAGGGGTTGAACTATCTAATGTAAAAATGTCCATGAATCCATTTGATGAAATAGCTGTTGAGGAAGCTATTAAACTCAAGGAGTCAGGAACTATCTCTGAAATTGTCGTTTTATCAATAGGGCCTCAACAATCGCAAGAAACAATTAGAACTGCTTTAGCAATGGGTGCAGACAGAGGTGTTTTAATTAAAACAGATGAACTAGTGGAGCCATTAAACGTAGCTAAATTAATTAAGGCCTTAAGTGATGAAGAGAGTCCAGATCTAATAATATTAGGAAAACAAGCCATAGATGATGACAGTAATCAAACTGGTCAAATGCTTGCAGCTTTGTTAGGTTGGTCACAAGGTACATTTGCTTCTGAGCTAAAAATTAATGGTGATAAGGCTAGTGTTACTAGAGAGATTGATGGTGGACTTCAAACTTTAGAGATTAAATTACCATCTATAATAACAACTGACCTAAGATTAAATGAGCCTAGATATGCTTCCTTGCCGAATATCATGAAAGCTAAGAAAAAACCTATAGATGAAAAATTACCTGAGGACTATGGAGTAGAAATTTCACCAATGCTTGAAATTTTAAAAGTCTCAGAACCAGCTCAAAGAGAAGCTGGTATTAAAGTTGAAACAGTTGAAGAATTAGTTGATAAATTAAAAAATGAAGCAGGAGTAATTTAAATGACAACCTTATTGATTTCAGAACACGATAATCACTCACTTGCAGAATCAAACAAAAAAGTTATGAGTGCTGCCTTAAAAATTGAAGAGGATATTCACGTATTAGTTGCTGGCAAAGATTGTGCAAAGATTGCTGAAGAAGTCTCAAAAATAGAGGGAGTTTCAAAAGTCCTTTTGTGTGATGACGATATTTATAAGAATCATTTGGCTGAATCCTATGCTGATTTAATAGTTTCTATTGCAAGTGATTACAATTCAATACTTGCCATTGCATCAACAACTGGAAAAAACTGTATGCCACGAGTAGCAGCTTTACTGGATATACCTCAAATCTCTGAAATCATTAATGTTATTGATTCAGAAACTTTTGAACGTCCAATTTATGCAGGAAATGCAATCCAAACTGTAAAGTCTTTAAATAATAAAAAAATAATTACTGTTAGAGCTCCATCCTTTCAAGCTGTTGGTAACCAAGATCCTGCTACAATTGAAAATATAAATAGTGCAGATAATAAAGATCTTTCACAGCATGTTTCGGATGAGTTGACTAAATCTGATAGACCAGAACTTACCTCTGCTAAAGTAATAGTTTCTGGCGGAAGAGGAATGCAATCAGGCGATAACTTTGTTCTTTTAGAAGGTGTTGCAGACAAACTAGGAGCAGCTCTTGGAGCATCAAGGGCGGCTGTAGATGCTGGATTTGTTCCAAATGATTACCAAGTTGGACAAACTGGGAAAGTTGTTGCACCTGAACTTTACATTGCTGTAGGAATTTCAGGAGCAATACAACATTTAGCAGGAATGAAAGACTCTAAGGTGATAGTTGCAATTAATAAGGATGAGGAAGCCCCAATTTTTCAAGTAGCAGATTATGGACTAGTAGCAGATTTATTTACAGCTATTCCTGATTTAGATGCTGCTCTAGATTAATTTATTGCAAATATTTATAACTTTTTATTATTTCTATAACCTTTTCATCATCCCACTCCCAAGGACCATCTCTCCTTCCGATTTCGTTACCTTGATTATCTATAAGAATAGTTAATGGAAGACCCCTTGCTTTAGAATACAATCCTGATTTTGTTGAATTATCGTGATAAATTTTTAAATTATTTATTCCTATTTCTGAGTAAAATTCTTTAATTTTTAAAATTTCGGTTTTTTCAACAGCAATAGCCAAAACCTCAAAATTTTCATCTCCGAGTAGCCCTTGCAATCTATCCAAAGCAGGCATCTCAATTTTACAAGGTAAGCACCAAGTGGCCCATAAATTTAGTAATAGAATTTTCCCTTGAAAGTCTGATAAAAATAATTGACTATTTTTTATATCATAAAAATTTATTTCACTAAGGTTTGCTTCTTTATTAGGTTCTAGAAATACTTTATTATTATTAGTATAACTTTTTTTATCCTTAAAAGGATTTAAAAATAAGAAAACAAAAAAAGATATAAATATTAGACCTATTAAGAGTGGTTTTTTTGATATATGCATATGATATTACCTAAGATTATTAACAGGTTGGAAAAATGAATAAAAAAACCTCAAAAAATAAAATGTGGGGAGGAAGATTTTCTTCTGAACCAACACACCTCTTACAAGAAGTTAATTCTTCAATACATTTTGATTATAAACTATTTGAAGATGATATTGAAGTATCAATTGCACATGCGTCAATGTTAGCAAATTGTAAAATAATCTCAAAGAAAGATGCCAATAGTATTATTAAAGGTTTAAAAAAAATTAATCATAATTTTAAAAATGGAAATTTTAAATTAAATCCAAACCTAGAAGATATTCATATGAATATCGAGGCTCAATTAAATAAAGAAATAGGGGAGCCCGCCAAAAGATTGCACACTGCTAGATCAAGAAACGATCAAGTTGTTACAGACTTGAAACTTTATGTAAGAAAAAAAAATGTCAAACTAATAAAAGAAATTTCTTTTTTACAACATGCTTTGTCAAAAAAAGCTAAAGATGGTTATAATTTTTTAATGCCTGGTTTTACGCATATGCAGTCTGCTCAACCAATAACTTTTGGTCATCATTTACTTGCATATGTAGAAATGTTGTCCAGGGATAAGAGCAGAATAATAGACTGTAATAAAAGATTAAATGAGAGCCCTCTTGGTTCTGGGGCTCTTGCGGGAACATCTTTTCCAATAGATAGAAAAATGACTTCTAGTTCTTTAAACTTTATTAGGCCAATGCAAAACTCCATCGACGCTGTGTCTTCAAGAGATTTCATATTAGAGACAATCTCTTCAATTGCTATTTGCTCAGTTCACCTTTCAAGATTAGCAGAGGAAATAGTTTTTTGGATGTCCTCTGGCTTTAATTTTATTGATTTACCAGATAATTTAACCACTGGATCATCAATCATGCCTCAAAAAAAGAATCCTGATCTTGCTGAGTTGGTTAGAGGTAAAACGGCAAGATTTATTAGTTCCTTCATGAATATGGCTATTGTAATGAAAGGTCTTCCACTAGCATATTCAAAAGATCTTCAAGAGGATAAAGAGCCTACTTTTGATGCAATCGAAAATATGGAGTTATGCCTTAAATCTATGACAGCCATGATAAAATCAATAAGGCCTAATAAAAAGAATATGGAGTTAGTGGCAGGCTCACAATTCTCAACTGCTACCGATTTAGCTGATTGGCTTGTACAAAATATAAACATTCCCTTCAGAACAGCTCATGAAATAACAGGAAAAATTGTAAAAATTTGTATAAAAGAAAAAATTAATTTTGAGCAAATTAGTTTAGAAAGATTAAAAAAAATTGATAAAAGAATTCATAAAGACATCTACAACGCTCTAAATATCAGAGAATCTGTTGAAAGAAAAATATCTGAAGGCGGCACATCACCAAAAAATGTTTTAAAACAAGCTAATCAATGGCTAAAGAGACTAGAAAATGAAAAATAATAAATATTTTATTTTGATTTTTATTTTTTTATTAGCTCTGGTTGGCTGTGGAAGAAAAGGAGACTTATTACCACCACCAGATGTTAATTTTAACTACTTTTTAGATTATAGAATGGAAAAAAATAATGATAAATTTTGATTATAGGGGAAATGCTATTTATTTTGATAATCAAAGTATAGAAGAAATTACAAAAAAAATAAGGTCACCTTTTTATTGTTATTCACTAAAATATTTAAAGGATCAATATAATCTTTTAGATAATTCAATTGATCTTAAAAATTATCAAATCTGTTATGCTGTTAAGTCAAATTCAAATCAATCAATAATAAAAACTTTTTCTAATATGGGATCTGGAGCTGACGTTGTATCGATTGGAGAGATAAAGCGTGCTCTAAAAGCAAATATTCCTCCAGAAAAAATTGTCTTTTCAGGTATTGGCAAAGATTATAATGAAATTAAATTTGCTTTAGAAAATGAAATTTTAATGTTCAATGTAGAGTCGGTTAGTGAATTAAAAAAAATTTCAGATGAAGCTGTATCCCAATCCAAAAAAGCACCAATTGCAATTAGAATTAATCCTGATATTTCTGCAGGAGGAAATGAAAAAATTTCAACAGGTAAAGCTCAAGATAAATTTGGTATAAATTGGAAGGAAGCATTACAGGTTTATGATTTCGCCTCAAGTCTTCCTGGCATAAAAATTAAGGGTGTTGATGCGCATATAGGTAGCCAGATTAATAAAATTGAACCATTCAGTAAATCTTTTGATATTTTAAAAAAAATTACTCTAATGTTAAGAGATAAAGGACATACAATAGATATCATAGATGTTGGTGGGGGGCTTGGAGTAAAATATAAAGAAAATGAAGTTCCTTTAGATATAAGTGAATATGGAAAGCTACTTTCAAAAAAATTTAGCGACCTTGGGTGTAAAATAATTATCGAGCCAGGTAGATATTTGACAGCGAATGCAGGAATTTTAGTTACAAAAATTCTTGGCATTAAAAAATCTAATATCAAGAATTTTGTAATTGTCGATGCAGGTATGAATGATTTTATTAGACCAACCCTTTATGACGCTTATCACCATATAATACCGATAAGAAAGCCAAATTTAGAAGTAATTAAAAATTGTGATGTTGTAGGCCCGGTTTGTGAAACAGGAGATTTTTTTGCAAAAGATATAGAAATTCAAAATGTTAAGGAAGGTGATTTTTTAATAATCTGCTCTACTGGAGCTTATGGATCTGTTCAATCCTCAAACTATAATACGAGAGGAAGTATTGATGAAATTATAATAAATGATGGTAAATACGAGATTATTAGAAAAAGAATAGATGAGGACTCTATTATAGATAGAGATATAATTTCGAAATGGGTTTAATTATTCAATTATTTCAACAAAAATATTAGATGCATTTTCAGGAAACTGACTAAACTTTACTTCAAAATCTTTAATTTCTAAATAATCGAAAAACTCATTACTGCCAAATTTAAAAACTTTATTAATCAAAATTTTTCCATCGGTACTTTCAATTATAACTTCTAAAGATGGAACTTTTCTTAAGTAATTTTCTTGATTTATCAATGAGCCCGTTACAATAAGAGGAAAATTAGGATCATCAGAAGAAGCTCTACTTGAAAGATTATTTATTTCAATACCTCTAAATTTTATTGAAGAATCAAAAATTTCAATAATTGGGGAAAAGGAAGGAAATTTATTTATAATCAGCACTCTTTTGTTCCATCCAATAATTAAAGCGCTAAATAGAAAAAATAAAAAAAACCAAAAAATAAAATCTGACTTACTATTATTTTGTTTATTAAAAACAACTGGTAAAGGATGATCAGGTTTTAAATTTTTATCAATATTTTTTTGTTGGATTTTAGTAGATTTTAAACCTTGAGTTGATGACGGTTCAAATAATTTTGGAACACTTAATGGTTTTCCATTAGGGGATGAAGTCCACACAAATGAACATCTTGAACATTTCAACTTTTTAGGTGTACCGTTAAATTTTTTTTCATCCAGAAAAAAATTTGTATTACATGATGGACATTGAATTATCATAATAAGTCTTATACCTGTATAATTATTTTATTATTTTGGCAAAACTCTAATAAGTTTGCCTGAATTTTTTTTACCCCGACCATCAGTTAAAATAATTAAATTCCCATTTTTAGAGGACTTTATACTTCTTATTCTAGATTTAACTTCTTTAAACATAATCTCTTCAGAAATTACTTTATTATTTTTGATATTTAACCTCCTAACATCTTTAGAAGATAATGCTGATATGAATAAATTTCCATACCATTCTGGAAATTTATCACCATAATAAAAGGTCATATCTGATAATGCTATTGAAGGTGTCCAATATTTAATAGGTTGTTCCATTCCATCTTTTTTCTTAAATGGCGAAATAATAGAACCATTATAGTCGATACCATATGTTATTGCTGGCCAACCATAATTAAGGCCAGGATTAATAATATTCAGTTCATCCCCACCTTTGGGACCATGTTCATGACTAAAAATTACTCCATCAATATTTTTTACTAATCCCTGTTGATTTCTATGACCATAAGTAAAAATTTTAGGATAGTATTCTTCATCTAAAATAAAAGGATTGTCTTCTGGGATTGACCCATCATCATTTACTCTAATAATTTTACCAAAATGATTATCTAATTCTTGAGCTTTCTCTCTATGATTAAAGCCATCGCCTGAAGAAATTAGCAATGAATTGTCTTTTAAAAATAATAACCTTGCTCCGTAATGAGCAGATGTAGAACGATAAGCAATTGCAGTGTAAATAATCTTTATTTCTTCCAAAAAGTTTTCAACTAGCTTCGCCCTAGCAACACGTAAAGTATTACCTTTCTCAGTTTTTATAGAATATGAAAAATAAATTAGATCATTATCTTCAAAATTCGGATGTAATTCGATATCTGACAAACCACCCTGACTCTCAACTAAAATTGAGGGAAGATTAGAGATATTTTTAAAAGAACTTGAGTTAATATCATAAATCTTTAAATTTCCTGTTAGTTCAGAGATTATAAAATTTCCATTGGGAAGAAAGTCAATATCCCAAGGCCTATCAAGACCTTCATATAAAGTTTCAAGTCTATAATTCTTCTCCTCACAGTTTACAGAAAAACTTGATAAAGAAAAAATAATAATAATTAATATATTTTTAAATATTTTTTTCATTCTTAAACTTCCTTTAATAATTTCTTATTAATAAAATCAAACAAAATCCCTCCTAAGAAACCTATAAAACAAAAAACTAATAAGCCAATAAAACCTCTAGCACTTGCTATGAAAACAATTTCACCAAAAATTATTCTCGTATAAAATATAATACTATATAAACTTATAAGGCCTGTAATACCAAACAATAGTTTTGAATTAATAGGTAAAATTAATCTTAAAAAAGAGGCTATAATAAACCCAAAAAATAGAGCAATAGAAATAACACCATATAAATTTATTGGAAAACCCCATTGAAAAATAATTGGTGAAAAACCTCCATTCAAATCAAATAAAAATGACTTAAAAAAAATAAAAAAAGAAATATCAAAATTTTGTGTTCTTAACCAAAGAATATTCCAGGCTGTATTTTGTAAAAGTACAAAAAAACTTGTAAAACCTGCCGACAAAAAAAATGAAAATAAAAAGCTTGAGAAAAGTCTTATCAAATACATTATAAATATACCCCTTATCTATTAGCCATATTGTCATTGAAATAAGAATTAAATCAAAACTAATTATAAAATAAACTATATTACCTGGAAAGAATATACTCAGAAATAATACACATGGCGAAATCAAGTTACTTAAACAGTTTAAAATAGACCAAGATTGATTATTAAGATAAAAAAAATATATAGTGCTTATAAACTTTTTTTAAATAGGAAAAAAAATTAATACAAAGCTAAAATTTAAATACTTCCTTCTTCCTTTAATTATTTTGATACTAATTTTAGATATTTTAACTTTTATCAGTCTTGGAAAACAGAATGGAATAATTGAAAAAAATAATGAAATAATAATTGTAGTTCTAACTGGAGAAAATAGAAGACTAGAAGATGGATTTAAATTATTAGAAGAAAAATATGCGAAAAAATTATTTATTTCAGGTGTAAATCCAATAGTAACAAATAAAGATTTAAAAAAAATTTTAAATAAAACAAATTCTACTGAAAAAAATCTATTATTTGAGTGCTGCGTTCACTATGAAAAAAAATCAAAAAATACTAAAACAAATGCTATAGAAACCTCTAAATGGTTGAAAAAAAATAACTTTAAGGAAATTATATTGGTAACATCATTTTATCACATGCCAAGAAGTATTTATGAATTTAGAAAAAATGCTCCTAAAATTATCGTCCATCCATGGAAAGTAAATAATATAGATATTACAAAAATAAATAATATAAAAAAAATAACATTAGAATATTTTAAATATATTTTAGTAAGATTAGGATATATTATTAAATTAAGTTAAAGTTATGAATATTAAAAAAAAAATTTTCTCTATTTTATCCATTAATTTATTAATTATAATTACAGCTATAATTGCAATTCTTGGACTTCCATGCCTTATATTACCGAGAAGGTATACTGCTAAATTAATTAATTTTTGGTCCAAAATAATGTTATCATTTTTTAAAAATTTTGATGGATTAGATTGGGATGTCCAGGGTACAGAAAATATACCAGATGGTCCATTTGTTGTAGCTTCAAAACATCAATCTATTTGGGATACAATATTCTTTACAGCTTTTTTTTCTGATGCAGCGATGGTTCTAAAGAGAACAATAATATTAATTCCTTTCTATGGACTTCACGCAATTAAAGTTAAAATGATTTGGCTAGATAGAAACGGGCGCAGTAAGGCTTTAAAAAAATTAATAAAACAAGGGGAAAACTGTAAAAAACAGAATAGACCAATAGTCATTTTTCCTGAAGGTACAAGAAGTAAAGTTGGACAAAAAAATGTCTATAAACCAGGTATTACCGCATTATATAAGTTCCTAAATATCCCGTGTATACCTGTAGCTTTAAATTCAGGTATATTTTGGGATACTAAGGGTCTAAAAAGAAACAAAGGAAAAATTATTGTAAAATTCATAAAGCCAATTGAACCAGGGCTCAGCAGAGATGAATTTGAGAAAAAGTTGGAAAATTTAATAGAAATTGAAACAAATCTATTAATAAAAAAAACATAATAATCACTTAAATAATTATTTTTTTCTTCCAAAATCAATATTACTTTCTTCCTGGCCAGCATCGATAATACTCTTTCTTACGCTTCGTGTTTTTTCAAAACTTGAAAATAGTAATTGAGAATCTTTTTTAATTATAGACTCTTTTAAATTATTTAAATCATGTGAAAATAAATCAAGCATTGCTATGACTGCCTCACTGTTATATGTAAAAATATCACTCCACATTTTTGGATCAGATGCTGCAATTCTAGTAAAATCTCTAAATCCACCAGCAGAATATTTTATAACTTCTAAGTCTGTAACATTTGCTAAATCATTTGCAGTTCCGACAATGTTATACGCTATAAGATGAGGAATATGACTAGTAATTGCCAAAACTTTGTCATGATGTAAGGCATCCATGATTTCAACTTTAGAGCCAAGCAATTCCCAGAAATTTTTAATAGCTTGAATACTATCTTTTGAATTATTTTTTGTAGGTGTTAAGATACACCATCTATTATCAAAAAGTTCTGGAAAACCTGAATCGGGACCCGACTCCTCGGTACCTGCTATTGGATGACCTGGTATAAATTCAACTCCAGAAGGAATTAAATCCTTTAATTCTTCAATAACTAGGTATTTTGCTGAACCAGTATCAGTAACAATACAGCCTCTCTTTAAAAAAGGCGCCATTTCTTGAATTAGAGGCTTAAATGTTGATAATGGAGTTGCTAAAATTACTAAATCTGCTTTTTCTACAGCTCTAGATAAAGTGCTCTCAGTAGAATCTACTAATCCCCTATCAGTAGCTTTAGTAAGTGTTTTTTTAGTTTTGGCATAACCTATAGTTTTACATAAAAGTTTCTTTTTCTTTATTGCAAGACCTACTGAGCCTCCAATCAGTCCGAGCCCAACTATACATATATTATTAAAATCACTTTTCATTATCGCTTTTTATTTTTTTTAGAAATCTCCTTAAAATATTTAATAATAAGATTATTTGCTTCTTCAGTCCCTATTGTAATCCTCAAATAGTTAGGCAAATTATATTCATGCATTTGCCTAATTATTATTCCTTTTGAGCATAAAAATTCAAAAATATAGTCAGCATCAAATTCAAGAAATTTTGGCACCTCAATTAGAATAAAGTTACAATTACTGGGCGTAACCAAATAACCAAGTTTACTTAATTCATAATTTATTTTTGATAACCATATATTGTTATGGTTGACTGAAAATATAATATGATCTTGATCTTCAATAGCAGCAACAGCAACTTTCTGTGCAGTAGAATTGACAGAAAAAGGTATCCTTAAACGCTCTAAAATATTAATTACATTATCAGGGCAATATGCCCACCCTACTCTTAATCCTGCTAAACCATATGCCTTTGAGAAAGTTCTTGTAACTACAATATTATTACTATTTTTTACAAGATCAAAAGTTGATAAATAGTTCTTATCATTTACATACTCTATATAAGCTTCATCTATGACCAGCAGAATATTTGAAGGTAAATTACTATGTAATTCAATAATTTCTTCATAAGAAATCATAGTCCCTGTGGGATTATTTGGATTAGCGATAAAAATCATTTTTGTAGAATTATTTACTAAATCTAAAATTGATCGTATTTGTGTCTTAAAATCTTTTTCTTTAGCTCTAACAACTCTTGCCCCTGATGCTTGTATTGCAAGAGGATAAACAGCAAATGAATTTTCGGAGACAATTGCTTCATCATTACCGGAAAGATAAGCCCTTGCTAGTAGGTGGAGTATCTCATCTGAACCACATCCACAGATAATATTCTTAGAATTTATAGAATAAAATTCAGATAATTTATCTGTTAATAAAGAATTTGAGGGATCTGGATATAAGGTTATTTCTGTAACAGCGTTATTGTAAGCATTTATAACATTATCACTAGGGCCAAAAGGGTTTTCATTTGAAGATAATTTATGTACTTTGTTCACACCACTAATCTTACTAGCACCACCTTTATATGGCTTTAAATCATTTAAATAACTATTTGGTATCGGTTTATTCATAATTAAACAACTTTATCTTGATCAATAAATTTATATTATTGAAATTATAAAAACTAAAAACTCTGCCTTATATAACTTAATAAATTCTTATAACATAACTTTAAAATTGATTGCTAAGTATATTTTATTTGCAATTAGCATAAATTACCCTTATGTATCAAAAATCATTTTGAGAGGGATTAATCCCTGCCAACCTGCAGTAACCTGCGAAGGTGGTAACTTTGATGTGGCTTAATAGGCAAAAAAAGGTTCATTTCTCTCATTTGTAATACAGCAAAGTTTAGCTTTCTTAAAAAGCTGGGTATTTGATTTTCAGATTGTGCACCCTAGATTTCCTAAAAGCACTAAAGAGAGGAAAAAATGAAAATACAATTTTTTAAAAAAACTCCGGCACTAATATTAAGTTTAATTTTAATTTTAGTGATTTCTTTAACACCAAAAACTACCTATTCTCAAGAAAGTACTGCATTTAAATCTGCAGGAAAATGGTTAGTAGGCTTAAAAGTATTAAATCTAGATCCAGATGTTGACTCTTCTGTTTCAATAGGTGGTGCTGCAACGGTTGATGATGATACTGTTCCAGAATTAGATATTCGTTATTTTATTACAGATACTATTGCGATAGAGGCAATTTTTGGTACTACAGAACATAATGTTGGTGCAGTTAATACTGCCCTCGGAAATGTTGACTTGGGTACTATTAATGTTTTACCTCCAACTTTTACCTTACAATATCATTTTAAAACCGAAAATAATTTTAAACCCTATATAGGCTTTGGAATAAATTACACGTTTTTTTATGATGGAAATCCCGGTCAATTTGACAGTGTAAAATATAAAGACGAAATAGGTTTAGCATTAAATTTAGGCTTTGATTATATTTTAAGTGATACTAATTATTTTAATATAGATATTAAAAAATATGATCTTCCTACTGATGTTAATATTAATGGAGGTGTAGCTACGGCTGACGTAGATTTAGATCCACTTGCATTAAGCATTGGTTACGGTTGGAGATTTTAGAAAATTAGTTAAATACTAATTCTAATATCTTCAATAAGAGGTTATCTTATTGTTATGACCACTGAACAGAATAAAATACAATGTTCATACTTCAAAGACTCAAAACCTCTTCTTCTTGAAAACGGAACAAGTATTGATGAGCTTACTGTCGCCTATGAAAGCTATGGTAAGCTCAACAAAAATAAATCAAATGCCATAATTGTCTGTCATGCCCTATCAGGTGATCAATTTGTAGCAAGTAAAAATCCTTTAACTAATAAAGATGGCTGGTGGGATAGAATGGTTGGAAGTGGGAAACCAATTGATACTGATAAATATTATGTTATTTGTCCAAATGTTCTTGGCGGTTGTCTTGGTTCTACAGGCCCAACCTCTATAAATCCAAAAACAAGTGAACAATATGGATTGAATTTTCCTGTAATTACTATTTCTGATATGGTTAACGCACAAATGAGGCTTATAGAGCACCTTGGAATTAAAAAACTTTTATCTGCAATTGGTGGCTCAATGGGTGGCATGCAGGTTCTTGAATGGGCAGCTTCTTATCCAGAGAGTCTAACTTCAGCAATTCCTATTGCCACATCATCAAGACATACTGCTCAAAATATTGCTTTTCATGAATTAGGTAGACAAGCTATTATGGCTGACCCAAATTGGAGTAATGGTGACTATAAAAAAGCAGGCACTAATCCAAATAAAGGACTATCTATTGCAAGAATGACAGCTCATGTTACTTATTTATCTGAAGCATCATTGACTAAAAAATTTGGTAGAAGACTTCAAGACAAAGATGAAATAAGCTTTGGATTTGATGCTGATTTTCAAATTGAAAGTTATTTAAGACATCAGGGCTTAACTTTTGTTGATAGGTTTGATGCAAACTCTTATCTCTATATAACTAGAGCAATGGATTATTTTGATCTTGAAAAAACTCATAAAAAAACACTTACTGAAATTTATGAAAAAACTAATATTCGATTTTTAATAGCATCATTTACAGGTGATTGGCTTTATCCTCCATCTGAAAATTTACTGATTGTAAGAGCATTAAGCGCTGGGGGTGCTGATGTAAGTTTTGTTAATATTGAGTCAGATAAAGGACATGATGCTTTTCTTTTAGATGAACCAGAATTCGATGATGCTATGAAAGGTTTTATTAAGTCAGTTTCATTGGAGGCCAAAATATAATGGATAAAAATAGAACTGATCTAGAATTAATTACATCTCTTGTTGATAAAGATTCAAGAATTCTTGACGTTGGTTGTGGAAATGGAGAATTATTAAAATCATTAAAGTCTAAAAAAAATATTATTGGTCAAGGTCTAGAGTTAAAACAGGAGCGAGTTAATAAATGTGTTTCTAGAGGGTTGTCAGTAATTCAAGGTAATGCCGATAATGACTTAAGTTTGTATCCAGATTTATCATTTGATTGTGTAATATTGAGCCAAACAATCCAAGCAACTAATAGCCCAAAAAATATTTTAACAGAGCTGGTTAGAATTGGTAAAAAGGCAATAGTTTCGATACCAAACTTTGGTTATTGGCAAGTAAGACTGGGTTTTGCAGCTTTTGGTAAAATGCCTATTACAGAAAAACTATCAAATAACTGGTATGATACCCCTAATATCCATTTATGTAGTATTCTTGACTTTGTAGACCTATGTAGTGAGCTAAATATTAAAATCGATAAGACAATTGTACTTTCATCAAAAAGTACAAAATCATTTAACGGAATACCAAATAAATTATCAAATTTTTTTGGTGAGGAAGCAATTTTTTTAATCAAAAATTAAGCTTTTATATCACTTTTTATCTTATGATTTACTACTTCCTTATTATTCGTAATTGGAGCTAAATAATTTTTTTTTCCTTTTATAATTATTATTCCAGAAAAATATTTTGTTAATCGATTATTAAAAAACTCAAAAAATTTAATTTTCCTAGTCAAATACTTATTTTTTATAGGTGGTAAAAATATAGAGTACTCAATATTTGTTGGTGTAAAAAAGTTATTTTGCAATAATAAACTTAATTCGTGAGAGCTGAATGTTCTAAGTGATTTAAATTTTTTTTTATAGAAAAAACGCCATAATCCAAAAGTATTTGGAGTTATAATTATTATTTCACCATCTTTATCTAGAATTCTCCATGCCTCTCTTAAAAATTTTTTATGATCGAATAAGTACTCAAAAAAATTAATAACAAGCAGTCGGTCGGTTGAAAGATCTTCGATTGGCAAAGTAGTATCATTTATTGAAACAGTTAAATTTTTTTCATTTGATGGAAAACTATACAAACCAAATTTTCTAGGGATTAGAAAAAATAATCTTTGAATATTTGAATTAAATATATTGATAAAAGGTGTTCCAAAACCTATTACAGCATTTCTTGAATTATTAAATACTGGCCACAATGAAGATATTTTTTTTGAAATAATCTGAGTTATTATTTTACCTAATAAACTTGAATAAAATTTTTTAAAATTTCTAATATTTGATTCCATATTATATACTCAAAAAAAATTGGAGAAATAATTGATTGTAGAACAAATATGGACAGGTAATCAATTTCGTAATTTTAATTATTTAATTGTATGCCCTAAAACTGGAGAAACAATGGCAATTGATCCCCTAGATCATGAAAAATGTTTATCAATTTGCAAAAAAAATGGGTGGGAAATCACAAAAATCTTAAATACTCACGAACATTGGGATCATATAGGTGGCAATCAGAATATTATTGAAGCAACAAATGCTACACTTTTAGCACATAAAAATGCAAAAGATACTATTGATGGAATTGACATAGGCCTTTCTGCAGGTGATAGTATTAAAATTGGTACTTCAATTAATTTAGATGTTTTGGATACACCTGGCCATACAATGAGCCATGTTTGTCTATTTGCAAATAATGAAAAACCATCTTTGTTCTGTGGTGATACACTATTTAATGCTGGCGTAGGTCACTGCAAAGGTGGTGGTAATCCTGAAGACTTATATGAAACTTTTATCAATCAGCTATTTAATTTACCTAATAATACAAAAATCTATCCAGGACACGATTATTGGGAAAATAATCTAAAATTTACTTTAGATAGAGAGCCAGAGAATATTAAAGCCAAAAAAATGATTGAAGAGTCACTGATTAATAATCCAAATAATGCATTAATTTCAACCATAGAAATTGAAAAAGAAGTAAATTCTTTCTTTAGACTAAAAAATCCTGAAATTATTAATAAATTAAGAGATGACTTTCCAAATTTATCAAAAAATCCAAGCACAAAAGAAGTTTTTTTAAAATTAAGAGAATTAAGGAATGACTGGTAAAATTTTATTTACCACTATATCTTGGCGCAAGTTGAATGAAAATTATACCTAAAAAAATTAAACTTGCTCCTATAATTCCGTAAAAACTTAAAATCTCTGATAAAATCATCCATCCAAAAAATGCAGCAAAAATTGCTTCTGAGCTCATTATAAGGGCGGCTGAAGTAGGCTCTACTAATTTTTGGCCATACATTTGTAATGTAAAGCCAATGCAAACAGATCCTAAAGAGCAGTATAGGAGATAAAAAAATCCAGCATTATTGATTTTATCAAATTCTAAAAAATCATTATTTTCAAAAATTATCCCGTAAAAGAGAAGTAATAAACCACAAATAATAAATTGTACTATCGAAAATTTGAATATTGGAAATTTAGATACAGAGTATGAAATAATATGTAAATGTATGGCCCAAAAGACAGCACTAAAAATTATCCATAAATCCCCAGATTGTATATTGCTTAAACTTATCGTATCTCCGGATGAACTAAGTAAAAGTGATCCAGTGAAACAGATAATAATACTTGGAAATACTGACCAATGTATAGATTTAAATAGAAAAAGGCCAATTATAGGCACTATTAAAATATAAAGACTTGTATAGAAACCTGCATTAGTTGCTGTAGTATGAACAATTCCAATTTGTTGAGTTAAAGCTGCCAAAGCAAGTAAGAAACCACTTAAAGTGCAAAAGAATAAAAATTCTCTTATATTTTTTATTCTTTTGGAAGAAAAATTAATAAAAAGAAGTAAAATAATACCACCGATTAAAAATCTAAAAGATGTAAATTGTAATGGTGACCAATGTAGCATTGCTATCTTTTGAGGAACAAAAGTAGAGCCCCATACAACTGAGGCAATTAATAAAAGAATCAATCCCTTAATTTTTGAAAAAAGCTTCAAAACAAGAAATTATTTTGGTTCTTTTTTCTCTAAAACTTGACGTCCATTATACATACCAGTCTTTAAATCAATATGGTGTGGTCTATGAAGTTCACCAGAATCTTTATTTTCCACATAAGTAGAGTTTATTGATTGATGACCACCTCTCCTTTTTCCTCTTCGAGAAGGGCTTACTTTTCTTTTTGGAACCGCCATTTTAAACTCCGTTCTTTAAATTAATTTCTGTGAAGGGTTATAACCCTATAGTCCCAATGGAGCAAGTGATAGATTAATACTTAGTTATACATTCTTCACAAATAAAGTATAAATTTCTTGGATCATTATATTTATTTGCCCACTTCAAGCTATTAGTTAATTCTTTTTTAAAATCAGAAAATAAATTTTTTGTATAGTTATTTTCATTTTTAATATTATTTATTTGAAAAAAATCACTAATGAATGGAAATAAATTTTTTCTCTGATCATATATTTTTATTCGAAAATTTTCTATACCTGCTAGTTCTTTTGCTTTATCCAAAGCATCATTAAATGAACCTATTTCATCTATCAGTCCTATTTCTAAAGCTTCTATACCTGACCAGACCCTTCCTTGCGCAATCTTATCAACCTCTTCGTAAGATAGACTTCTTCCATCTGAAACAATTTTAACAAAATCATCATAGAGTTTATCTATGGATCCTTGTATCACATTAATTACTCTCTCAGAAGGTGAGGTCAGAACAACTCCATTATTCATACCCCTAGAAAAAGGCGAATTTTGAATTCCGTCCTCATTTAATCCAATACTTTTTATAGCTTCTTGAGCGTCAAATAAAAGAGCAGCTACTCCAATAGAGCCTGTAACGGTAGTCTCATGAGCAAAAATAAAATCTGATTCTGCTGAGATCCAATAACCACCTGAAGCTGCTACACCCCCCATAGATACAATAATTGGAATATTAAGATTTTTAATTTCTATAAGTTGTTCTCTTATTAATTCAGACGCAAAAGCACTTCCCCCAGGAGTATTTACTCTGAGAATTAGAGCTTTTAAGTTTTTATCTTTACTTGCTCTTTTAATAGTTAAGGAAATATTCTCTCCTCCAGCCGAACCTCTTGGTTGATTTCCGTCCATTATAGTACCTGCAACAGAAATTACTCCTATAACTTCTTTATTTTTCTGGGGCTTATTTTTAATAAAGTCTAAATAATTAATATACCGCCAGTCTTTATCAGCGTTATTAGGGTTAGGAAATTTATTAAAAAGATATTTTTCTGTCTCAATTCTTGTCTTAATACTATCAATAAATCCATAGTTTAAAGCCATTTCTGCAAAATCATAGTTTGCATCTTTAGCCAGGACATCTATATTTTCTAAATAAAAATCAACTTGCCCATTTTGTAGACCTCTATTTTGTTCTATAAAATTAGAAGTAAACTCCCAAATTGAATTTTGTAATTTTTCATTGGCTTCTTTTGACTCATCACTCATGGAGTCTCTTGTAAAAATTTCTGTTACACTTTTATACTTGCCTTTAGAAAATTGAATAACCTGAATATTTGCGTTATCTAATAAATCTTTTATAAAAATTCTTTTTGAAGACCAACCTGATATTGAAACCCCCCCTGTTCGATGAGTAATAACTTCATCTGCGACAGAAGCTATAATATATGACGGTTGTGAATAATAATCTGCAATTGCTATAATATTTTTGTTTGTTTTTTCTTTAAATTTCAATAGAGTCTCTGATAGGTAAATTATATCTGCAGGATAACCTCCTAGAAAATTAGTTAAATCAATAACAATCCCTTTTATCTTTTTATCTAATTCAGCTTTATGGATAGATTCAATGATACTATTTATTTCAAGCTCTTTTTGAGCATTATTTTCAAATAATATTTCAAAACTACTCCTATCCTCTGCGTGCTCGACAAGAACTCCGTCCATATTTATAAGTAAAGCAGTTCCATCTTTTATATCATTGGTAAATTTTGAAAAATAATTAATTATTATCAAAATAATTAATATAATTGTAAGGGATCTAACAAAAAAAGTAGGAATATAGGATACAAACAACCAGATCCATTTAATAATTTTAGTCAAATAATGAAAAATAATTTTTAATAAATTCAATTTTTTTATCCTTTAATTTGGCTTTCCATAATCATTACTATTGCTATCTCCCTTGAGACAATAGTAATAAGTTAATGGAATAATACCAATAATTGTTATAGTCAAAAGTATCCACCACCCAGATTTATTTATGTCATGGAGCCTTCTTATTGAAACAGCAATTTCTGGAATTATAAATATAAAATTAGATATTAAAAGTAATCCATTCAGTCCTAAACTCTCAATATAAGTAATAGATAAAAACATCAAAATTCTAAATAATTGCCAGAACCAAAATTCTTTACGTGATGATCTACTATCAAAATCAAAGTATTTATTAAAACAACTAATTACAGAATCTATCAAATCATCAAAAAAATTTATAAACATAATTTTAAATCGAAAAACGTTCACCAAGATAAATGCGCCTTACATCATCATTATTAATAATATCCTTGGGTTTACCTTCCATTAAAACAGAGCCTTCATGAATTAAAACTGCTCTGTCTATTAATCCAAGTGTTTCTCTAACATTATGATCGGTTATCAAAACTCCAACACCTTTATCCTTTAAGTGTGCAACTAATTCTTTGATTTCACCAAGTGCAATAGGGTCGATTCCTGCAAAAGGCTCATCCAATAAAATATAATTTGGTTTTCCTGCAAGACATCTAGCAATCTCTACCCTTCTTCTTTCACCTCCTGACAATGCTAATGAGGGTGTTCTCCTTAAATGACTAATATCGAATTCTGACAAAAGCTGATCTAAATTGCTTTCAATAATTTGCTTATCAGTCTCTGTAATTTCTAGAATTGATTTTATATTATCTTCTACATTTAGACCCCTAAAGATTGATGCTTCCTGAGGTAAATACCCTATGCCATTCTTAGAACGCTTATAAATTGGCAAATCAGTTACATCAAACCCATTCAAAAAGATATTTCCTGTATTGGGTCTAATTAATCCAATTATAGTATAAAAGAGTGTAGTTTTACCTGACCCATTAGGTCCAAGAAGACCAACCGCTTCACCCTTATTAATTTGAAAGCTAACTTCTCTTACAACAGGTCTATTATTATAAGATTTACTAACTCGCCTTATTTCAAGACCCTTTTCATTACTTCTAATTAATGAAGGTTTATTGGTTATATTTTTATTCATCTTTTTTTTCATTTTGCATTAAAACACCTTTAACACGACTATTTTGATTTTGATCGGCAACAAAATTAATAGCACCAGATTCTAAATCAATAGAGAGCTTATTACCCTTTAAAGTTGTTAAATTATTTTTAACAGTGACATTACCTAATAAAATAATTTCGTTCTTATTTACACTATATGATGCATTATTTCCAGTTGCTGTCATATCTTGATTTGAAATTGTTACTCCATTATATGCATATAAATTTGTTATCAATGGCATTGCCGCGTCATTCGTAAAAAGAAACTTCATTTGATCCGCTTTTAAATTTAGAGGCCCTTGGTTAATGTTTACAGAACCTGATAAACCACCCTCAAGAGAAATTTTATCAATGTACATTTTTTTTGCGTCTACCTTAAGAGGAGCATTGATATTGGTATCAAAAGACATTAACTCATTCGCTAAAGGTTGATTAATAAAACTCAATATAACAATAAGAAGAATAAAATTTTTTTTAATTATTAACATTTTATTCCTTTTTAATTTGTTGCATAAAGCTTGCAGGTATAGTCAATTTTACACCAGAGGATATGTATATCTTATTGCCTCGTTCATGAATTTCAACATGGCCAGCATCAAATTCAATATCACCTTTTCTTCCTTGAACCGGACCATCTAAAAAAGTAAATCCAGTTTCTAAATTAACATTTACAACTTGAGCTATGAAGTCATAACCATCAGAGGTTTTAGAGATAATATCATCAAAAAAAATAGCAATATTATCCCTAGCAAAATATTTGGCATTTCTAGAGTCTACACTTATGGTCTGAACACCCTCCCTGCCTAATGTGATACTGACATTTTCTAATTGTATATCCTTTAATCCAGGACCTAATGGACTTGCTTTTAAGGCATTTAAAACAAATGGTTGACCAGAGGATGTTTCCCCTATCATTGAAGGTTTTAAAACACCTTCATTAGAGTTATCAGATAAGATAAGTGTTAAATTTTTATCTTCATCATTTATTTCAATTTTTATTGACTGAATAAATATAATAAAAATAACAATTAATGCTAAAATAGGAAAAATTACCTTTAACCTTTTAATTCTAGTATTTTGGATCTTATCATTATTTATCATCTAATCTATTAATGACTAAATATATCTATATCTGGCCAGCCTTTTAAGTCTAACTCAACCCGAGTTTTAATAAATGAAAAGCATTCATTTGCAATATTAACTCTATTCAGTTTCTCTAACTGTAAGTCAAGTTTAGACTTAATTGCATGCAAATAAATAACATCAGAAGCTGCATATTTTTTTTGATCCTCAGATAATTCCTCAGCTCCCCAATTTGAACTTTGCTGTTGTTTAGATAAATCTTTATTGAGAAACTCTTTACATAAATCTTTTAATCCATGTTTATCAGTATATGTTCTAACAAGTTTAGAAACAATTTTAGTACAATAAATTGTTTCACACTCAATATTTAAATATTTTTTAAAGACTGCCACATCAAACCTTGCAAAGTGAAAAATCTTTAAACAGTTTTTATCAGTAAGAACCTTTTTTAAATTTGGAGCATCATAATTATCTCTGTTAAGTTGAATTAGATGAGCTGAACCGTCGCCGGAGGAGAGCTGAACAAGGCATAATGGATCTCTCTCAGGTCTAAGCCCTAAGGTTTCGGAGTCGACTGCAACTGAATCTTGAAATTTAACCTCAGTAGGTAAATCATATTTATGAAATAAAATTTTAGTCATTCTAATCCTATTTATTATAAGTAATCTTATAAAGATATAAGAATTTTTTATTTAAGAGAAGCAATCTTATCAACTAAATTATTCATTTCTGGTTTATTTTTTTTTATTTCATCCAAATCTAATCCTTCAAGTTCATGAGGGAATACTAACCATTTATTGGATTTGTGAATATAGAAATCTGGTTCTATCTCTGTCTTATTATTTGAAGGCTTATAATAGGGAGTAGCAATTTTTATATTAGGGGTATTTTTTTTACAGGCTTTTTTTAAGTTTTTTATAACTTGATTTACTGATAATCCTGTATCAAAAACATCATCAACTATCAGTAAAGAATCTTCTGATTCTAATTTTTTAATAACATAATTTAAACCATAAACGCTTACTTTTTTTGATCGCTTACCAATAGAAATATATGAAGATGTTCTTATGGCTATGTGATCTGAGGATATTCCTAGAACATGCAGTAATTCCTGGACTGCTATCCCAACAGGTGCTCCACCTCTCCATATCCCTACAATATAGTTTGGCTTAAAACCACTTTCATAAACTTGCCAGGCTAAATGGTAAGAGTCTTCAAGCAACTTTCTTGAATCAATATATAACTTTTCCATGTTATTAGTCATAATATTCTGTATTTAAAGTCAAGGTTTTAGAATTGAAAATTAAAAAAATTTCATATTCTAATACTTTTAAATACTTAATTATTTAGAAATTATAACTTAGTCTTCCCATGAATTGTCTAGGTGGTATTAACTCTATACCAGTTCCAGCAACACCAAAAACATCGGTCATACTTGAATTCATACCATCTTCATCAGAAATATTTAATGCAATTATGTCTAAACCTATTTGATCTGAAAATTCATAGCTTAAACTTAAGTTATAAATAGTGTAATCATCAACTGTATCTACAAAAGGATTATTAAATACACGCTGCTGGAAATCACCACGATGTACAACTTCGGCTGTTGCAGTTAATAATTTACCTGAAGAAAGAATTTTTTCATACATTAGACCAAAATTTGCGTTAAATTCAGGACTTTTTGCAAGTTTATTCCCTTTAATATTTTCTCTCAGACTATATCTTATAGGCTCTTCACCAAAAAAATATAGTTCTGCTCTTATATTATCCAAAGCCTCATAATCAGATGTTATTTCAGTATCTAAGAAAGATAGTCTTAGATCAAAAGAAAATTCACTTGAGAGTATTCCTAAAAACTCTACCTCTAAACCACTCATCTCAGACTCTGGTATATTGGCAACACCACCTCTATAAACATCTGGATCAGTAGATTGGAACTGGAGGTTCTCATATTTATAAAAGAATGCAGAAATATTTGCCCTTAGCCTACTATCTAGTAAATCAGTTTTAAGTCCAATTTCATATGCATCAATAGTTTCACTTTCAAAAAGCGGGAAAACTAATTGTGGTGCAGGATTGGCACCAAAATTCTGCTCATTATCAACAGGCCAACCAAATGTTAAATTACTTCCACCTGGTTTAAAGCCTTTAGTAAACGATAAATAAGTCATGGTATCATCGTCAACATCGTATTCAATAGCTATTCTGCCGGTAGTTTTTTCCAAATCGTCCTCTATGAGATAAGATTGTAACCCGAAGAAATTAGTAACATCACTGGAAAATGAGTCTTCAGTATACCTAAAACCACTAACAAATCTAATTTTTTCACTTATGTTAAAAGTGGCTTGTCCATATATTGATTGGGACTCTCTAGTTGGAAAGGCGTCAGAAACAAACCCTAATTCAGCACCAAAAGCTGCAAAACATATTCCTTCAAATGGATTAGTTGCGCATATAGGTGCATGAGTATAGGGAGTAAATTGTCCATCCATAAGGTCAACTAGTTTAACGTTGTTTACGTCTTTAACTTCATATATGTGATTTTCAATTTCATGGTCAAAATAAAATGCACCTAATATCCAATCAATAGTACCAAAGAGGGGTTCATTAGAAATTAAATTAATTTCAAAAGTTTTTGTTTCAACAATAGAAGTTTCAGGCCTGAATTCTGCAGCAATATATGGAAGCCCTGCTAATGGGCCCTCTGCATGAACGTCACCAAAGTTATGCCTATCATTATCTCTAACAACATAAATATCATCTTCTTGAGAACTAGCTAATATCTTAAGACTAGCCATACCTAAATCGACTTCATATATTGCTCCAAAGACCTCTGAAGAAAGTTGATAATCTGATAATGAGTCTTGAGCTAATTTTCTTGGATCAGGAGTTTTATCATCCAATCCTTTCATAGCAGCACCATTATTATCAGCATCAAAATATTGAAAGAAAAGTCTTAAACTAGAATTATCTCCTATATCAAATAGCCAGTCTGATCTAAAACTTACATGATTAGCATCATCCAAATCTTGTCCATTAATAATGTTATCAGTAAAACCATCTCTATCAGTTATGACAAAAGAATTCCTTGTCGCAACACTACTTGATATAGGTGTGTTAAATGAACCTCTAATTTTGGTTAAACCATAGTTACCTAATGTAATATCTGATTTGCCTTCAAACCCATCGAAACTTGGGAGCTTACTTACAACATTTACAGTACCCCCAGTTGAATTTTGTCCAAAAAGAGTTCCTTGGGGCCCACGCAAAACTTCTATTCTCTCGAGATCAATAAAGTCTGTTCTTAATGAAAACTTTGAAGCTATAAATATTCCATCCATATGAAGTGCAACAGATGGAGCAGCAATAGCATTTTGATTTGTTTCATCTCCAACACCTCTAATTGATATTACTGTTTTATACCCTTCATTTTTAGCAACAGTAACACCTGGTGCTATAGCACTTAAACCAACAAAATCTACAATATTCTTTGTTTCTAATTCATCTGCTCCAAGTGCGGTAACAGCCTTAGAAACATCTTGTAAACTTTCAGTGCGTTTTTCAGCAGTAACTATAATTTCATCAATAACAAATGAATTCGCTTCACTTGAAGAGGAAGTAGCAGCTGATTGTGATTCTAAATTCGTTGCTTCATCAGCAAATAAAATATGAGCATTAAACGATAGAAATAAAGCGAAAAAAATATTAATCTTAAAAATATTAAATAACATGATAACCAAACCCCAAAATTTATAAAAAATATATTAAATATATCTATGCAAGAAATGTGCCTTTTAAAAGAATAATAAAGAATAATTTAAATTGATTCTTTATTTATTAATAAAATAATGTTTTCAATTTATAGTAAGTATATAATTTAGTAATATTAAAAACAAAATATTCAAATATTATAAATTAGTAATTTAATAATTAATTTAAAAAATAGTAAATATAAATTTTAAAAAACTTATGCTAGAAAAAATATTTAAATTAAAGGCTAATAAAACTTCAGTTAAGAAAGAATTTTTAGCGGGAATAACAATATTTGTTACTATGTCATATATCATTTTTGTAAACCCTCAAATGATGGCTGAAAGTGGTATGGACTATGGTGCAAGTTTTGTTGGAACTTGCATTGCAGCCTCAATAGCTTGTTTTTTCATGGGACTCTATGCCAATTGGCCAGTGGGTTTAGCTCCCGGAATGGGTTTAAATGCTTTTTTTACTTATACTGTTGTAGGTGGAATGGGATATTCATGGCAAATAGCACTTGGTGCAGTATTTTGGGCAGGTATTTTATTTACAATTATGAGTATAACTCCACTAAGAAAGTGGATGTTGGAGGGTATACCATTAAATTTAAGAATTGCTATGGGTTCGGGAGTAGGATTATTTATAGGACTAATTGGCCTAAAAAGTGGAGGAATAATAATTGGAGATAGCAATACATTACTTGCTCTTGGAAATTTAACGGAAAAAAGTACTCTTTTGGCAATATTAGGATTTTTAATAATATCTATCCTATCTATTAGAAAAATTTCCGGATCAATAATTATTGGAATATTTATTATAACATTTATTGCCATACTTTTTGGTTTAATAGAATTTAAGGGTATTATTTCATCACCTCCTGATTTTTTACCTGTTTTATTTAAATTGGATATCGTTGGTGCCCTAGATGTCGCAATGATTAGCGTGATTATTTCATTTTTATTTGTTAATTTCTTTGACACAACTGGAACTTTGCTAGGAATAGCCAACAGGGCAAAACTAACAAATGAGTTAGGTGAGATTAAGAATATCGATAAAGCTCTAAAAGCTGATAGTAGTTCAAGTGTATTAGGATCTTTTTTTGGTTGTGCTCCCGTAACAAGTTATGTTGAAAGTTCTGCTGGTGTTGAGATAGGAGGAAGAACTGGTTTAACAGCGGTTATTACTGGCCTAGCTTTTTTATTATCTATTTTTTTCTCTCCTTTAGCTGAAATGGTTCCATCATACGCAACAGCAGGAGTTTTAATATATGTCGCTATAATTATGTTAGGAGATATTGAGAGATTAGACTGGTCAGATAATACTGAAATTTTACCTGCATTAATTATAATTATAATGATACCTCTGACATTCTCGATCGCTAATGGTATTGCTCTAGGATTTATTTCATATTCAGTAATTAAGCTAACTTCAAATAAGTATAAAGAAATATCTCCTGGGGCATGGTTTTTAACATTAATATTTTTAGCTAAATTTATATTTCTTTAAATGAATATTAAAAGATAATTTACAGGGAAGTTTTCAAACAAATACAATGCTAACTTTATACCATTATCCATTATGTCCATTTAGTCGTAAAATTAGACTTTTTTTGGGTGAACAAAAAATAGGAGTTGATCTTATAATTGAGAGATTTTGGGAGAATAGAAAAGAATTTATTAAGTTGAATCCTTCTGGTGAGGTTCCTGTAATGTTAGCCGAAAATACTAAATTTTGCGGGCACTACGCTATATCAGAGTACATTGAAAATAAATTTGAAGAAACAATTCCAAAAGATATATTAAACAGAGCTGAAAATCGTCGGCTTATAGATTGGTTTGATAATAAATTTCATAAGGAAGTAAGTAAAATCATAATCGATGAAAGAGTTGAGAAAAGGTTCAGATCCATAGAAAAAGGTGGCGGATTACCTAATACTGATAATATTCGTCTAGCAAAAAATAACCTTAATAATCACTTAAAATATATTGAGTATCTTTTAGAAAGAAGATTTTGGTTGATTAATAATAAAATTGAACTTGCTGATCTGACTGCAGCGGCTCATATTTCATGCATTGATTATTTGGGGGACATGCCTTGGGAAAAATTTCCAGAAATAAAACATTGGTACTCAAGAATAAAAAGTAGACCAAGCTTTAGAACGATTCTTACTGATAAAATTATCGGTATTCCTCCAAGAGGTAATTATGCACTCCTTGACTTCTAAAAAAGAGCTAAAAAATATAATTCAAAAGAAATCAAAAGAATTTGGTTTTGATATAATGAGAGTTACGGATCCAAAAATTAATAAAGAAGATAATATTTATATGAAAGAATTTTTAGACAAAAATTATCATGGTGATATGGATTGGCTTAAAAAAAATATTGAAAGAAGAATGTCTCCAAAAAAAATATGGGAAGATACAAAAAGTATCATTATTCTTGGTGTGAATTATGGTCCAGATCATAACCCAATGAAAAATCTTGAGTCAAAAGAAATTGGTAATATTTCAGTATATGCTAGAGGAAACGACTATCATGATATAATTAAAAAAAACTTAAAACAATTTGGAAGATGGATTGTTAGTGAAACGAATTCAGAAATAAAGGTATTTATTGATACAGCACCAATAATGGAAAAACCTCTAGCCCAAAGAGCTGGACTAGGTTGGCAAGGAAAGCATACAAATTTAGTTTCAAAAAAGTATGGATCTTGGCTTTTTTTAGCATCAATATTTACAAACCTTAATTTAGAAATTGACAAAGAGGAAGAGGATCATTGCGGTAGCTGTAATAATTGCCTAGAAATTTGCCCAACAAACGCTTTTGTGAAGCCTTATAAACTTGATGCAAGAAAATGTATTTCATATCTGACAATAGAGCATAAAGGCATTATTCCAAATGAATTAAGATCAAAAATTGGTAATAGAATATACGGCTGTGATGATTGTTTAGCAGTCTGTCCTTGGAATAAATTTGCAAAAGAATCTAGTGAGATAAAATTCAAGCAAAAAAATCCAACAAGCTTTTATGAATTAAAAAATTTATCTTTATTGGACGATAGTAAATTTAGAAAAATATTCTCAAAATCACCAATCAAAAGAATTGGACGAAACAGATTTTTACGAAATGTCTTATTGGCAATTGGTAATTCAAAATTGAAAGATTTAAAAAATCAGGTCAATAAAAATTTATTAGATGACTCGCCCCTTGTCAGAGGTGCTGCAGTTTGGGCATTAAATCAATTAGTTGATGGTGAAGAATTAAAAAAAACAAAAATTAAAATGCTTTCAATTGAAAAAAATGAAGCAGTCAGGAAAGAATGGATAGAAAAATAATATTTATATTTACTTAATAATTTGTTCTATTGAAAAAAAAATACATTTGAGATCTGAAGCCCTAGAAAGACTATGGTCTGCATCTTTAATAAAGTTTTTTGTAATTGATTTTGAAGCAATTTTTTTTATTAATTTATTTGATAAATTCCAAGGAACAGAAACATCATTAATACCGTGAATAATATTGATAGGGCATTCTATTGATATCTTCTCATTCATAATTAAATGTTTCCTTCCATCTTCGATAAGTTTTTTTGTTATTTTATATGGTGGATAGTTATCAGAAAAAACCTCCAGATAACCTTTTTCTTCAATTATTTTTTTTTCATCACTATTAAAATTCTCCCACATAAGTATTTCTGTCATATCAATCGCAGGAGCTAATAAAACAATACCATTTACTCTTCTTTTTCTTTCAAGGGTAAGTAAAAGTGAAATCCAGCCACCCATTGAAGATCCAATCAGTAACTGTTTACCTTTACAAATATTATCTAAAATAGAAATACTATCATTCAACCAATCTGAAATAGTAAAATCATCAAAATTTCCGGATGATAAACCATGGCCAGAATAATCAAACCTACATAAATTATAATTATTTAACTTAGCATAATTAGAAATAGCTTCAGCCTTAGTTCCATGCATATCTGAGTTCAAGCCACCCAGCCAAATAAGGTTGGTACTATTTTTTGAACTATAATCATAAATATAAGCTAAAGAATTACCATTTGAAGTTTTTAATGTATCATGTATTTTTTTCATGGGCTTTTAGTATATGTCAAAATTAGATCTTAATTATAAAAATAAAAGAATTCTACAGATAATTCCTAATATGGAAATAGGTGGAGCTGAAAAAACAGTTATAGAAATCACTGATTTTTTGAAACAGAAAAAAATTTCATCCTTAGTATTAACATCGGGAGGAAAATTAATAAATAATCTCTATGACAATAATGTTGAAGTTATCAAGCTTCCAATAGACAATAAAAATCCTTTATATATTTTTAAGAATATTTTTCTTTTTATGAAAATTTTTCGTGAGAAAAAAATTAACCTAGTTCATGTTCGTTCAAGAGCACCTGCATGGTCGGCAATTTTTGCTGCTAAAATAGTTGGTATACCTGTATTAACGACATGGCACGGACATGTAAAAAATTCCTCAATTTTTAAAAAATTTTACAACTCAATTATGCTAAAAGGTGATGCTGTAATAGCAAATTCATCTTATACAGCTAAAAAAATTTCAGAAATTTATAATATAAGCATCGATAAAATAGATATTATTTCAAGAGGGGTTAATGTTGAAACTTTTGAAAAATCTAAATTTTTAAATAATGAAGTTCAAGAAATAAAAAAGTTATGGGAAGTTGATAATAATAATAAAATTATTTTACTTCCAGCTAGGTTAACAAAGTGGAAAGGACATTTAGTAACTATAGAAGCAATAAATTTATTAAAAAATGAGAATTTTTTTGATCAAACTTATTTTATTTTTGCAGGAGAAAAAAAGGGGGCAGAAAAATATTTAAAAAAATTGGTTAAATCAATTGAGAAGTATGAATTACAGAAAAATATCAAACTAGTTGAAAGAATAGAGAATATGCCTCTTGCATATCAAGCAGCAGATATAATTCTAGCTCCATCAATTGAACCAGAACCATTTGGAAGAATACCTATAGAAGCACAAGCTGCAGGCAAAATAATAATAGCCTCTGATCATGGTGCAGTGAAAGATACAATCATCGATGGTAACAATTTTACTGGATTTAAAGTGAAACCAAATGAACCCGCATCACTATCAGATGCAATAAAAAAATCAATTTTAATAAGCGATGAAGAGCTAGTTAAAATAAGAAAAAGAGGTATTTTAAACATTAAAAATAATTTTTCACTTGAAACTATGTGTAAAAAGACATTAGAAGTTTATGAAAGATTGTTAATTTCTTAATGAACTTCTTGACATCACTTTATTTGAAGGCAATCTTAAGGTAATTATTATTAGGGAGAATTTTCCATAGGTAGACAATATAACTCGACACCTCCATCCTCAAAGGGACCACGTGTCAATGATCAAATAACGGCAGAAGAAGTTTTGCTAATAGATTCATCAGGTGAAAAAAAAGGTAATATTCCTACAATTCAGGCTATAGAGATATCTAAAGAACAAGGTCTAGATCTTGTTGAAATTTCACCTAAAACAAATCCTCCTGTCTGCAAAGTTATGGATTATGGAAAATATAAATACGAAAGCCAAAAAAAAGCTAACCAAGCAAAAAAGAAACAAAAAACTATTGATATAAAAGAAATTAAGCTTCGCCCAAATATTGATGTCCATGATTATCAAGTAAAAATGAAAAGTGTGCAAAAATTTTTAAACGAAGGTGATAAAGTAAAAATTACATTAAGATTCCGTGGTAGAGAAATGGCCCACCAAGATAGGGGAACAGATCTTTTAAAGAAAGTTAAAGAAGAAATAGATCCCATAGCTAAGGTAGAACTGAGCCCAAAGTTTGAGGGAAGACAAATGATTATGGTTTTAGCCCCAAGATAATAACTTCTATAGTTGAAATATTTATAAAATTAATATAAACCACCTCTAGATGATCCGGCAGGGCATGCCGTGTTTATCAAAAAAAGCTTATTCCTTTAACTACACAAATATAGGAGAATGCAAAATGCCCAAATTAAAAACAAAAAGTGGAGCTAAAAAACGCTTCAAACTTACCGCTTCAGGTAAAGTTATTCGTGCACAAGCTGGTAAAAGGCATGGCATGATTAAAAGAACCCCTAAACAAATCCGGAATAAAAGAGGAACTACTGTTCTTTCCGATTCTGACAGCAGGATAGTAAAAAAATTCCTGCCATACGCTTAAGGAGAGATAGATGGCCAGAGTAAAAGGTGGACCAGCAAGCCACGCTAGACATAGAAAAGTTATAAAAAGTGCTAAAGGTTATTGGGGAAGAAGAAAAAATACTTTCAGGATTGCTAATCAAGCTGTTGAAAAAGCTGGGCAGTATGCTTATAGGGATAGAAAAACAAGAAAAAGAAACTTCAGATCCTTATGGATTCAGAGAATTAATGCAGCTGCAAGACTTAACGGCTCCACATATGGACAATTCATAAATGGACTATCGAAAGCAGGTATTGAAATTGATAGAAAAGTTTTGGCAGAGTTGGCTGTGTCAGATGCTGCAGGTTTTCAGAAATTAGTTGAAAAAGCGCAATCTACATTAAAATAAAACTAAATTTGTTTTAAAATCATTTATTTAATGCTTTTATAGTTCTTGGGTGAAACTTATGACTTATTCTGAAACATTAGAGAAAGAGATTTTAAAAAAAATCTCTGTGACAGAAAATCAAGACTCTCTTGAAGAAATCCGTATTGCAGAGCTTGGTAAAAAAGGTAAGATTTCTCTTTTAATGAAGGATTTGTCAAAACTCAGTCCTGAAGATAGAAAGGAACAAGGCTCCAAGCTAAATATTTTAAAAAAAAATATCTCTGATGCAATTTCTTTAAAGAAAATTGAACTAGCTAATATCGAATTAGAAAAGCAATTATTAGAAGAAAAGATTGATGTCACGCTCCCTGTTCAAGTCAACCAATCAAAGTTTGGTAAAATCCACCCTGTATCACAAGTTCTTGACGAAATTTCTGAAATATTTGGTTCTTTAGGTTATAAAATATCAGAAGGCCCAGATATTGAAACTGAGCACTATAATTTTAACACTCTAAATATCCCTGACTCACATCCTGCTAGACAAATGCACGATACCTTTTATTTAAATAATGACAATACAGAAGAAAAATATGTTCTAAGAACTCATACAAGTCCTGTTCAAGTAAGAACTATGGAAAAAGGTAAACCACCTTTTAAGTTTATTTCGCCTGGTAGGACATATAGATGTGACTCTGATCAAACCCATACGCCAATGTTTCATCAGATAGAGGGTTTAGTTGTTGATGAAAAGACTCATCTTGGCCATTTAAAATGGACTTTAGAAACATTCTTTAAATCATTTTTTGAATTAGA
>CENX01006380.1_pt1 | contig 49307 bp, 48 predicted proteins | sample 361321 | NCBI WGS metagenome assembly CENX01 (sample SAMEA2619678, study PRJEB7988) | marine metagenome | isolation source: saline water (ENVO:00002010), including | reverse complement strand
GATAAATTTTCTTCAGACTTATCTTTATCTAAGTACTCAGAATTATTCTGTATGTCATCATCTACAGATAGTCCAAATGTTCTATAGCCTAAGATGCTTAATGAGTAATTAATTAGCACATAAATTATTATTGAGAAAACAGAAAGAAATAAAAATAAAAAATATTCCATAATTAATTTATTTCCTTAATTTTCTAGCAGGGTTACCCACTACTGTTTCTTTTGATAAAACATTTTTTGTTACAACAGAACCAGCACCAACTACAGAATTAGAATTTATAATTACAGGAGAAATTATTGTTGAATTAGAACCTATAAAAACATTTTCTTTGATAGATGTTTCATGTTTTGTTTTACCATCAAAATTTGCCACAACTGTTCCTGCTCCTATATTTACATTATTTTCTAGTTTCACATCACCGATATAGGCTAGATGCTTAGATTTAGATTCTTTACCAATATTAGAAGTTTTAACCTCAACAAAATTTCCTAATTGAACATTTGAGTCTGTAAATGTAGATTCTCTTACATAAGTGAAAGGGCCAATTTGATTATTATTTCCAATTTTTGAATCCGTAATAATTGAATATAGAACTTTAGACCCCTTTCCAATTTTTGAATTAGAAATAGTAGTATTGGGTCCAATAACACTATCAGATTCAATTTTAGTTTCACCTAATAAGAAAGTTGAGGGCAATATTACTGAACCAGGAAGTATTTCAACTGAATCCTCAATATACACAGAATTAATATCAACAATCTTTACACCAGAAGAAATTAATTTTTTAATGTGTTTTGACTTGGACGAATTAATATCAAGTATTTTTTTGAATAAATTAAATATCGACGGAGGTTTCATTAGAATTTGTTTTTAAGAAAATTAGTCTTTTTGAAGTTTTTTTCATATAAATTTTTATAATTCAATAAGCTATTCATTTTGACTAATAAGAATTAATAATATCATAATTATAGAATTATAAAAAATAATGGAGAGGTGTCAGAGTGGCTTAATGAGCACGCTTGGAAAGCGTGTGTACGTTAAAGCGTACCGCAGGTTCGAATCCTGTCCTCTCCGCCATATTTTATGTTATATAATATTAAAACCATGAAAAAAGTATCGAGGTAGATTTTTGTCAAAAAATTTAGTTATAGTAGAGTCCCCAGTAAAGGCAAAAGCTTTACAAAATTATTTGGGTAAGGAATATAGTGTCATGGCTTCCTATGGCCATGTCAGAGACCTTACAACCAAGAAATGGGGAGATAAGAATTCTAACAATGGATATGATATTAATCTGGATGAATCAAAAGTAAATCTTACTTGGGCAGTTGAAACAAAAAGTAAAAAAAACATTAATGAAATTTCTAAATTCATTAAAGATAAAAAGCCAAAATCAATTTTTCTAGCTTCTGATCCAGACAGAGAAGGAGAAGCTATTTCTTGGCACTTAGCTGATGAATTAAAACTATTAGATAAAAAAAATGTAAATAGAGTTGTATTTCATGAGATAACTAAAAATGCTATCCTTGAATCCTTTAATAGCCCTAAGAAAATAGACATGGATTTGGTTGATGGCTATAAAGCAAGACGAGTAATGGATAGAATAGTAGGTTTTGAAACTTCCGCACCTCTTTCCAGTGCTATAAGAGTAGGAGGGAGAGCAACCGGTAGAGTCCAAGGTCCTTCACTTCTTATTGTAAATAACAGAGAAGATGAAATCCAAGCCCATCAAGCTTTAGAGTTTTGGAATATTAAAGTAGATTTAGTAAATAATAAAGATGAACTGATAAACGTACAACTTAAGGGTAATAAATCAAATAAAAATCATTTTCTTTATGATCCTAAGAAAGACAAAGTAATTCCTATACCTGATGAAGAGAGTGCAAATATCCTTGAAGATAAATTATCAAAATCTGAATTTAATATTTCTTCGATAAAAAAGAATAAATTTAAGAGTAAGCCAAGAGCACCTTTCACAACAAGCACACTACAACAATCTGCATCTTCTGAGTTAAGAATGGCCCCTAGAATAACTATGAGTATTGCACAAGAACTCTTTAGAGGTATAGAAACTGGGAGTACTGTACTAAACCTGATTACTTATATGAGAACAGACTCAACATTTATTTCTAATGAAATCCTAACATCAATTGGTGAATATGCTACTAAAAATTATGGAGATGATTATTATTCAGGGACAAGGGTTTATTCAAAAGCATCAAAAAACTCACAAGAAGCACACGAAGCTATTCGCCCTACAGATATAAAAAACAGTCCTGAAAAAATAAAAAATCAATTAAGTGATCAACAATATAAATTATATAAACTTATTTGGGATAGAACATTAGCCTCACAAATGACAGATAGTGTTTCAGAAAAAACAGTTATAAGTGTTGAAACTAAGGAAAATGATTTTCTACTAGAATCAGAATATATAGAGTCTGTATTTGAAGGATTTAAGATATTAGATCAAAAAACTAATAATGATATAGTGCCAAAGCTTTCATTAGGTGAAAAATTAATTTTAGAAAAAGTTCATAAGCTAAAAAACTTTACTCGTCCTAAGAGCCGGTTTACTGAAGCAAGTTTAATTAAAGAATTAGAATCAAGTGGCATTGGAAGACCAAGTACTTATGCAAGTATTATGGACAGAATTCAATATCATAAAGCAGTAATAATCTTAAGAAGAAGTTTATATAGAACAAATGTTGGTAAAGCTATGATTAACGCATTGTTACCTATTTTTGGAGATCATTTTATATCATTAGAATTTACCAGTGAAATGGAAAGAAATTTAGATGAAATTGCACAAGGAAAATTAAGTTGGGAAAAAGTAGTCTGTGAATTTTATGAGAATTTTCAAAGTAAATTAGAAAAATTAAAAAAAGTAGGTGAAAATAATTTCTCTGGTGAAAACAAAGAAAAAGTGGTAGATCCTAGTTCTGCCCATCATTTTACTGATATTCATTGTCCGATCTGTTCAGGGAAAATAGATCTTTGTGATGAAGAAGAATTTGATCAAACAGAAGGATTAAGAGAAAAAAAACATAACTGTGAATCTGTTCACATGAAATGGATTCCAATTAAAAAGAAATCTCCTAAAGATGATGGAGCATTTTTAGCTTGTGAAAAAAACTATAATGAAAAAGGAAGAACTGATCATAAAAGCTACTTACCGGAAAAATGTTGGGCTTCTATAGGTAGAACAAGAAAAAATAATCTTGAATATTTCAACGAAAGTATCCTAGCAAAAAAATAATATTCCCTTATCTTTGTATCAATTCCAAATTTATAAGAAAAAACTAATTTTATTATCATAATAAATATGAAAATAAAAAACATAGCTATTCAATTTAAAATAAATAAAGAAATTTTTCTATCGAAAAGAAGTTTCTTGTCTCAATATTCCTTAAGAAACCAAAGCCAAGATATAGATATCATGCAATCTTTTTTTAAAGAAAATATTAATTCAGAATTCAATATAGATTTAATTAGAAAATTTATATCTGAATTAAGAATTAATAGAACTCAAGGTTCTATCAGAAGAATAATTTCAAATCTAAAAATATATTTTGAGTTTTTATTAGAAGAAAATATTATTTCAAACAATCTTTTTTCTGAAATAAGTAGTCCTAAAATAGAAAAAAAGCTTCCCTCTATTGCTTCTGTAGATGAGATAGACAAGATGATAGAAATGATTGATACAGATACTAAATTAGGGAAAAGAGATAAAGCAATAATTGAACTCATATATTCTGCAGGGCTAAGAGTTTCAGAGGTTAATAATTTAAATATTGATGATATCGATACTCAGATAAATCAAGCTATAATTTTTGGTAAAGGATCAAAATATAGAGCCGTTATTTTTTCCAACTTTACATCAAAAGTTCTTAAGAAATACTTGGATATAAGAGATGAATCAAATAAAAATGAAAAAGGGTTTTTCCTTAATAATGTAGGTAAAAGGCTCTCCATAAGAAGTATTCAGCATTTAGTAAAAAAATATATCAACTTAGCTGGTTTAAATCCAAAATATCACACACATACATTAAGACATTCTTTTGCAACGCATCTTCTAGATGGTGGAGCAGACCTAAGAGTAGTACAAGAACTATTAGGACACACTTCACCAAAAACTACAGAAATTTATACTCATATATCGGTAGAAAAATCTAGAGATGTATATACAAAAGCTCATCCAAAAGCATAAAATATAATTAAATAATTAAGGAGAAATAATGACAATTTCATCAGGAGAAATAAAAAGAAATATGACTATAATCTTACAGGATGAAATATATCAAATTTTAGAGTGGCAACATAGACAAGCTCCAAAAGCTCCTCCAACTCTAACCTTGAAACTAAGGCATATTGAAACTGGAAATGTTTATGAAAAAAAAGTTCCTGGTAATCAAAAACTAGAACTTGCATTAACTGATACAAGAGACGCTCAATTCCTTTATAAAGATAAAAGTTTTTTTATATTTATGGATAATTCTAGTTTTGAACAGTATGAATTAGATGAAAAAATGATTGGAGACTCTTCAAAATATTTAGCTGAAGGGAACAATATCTCCATTATATTTCTTGATATTAAGCCTTTGGCAATTGAGTTGCCTTCATCAATGATTATGACTATAGAAAATACTGATGTTGGATTAAAAGGAGATACTCAATCTGGAGCTACTAAACCTGCTACAACAACCTCAGGATTAAGACTACAAGTCCCTTTATTTATTGAAAATGGCCAGGAAATAAATGTTTCTACTTCTGATGGTTCGTATCTTGGAAGAAAATAATTTATGGACAAAAAAAATAAAACTTTGTCAGTTGGTTGGCTTTCAACTGGAAATGGAGAAGGTTCTTTAGGTCTCTTTAAGCAAGGATTAGAATTACATAATCAAAAAAAAATTTCTATAGACTATGTCTTTTCAAATCGAAATTATGGTGAAAAAACTGGTTCTGATAATTATATTGATTTTATAAAAAAAAATAAAATTAAAATTATCACATTATCATCAAAAGATTATAAAAATAAAAATAAAACTTTATGGAAAAATTTAAGAAATGATTTTGACAAAAAAGTATTATCTAAAATATCAAAGTATGATGTAGATATTATAGTAGCTGCAGGATACATGCTTTTCTCACCAATAATATGTAATTATTATAAAATTTTGAATATCCATCCAGCTCTTCCGAATGGCCCTATTGGAACTTGGAAAAATGTAATATTAGATCTAATCAATAAAGAATCAAATTATTCCGGAATATCAATTCATTTAATGACTCCTGAACTTGACGAAGGTCCTAATATTTCTTTCTGCAAGTTCAATATTAAGGATAATAATAATATCAATTTATGGGAAAAACTAAAAAAACAAGAAAATAAAATTGAAGATTCAGATATCTTTTGGGATATAAGAAAAAGAATTATATTCTATGAAAGAGCACTACTAAAAAAAACATTAGAAAAAATATCAAATGGAGAAATTGGAGTAACTCCTAATAAACCAAAAAACTTATCAGAAGAAATAAATCAAAGGATTTAAATTATTTCTTTTTTGATTTAGAGGCACCTTCAGGGTAAATAACCTGATCGACTAAACCGTATTTTACTGCCTGTTCAGCATCCATCCAAAAATCACGATCCTCATCTTTTCTAACTTTAGCCTCAGTTTGACCTGTATGGAGAGCCATTATTTTTGTTAGTTTATCATTTATTCTAAGCATTTCCTTTGCCTGAATTTGAACATCAGATATAGTACCACCACCACCACCTGAAACGCTATGAATCATCATTGTAGAATTTGGTAGCGCATATCTTTTACCTTTTGCTCCAGCAGTTAATAAAATGGTACCCATACTTGCAGATAAACCAACTGAGAAAGTACAAACATCATTTGGAATCATTTGCATAGTGTCATAAATTGATAACCCTGCATAAACGGATCCTCCTGGAGAATTTATATATAAGTTGATATCTCTTTCTGGATCTTCTCTAGATAAATAAAGTAATTGAGCAACAATAGTATTTGAAACAAAATCATCAACTGGAGTTCCTAAAAATATAATTCTCTCCTTTAGCAAAAGAGAAAATATATCATACGCCCTTTCTCCTCTAGAAGTTGTTTCAATTACAGAAGGAATCAATGATGTGGGATTTGTGTATTTATGCTCCAAAAAAGTTCTCCTTTATTACTAATAATTTAATTCTACTAAATATTATTTCTTTTTTCGATTACTTGTTGTTTTTTTAGAAGATTTTACCAGGTACTCTAAACATTTTTTCCTTTGTAGATTATTCCTTACATAGTTTTTTAAAGTTTCATCGTCAGCTATCTGTTGATCTTTATATTGTTGCTTAATAACTTCAACTTCTACAAGAATTTCTTTTTCATCTACTGAAAATTTTTCAATTTTAATTATTTCTTCTATAACTAAAAATCTTTTAATCTCTAGTTCTGCTGTGTCTAATGACTCCTTATAAAATTCCTCATTAGTTTTATTAATAGCTTTTAAGTAATCTTCAAATTTCATATTATATTGTGAAACTGATCTTACTCTATCTTCAATAATTTGATCAGCAGATCTTTGGATTTGAATTTCTGCGATATGGAACTTAGATTTATTGAGCAAATTTTCTAAAATCTCTGTTTCAACTTCAATGTTATATTTATAATCATTCTCTGCAGAAATTTCTTCTTTCAATTGCTTTTCAAAATCTTTAACATCCTTAATTTCGGGATTTAGTTCCTTCAGAAATTCGTCATCTAATTTAGGCAATACTTTTTCTTGAACACTAATACATTCAACTTCAAATTTAGCATTTTTACCTTGATATTCTTCTTCCTTCCAATCTAAAGGTAAGGTAAGGGTAAAACTGTTTTTTTCACCATTCTTCATACCTTTTATATTTTCTGATACTCCAGGTGCAATTAAATTACTGTTTTCTACAGCATAAAAATCAAATTCATTTTCTTCAATAATAACTTTTTCTTCACATATAGCTTGCAAATTTATTTTAGCAAAGCCAGGAAAGTCTAACTTATTTTTACTAGATTCCCAGGTTGCTCTTGATTCCAATATCCTATTTTTTGCTTCATCTAATCTAGTTTTTGTTACTTTCTCTTTTTTTACTGAAGTGCTAAGACTTTTATAGTTTCCTAAAGTCAGTTCTGGCATCATAGGAACCATAAGATTTATTTTCAATTTAGGATCTCGTTCTAAAATATCTACTTTTGGAGCACAAGGATATTCAAATTTATTATTTTCTAATACCTCTTGTGCAACTTCTTGTATGATTGCATCTAGGCTATTTTCGAGTATATAATCTTTACCATATTGAGATTCAATTACATTATAGGGAACCTTGCCTTTTCTAAATCCTTTTATATTTGCAGATTTCGAAATAGTTTTTGCAGAATTCTTAAGATGCTTAGTAACTAAAAAATCATCTACTAATATTTCTATGTCTACCTGCTTATTCTTTTCTTTTTTAATTTCAATATTCATTTTTTTATTATTCCTCTTCCTCAATAATATTAATACTAAGTTCTTCTAACTGATCAGTGGATATAAAATCAGGAGACCCAAAAAGTAAGTCCGAAGCAGTTTGGGTTTTTGGAAAAGCTATTACTTCTCTTATTGACTCTTCCCTAGATAGCATTGCAACTAATCTATCTAATCCGAGTCCCATCCCTCCATGAGGAGGAACTCCATATTCAAAAGCATCTAGCAAATGCCCAAATAAACTATTTACCTCTTCTTTAGAGTAACCAATTACATCAAATACTTTTTCTTGTAATTTTCTTTCATGAATCCTTATTGAACCAGAACCTAGTTCAACTCCATTACATACAAGATCAAAAAGATCTGCTTTAACTTGTCCAGGGTCTTTTTCTAAATATTCAATATCATCGCTTTTGGGTGATGAAAAAACATGATGGGCTGCTTGCCAATTATTTTCAGCATCTTTTTCAAAAAGAGGGAAATCTGTAATCCATACGAACTTCATAATATTTTTATCAATCATATTTTTTTCCTCAGCAATATGATTTCTAAGAAATGATAGAGATGAATTAACTATCTTATCTTCACCTATAATCATAAAAATAACATCCCCTGATTTAGCATTAGTTTTTAATAAAATATCATTCAAGTTTTCTTGAGTATAAAATTTGTTCAAAGGTCCTGATGAATCCTCGAGATTAATAGGGCCATCAATATTTTCCGCAAGAGAAATATAAATCAATCCTCCAGCACCTTGAGTTTTAACAATCTCAGTCAATCTATCAAAGTCTTTTCTTCCATATCCATTAGAATTTTTTGCTACAAATCCTTTTAGAACACCTCCACTTGCTAATGAATTAGTTATTACATTTGAATTAATAGTTTTTGCTATATCGGTCAAGTTTTTTAGTTCCATTTCGAATCTAAGATCAGGTTTATCTGTTCCAAATCTATCCATAGATTCAGCATAGGATAATTTTTCAAATACCGAATCAACAACAATTTTATTATCTACATCTTTGATTAAATCAATATATAAACTTTCAACTGCTTCCATCACATCCTCTTGATGAACAAAACTCATTTCTAGATCTAATTGTGTATGTTCTGGTTGCCTATCTGATCTCAAATCTTCATCTCTGAAACATCTTGCAATCTGAAAATATCTATCGCAGCCAGAAACCATAAGCATTTGTTTCATTTGTTGAGGAGACTGAGGGAGAGCATAAAAAGAACCATTTTTTATTCTTGAAGGAACAACATAATCTCTAGCTCCTTCAGGAGTGCTTTTTATCAAAATTGGAGTTTCAATGTGAGTAAATCCTTTCAGTGAAAGATTCTCCCAAATAAATTTTGTGACTTTATGCCTTAAGGACATTTTTTTTTGCATAGAATCTCTTCTCAAATCTAGAAATCTATACTTAAGTCTTATCTCTTCAGATACTTCATTCGTATCAGAAATTTCAAATGGTGGTGTTTTTGATTTAGATAAAATTTCCATAGAATCTACTATCAGCTCATAGTTACCTGTTTCTATATCAGGATTTTCAGCACCTTCTATTCTTCTCTTAACTGTTCCAGAAACTGATATAACCCATTCTGACCGTAATTCTTTTGATTTGTTATGAGTTGATTGAGAGACTTCTGGATTAAATACAATTTGCATAATTCCTGATTTGTCTCTTAAATCTATAAAAATCAGTTGCCCATGATCTCTTCTTTTTGAAACCCATCCAGCAAGATTGATCTTTTTTCCTTCATTAGATGAAGAAATTCTTCCACACATAATATCTCTATACATATTTCCTCATTGAATCATTTTGATAAATCACCATATTCTCTTTTAGCTACTGACAAATTAACAAAAGTTTCAGTTCTTATAATTCCATCAATTGAACCGATATCAATCCTGATAAAATTGCCTAATTCTTCTGAACTTTCCAGTGCCACTAAGCAGAAAACATCATAACTACCTGTTGTGGCTATTACCCATCTAGTGTGGTCTAAAGAAGCAATTTTATTTGAAATTTCACTAACTTTATCGGGTTCACACTGTACTCCAATAAGCGCTTCTGAAAAAAAACCTAGTTTTTTAGGATCTGAAGCTGCAACTATTGAAATAGTTTTTGAATCTAATAAATTTTTTACTCTTCTTCTGATAGTACCCTCACTTACATCTAATTCTCTTGCCATTTGAGCATTAGATAACCTACCATCTCTTCCTAACATTGAAACTATTTTTCTATCTATGTGATCCATATTTTTCCAAAAAATAACTATTGATAACAATATTATACCTATAAATATGATCCATAGAATGATTTTAAATTTAGATTTTTTGACATGTAATCATTGATTTATTTTTTTAAAATACAGTACAATATAGATAATTCTAAATAATTAATTATTGGAGAGTAAATTGTTAGATTCAGAGCAAATTGTAAGTTATACGGATATGGCAAGCGAAAAGCTTAAAGAAATAATGAAAGAACAAGGGAACGAAGAAAGTTACCTAAGGGTTTCTATTGATGAAACTGCTAATGGCGGTTTTGAATATGTATTTGGACTTGTTGAAAAACCAGAAAGCAATGATATTGTTCTAGATTCAGTAATTAAAACTGTTGTCGATCCTGACAGTCTAAAATTCGTTGAAGGATCAAATATTGATTATGTTGAAGGTTTCCAAAGATCAGGATTTGTAATATCTAACCCTAACTTCAAACAAGATGGTGCTGGTGGAGGATGCGGCGGCGGCGGAGGAGGATGTGGATGTGGAGCTGGAGCAGAATCTGAGGCTGTAGGCTGTGGTGGTCACGCACAAGCACAAGAAGCTGGAGCTGGATGCGGCGGTGGTGGTGGATCTTGTGGTTGCCAAGGCTAAATTAATAAAAATTTGTAATTAAATTCGCTATAATTTTTTTTGAACAATTTTATAATATTTATTTATAGTTAATTTAAGAGAACTAAGAAAGAATTAAATATGACATATATTATAGGTAAAGCTTGTGTTGATGTAATGGATGGTGCATGTGTCGATGTGTGCCCAGTAGATTGTATATATTCAAAACCTGGAGATACTCAATTATTTATAAACCCAGAGGAATGTATAGATTGTGCTGCTTGCGAACCTGTTTGTCCCGAAAGTGCAATTTTTGAAGAAGATGATGTTCCTGAAGACCAACATAATTTCATAAAATTAAATTATGAGTATGATTATGATGATTCAGAGCCAGGTCACAACATCTAAATTTCTAAGTACTAATCATCAAATGAAGAATAATTTAAATTATATAATTTACTATATAATCCTTTATTTTTCAAAAGTTTTTGATGTGAACCTATTTCCTCAATTTCTCCAGCATTCAGAACAATAATCCTGTCACATTTTCTAACAGTAGCTAGTCTATGAGCAATCGTAATAGATGTTCTATCTTTAAGTAATATATCAAGTGCATTCTGTATTTTCTTTTCTGTATAGGAGTCAATTGAAGATGTAGCTTCATCAAGTATAAGATATTGAGTATCTGCAACAAGTGCTCTTAAAATACTAAGAAGCTGTCTTTGCCCCATTGATAAATCTGACCCACGCTGGCCTATGACTGTACTGTAACCATTATCTAATGAATTTATAAATTCGTTTAATCCTAATAATTCAGTCGCTTTTTCAACTTCTTTTTGAGGTATATCTTTATTTCCGTACTTAATATTATCTAATATTGTCCCTGAAAATAAAAAGGGATCTTGTAGTACCATTCCTACTTTTTTTCCTATATATTCTTGAGAAAATTTCTTAATCTCTACCCCTCCAAGAATTACTTTTCCTTTGTTGGTATCGTAGAATCTATGAATTAAATTAGAAATAGTTGATTTTCCTGCTCCTGTTGGACCAACTATACCAATTCGTTCTCCATTCTCAATACTTAAGTTAAAATCTCTTAATATATAAGTTTTATCAACATAAGCAAAAGAAACATTATCAAACTTAATTGAACCATCTAATGGACAGTCTAAAGGTTTTTTAGGATCTCTTATTGTGACGGGAATATCTAAAACTTCAAAAATTCTATAGCCTGAAGCCATTGCTCTTTGCATAGCATTATATTGCATAGAAATAGTTCTTATTGGATCAAAAAATCTTTGAACCAAAAGCATGTAAGCAACCATTACTCCTGCAGTAATATGATCATTTATTACTAAACTTGCACCCACAATAATAATTATTGCAAATGAAATCCCTGTTAATGCTTCTACTGTAGGAAGCATTAAACTTGATAATTTAGCTGCTCTTAATTGAGCTTTATATAAATCATTTGCTTTTTCTTCGAAAATTTTTGAGTTAAAATTTTGTCTATTGAAAGATTGAATTGTTCTAATACCATTTATATTTTCAGCAAGATATGAGGTTGCTGCTGAACTTTTAGTTCTAGCATCTAAAAATGCTATTCTAGCTTTTGGTAGCCATATCATTCTAATTAATATCATTAAGGGCATAACTAAAATAGTTAATATTCCAAGTTGAACATTCATAGCTAATAAAACACTTATTATTCCAAAAATTAGAACCAAGTCACCAATAGCAAAAACAGACATTTGCAATGCTTCCTGCATAGCAGCTACATCCCCTTGTAGCCTAGACATTAATTTCCCTACATCTGTTTTGTCCATGAATGAAATAGATACATCCTGCAGGTGAGTAAACATTTTTTGCCTAAGATCTAAAAGTATATTTTCACCAACTTTTTCCACTATTGAATCTGACATAAATATTGAAAAACTTACTAATATAGCAAGACCTAAAAACTGCAAAAGACCCACAAATATAGAGCTTTTTACACTTTCAATATCAGTACATGAGGACCCTATCATACAGCTAGACTGATCAATTAAATTTTTTATCACAATAGGTATTAATAGTGATGCTCCAGTCAACAACAATATGAAAAAAAATCCTATAAAAACATCTTTTTTATACTTAGACACATAAGGCATAAATCTCTTGATAATGTTGTAATCAAAAGATCTGGATCTTATATCTTCGTCTGATAAACTAACCATTTTATACTTTCAGTTCTGGATTTATTTGCATGTTATATAGCTCTGAATAACGTCCCTTTTGTTTCATTAATTCGTTATGGCTTCCTCTTTCGATAATTTTGCCTGAATCTAAATATAAAATTTCATCCAAATTCATTACTGATGAAATTCTATGAGCAATAACTATTAAAGTTATTCCTGTACCCAAACTCATCATTTCTTCTCTGATCTTTTTTTCTGTTTGTGTATCAATAGCCGAGGTTGAATCATCAAAAATAACAACTTTAGAATTAAAAAGCAGAGTCCTTGAAACAGACAATCTTTGTCTTTGACCTCCTGATAATTGAACTCCTCTTTCTCCGATCAAGGTATCAAATTTTCCTGGTAATTTATCGATGTGAGTAAATATCTGGGCTTTATCAGTTGACCAGTCTACTAAGTCCTTCGATGCTTTAGGATCTCCATATCTTACATTTTCAAAAAAAGTATCAGAGAAAAGAAAATTATCCTGATCTACCAAGTTAACTGAATGCCTTAAATCGCTTAAGTCTAATGTACTGATATCAATACCATTTATCTTAACACAACCATTTGATGGATTATAAAATCTTGGCAATAATCTTGAAAGTGTTGTTTTACCTGACCCGGGTGGCCCAACAATACCTATGGAGTGATGTGGATTTGCTTCAAAATTAATATTTTTTAGTACTTCGGTGTTTTCATAAGAAAAACACAGATCAGCAACTTCTATTTTTTCTACAGGTTCGATAAAAGGGATACCTTGGATATTTTTTACATCTTCTTCTTTATCTATCACTTCAAATAATCTTGATGATGTAGCTGAGGCTCGTGCAAATGAATTAACTAGCATTCCAATTTGTCTTACAGGGCCCTGTAAGATGCTCATAAAAGCTATTAGTGAAGTTAATTCACCTAAAGTTATTCTATTTTCTAAAACTGAAACAGCACCAAAATAAACTACTAGGCTCATAGAAATCAAAAATACAAAAGTATTTAGTGAAATAGAAAAACTTCTGATTGTAATTTGTCTAAAGGTCATATTTTTTACAACATTTGATGCAATTGAATATTTTTCCATTTCATATTTCTGTTTCATAAAGGATCTTACTAATCTAACTCCAGACAAATTTTCATCCATAACACGCGTCAAAACTCCTAACTGCTCTTGTAATCTGTACCAGTTTTTCCTTAAAGTTAATCGAGCAAATGAGGATATTACTGCTATAAAAGGAACAAATGATAATGCCAAAAGTCCTAAATAAAGGTCAATATTCAATACCAAAATTGCTCCAGTTGAAATAAATATAGAAAGAAATATAACTCTAAGAATGCCTGTATTAATAAACATTCTACATCCCTCAATATCTATAATTCCCTTTGTTATAAGATCACCAGTATGAACAGTGTCATGATATTTAAAAGATAGTCTTTGTAATTTGTCGAAGTATAGCTTTCGCAAATTAAATGCAACTGTCTGTCCCATTTTTTCTCCTTGATAAACATGAAAAAAGCTAAAAATCCCCCTAGCAACTGATAAAAGAAAAACTAGAATTCCGATTGTAATAAAGGGACTAAGTGAAAGATTTCCTATTTGATTATTATCTAGGGCAGTATCAATTGAAGACCCTAAATAATATGGAATAGACATTTGCAATGCAGCTGCAAAAATTATAGAAGTAATGGATAATAATAATTCGTACTTATTATTTTTTAGCGGGAACTTAAGAACTCTAATTAAATTTTTACTTAGAAACATTTAATTTTTACTAAAATCTATCTATTATTTTTTTTGAAGCATTTATAAACACTAAGGATTATTATACTCTTATTAAAAATAAAAAACACACGATTATTAATTCTAGTTTCAATGAAAAAAATAGATAATATAAAATTTAGAAATGCACTTACAAGTGACTCGAATCAACTTTCTGATATGGAATCAACTGTATTTTATTTAGATAAAGTAAATACTAATTTTGAAAGAGAATTAGATAAAGAAAATAAAAAAATTTTTGTTTGTACTTTTGTGAATATTATAACTAAACCTACTAATTTTATAAAAAGAATATTTAGATTTTTAGAAATAAAAAAAGAAAAAGTTTTTATAGAACAAGAAGTGATTATAGGATATATAAAAACTTGGAAAATTATGGAAGATACGCATATCGAACAATTAGGAGTATTAGAAAAATTTCAAAGGCAAGGTATAGGAGAAAAACTATTACGCCTTTCTATAAATCATGCGATTCAATTAGGATCAAATAAAATCATACTTGAATGTAGAAAATCAAATATATCTGCTATAAATCTATACAAAAAATATCAATTTAATATAACAAGTGTTAGAAAAAACTACTATCCTCTTGATAATAAAAGAGAAGATGCTATTTGCTTTGAAAGCCCAAATTTACAAAATAACGACTTATTTAAAAATCTAAAATAAATTTTCTTGATCCATTGATGAAATTGATAGGCCCAAATGATTTGCACCTTCTTTAGTTATTTTTCTTCCTTGAGAAGTTCTTATAATAAAACCAATTTTTAATAAAAAAGGTTCAACGACATCTGATAAAGTTACCTGATCTTCATTCAAAGAAGCGCTTATAGCTTCAATCCCTACTGGACCACCTTGATAGTTTTTACAGATAATATTGAGATACTGATGATCCAATCTATCAAGGCCTAAAGAATCAACTCCCTCAATCTCTAAGGATTGATTAATTATGTCTATATTAAATTTATTTAGATTCTTAACTTCTACATAATCTCTAACTCTTCTTAATAATCTATTGGCTATTCGAGGAGTTCCTCTTGATCTTTTGGCTATTTCTAAAGCAGATTTATTATCAATTTTTAGATCCATGAGATTTGCAGATCTTGTAATAATATCTCCTAAGTCTTTTTCATCATAATAATCTAAATGGTAAGACAAACCAAATCGGTCTCTAAGTGGTGAACTCAACAAACCTGGACGAGTTGTAGAACCTACAAGAGTAAAGCTTTCTAATCGAAGATTGATAGTTTTAGCAAATGCCCCACTTCCAGTAATAAAATCTACTCTGAAGTCTTCCATCGCTGAATATAGATATTCTTCAACTGACTTAGGAATTCTATGAATCTCATCAATAAAAAGTACATCTTTAGAGCTAAGATTAGACAATAAACCAACAGCATCAGCAGGTCTTTCTAGTGCAGGTCCACTGGTATGAATAAAATTAGATTCTATCTGATTAGATATTATGTAAGATAAGGTTGTTTTACCTAACCCTGGGGGCCCATAAAATAAAACGTGATCTAAAGATTCATCCCTTTTTTTTGATGCTTTCACAGCAATTGAGAGAGACTCTTTGATTTTTTCTTGACCAACATACTCTTCAAATGATTTGGGTCTTAGAATATTAGAATCAATTTTTTCATCTTGGGGTTCAATTAATGATGATCCTTGATTTGAAAAAATTATTTCTTTATTTTCTACACTATCGTCCATAATATGATTAAATTATACGTATTTTCTAGTATTTTTTTTCAAAACTTTTCTAACAATTGTTTCTACATCTAAATCATCATCTGAGTCAGATAATATTTCCATAATTGCAGTTCTTGCTTCATTTGTCCTGTAGCCTAATCCAATTAATCCGGATAAAGCTTCGTCAAAAATAGAATCAGAAATTATAAATTCTGAAGCTTTTTCTGAAATTCCATCAAATTTATAGGAAAGCTTTCCTTTTAATGAAGCTATTATTTTTTGAGCAGCTCTACTTCCAATACCAGGCATTTGTTCTAACAATCCATTATCTTCCGTTTCAATTGCATTAGCTATCAAGTTAATAGGAAAAACAAGAGAATTTGCAGCTTTAACTGGACCGATCCCTTCCACTTGAATAAGTTGTTCAAAAAATTCTTTATCAGCATATGAAATAAATCCAACCAAAAGAGGTTTAGGCTGCCTTTCGGTAACATGATAATAAATTTCTAATTCTATTTGAGAATCTATTGAAATATTATTTTCCATAAAATAATTATTTAAGTATTCAGGAATATAAATTTCATAACCAATTCCATTTACTAATAAAATTATCCTTTTAGGGTTAGAAAGTAACTTTAATATTTCACCTTGGATAAAACTAATCATTTATTTTGAATTTGATTTATTGATTATAGAATGACAGATAGCAATAGAAAAAGCATCAGCTACATGTTCATTCTTTAATAAATTTTCATTATTTAAAATTTTAGAAACTGATAACATTACTTGTTTTTTATCTGCTCTTCCAGAACCAGTTACAATATTTTTTGCCTGAGTAGGCTGATAATCAAAAACTTCTATATCTCTAACTCCAGCAGAAGAAAGAATTACTCCTCTAGCGTGTCCCATTAATATGGATGTTTTTGCGAATTTAGGCCTTGAGTGCAAATCTTCTACTGCTATTACATCTGGTGAAAAATTATCAATTATTTGAATGAATTCTTTTGAAATTATAGCTAATCTTTTAGATAAAGGATCTGACGAGGCAGTTTTAATCACTCCTCCCTCTATTGGCCTTAATTTATTATTTATTGATTCTAATAAGCCATATCCCGTATTTGATAAGCTTGGATCAACTCCTAAAATAATCATAGGTTCATTATAAATTTATAGGTTTATTTTTCAAGTTTTTTGTCAAATTGGTCTCATACATCATTATTTTGATCATTTCTGTAATAAAATTTATTGAAATAAATTGAAAAAATAGAAACAATAGTAGATATATAATTTTATTAGGTGAATAAATGAAAAATGAAAAAGTTGCATTTCTTTTCCCTGGTCAAGCATCACAAGCTCCAGGAATGGGATTAGATTTATATAAAAATAGTATGGCAGCCAGAGAAGTATTTCAGGAAGCTGACGAAATACTTGGAAGAAAATTATCTGAAGTAATATTTGAAGGAACAAAAGAAGAATTAACACGAACAGAAAATGCTCAACCATCTATTGCAACTGTTTCAATAGCAGCATGGAGAGCAATAGAATCTGAAATGGGATCTATTCAAATACCAAACTTCACTGCAGGTCATAGTCTCGGAGAATATAGTTCTCTAGCAACTGCTGGGGCACTAAGTATAAAAGAAACTATAGACCTTGTTTCAAAAAGAGGCGAGTTGATGGAAAAAGCTTGTAATGATTCTCCAGGAGGGATGTCAGCAATAATAGGTATTGATTCTTCTTCTGTAAAAGAAGTTTGTGAAGAAACAGGTACTTATTTATCGAATATAAACACATCAAATCAAATTATAATTGCAGGGAAAAAAGAAAATCTTGTTAATGCTATGGATTTAGCTTCAAGACTAGGTGCTAAGAAAGCTATTCCTCTACCCGTAGCAGGTGCTTTTCATTCTGCTCTTATGTCCTCTGCACAACAGGAACTAAACTCTGTTATAGATGACGCAAATTTTGAAGATGCTGTAGTCCCTATAGTTGCTAATACAAGCGCAGAAGCGATCACAGATAAGGGATCATTAAGAGATGAGTTGAAAACTCAATTACAAAATTGTGTCTTGTGGAGCGATTCAATAAATTATATGATTGAAGAAAAAGTCGAAACATTCTATGAAATAGGTCCTGGCTCTGTTTTGTCTGGAATGCTTAAAAGAATTGACTCGAACTTAAATGTCAAGAACATAGGAAATTACAATCAAGTACTAGACTATGTTGAAGCAAGAAGCTAGTTGATTTCTGGATGAATAAAACTGAAGATAACTTAAATAATAGTGTGGATGGCGAGTTTATTTCTGAAGAAAAGACTCAATCTATTTTTGGTACAAATATGGCAAGAGCCTCAGTAGTTCAAACCCTTTTTGAAAGTGAAATTTCTAAAGATTATAAACCAGAAAATATAAAAAATTTACATTTTTATAATAAATTAAATAAATCGAAACAATTAATTGCTAGTACTATTTTGGAGTATGCTTTAGAAAATATAAAGCAAATTGATTTAGATATTAAAAAGCACACAAGTGATAGTAATATCAATAGGATTCCCAAAACTGATTTATCAATACTAAGGATGGCAATATCAGAAATACATTGTGATATCGATACTCCTGTAGGCGTTATAGTAAACGAATCAGTAAAACTGGCTGATATTTTTGGGTCAGATACGTCTAAAAACTTTATAAATGGTGTTTTAAATTCTATGGTAAGATAGACTTTTAGATCATAATTCATTAACATAAACTTGCGGTTAAAATTTTGGAGGATAAAATGGCTTCAGTTTTAGAAAAAATACAAGAAATCACAGCTGAAAAATTAAGTGTTGATATTGGAGATGTAAAATCTGACTCTTCATTTACTGAAGATTTAGAAGCAGATTCATTAGACGTAGTAGAGCTAATAATGGCTCTAGAAGAAGAATTTTCAACTGATGACAAAGCAATTGAAATCTCAGATGAAGATGCTGAAAATATAAGAACAGTTCAAGATGCTGTAGATTATATATCTTCTAAAGTTTAATAAAATCTCAAGTTTATCTAAATTAGTAAGTTTAAAAAACATTTAGATTTGAAAAATATATGCAAAACATAAAGTTTACTCCTTTAGGAGGTTTGGGCGAGGTAGGAAAAAACTTACTTTTGTTTGAAATCAATTCTAGAGTGTATCTAATAGACGCTGGAATAAAATTTTCTAATGATCCTGAGATAGACATTATACTTCCCGATCTGGATTATTTAGAAAAAATTAAAGATAAAATATTTGGTATATTTATCACCCATGGTCATGAAGATCACGTGGGAGCATTATCTAAATTAGCATTTCTAAATGTACCTATTTACTCCCCTCCTTTGGCAAAAGAGATTATAAGAAAAAAAATCTATCGAGACCAAGCTCACCAATTAAAAGAAATAGTTGTCAACAAAAAATTTCAGTTTGAAGATTTTAATATTTCATGGTTTCCGGTAGTTCATTCAATCCCTGACTCTTGTGGACTAATAATTCAGACCAAAAATCTTAATATTATACATACTGGAGATTTTAGATTTGATAAAAATCCTGTGTACGGTAAGAATACTAATTTTAGGTCTATTTTAGAAAAAATAAATAATAAATGTGATGTTTTACTTTCTGATTCAACTAATGCTCTGGTTGAAAGTGAATCTTTTTCAGAGAAAGAAATTGAAAAAACTTTTGCAAAAGCTTTTAAAGAAAATAGAAAGATAATAGTTTGTACTTTTGCTTCTCAAATTTCAAGAATTCAAATGGCGATTAATGTCGCAAAAAAATTGAATAAAAAAATTGTCCTAATGGGGAGTACTCTAAGAAAAAATTTAAAAATCACGAAAAACCTAAATATAATTTATGATTTTGAAAAAGTTATAACTTCAAATAATAAAAATGGAGATGATTTTATTTATTTTGTAACTGGTTCGCAAGGCGAAGATTTTTCAGTCTTAAATAGACTTTCAACCAAAAATTATAATAATCTAGAGATTAATAAAAATGATCTTATATTAATGTCTTCCTCTGTTATCCCTGGTAATGAAGAAAAGGTATTTGGAGTTATACACAGACTTCAAGGACTTGGTGCAGAAATTAGATTTAATAATTTTGATAATAAACTGCATGTCTCAGGACACTCCAATAAATCAGAGTTGTCAGATGTTATAAAAGTCTTAAAGCCAAAGTATTTCATCCCTATTCATGGGAATAATGATATGTTAAATGCACATAAAAAAATCGCAATCTCACAAGATGTAGAAAAAAATAATATTTTTGTTTTGGAAAATGGGGATAATTTAATAATAAATTCTACCAAAGCAAAAAAAATACCCCCAGAAAAAATTATTGATGAAGTAGTACTGAGAGATAATCCATCATACTCCAATCAAATAGATTCAAATATTTATGAACATAATATTATTTCAATTATTATTAATTCAAGAGAAGTATTAGAGAAGAAAGATATCAACATTAAGATATTTGACAAATCGAATAATATAAACGTAAAACAATCTATAGAAGATTTTATATTAAAAAATAATTTGAATAATAACTCTGAAGGCTGGAGTGAAATAACTAAGCAATTTAATAACAAAATCTATAAGTTAATATTAGAGAAGTTTAATAAAAAATATGTTATAAAATCAATTTTTATAGAAAAATAGTTATTTTGAAATGGAAAATAACAATACTAATTTGTGGCAAGATAAAATAATAGGATTTATTGAGAAACGCAATTTCTTTTTATATCTCCTTTTGTTCAGTATGATCCTCACAGCTCCAATATTGATTAATCAAGTAAGACAAAATTTTGGAATAGCTCCAATTTTAATTTCTTTTTTTCTAACGTCACTCATAGTTTATCTTCGATATTCAATAATAAATTCAATAGAATTTTTATCATACAAATCAATCATATCTATTTTGTTAGTTAATTTTTCAATTTTTATTTCTTTTGGTTCTATAAATTATGTCTCCAGTTCCAGATTTTCATTTGATTATTCTATTTCAGGCAAGTCAGGAGAATTTTTAGCAAAATGGCCCTCATATTGGAGTAGTTATAGTGCAAATTTTCTAAATTATTTTGATTTATTTATAAGGATTTTTATACCAATAATTTTAATTTTTCTTATCTATAAACCTGAGTTGTTTAAGAACAGCATATTTTATTTAACAAAAAACCTCTCCAAAATTATTATTAACATGATAAAAAATATAAAAATTAGAAAAAATAGTTCTAGTACAAATCAATTTACAAAAAGTAATGAAATTCAAGAGAAATTACACGAAGCCAAATCAATTATTAAGAATCAGACATCTGACTTAAAAGATACTAGGCAATTAGAAAATAAAGAAAAAATTATTAAGGAAAAAATTTTTGAAAATGGGAAAGAATTTGAATTAAATAAAACTATTTCTTTTGATGAAGGTAAAGATGATAAACAAATCGATAAATTTAAGATACAAAATTTTAGATGGCCTAGAATCACCACCGCAAATTTAATGGTATCTGAAAAAAAAGAACTCAGTAAAAATGAAATTGAAGATACAAAAAAAATAATCATAAATACACTATCAGCTCATGGTGTAAATACATCAATTGAAAAACATACATCAGGACCATCGGTTACTATGTACCAATTAAAACCTGGCTGGTTAGATGGAAATGAGAAAAAAAGAGTAAAAGTTGAACAAGTCCTAAGAAGAGAGAAAGATCTAGCATTAGCCTTAGGATCGCCCAATATAAGATTTGAAGCTGTAATTGATGGTTTACAAAATACAATGGGTATAGAAATCCCTAATCTTTCCCCTAATACAGTAGACTTCAAAGAGGTTTTAGAAAATCAAAAACTAAATAAGAACTCAGATAAATATAATTTACCTGCACCATTAGGCCAAGGTATGGACGGAATACCAAAAGTTATTGATTTATCAAAAATGCCTCATTTATTAGTTGCAGGGTCTACGGGTTCAGGTAAATCAGTTTTTATCAATTCAATCATAGCAGGCTTAATTGCTACCAAAAAACCTGATGATGTTCGTATGATTTTGATTGATCCTAAGCGTGTAGAGCTTACTCCTTATGCCAAAATTCCTCACTTATATACTGAAGATGTAATTGTAGACACTGATAAAGCAGTATCTGTACTAGCTGCAACAGTTGAGGAAATGATGACGAGATTTAAGATATTAGAAAAAGTGGGAGTTAAGAACATATCAGACTTTAATAATAAAATGAAAAATTCACATAAAATGTGGAATGTTTTAGTAGTTATTGATGAATTAGCAGACTTGATGCTTCAGGCAGGTAGTGAGATAGAAAGACTAATAGTTCGACTTGCACAACTAGGTAGAGCTACTGGAATACACCTAGTAGTAGCAACTCAACGGCCTTCAGTAGATGTTGTTACCGGTTTGATTAAGGCGAATTTCCCTAGTAGAGTATCTTTTGCAGTTATGTCACAGATAGATTCAAGAACCGTACTTGATAGTGTTGGAGCTGAAAAACTAATTGGTAAAGGGGATATGTTATTTAGCCCAATAGATAATGCTCAAATGAGTAGAGTTCAAGGAGTTTTTCTAACAGAAAATGATATTGAAAATTTAACTAATCAATGGGATCCTTATTTTGAAAAATACTCACTAGAAATGCTTGAAATCCCTGAAGAAGACAATGTGTCAAGTACACAGATATCTGGAGATACACTTTATGACCAAGCTTTAGATTTGAGTTCTCAGAGTAATACATTATCAACCTCATTATTACAAAGAAGATTAAGAATTGGATACCCTAGAGCTGCAAGGCTGATGGATGAATTAGAAGAAAATGGAATAGTTGGGCCTGGAGAAGCAGGGAAACCAAGGAAAGTTTTAATTGGATGAGTAGATTAGAAGAAAATTATATAGGCTTAGGAGATGAATTAATAGAATGCTTGAATTGTCAAGAAACTATCAATAATTCTGATTTTTATATAAATTATGGGATTTGCCCATACTGTGATTTTCATTATTCTATAGATTTTAATAAACGATTAGAAGTAATAGTAGATCAGAATTCTTTTGTAGAATTTAACAAAAATATTACAGTAAAAAAACCAACTCAATTAAAAATAAACCCAAAATATAAAAAAAATGTTAAAAGCTCAAGAGAAAGAACAGGCTTAGAAGAAGCTGCAATAACTGGAACTGCTAGCATAGGTGGATTAAAAACTGTAATAATATTATTAGATTTTGGATTTCTTGGAGGCTCTATGGGAATCATCGTAGGTGAAAAAATTTCAAAAGCCTTTACTTACGCTAGAAAAAATTCCTTACCTGTTTTTTCAATCATTTCAAGTGGAGGGAGAAGAGTTCAAGAAGGGGCTTTCTCTTTAATTCAAATGATTAAGACTATTAATGCTACAAATGAATTAAGAGATAAAAATTTACCACACATAACTCTATTTACGAACCCTTCAGGGGGACAAGTTTATAGCTCTTTTGCATCCGTAGCTGATATTAAATTTGCTGAACCTGGAGCAATAATGGGAATGTTTACATTAAATGAAATAAATAAGTCTTCAAAAAATACTGAAAAAATCAATATATCTTCAGAAAATTTTTTCTCAAAGGGACTAATAGATAAAATTGTACCTAGAAATAAACTAAGAAAAGAAATTTCTACATTATTTGAACTAATAATGTCTAAAGATAGAATCCCTAAAAAAATTGATCTTGAATTACCTGATATATCTTTTTCTTCATTAGGGAAAAATATTAAGATTGATAAAGGTCGTCCAACTGGTCGTGATTATATAAAATCAGTATTTGAAGATTTTGTTGAAATAGAAAAAAATGATGAAAAAAATATTTCTATTTTAGGATTTGGTAAAATTGGGTCTCAATCTACAATTATAATTTCTCAAAATTTTCAAAGGTTAAATAAATCAAATAATGGAAAAATAAATAACGAAGATTTAAAAAAAATATTTATAGGAATTGAACTATCTAAAAAATTTGAATTACCTATAATTTTTCTGGTAGATAATAAAGGCATAGACACTACATTTGAAAATGAGATTTCAGGAATTGCAAATAGCCTATCAAAATGCATTATGAATTTATCAAATCATGAGCAGTTATTAATTTCAATTATTACAGGAGAAACTACAACTGAAGGTTCATTACCCTATTTCATATCAGACAGAGTTTTAATGCTTGAAAATTCAATATTCTATACTAGTACAGACAAGGAAAACCTGAAAAATATTCAAATGAACGCTAAAGAATGCCTTGAAACAGGACTTATAAATAAAATAATACAAGAACCTCCATTAGGTGCAAGTAAAGGTCCTGAAGACATGTCTAGGATAATAAAAATAAACATTATCAATGAACTCTCAAGCCTAAACTATATAAGCAAAAGAAAATTAATAAGAAATAGAATCAGAAAATTTCGTGAAATCGATATGAGCAATAAAAAATTGATTGAAAATGTATCTAATGAGATGAAAATCTGGAGAAATGTACTAAAAGCAGGATATAGAGCCTTAAGAAACTAAGGGCTTATACCTTTTAGTATCCAATCTAAAACTTCTTGCGTTCCATTTTCTATATATTTTTTAGTAGAATATTTTGAGACTTTAAAAACTTCCTGAACAGAATTTCCCATGGCAACAGAAACACCTGATTCCTTTAGCATTTCTATATCATTCATACCGTCACCTATTGCAAAAATTTTTGATTTATCAATTTTTAATATGCGTGAATATTCATCTACAGCAATTCCTTTATGTATATTTTTAGGCATAAAACTTATATATTCTTCTCCCATACTTCCTGAAGAGTGAATGAGGCTAGTTTTTGACTTATCAATAATTGTTTTTTCATTTAAATATTTTTTCACATCCTTATAAAAGCAAGTAATTATATTAACGCTTTGAGTATTTTTATTTTTCATTTTATGAGTCATAGTTTTGCCATCAGCACTAGCAAAATATTCAAAATTATTCTTATCGAGTATTTCAAAAACACTTCGAGAAATATTCTTATCTAATGATTTACTAAAAATTATTTTGTTATTTTGTAAAGGATCAAATATTATGGCTCCGTTATCTGAAATCTGAGGTGATGTAAGTTGTAATAGCTTAGCGTATTCTAAAACTGATGAAAAAATTCTTCCAGAAATAATAGATACTGGAATTATCTTTGAAATTAATATGATCTTATTAAGAATATTATTAGGGATTTCTTCATTTGCATCCAAAAGAGTTCCGTCAAGATCAAATAAGGCAGCTAATATTTCAGGGGTTCTAAGTTTTTTGTTTATAGGTATATTCAAAATTTTTCCAAAAAAATATAATAATAAGGTTTCTAGTAGAAACATTTAATTTTTATGATTAAAATAATTAATCATAAAATAATTATAATATGGATAATTTAGTAATAGCAGGAAAAAGCTTCAAATCTCGATTGATTACAGGGACAGGTAAACACAGGTCTGCAAAAGATCTACAGGATTCAATAATAGCTTCTGAAACTGAGATGATAACAGTAGCAATAAGAAGGATAAATTTTGATAATCCTAAAGAAAAAAATTTACTCGATGTAATTGATTGGGATAAATATAATATATTACCAAATACTGCTGGCAGTAAAACTGCAGAGGAAGCTGTTTATACAGCCATGCTCGCTAGGGAAGTAACTCAATCAAATTGGATAAAAATAGAAGTTATTCCTGATACAAAATATCTACTTCCAGATCCCATAGGAACTTTAGAGGCATGTGAAAAACTAGTAAAGGAAGATTTTATAGTCCTTCCTTATATTTCTCCAGATCCTGTATTAGCTAAAAGATTAGAAGATATAGGCTGCGCAACTGTAATGCCTCTTGGATCCCCAATTGGGTCAGGAAGAGGAGTTCAAGCATTGGAAGAAATACAAATTATCATAGAACAATCAACTATTCCTGTTGTTGTTGACGCAGGATTAGGAGTCCCTTCTGAAGCATCTTTGGTTATGGAATGTGGAGCAGATGCCGTTTTAGTAAATACAGCAATTGCAGGGGCAAAAGATCCTAAAATGATGGCTAAAGGATTTAGGCTAGGAGTTCAAGCGGGAAGAAATGCTTATCTTTCAGGAAGGATTCCTAAATCCGAACAAGCAAATGCAAGTAGCCCTAAGGACAATATAGTAAACAGTTAATGATAATTTATGTTACTGACATTGATAAATTTAGCAATCAAAAATCATTTTTAGAAAATATTAAAAATTCATCATTATTTGGTATTGAATATATACAAATAAGATTCAAAAATCTAGATCAAAATTCTAAAACTATTCTTACTCAAAAAATAAATGAAATTATCGATAAAAGTAATACTAAATTAATAATTAATTCAGACTTCAAATCATCAAAAATAATTTCAGCATACGGTTTTCATATGACTTCTAGTTCAAAATTAAATGGATCTAGTGCAAAAAAAATTAGTGGTTCAAATTGGATTTCAAAATCAATACATTCAAAAAATGAAATTTTAAAAAATAATAATGACAAAGATATAAATGCGTTTGTAATAGGAACCGTTTTTCCTTCTAATTCTCATCCTAATGGTAAGACTTTGGGTATTGAGAATTTTAAGGATTTAGTTAAACTATCAAAGAAACCAGTTATAGCAATTGGCGGAATAGATTCTCAAAATATTTCTACTATTGTGAAGTCTGGAGCAGATGGAGTTGCAATGATAAGTGAATTAGCAAATTCATCAAATCTAAAAAATTTAATTAAGAAACTGAAATCACACTATGAATAAAATTTATCTGAACGGTAAAGAGACAGAAGTAAAAAAAGATTTATCAGTAAAAGAATTCATTTCGTCTCAAGGGTTAGATAATAAAATGATTGCTGTCGCAATTAACATGAAAATTATTCACAAAAATGAATATAACAAAACTGTTATTTATGAAGGAGATAAAATAGAAATAGTAAGACCTGTTGGTGGAGGATAAATATTTATTCTACAACACAAACAACACCAAAGTTACCTGTGTCAGCATCTCCACTATATAGAGATCTATACTGAAAACATCCCCCAACAGTAAACTCTCTTGAATATGTCCAGTCTTCAGGATTCTTATCAAATGGTCCTTTATTAAATGCCCCTGAATCCCACATATCTTCTTGTCCATCATCAGATGTAGATGAGCTCGCAGCACCTTTAGGATTCAGCCAACTTACAGTTGATCCTGACTTTACTTTTACTGTTTGAGGGTCCATTACCCCACCTTGACCTATATTTATTTCAACAATTCCTTCTAAAACAGGACCTTCAGGCATATCAATTTCTATCGCTTCCTCTTCTTGTTCACAAGTAGAACCAATACAAGCAGCTTCTCCACCTGCTTCAGCTGTAGCAGTTAATGACATTGCCACCTTTTCAGCAGATGCCGCAGCATCTTTTCCAACAGCCTGCGCTGCTGCAGTAAATGAGCTTTCACATTCAGTAACCCAATTTGCTTTTTCAGTTTCAGATAAAGAAGAATAAACTATACCTTGTTCAGCTGTACATTCAGTAACTTCTGCAATTGCAGTTGCCGTTGCATTACCAAGCATATTTTCAGCAGTTTGCGTTTGAACAATATTTGTAAAAGAAAGATTTTCTCCTCCACATCCAAATATTACTGCTAATGAAATTATTAATAATAGTTTTTTCATAAGAACCTCTTAATCAACTTGCCTTAATCTTGGATCTAATCTGTCTCTTAACCAATCTCCTAAGAAATTTAATGCCAACACTACTAGAAATATAGCTCCACCAGGAACCATAACTTGGTGAGGAGCTATCGCTAGGTAGTCCCTACCTTCATTAGTCATAACACCCCATGCAGGAGTTGGAGGTTGAATTCCAGCTCCAACGAAACTTAGTACAGATTCAGCCAGAATTAATCCACTAGTATTCAAAGTTGCTACAACTACAGCAGTGTTCAACACTCCTGGAAAAATATGCTTATACATAATTCTAAAAGGCGTAGCTCCATTTATTTTTGCACTAGCTACAAAATCTAGCTCTCTTATGATAAGTGTTTGTGCTCTAATAACCCTTACAAATCCACTCCAAGCTATCAATGCAAGTACACCCATCAATACTGTCAATCCTCGTCCAAAAATCAATGTCACAACTAGCGCAACCATAAGGAAAGGTAACGCATACCATATATCTACGAACCTTGTTATAAACTCATCAACAAGCCAAGGAGCTAGAATAGAAAATCTTCTTTTTTTCCCTTTATACGTATAATTAAAACCAATATTAGGCTCATATCTTGTAGCGGTATAACCAGCAATCAATCCTAATGCAACACCAATGGTCATTCCTGCAACTAAGGATATTCCAACCACCATCATAGATATTTGAGCTCCATGAAGCAGTCTGCTAAATACATCTCTTCCAACATGATCATTACCCATAAAATGATACCCATCAGGCCAAAAGTCTAATAATTTAGTATCAGTTCTTATAACTTGTACATCTAAAATTATATTGTCATTCTGCCCTTCAATAATGTCTTCATTTGTGATAATTTCAAAACTCAACATTGATCCTTCTTGAGTAATATTACTAAATAAGATCTCTGGTGTATTTGGAGAATCTTCATTCCATGAAATATTGTTATTAAATGATCCATCACCATCAATATCAAATATCACATTATCAGTTGGTAATTCATAAGTAGCCACAAAAGTTGATCCTGCTGATATATCTGAGTTAGTAAGATCAATCCCACCTTTAGGTTTTGTTGGAAATTTTATATCCACAACTCCAGGAAGATTATGCCTTGCTCTAACATCCCCAATATCTCTTTCATAAGGAGCTACTGTTGGGCCTATAATAGCAGCTATAACAAGAACTATAAGTATTACAGCTGGAAATACAGGATATCTTCTAAAAAAAGACCAAATAATAAGCCAATATTTTAATAGGTTAAATTGTGAACTAGATGTCTCAGTTGTCATTGGAAATTTCTCCTTGCTAATTCAATCGAACCCTTGGGTCAATTATTGTGTAAGCGATATCAGCAATTGTGGCGAATATCAAATAAATCAAAATAAATACAAATACTGTTCCCAAAAGTAATGGGAAGTCATTATCATTTACTGCTCTATAAAGCGCATCGTAACCAATACCAGGCCATGAAAAAATTATCTCTACTACTAACGCTCCATTTAACCATCCTGAGAAAATCAATAGTGCACTCGTTACAGGGGCAATTAATGCATTTCTCAAAGCATGTTTAAAAATAACTGTAGTGAAATTTACACCCTTTGCTCTAGCTAATCTAATATATTCAGAGTCTAATATTTCTAACATAGAAGATCTAGTCAATCTCATAAGAGCAGCTGCAGCCCCCCAACCTAATGCAATACATGGGAGAACATAATCTTTTACATCAAATTCAGGTTTCCTACCTCCTGCAGGCAATAAGGGTTCTCCTCCAGGGGTAATCCATTGATTAAAAATATAGATCAAGACTAAACCGGTAACAAAAGGAGGCGCAGCTTGTCCTACAAGTGCAGCTCCTCTGGCTAAATAATCCCAAAAGGAACCTCTAAACACGGCAGCTACCACTCCCGTGGGTATTCCCAGTGCGATAGCAAATATCCAACCTCCTAGCGCTAATTCTAAGGTTGCTGGAATTTTAGCCATTACTATATCAGTGACAGCCATTTGCCTAGCTAATGAAATACCTAAATCACCTCGAAGAGTTCTTCCTATCCAATCGATATACCTCTCATGAAAGGGTTTATTCATACCAAGTCTTTCACCAAGTTTATCCCACTGTTCCTGAGTAATTCCATTACCACTATCAGGCACAAAGAGTAATCTTGGGTCATTATGGAAATTGGTTAAAGTAAATACTGCTAAAGTAGCACCAATTATAGACAAAAACGAGGAAAATAATCTTCCTGCTAAAAACCTGAGCATAGTAAACTCTCTTCTCTAAAATATATATATATAAATTACTTTTTTAAATAGTTGTTTTGATAGTACAAAAAAAGTGGGAAGAAATAAAGTTTTCTTCCCACTTTTTTGAGTTAATTGAACTTTTAATCAATTATTCAAAATTATTAGTCGTTTAGAACTATTAATTCTGGGTTATTTGAAACGTTAGCATAGTGTTGCTGAGGAGCATTCCATGACTTAATTCTGTCGTTTACTACGATACCCTTAGGTACTTGGTAAACACCAGCATATTGTAGCCAGTACATACTGTAATCTACAATATCTTTGTGCATTGCTTTTCTCTTTTCAGCATCTTGTTCCATAAGAACATTAGCTACACTTTCAGCACCAGCTTTAGATTCAAATCCACAACCCCATGAAGGACGTGTTCTTGAAGTGTCAACCGGTGGAATAGGCCAATCTTCAGGCCAAACGTTTGAGTGAACATCACAGTTCTTCAATACTGGAAGATACTGTTCTCTTCTTTTCATTCTAGGTGAAATAACTCCACCATAGTCTTCTACTAATCCAGAAATTTCAATTCCTAGTCTAGCCCAGTCACTCATAACAGTGTCAGCTACTTCAAGTCCAACAGGACCTGCTTCAGCTGCGTATGCTTGTAGTACAAGACCATCAATAGCCCTATTACCATCAGCATCTGCTGGGTAACCAGCTTGATCAAGTAGAGCTCCAGCAGCTTCGATGTCACCATCAGGAAGCTCATAAATTACTCCACCTGTTGCAGAAGTTTTTGTTCCTGCGGCATCCCAAACTCCAGTGTCTCTCTTAGGATCCCAACCAGGATATTCTGGTCCCATGTACTCTGAGTAGATTGGTGTTCCGATTCCATTTAATAGAGAATCGTTAATACCGTTTCTATCTAGAGCTGTAGAAAGAGCAAGTCTTACTAGTCTTGCTTGTTCCATATCTGTCATACCTGCAGGGTTGTCAGTATCTGTATATCTTACAACAGATGAGTCTGTAGACCCTTCGTGGTATGAATCTTCTTGCCATGGGTCACCAATCCATGCAACATCTTTATCGTAAGCAGGAGAATCCCAAGGGTTCAATGCTTCACCAGTTCTTGCATGAGTTTCTTCCCAAAGGTTACCTGGGAAAATGATTGATTGTCCAACATATCCACCTGGCATAGTCTCTAGGAATCTAAGGTCATCAGATCCAGAAACAACATCAGCAAGTAGTTTATAGTCAACTACAGCCATGTCTACTTCACCAGACTTTAACATAGCAACCTGAGTTTGTGACTCAGGAACTTGAATTACTTCAATTTCAGCTACATTTGGAGTTGCTCTCCAGTGATCTTCAACAGCAAATACTGAACATCTGTCACCTGCAGTACACTCACCGTGTGCATAAGGTCCAGTCATTACAGCATTCTTTGAAGCCCAGTCAGCACCCATCATGTCAACGTGGTGAACAGCACCTTGAACAGGAGCAGCACCTAAACAACCGAACTCAGATAAAGGTAAACAGAAAAATACTGGACTTACCAATCCAACTTCAAATGTTAAGTCATCAACAACGGAAGCTTTTGTGAAAATAGCACCAACGTCCCCAGAATCTGGGTATGAGCTATCTGGGTTTACAGTTCCGTTAACTGTGTTAAACCATCTTACTCTGTCTTCAGCAGTAACAAATCCAAAGTCAATATCTTCTGAACCTTTAGGAGACTGCCATTTCATTCCAGCGTTAAGCTCGATTGTAACTTTAGTTCCTGCAGGGTCTATTGTCCAAGATTTTGCCATCTGTGGAGTCATAGCATTACCTTTATCAAAATAGAAAAGGTGTTCTCCGATACCTATCAAGTCAGCAGCAGACCACTTATAAGGACCTGACCATGGAGTTCCAAAAACTGGATTTACTTCATGGTGAGCTCTTATTAGTTTCCCACTAGGGCCACTTGGAGCAGAAGTCGAAGATTTTGAAGCACTTGCAGCTTTAGTTGCTTTACTCTCTGCTTTGGCAGCAGGAGCAGCAGCTTTAGGAGCTTCAGGTTTGGCAGCCGCTTGAGGAGCAGCAGGCGCTTTTGGTGCAGCAGGTGCAGCTGGTGCAGCTGATGATGAAGATGATGATGAAGTTTCAGCATCGTCTCCGCCACAGGCAACAACTAGAACCATTAGCATTGAAGCAACCAGCAATCCTGCTAGCATACCAGATTTACGTAGTATATTTATACTCATAAAATTTTCCTCCAACACTTATCCACCAGAAATCCAGTGGACTTGTTTATTTTTTCGCTAATATAAGTGACGGAAATGAGATTATAATAAAAGGCTCTCTCTAAACTCCCCGCTTAGTAAAATATACAATCGGCTAATTTATTATTACCTTAATATTAAAAGTTCAATATTCCGCAGTTATATCTGCGAGTTCTACGTAGAGTATATATAATATGCGCATATGTCAACAAAAAATAGATTTTTTTTTATATAAAATTTATACTAAAAAATTAAAGGATTTATAGTACGTTATGAATGAAATATATAGACTAGAATTTAGGCAATTTTCTGCAGAGCATCATAATGCATCTAGAAATTGGCTTATTCCTATTATTTACTGCAAAAACTCTGAGTTATTTGGAATAGGAGATGCTAGTTATTTGGGAGATGATGACAGAATAATTGATGAAATAAAGTACCTTTTTGAAAAGTATTACAAAGGAAAGGACCCTCTAGATAATGAGTCGATTTGGTTGAATGCATATAACAACTCTATGCAAAGAGGTGGGAGAATTTCCACAACTGCTATTTCAGGTTTAGATATAGCACTATGGGATCTAAAAGGGAAAATATTAAACCAACCTATCTATAAGCTATTGGGTGGATCGCTTAGAGAAAAAATCATGGTTTATGCTAATGGATGGTATACAAATCCTGGAACGCCAAAGCTAAATGCAGAAGAGGCTGAAAAGGTAATAGGTATGGGTTATAAAGCAATTAAGTTTGATCCTTTTGGCCAAAAAAATTTTTATAAACTTTCGAAAGAAGAATTTTTTCTTAGCGAAAATAGAATAAAAGAAGTTAGAAAAGCGGTTGGGCAAAATATTGAAATCCTGATTGAAGGTCATGCAAAGTTTAATGTAATGAATGCAGTAAAGATTGCTGAAATGATAAAAAAATATGATCCATTGTTTTTTGAAGAACCAGTTTCTGAAGAAAATATTTCTGAACTAGTTAATCTCAAAAAATATACTAATATATCAATTGCAACAGGAGAAAGATTATATACAAAATTTCCTTTTGGAGAAATTATTGATAAAAATGCCGCAGATGTGCTTCAACCCGATATTGCTAATGCGGGAGGTTTAACAGAATTGAAAAAAATTTCTAATATGGCAGAAGCAAAACATATAACCATAGCTCCTCACAATACATGCTCCCCAGTTGGAGCAATTGCAGAAATGCATCTTTGTAAAAATATCCCAAATTTTGAAATAATGGAGTACCATGCAGAATTTTATTCTCCACAATATTTCAAGTTTTTTGAAGGATTTCCTCGTCAAAAAGATGGATATGTTACACTATCTGATAAGCCAGGATTAGGGCTTGAAATAAATGAGAAAGAAATACAAAAGCATCCTCCATTTGTGAATACAAATGCTAGAGGAGGAGCGAACAAAACTATATGAGGAGATTACTATGATTGAAAATACAATAATGAAAAAAAACAGAGAGGGTAAAAAAGCAAATGTTTTTGGACTTACATATCCATCACTAAATCTAGTAGAACTTGCTGCACATGCAGGTTTCGATGCAATTAATTGTGATGGAGAACATGGGCTATTTTCACCCGAATCACTAGACGATATATGTAGAGTTGCAAACGGTTACGGAATGAGCGTAACTGCAAGGGTTCCTGATAAAAGTCCCTATTGGATCAACTTATATTTAGACAGAGGAATTCAAGGAATTGTAGGCCCTCATGTTGAATCAAAAAAAGAAGCTCAAGAATTTGCTGATGCTTGTTTATTTCCAACTTTTGGAAAAAGATCTTGGGGTGGAGGAAGAGGAACTGAATTTAATGATGATCAAAAAATTTCTGAATATGGAGGTAAGTTAGAATTTGCTAAATGGACAAATAAAAACATGCTTGTAATTGCTCAGATAGAGTCAGTCCCTGGATGGGATAATTTAGAAGAAATCTTAAGTGTTGAAGGTTTGACAGGTATTACTGGAGGCCCAAATGATTTAGCAGCTTCAATGGGAATACCAGGTGAGCCTGATAATCCTAAAAGACAGCAACTTACATCAGAAATAGAGTCCAAAGCAAGAAAAAATAATAAAATAGTTCAAGATGACATAATGAGAACTTTATCAATTCAAGAATTGATGATAGATAGTGGTAGAAAATTTATTTCTGAGGGTCAAAAATAATTATGAAAAAAACTTCATTCATAAAATCTGGAGATAAAGAACTTGCAATTCATGGAGACTATCTAAGATTTAAAGATGATGAATCTATCAAAGATATAGTAATTAATAAGATAACCTCAATATCTGTTGAAAATATTAATGATCAATATTCAAAATTGATATGGGCAGCATTAGGTTTTTTCACTTCAATAATCTCCTGGTATTTATTAGAAGAAAGTATATTTTCTACTATAATTTCCATTTTGAGTCTAATAGGAGCCGTAGTTTTTTTTATTAGCTATTTCTTACTGTCACTTTACAGAAAATTTACTATTAAGACAGCTAGAATAGATATTTTTCTAGAATTTTCTAGTTTAGATAACCATAAAATTTTAGAATTCAAGAAAACATTATTGGAGAGAATGAACAGCTATAATTCTAAGTAACATTTAGTTGAGGATTAACTAATATTTCATTCGACGGAATAATTTTATTTTTTTTAAAATCAACCAATCCCCTGCAAGCAATCATGAGGCCATTATCCGTGCAATGTTTTCTTTCAGGGAAAATAGATTTTATGGATTTTTTTTCAAATTTTTCTCTTATAAACCCGTTAGCGGCAACCCCACCAGATACTAAAATATTTTTACAATTATATTTTTCAGCTACACGAATTGATTTAGTTATCAATACATCTGAAACAGCAACTTGAAAAGCATAAGCTAATTCAGACATTTCATTTTTTATTTCTTCTTGGTTAATTTTTTTATTATCATAAATTTTTTCATAAGCTAAATTTTTTGAAGCTGTCTTTAGACCACTAAAGCTAAATTCTTCATCTTTTTTTAACCAAGCCCTTGGCAATTCATAATTTTTATTTCTTGCTAATTTAGCCCATTTTTCAATAACTGGACCTCCAGGATAACCCAATCCCAATATTCGAGAAACTTTATCAAATGCTTCTCCCACTGCATCATCTCTGGTTTGACCTAATAATTTATAAGAATCGTAGTCGTTCATTAAGATTAACTCTGTATGACCACCTGAAATCAATAATGATATACAAGGGAAGATCTCATTTTTATGCAAATTAAATTTATTCTCCTCAATAAAACATGCTGAGATATGTCCTTCTAAATGATTTACTCCAATTAGCGGTATATTTAGAGATGAAGATAAACCTTTAGCAAAATTCAAGCCTACTAATAGCGAACCTGCTAATCCAGGTCCGTTAGTCACCGCAATAGCAGAAATATCACTTAAAGAAAGATTTGAAATTTTAATGGCTTCTCTTACAACTTTATGAATATTTATGATGTGTGCCCTTGAAGCCAATTCTGGAATAATTCCTCCATAAGGAGCGTGTGTTTCGATTTGAGAAGCGACTACATTACTTAATATATTCCCATTAAGATCAATTATCCCACAAGCAGTTTCATCACAAGATGTTTCTATACCTAATATTGCCATTTTGATTAATTATTTTTTTAGAAGAGCATTTTAAATATATATTAATTTAAATTAATTTAGTCTAATTAATATATGGAGAAAAAAAAATTTACTAATAAAAAATTTTTACTTACTTTTGCTTTACTAGGTATATTCTTTTCTTTTTTCCAACCTACATGCGGAGCATTCACAAGAGTAACTGATTCAGGAGATGGTTGTCCAGATTGGCCTACATGCTTTGGTTCTTGGATCCCTCCAAACGATATTCATGCAATTATAGAATGGAGTCATCGAACATCAGGAGTATTATTCGGAATTGTTTCAATAATGCTAGTAATTTTTTCATACCTTGTTTACAGAAAATTTAACTATACAGTAAAAACATACACAGTTATTCTAATCTTAATTATCATAGTTGGAGGTATTGGAGGGGCAGTTGTTTTGTCTGAACTAAATCCTGCTATAAGAACAGTGCATTTAGCTGGTGCGCAAACAATTGCAGCATTAATGGTGGCATCATTTATTTCTATTAATATTTCAAAAGTTGATACAAATAAAAAAATAAAAACCTTATCAATAATTACAGCATTTTTAGCAATTGCTTCATTACTATCTGGGGCATACGCTGTATGGCAGGGAGCGGGAGCGGTTTGTTACAGATGGCCTCTATGTGACGATTACCTTATCCCTAGATATACAAATCAGTGGATTCATATGATCCATAGAATTATTTCTATTGGATTATTGCTCCATATAGCAAGATTATCTTATGTACTAATAAAATCTAAATACAGTACAACTTTAGTTAGATCGGGGTATTTATTATTGTCAGTTGGAGTTTTACAAACCTTAATAGGTGCGTCTATACCAATTTCAGAATTTTCAGTTTGGTCAAGGTCTGTTCACTTAGGTCTAGCAACTATAGTATGGATGGTTAGCGTATCTATTATAATGATCACAAAGACTAAAAATCACTAAGCATAGTTTTATGATCTCAACTATAAATAATTATTTTCTTTTGACCAAACCTAGAGTTTTAACTTTACTTATATTTACAAGTTTTGGAGGGGCTTTTTTAGCCAAACAAGGCGTTCCAAGTTTATTGGAGTGTCTAGGACTATTCATAGGAGGATATTGTGCTTCTGGTGCTGCTGCAACTCTAAATATGTACTTTGAAACAGATATAGATCGTGATATGGGTAGAACCAAAAATAGGCCAATTGCTGATGGATCTATTTCACATAAAAAAGCTTTGGGGTTTTCAATAGCTTTATCAATTATTTCTTTTATTTCTTTGTTTTTTCTCAATAATTTCCTTGCAGCTATTTTAGCTTTTTCGGGAGGTTTTTTTTATGTTGTCATTTACACACTCTATTTAAAAAGGAGAACTATTCAAAATATAGTTATTGGAGGGGCAGCCGGAGCTTTTCCCCCACTAGTAGGATATGCTGCAATAAATAATAATTTAACCTTAGAATCCATTTATCTATTTTTAATTATTTTCTTTTGGACACCTCCTCATTTCTGGGCATTAGCAATCATGATAAAAGATGACTATGCAAAAGTTAATATCCCTATGTTACCAGTTGTAAAAGGGGTAAAAAATGCTTCAATGCAAATTTTACTTTACAGTATTCTCCTTGTATTCATAACTATACTGATAGTAACAATTTCTCCTAGCTTGGGATGGATTTATGTTATTAGTTCGATTATTTTGGGGATAATCTTAATAATCAAGGCTTTTTACTTGTTCAAAATTCAAGACAGGACTTCAGCTGTATCTATTTACAAGTATTCTTTAATTTATCTATTTCTTCTAATTGGATTTATTATGATAGATAGTTCAATTAATTTTTTAGAAATTTAGGAGTTCACTTGCTCTACAAGCGATGCAAAGCCCTGAGGTTCTCTTACGGCTAATTCAGCTAATGATTTTCTGTCAATCTGAATATTTTTTTGAGTTAAAAGATTCATAAATTTTGAGTATGAAATACCATTTTCTCTAGCAGCGGCATTAATTCTAGTTATAGCTAGTCTTCTCATTGTTCTTTTTTTTAGGTGCCTATGCTTTGTTGAATAATTCAGTGCATGAGTTAGAGATTCTTTAGCTGCACGAATTCTAGTTCTGCTGGCTGCTCTGTGACCCTTTACCTGCTTAAGTATAGATTTATGTTTTCTTCTGGTGGTCATTCCACCTTTTACTCTAGACATTTCTCTCCAAAATTCTTATATTAGATTTTTTATTTTATCTGAAATTCGAGTTGAATCTAGCTCAACTTTACCACCAAATAATCTTTTTACTCTTTTAGCTTTTTTTCTTCTAAGATGACTTTTTGGTCCCTTGGTCCTAACTAATTTACCCGAACCTGTTACATGAAACCTTTTTTTTGCAGCTTTGTTAGTTTTAATTTTTGGCATTTTATTCTTTATTCTCTTTTTCTTTATTTTTCATAGTCCCAATTGGGAAAGCTGGAGAAACAACTAAACTTAATGTCCGCCCTTCATTTGAAGGTCTTTTATCAAGCTTGGCCATATCTTTTACCCCTTCAGCAACTGACCTCAATACTTTCATTGCAAAATCAGGATGAGCCGCTTCTCTACCTCTTAGCATAACGGCAACTCTAACTTTTGATCCATCATCAAGTAGTGATCTAACTTTTTTAATCTTCAGATCAACATCATTTTTAGAAGTCCCTGGCCTTAACCTAACTTCTCTTTGTGTTTGAGTCGTTTTACTTTTATTTTTCTTATCTCTTTTTGAGAGATTGTACTTAAACTTTCCATAATCAAGCAATCTACATACGGGAGGATCTTGATTCGGGGACACTTCAACTAAATCTAGACCATTTTCAATTGCCATTTGCATGGCTTCGCTTGTTTTCAAAATTTTAGAGTTGGATTGATCTTCACCTGAAATCAATCTAACTGAGCTAGTTCTAATACGCTCATTAACCCTATATTCCTTAGCTATTTTTTACTCCTGTGTTCATGTATTTTTTTATAAAAAGTCTACTCATCTATAGTATCACAAGAAGCTAAATCTTGATAAGAATAATTATTTTATTTATAAACAAATAATTAATTTTTTTTTATTCTTGTGATAGGATTTTATTATACATAATAAATAAACTTACTTTTAATTAATGAACAAAAAATTTCTCAACAATAGCATTACCTACGTTATAGCAGGTTTGCTTATGATTGGAGCCTTCTATTTGTTCTTAGGTAGATCCTTTGAAAGTTCAGAAGAAAAAGATCTTGGACACCTTGTCAGAATATCTAGAAGTGCAGAAGGAACTGCTTATCCAATAAACATAGAGGTTAATGGAGACAAATTAACATATTCTAAAAATGGTGAAGTGTTTAAAGCAACCAAAGAACCTGGAACAAGCGTATATGAAATAATGTCAGCTTCTGATATAGATCCTTCAGCATACTCAGTTGTAGTGAAAAATGGTGGTGGAATAGGCACAATATTTTCTATACTTATCGGGTTATTACCCTTTATCTTGATGTTTGGTTTTCTATTTTTTATTATGAGGCAAGCTCAAGGTTCTGGAAATAGTGCAATGAACTTTGGAAAAAGCAAAGCTAAAATGTTTGTTGGATCAAAGGCAAATGTAACTTTTTTTGATGTTGCAGGCCTACCAGAAGCAAAAGAAGAGCTTGAAGAGGTAGTAGAATTTCTAAAATTTCCAGAAAGATTCACAGCACTTGGTGCTAAAATCCCATCCGGTGTGTTGCTTGTAGGGCCTCCTGGTACAGGAAAAACCTTAATAGCTAGAGCTGTAGCTGGAGAGGCAGGAGTACCGTTCTTTTCAATATCTGGATCAGAATTTGTTGAGATGTTTGTAGGAGTTGGGGCTTCAAGAGTAAGAGATTTATTTTCTCAAGCCAAAAGACATTCTCCATGTATAATTTTTGTTGACGAAATTGACGCTGTCGGCAGACATAGAGGCGCTGGATTAGGTGGTGGACATGACGAAAGAGAACAAACATTAAATCAAATATTAGTTGAGATGGATGGATTTGATACAAATAATAATGTTATTGTTGTTGCAGCTACTAATAGGCCTGATATTTTAGATCCTGCCCTTCTGAGACCTGGAAGATTTGATAGAAGGATTACTATTGATAATCCAGATGTAAATGGACGTACAGAAATACTTTCAGTTCATGCCAAAGGAAAACCTATAGACAAAAACGCAGATATGTCAGCTATAGCAAAACAAACTCCAGGATTTTCTGGTGCTGATCTTGCAAATCTAATTAATGAATCTGCCTTACTTACTGCTAGAAGAAATTCAAAAACTATAACCCTAGCAGACCTTACAGAAGCCATTGATCGAGTTTCGATGGGACCTGCTAGAAAATCTAAAGTGATTAGTGAAAATGAAAGAGAATTAGTTGCTTATCACGAAGCTGGACATGCTGTAGTATCTCACTTTATGCCTGAAGGGAAAAATGTTGGCAAAATCACTATAGTATCTAGAGGCCATGCAGGTGGATTTACTAGGTATGAACAAGAAGATCAATCATTAATGACTAAGATTGAACTAGAAGCAATGATTGCATCTATGATGGGCGGGAGAGAAGCAGAATTTATTACCCATAAAGGAGTGCTTACAACGGGTGCATCTAACGACTTTGAGCAAGCAACAAAAATAGCTAGAGAAATGGTTATGAGATATGGGATGGTTGCAGATTTGCCTCAAAGAACATACGGTAAAAAACAACAAGCAGTTTTCCTTGGTAGAGAACAAAATGAAGAGCAAGATTATTCAGAAGAAACTGCGATTAAAATTGATAAAGAAATATCTAATCTTTTAACAGAAGGTAAAAATAACGCAAATAAGATATTAAAGAAACACAAAAAAGAATTAGAACTCTTAGCTGATGCTTTATTAAAATACGAAACCTTAGACGCAGATCAATTTAGAGCCCTCATGGAAGGAAAAGAATTAGATATCAAAGTAATACCAACGCCTGATACAAAAATTAAAGATAAAGAGAAAAGTGAAAATCCTAAAACTAAAAAAGGATACCCTGAACCTCAATCTTCATGAAAATCTTCGAGAATAAAGAACTTAAAATTGAAAATTTTATTTCGGGGAATCTAAATAACAACTCTTACTTAATAAGCTCAAAATTGACTGAGAACTCTCTTGTAGTAGATGTCCCGGATAATCCTAGGGAACTAATCAATAAAATTCCCAGAAATAGGCTTAATAAATCTCAAAATTTAGAAAAAATAAAAATTCTAATTACTCATGGACATTATGATCATATTGAGGGAATTGAATTACTCACAGAAAGAATTGGGCTTGTAGATATTAAAATTGGTTTTGCTGATGCTAAATATCTTAATTACTCTGGAAATATAGATAGATTAAGAAGTCAAAAAGAAATAATTTTTTCAAATATAAAACTAGAAATCATTTATACTCCTGGTCATACAGAAGGATCTATATGTTATTTTGCTAATTTTGATGATAATAAATTTTTATTTAGTGGAGATACTTTATTCCCAGGTGGCCCAGGAAAAACAATAGATTCTCAAAATTTTAAAAAAATTTATGAATCAATAAAAAATAAATTATATATACTTCCTAAAGATACTGTCATACTTCCAGGTCACGGTGACTCAATAAAAATTGAAGATTCAATTAAAGAGTTTAATCATTTTGAATATAAAAATTATATTTCTGGCGATATATCGTGGACAAAATAAATAGAAAGAGATACTTTTCTAATTTATATTTTTTCGCAACTATTTCAATTTTTACAATTTTTTTTATCGAATATATTGAGTTTTTAGTAGATACTCTTTTAGGAGAAAAAAAATTAGAAATATTTAATTTTTTTATCCTTAATATATCTGTTTTTTTAGCATATTTTTCTTTGGTCTTTTTTAGAAAAAAAACCAAAGTCCCTACTAAAAAGGTTCGAAATTACTTAATTGTAATATTCGCTTTAGCAATAATTAATTTTCTATTCATTTCTGAAAACTATAATCTGATAATTCAAATACTAATTATTGATTTAGGGTGTATTTATATAATTTTTCAAATTTGTAAAACCTTTGATCAAAATCCCTCTAATTGGTTAGGGCTTATTAGATTTGATATAAAAAAATCAAAATATTTCTTATATTATTTTTGGGCATGGCCTCTAATTATTTTTTGGGCATTAATAGTAGAGTATTTGAACATAGAAGCACTTAAAAATTCTAGTTATACTCAAGATATAGTTGAAGCATTAAATAACAATTACATAATAATTTTTTTTCTTGCTTGTATAGTAGCTCCTCTATCTGAGGAAATTATTTTTAGAGGATTTATTTTTAAGATAATTAGACAGAAATATTCTACTTCAATAGCAATAATTATAAATTCTTTTTTATTTGGAATAATTCACTTAAGTCCAAGTGCAATTATTCCTGCATCAATACTTGGGGCTGCTTTATCAATTATTAGAATAAAAACAAATAGTGTTTATGGATCAATCATAATACATTCATTACATAATCTTTTTGCACTCCTTATAACAACTCAGGCATTATAATGTATCAAAGGAGCAAATTTTGATTTCAAAAGTAATTCAATCAAATAGTAAAACTGCAATTATACCTTTCATAACCTGTGGCTATCCGAATATAGAAAATTTTATTAATTTATTGATTTCTCTGGAAAAATCAGGCTCAAGTGTAATTGAGATAGGAATGCCTAATAGTGATCCTCTAGCCGAAGGATTAACTATTCAATATTCAAGTACGGTGGCTTTGGAAAACGGAGTAAACACAAAAATTTGCTTAGATATTGTGAAGAAAGCAAGAGAAAAAGGTTTAAAAATACCTGTAGTTCTTATGGGTTATTACAATAATGTAATTGCTTACGATACTGAAAAGTTTTGTCTAGAAGCAAAAGACTCAGGGGTAGATGGACTAATAATTGCTGATTTACCAGTATTTGAGTCAAAATCAATTATCGGTTATTCAAAAAAATATGATTTATCTTATATTCCTTTACTTTCAGTCAATTCTTCTAGTTCAGTAATTGAAGAAGCATGTAACCTAGCATCAGGTTATGTCTATTGTATATCTGTATTAGGAGTTACTGGTGAAAGAAAAGTTGTATTTGACAGGGTTAAAGTTTTAGTTGAAGAGGTCAAAAAAAATACTTCAATTCCGGTTGCTGTAGGTTTCGGAGTTTCGAACAAGTCAGATGTTTCTGAAATTGGAAAATTTGCAGACGGAGCAATTATTGGGTCTGCACTTATAAATAAAATACGTGAATCAAAAGATGATAATATTGTTGATGTAGCTGGAAAGTTTATTTCTAGCTTAATTTAAATTTTTACAAGGATTGAACATGATTGTTAGAGGAGTCAGAGGCGCAACAACTGTTTTAGAAAATACCAAAGAAGAAATAGTTAAGCATACTGCAGAATTATTGGAAAGAATAATTAACGAAAATAATATTGATACTGAAAATATTGCATCAATAATTTTCACTACAACTTCAGATGTGTACAATGAATTTCCTGCGGTTGCTGCAAGAGAAATTCTATCTCTAAATTCAGTCCCTTTACTTAATATGCAAGAAATAGATAATCCCAATGGGTTAAGTAAGTGCATAAGGATACTTATACATTGGAATACAAACCTAAAACAGAATGAAATTAAGCATGTTTATTTAAACGAAGCAACTATATTAAGAACTGATCTTAAATAAATGAGTAGGCAAAATCATAAAATTTAAGTTAGACTAGTTGTTAGAGAAAACAAAAATGAATATTTTTTTTAACACATATTATTATATTAAGACCTAGAGTCTTTTTTTAGTGTGTAAATTAAATCATTGATAAAAGGTTCTAAATAGGAGCCTTTTTTTTGTTAAAAAATAATGAGCAAAAGGTATAAAAAATGACAGAAATAACGAATTTAAATATAAAAGATTTATCAAAACTACCCTCTCCTGATTTTTATATTAATAAGTATCCATCTAATGATGAACAGAATTTATTAATTAAGGAATCTAGAAAGGTTATAGAAGATATTTTAGAAGGAAAAGATAAAAGATTGCTACTACTTATGGGGCCATGTTCAATTCATGATACAGCCGCAGGAATTGAGTATGCAAAAAAATTAAAAGTTTTAGCAGATAAGGTAAAGGATAAAATTTATATAGTAATGAGAGTTTACTTTGAAAAACCAAGAACTACTGTTGGATGGAAAGGGCTAATAAATGATCCTGACTTGAATGATACCTTCAACATTCCTAAGGGTATTGAAATAGCTAGAGAATTCTTATCTGAAGTTACAAAAATTGGACTGCCTACTGCAACAGAATTTTTAGATCCATTTACTCCTCAATATATTGGAGATTTGGTTTCTTGGGGAGCAATAGGTGCAAGGACAACAGAGAGTCAAACACATAGACAAATGGCAAGTGGATTATCTATGCCAATAGGGTTTAAGAATGCAACAGGGGGTTCTGTTCAACTAGCTATTGATGGAATGATCGCATGTAGAGGAGAGCATGCATTTTTAGGTATAGACAATGAAGGTAAAACTTCAGTTGTTATAACTAAAGGGAATAAAGCAAACCATATAATATTAAGAGGTGGAACATCGGGTACAAACTATGACTCTAAATCAATCAAAGATGCTCAAGATATGTTGAAAAAAAATAATCTTGAACCAAATATTGTAGTTGATTGCTCACATGGTAATTCAAATAAAGACCATAACAGGCAACCGATAGTATTCAATGAGGTTATAAAACAAAAAATTGATGGAAATGAAAAGATCATTGGAATAATGTTAGAAAGCAATTTAAGTCCTGGTAATCAGTCATTAGGGGACAACATTAAAGATTTAGAATACGGAGTTTCCATCACAGATAAATGTGTTGGATGGGAAAAAACAGAAGAAACAATTATGGGGTCTTACGATATTCTTAAGTAAATGGGTGATACTTTTACAGAAATAATTGAAAAATTATCTAAAGATATTTCAAAAAATAATACTTCTTTATGCATAGGTACTTTTGATGGAGTTCATAGTGGGCATAAAAAATTATTTAATAAATTAATAAGAGTTTCCAAAGATAATAATTCCTTAGCTGTTGTATTTGTTTTTAAGATTAGACCAAGAGAAATAATAAATATAAAATCATCTAAGCCTTACATTTTGCCATTTAAAAATAGAGCTAATAAAATCAAAGACTCTAATATAGAAAAAATCATTGAAATAGATTTTGATAAAAAATTACAAGTACTATCTTCGGAAGAATTTCTAAAAATATTAAAAGAAAAAATAAATTTAAGGTCACTAATAACAAGTGTAAATACCAGAATAGGTAAAGATCAAATAAATGGAAATAAATTACAAACTGTGTGTAAAAACTTAAATATAGATTTTCATCAGATAGATATGACCTCAGATAATGAAAAAATTATATCCTCATCAAATATTTCATCATTGATTGATGGCGGAAAGATTGAAGAAGCAAATTCTATGCTGGGCGAAAATTTTTATTTTTCAGGTAGAGTTATAGAGGGAGATAGGCTAGGGAGAACAATAGGATTTCCAACTGCAAATTTATTTGTTAAGAAAAATCAACAAGTTCCAGGAGATGGAATTTTTGTATCAACTGTTGAGATTGAAAATAAACAATATCCTGGTGCTTTGTCAATTGGAATTAGGCCTGTGATTAAAAATGATGACACAAGAAAAATAGAAGTTTATATATTAGACTTTAACAAAGATATTTATGGTAAAGAAATAAAAGTAAACGTTATAAAAAAAATAAGAAACCAAATAAAATATAATTCTTTAGAGGATTTAAAAATCCAAATCAAAAAAGATATTACAGAAATAAAGAAAATACTAAGTAATGGCTAACAAATTTAAAAATGTTATAGAAGAATTTAAGTGGAGAGAATCATTAAAAGACCTAACAACAGGTGCAGATCAAGAACTAATAAATGGAAAAATAACTTGCTACAACGGGTTTGACCCCACTGCTAAAAGCTTGCATATAGGAAACTTAATTCCAATTTTAGGACTTCAACGCTTACAAAACTATGGTCATACTCCTATTGTAATAATTGGTGGAGGGACCGGTATGATAGGAGACCCATCAGGCAGGTCTGATGAACGAAAATTACTATCAATGGACCAAATACAGCAAAATTTAATGGGTATAAAAACACAATTAGAAAAATTTTTAGATTTCAATAATAAAAAGAACCCTGCAAAAATAATAAATAATGCTGAGTGGCTTAACGAAATAAATTTAATTGAGTTCCTCAGAGAAACAGGTAAGTTTTTTAATATAAATAATATGATGAGCAAAGACTCTGTAAAGAATCGACTATCTAGAGATGAAGGTATTTCCTTTACAGAATTTTCCTATCAATTATTACAAGCATACGACTTTCTATATTTATTAGAAAATTATAACTGTACATTCCAAATGGGTGGCTCAGATCAATGGGGGAATATTATTGCAGGTGTTGATCTTATCAGAAAAATGAACTCTAAAAAGAAAGCACATGGAATTACTTACCCTTTATTAACTACTTCTAGTGGAGAAAAATTTGGAAAAAGTATTGATGGAGCAATCACATTAGACTCTGAAGTAACTATCCCCTATAAACTTTTTCAATATTTTTTTAATTCTTCTGATGAAGAAGTCATGGGGTATATAAAATTATTTACAGATATCAATCCCAAAGATTTTGAAGAATTAAACAAAGCTACCCTTGAATCTCCATATAAAAGAGAAGCTCAAATGTACCTAGCTAAAGAGATAACAAAAATTGTACATGGAGAAAATGGACTAAATGATGCCATTAGGCAAACAGAAGGATTAAATAGAGGAAATTGGGAAATTCTATTAGATAAAGATTATGAAGATCTATATCGAAATTCTGAAAAAACATCAGAATTAAAGCGAGAAAAAATAGAAAATGGTATTACTATCCAACAATTAGCTGTAGATTATGGCCTATGTAATTCATTAGCTGAATCAAAAAGATTAATAAATCAAGGTGGCATTTCAATGAATGGTCAAAAAATTGAAGATTCAAATAAAGAAATATCAATTCAAGACCTTAAGGCAGATAAAATAATAATCCTTTCAAAAGGTAAGAAAACTCATAAGATAATAACAGTACATTGAGAAATATAGAAATTATTATTAGTATCTAAATATGAGTATAAAAAAAGAAAAGCTTTTAATTGTAGATGGACATGCTATGGTTTTCAGGGCATGGTTCTCTATTCCTGAAAGACTTACCTCCAATAAGATTGATACTCGAGGGGCATATGGATTTATTAACACATTAACAAAATCAATTAGAGAAAATAATATAACCCATGTTGCAGTTTGTTTTGATACAAAGGCGGCAACTTTTAGAGATGAAATTTTCCCTGAATATAAAGCACAAAGACCACCCACTGACCCTGATCTTCATAAGCAGATACCAATTGCAAAAGATTTATTGAAATCTCTAGAGGTTCCTGTTTTTGAAAAAGATGGATTTGAAGCAGATGATTTAGTGGGAACTATAAGCCATATAGCAAATAAAAATGAAACAGAATGTCTAATCCTAACTGGTGATGCAGATCAATTGCAACTAGTAAATGAAAAAACCAAAGTTCTTATGTATTCAGGTTATGGAGATATTAGAATATATGATCCAGAAAAAGTGAAGGAAAGATATGACGGTTTAGGTCCAGAATTTGTTGCAGAAATAAAAGCATTAGAAGGAGACCCTTCTGATAACATACCAGGAGTTCCAGGTATTGGTAAAAAAGCTGCAAGAACCCTACTTTTAGAATATGGACACTTTGATGAACTATTTAAAAATATAGAAAATATAGAAAATATAAATATTCGAGGGGCTAAAAGAATAAAAAATATAATGTCTGAAAATATTGAAGTAGCAAAAGCTTGCTTGAGACTTACAAATATAGTCAAAACAGTAGATTTAGATTTCGAAATAAAAAAATGTGAGTTTTCAAATCATAATACAGAGGAAATAGTCAGAGTCTTTGAAAGTTATGAGCTAAGGAATAGCCTGAATAACTTAAAGTCAATAATAGATTTTAAAAATATTTCGCCTGAAATAAAACTTTCTAATAATTATGATGGTATTCCAGAAGAAAATTTATTACTAGTAAATGACCTAGAAAGTTTTGACAGAATGCTTGCCTCTCTAATAAAATCAGAGCATTTTTCTTTTGATACAGAAACTACTGGATTAAATACAATTGATGATGAAATCATAGGAATTTCATTTTCAAATTCTGAGAAATTAGCTTGGTACCTTGTAATTAAACATGATAACGAAAAGATTTTTTTTGATAAAGAAATATATTTAAAAGTAAAAGATTTATTTGAAAATAAAAATATATCTAAGTCCGCTCATAATGCTAATTTTGATTTAATGGTACTAAAAAACTTTGGGATTGAAGTTAATAACTTAAATTTTGATACCGTTATTGCTGCATCTTTATGTGATAAAAGAAGAATTGGGCTAAAAAGTTTGTCTGAAGAAATACTTAATATAAAAATGACAAATATTCAAGAATTAATTGGGTCAGGAAAAAACCAAAAAAGCCTTAATCAGGTTGAGCTAGAAAGAGTATATAAGTATGCCGCTGCTGATTCGTTGATCACATTTAAGTTAAGAAATTTCTTTATTAATGAATTAAGAAAGTATGATCAAGAAAAGTTATTTTATGAGGTTGAAGTACCGCTAATAAATGAAATCATAGATATGCAATTTAACGGTATAACTCTAGACTTAAGTCTACTTGATAGTATGTCTAAAAAACTAGAAATTGATTTAAGAGAAATAGAGGAAGCTATTCATAGAATTTATCCAGAGAAAGAATTTAATTTAAATTCTGGCAAGCAAGTAGCTGAAATATTGATTGATGAACTAAAAGCTCCAACTATAAAAAAAACAAAAACTGGAATATCAGTTGATGCAGAAGTATTAGAAAATTATTCAAAAAATAAAGATTTAGATGATCGAGTTGTTCAAATTTCTTCAGGTATTTTGAAGTATAGAGAGCTTTCAAAACTAAAATCTACATATGTAGATTCCCTGCCTAATTTAGTCAGCAACAAAACAAAAAAAATTCATACTACATTTAATCAAATTGGAACATCTACAGGTAGATTATCTAGCCAAAATCCCAATGTTCAGAATATACCTGTAAGATCTAATATTGGTAGAGAAGTAAGATCTGCATTTATTGTTAATTCAAAAAATAATTATCAAATGTTATCAGTAGATTATTCACAAATAGAACTAAGAGTTTTAGCTCATCTTTCTAAAGAAAAAAATTTAGTAAAAGCGTTTGTAAATGGTGAAGATATTCATAATTCTACGGCAAAATTAATGTACGAAACAGATGATGTGTCATCAGACCAGAGAAGAATTGCT
>CENX01115376.1_pt1 | contig 49961 bp, 45 predicted proteins | sample 361321 | NCBI WGS metagenome assembly CENX01 (sample SAMEA2619678, study PRJEB7988) | marine metagenome | isolation source: saline water (ENVO:00002010), including | reverse complement strand
CGGGGTCTATATTTTCTGTGCCGGTTGGTGTACGAGCTGTCTTTGTCTTACTTACTTGGTTATTATCTGCTGGCTTCGCCGATACAGATGAACCTACATTAACAATATTAACCATAATTTACACACTCATCAATCGAGACAATGAAACCTAACATAGACTAATTTAATCATAAAAAAAAGCGCTTAGATTTTACATTTTTTACTTTCAATATATAAAAACTATCTTAGCTCAATGCGAACCCAACATACTGTTATGCAAGTTAACCACTGAACCAATAATAATTAATGTCGGCGCCTTCACCGTTTGACCTTCAATAATACCTGTGATGGTGCTTAACGTACCGATATGGGCTTTATGATCAACAGTGGTCCCTCTTTCAATTAAGGCTATGGCCGTATTACCGGGCTTACCATGAGCAATAAGCTTCTGACAAATGAAATCCAGACCTGTTAAGCCCATATATATAACCACCGTTTGTGATTGAGCCACTAACTCAGACCAAGGCAAGTCCATCGAATCACCTTTCAAGTGACCCGTCACAAAACGAACTGACTGGGCATGATCACGATGAGTTAGTGGAATGCCAGAGTAACAAGCGCAACCATTCGCAGCGGATATGCCAGGCACTACCTGAAACGGGATATGACGTTCCGCAAGGCCTTCAATTTCCTCGCCGCCTCGACCAAAGATAAACGGGTCACCGCCTTTTAAACGAACGACTTTTTTACCCATCAATGCTAAATCAATGAGCAGTTGGTTAATATCTTGTTGCGAAAGAGAATGCTTACAACGGACTTTACCCACATATATTCGCTCAGCATCTCGTCTCGTCATATCGACTATTTCAGGCGCAACAAGCCGATCATAAAGCACAACATCAGCTCTTTGCATTAAGCGCAACGCTTTGAAGGTTAAAAGATCAGGATCGCCTGGGCCAGCTCCAACCAAATAGACCTCGCCGATCACACGATCAGATTGATAGGCATTTAAAAAATCATTAAATTGGCTAGCAGCTTCCGCCATTTTACCCGCTAAAACTGATTCGGTAATTTCAGTCTCTAAAACGGTTTCCCAAAACAATCTCACGCGCGACTCATCGTCGTTAAGGGCTAATCGAGCCTGTTGACGCCTATCTGCAATAAAATCAGCGAGCAGACCAATATTAGCCGGAACTGTTGATTCAATCTGACTGCGGATAGACCGTGCTAATACGGGCGCATTACCAGAGCTAGAGACACTCATCAACAAGGGAGAACGATCAATTATGGCGGGAAAGATAACATCACAGAGTGACGGCGTGTCGACCACATTAACTAACACATTGGCAGAATTCGCAGCACTAGCGACCTGCTGATTAACACTGGTAATATTGGTTGCTGCGATAACAAAACAATACCTATAAACATCGCTTTCGGCAAATGCCCTTATGATAACTTCACCGCCCGATGTCAAGGCTAAGGCCCTTAATTCAGGATTAACAACCGTCGCAATGACGTCAATTTTTGCCTGAGCTTTATTTAGAAGGATGGCCTTTCTAAGCGCAATAGTGCCACCGCCTACAATTAAGCAAGGTTTATTAGCAACGTTAAAACAAAGCGGCAAATAATCCAACAATAAACCCTATAGCTTTCGCTGATTAAATAATTGTTTTACCACCCATATAAGGATGTAAAACCAAGGGAATAGAAATACTGCCATCTTGCTGCTGATAATTTTCAATGACCGCAACCAAGGTTCGGCCAATGGCTAAACCTGAGCCATTTAAGCTATGCAGCAACTCTGGCTTATCGCCAGAAAGACGTGATCTGGCTTTTAATCGACGAGTTTGATAGTCAAGAAAATTACTGCAGGAACTAATTTCTCGATAACAATCTTGTCCGGGCAACCATACTTCAAGGTCATAGGTTTTGTGCGAGCCAAAAGAAAGGTCGCCACCACATAAGATCACTTTACGGTAAGGCAGATCTAGTTTTTGTAAGATGGACTCCGCATCATGTGTGAGTGAGTCTAGGGCGGCTGCCGAATGCTCCGCGGCAACAACTTGTACCAGCTCTACTTTTTCAAATTGATGCTGTCGAATTAACCCACGTGTATCTCTTCCATGACTACCGGCCTCGCTACGAAAACAAGCAGAATGCGCAACGTATTTTAATGGCAAGCGATCAGGATCGATAATCTGATCGCGAACCAAATTTGTTAATGGCACTTCAGCAGTGGGAATTAAATAGTAATCTGAATCGACGGAAAGCTTAAACAGATCTTCTTCGAATTTGGGTAACTGTCCGGTGCCGGTTAAGGATTCGGCATTGACGATGAGCGGAGGATTGATTTCCTCATAACCGTTCTCATCGGTATGTTGATCCAACATAAACTGCGTTAAAGCACGATGGAGCTTTGCCATTCTCCCCTTTAGCACGCAGAAACGAGCGCCTGTCATACTAGACGCCATTTCAAAATCAAGGCCGTCATTCTGCTCTCCCAACTCAACGTGATCCTTTGGCATAAAATCAAAATAACGAGGAGTGCCCCAACGACTAACTTCAACATTGTCAGTCTCATTATTACCCGGTGGGACGTCTGCCGAAGGAGTATTAGGCACATCATACAGAAATTGTTGTATTTTAAGCTCGACCGATTGGGCCTGCGCTTTGAGTGAAGAAAGAGACTGGTCTATTTCTGCTAGCGCCTCATTAACCTCAGCTTTAGCCGCATCAACAGAAATACCACTCTTAACCAACTCGCCTACACGCTTGGCGGTCTGCTTTCGCTTAGCCGCCAAACCTTGCGATTCGATATCACTTTTTTTTCGCTCGGCATCAAGGGCTAAAAAAGTATCTTTATCTAACAAAAAACCTTTTATTTTTAGAGCATCGGCAACGTCATCTAAATGGTTTCTTAAATATTTTATATCGAGCATTTGATCAAACCTATATACATCGTAAGTCTTAATTTATAGCCTAGCGACAAACATACACGGTCAAAAAATACGGGTCAATGTAATACCCAGCCATGTCAACATTATGCATAATAACACGCTAGATAGCATATATACTACGGCCAAAAACCATTCAGCTTGTTCGATAAGCGTAATCGTTTCCAAAGAAAAGCTTGAAAATGTTGTTAAAGCGCCCAGCAGACCTATGACCAGAAACGGCCTCCATGTAACTGCAACTAGCCCTTTTTCCGCAATAAGAACATAAAGAATACCAATAAAAAGCGCACCAATAGCATTAGCAATTAATGTTGGCCAAGGAAAAGTAGAAGAGTAATTGGTGACAAACCAAACGTTAATAGCATAACGCAATATGGCACCGATGGCGCCACCAGAAGCCACTGCAACTAAGGTGGTAACATTGATGGGATTAAATAATACTTGCATCGGTATCAATAGCCTCTATTCAAAATGGTTAAACGAGTCAGTCATTGTCTTTCGTGAATGCAAGATCAAGCTCGCGTAAATGGTCAAGTCGCTGACGGATCTTTGCCTCAAAACCATGGTCAGAGGGCTTATACAAATGCGCATTAGCAATTGCATTAGGAAGGTATTTTTCATTGGGCACATAGGCATGCAGGTAATCGTGAGGGTAGCGATAATCTGCGCCATGATCTAAGCTTTCCATCAATTCTGTCGGTGCGTTTCGAAGCTTTATCGGTACTGGCTCAGCCGTGTACTGACGTGCTAGCATTTTAGCCTCATTAAAGGCTAGATAACTGGCATTGCTTTTTGGCGCTACCGATAAATAAATAATCGCTTGCGCCATCGCTAACTCACCCTCAGGACTGCCTAGTCTCGATTGGACATCCCAGGCATCAAGCGTAACGCGCAATGCTCGCGGGTCTGCATTGCCAATATCCTCGCTTGCCATTCTTACCAGTCGACGAGCAATATAAAGCGGATCACAGCCACCTTCAAGCATTCGCGCAAACCAGTAAAGCGAGGCGTCCGTGTCGCTGCCACGAACCGATTTGTGCAAAGCCGATATTAAATCATAAAAATGATCGCCTTTATTATCAAAGCGCGATAATTGATGACCAATCGATTCAGTCAACAGTACTTGCTCAATCTTGTTTTTTTTAAGAGCTGCTGCTGAAATAAAGGCGCGCTCGAGAATGCCTAAAGCGATACGTGCATCACCATTAGCCGCAAGAGCAATAATTGATAATGCATCATCATCGATGCTAATGTCTGTTAAACCAAGCCCATCGATCTCATCCTCTAATGCTCGGCAAAGCACTGATATTAGATCAGACTCTGTCAGCGACTTTAAGCAATAAACACGCACTCGTGACAGTAAAGCATTATTTAATTCAAAAGAGGGGTTTTCAGTCGTTGCTCCAATAAAAGTAAAAAGCCCCATTTCTATGTGGGGCAAAAGTACATCTTGCTGCGACTTATTAAAGCGATGTACTTCATCAATAAAAAGGATTGTTTTAATGCCTTGGGTTTGTCTTAAGCGACAAGTGTCGACTACCTGACGAACGTCTTTAATACCCGCACTAACCGCCGACAATGTTTCAAGTTGCGCATTGGAATGGTTGGCTAACATTTTAGCCAGAGTCGTTTTGCCTGTGCCTGGCGGCCCCCACAGAATCATCGAGTGAATATCACCACTAAGCATTGACTGTCTTAATGCGGAACCCTCAGCTAACAAGTGCTGCTGACCATAATAGTGGCGAATATTTTTCGGCCTTAATCGGGCGGCTAAAGGTTGATCTAGACTGCTGGAAGCAGTAAAAAGATCATCATCGTTGCTATTGTCAGGCATTGACTCTGCACGCTCCGTTATACGTGATAATCATCGATAAATAATATCAGTATTAGCAGGAGGATCTAACTCAAACAGAGCTCTGTCCAAGGCTTTTGAAGCTGTAATGTTATTAAAATCAAACTGACTCCTACTACCAAAATCGTCCAAGATAACGATGCTTGTAATGAGCTGCTGGTGGAAATTTATCCTTAAGTCAGCAATCAAAGAACTTTTATCTAAGGGCGTCAAGACATAACTGTGGTTATTTAATGACGAAAGTTCATCGCTGATGTTAATCTTATCAATATTTACGTTATCAATGTCACCTTGATGATCTCGGTCAACGACTGAATTAAGAGCAACTCGACTAACGGTGAAAAACGACTCAATCGCTGAGGCATCAGCCGAGAGAAGCAAAGAAGGGATCGCCGTGTCTTGACTTCCTAAAGACGAAATGATTAATTGATCGATGTCACTGTCATATTGGAGGTAACGGTCTCCATTAATAATAATCGTTTGCGCAAAAGGTACTTTCGTTTCCCAGCGCAAATTAAATGGACGGCTCAAAACAATATGGCCTGAGGAGCGATCGACAACAACATCCTCTGAATTAAAAGACTGCTGGGTAAAATCTGCTGTAAAGTTCAGCTGATTCGCTAATAGCGACGCTAACTGCCTAGAAGGCATAGAAGTCATAGAAGTCATAGAAGTCATAGAAGTCTCAGCAAGAGCTACTCGTGGGGAAAGAGCAATACAGAAAAAAAAGATTAGAAATAAAGAGCTGATCTGACTCATGAAAGACCTGACAATAAAAACATATGAGGGAAATTTTTTCATATAGTTTGAGACACTCGCTTACTGCCGTGGTGGCGGTGGCGCAATGACTTCACGACTGCCATTAGGCTGCATTTCAGAAATAACCCCCGCGGCCTCCATTGCTTCAATCATTCTAGCTGCTCGGTTATAACCAATTCTCAATTTTCGCTGAACGGAGGAAATCGAGGCTTTTCGCGTATCAGTTACAAACATCACAGCCTCGTCATACAGTGCATCCTGCTCATTGTCAGTAGTTTCGCTCGGTTCTAAGCCAGGAATAACATCACCACCGGCACCCCCCTCATCGATTAAATCTGGCAGATAATTAGGTTCAGCGCGAGAACGCCAATCATCCGCAACACGATGCACCTCATCATCGGATACAAAAGCACCATGAACTCGAATTGGAACGCCACTGCCTGGAGGAAGATAGAGCATATCCCCATGACCTAGCAACTGCTCTGCGCCGCCCTGATCAAGGATAGTTCGAGAATCAACTCGAGACGACACTTGAAAGGCAATACGGGTGGGGACGTTCGCTTTAATAAGACCAGTAATAACATCGACCGATGGACGCTGAGTAGCAAGCACCAAATGAATACCAGCTGCCCTTGCCTTCTGAGCAATCCGCGCAATTAACTGCTCGACTTTTTTTCCTACAATCATAATCATATCGGCAAACTCATCGATCACTACAACAATACTTGGTAAGGTTGTTAAATCTGGTGGAGCCTGGTCGTCAATATCAATAAGCGACAATGGGTCAGGTTGCCAAATAGGGTCAGAAATATTTTCGCCCTTCGCTGCCGCATCAGTCACTTTTTTATTAAAGCCTTCAAGATTACGAACGCCCATAGCCGCCATCAATTTATAGCGACGCTCCATTTCACCGACACACCAACGAAGACCATTGGCAGCATCTTTCATATCCGTCACGACTGGAGTTAACAAATGAGGAATTCCCTCATAAACGCTGAGTTCTAGCATTTTTGGATCAATTAAAATCAATCGCACTTCATCCGGCGTTGCTTTATAAAGTAGGCTGAGTAACATCGCATTCACGCCAACGGATTTACCCGAACCAGTGGTACCGGCAACCAGCAAATGCGGCATCTTCGCCAAATCGGCGACAATTGGCGCACCGGCAATATCGTGACCCAGAGCCAAGGTCAGCTTAGATGATGCCTCGGTATAAACCGGAGATGTTAATACCTCACCTAGCATAACCATAGCGCGGTTTTCATTAGGAATTTCGATGCCCACGACAGATTTACCCGGGATAACCTCAACCACACGAACGCTAATGACCGCCAAAGAGCGAGCCAAATCTTTGACTAGATTGCTAATGCGGCTTACCTTAACACCTGCCGCTGGCTGAATCTCAAACCGCGTCACCACGGGCCCAGGTAAAACATGCTTAACCTCAGCCTTAATACCAAAGTCAGCCAGCTTAGTTTCAAGTAAAGCAGATAATTGATTTAGCTGCTCTTGAGAAAAGCCACCTTGTTGCCCTGTGCTAGGATCATCAAGTAGGTTGAACTGAGGTACCTCTACAACCTCACCGGGCTTGCGACGAGGGTTAGCGGTAGTTTTTTTGACTGGCGCCGATGCCTTGTTACTTTTTGTAGATACACCAGCATCGCTAGACTTAACCTTGGGTATTATAGATTCAGCAGAGGCTTTCATTTGCGTAATTAAACTCGCCACTGATAACTCTCCATTATTTTCAGGCTGGGATTTTGGCTGTGAAATAATAGGTGGCTTGACTTCCTGCTGCTTAACGCGCTTAGCATGCCTTGCAGCTTCAAGTCGCCGGTCATTCCAATCAACGAGGCGTATCATTAACTGATCGACCCAATAAAGGGTTGACTGACCTATTCGATCCATTAATGACAACCAAGAAATCTGTGCAAACAAGGTTAAACCAAATAAGGTAATCGAGAACATCAATAAAGCGGTTCCAGCAGGATAAAGAATTTCTGATAGACCTTGCTGAATGTATTGCCCTAAAAAACCGCCACTACCATGGGTCAAACTGTCTTGGTTTATCGCAGTTGACAGCGACAATAAACAGGTTAAACCCAGTAAGACAAGCAGCAAACCAGCGGATTTTAAAGCAAAGAGCAAGGGATCAAATACTGAGGGATGATAACGGTCTCTAAATATACTCCAGGCACGGTGAATTAATGCAAAGGGGATTAAATAAGCAATATAGCCAATGGTAGATAAAGAGACGTCTGCTAACCAAGCGCCGAAAGCCCCAGCTGAATTTTGTATCAGTTTTGGGTCACCAGTCGTCGACCAACCTGGATCTTGATGGCTGTAACTCAATAATGCCATTAGAAAATAAATAGCAACCGCTAGCAGGCCAATTAACGCGCCCTCCTTGATGATAAGGATCATCGCCGAAGTATCAGAAAGATCTGCGTTAGAGGCTTTTGATGTTTTTTTAGGCATAATAGACTCACAAGCACTTGGCTTATTTTTGACCAAATAGACGCGGTTAAAGTTTCCTCAAATCACACTCCATAGCAAACTAAATTTCTATCAAAACATCAAGGTAAAATGCCCATTCGTTAACGGTAATGCTAAGCAAAATGAAGCGGTTAACGCCGATTCAACAGCAAACAAAGCGAATGGGGTATAATCAAAGATTAAGCCGCGATATAATAAATCGCGGACAACGCTTACCGATAGACACGCTCATCAGTGTCCATACATCTACTTTAAACGGAATTCCTTTCATGTCTGATTTTATTCATCATCGCCTTATTATTCTAGGCTCAGGTCCTGCTGGTTATACGGCAGCGATTTATGCCGCAAGAGCCAATCTACACCCTGTTGTCATCACCGGAATGGAACAAGGTGGGCAGCTCACTACTACTACTGATGTCGATAACTGGCCTGGCGATAATGAGGGTGTGCAAGGTCCTGACCTAATGATACGGATGCAAAAGCACGCCGAACGATTTGATACACAGGTCCTGTTTGACCATATCGAATCCGTGGATTTAAGCCACCGCCCCTTCCAGCTATTTGGCAACAGTGCCAACTACAGCTGTGATAGCTTGATTATTGCAACCGGGGCCTCAGCTCAATATCTTGGTCTTCCCTCCGAGCAAGCCTTCATGGGTAAAGGTGTCAGTGCCTGCGCGACCTGTGATGGCTTTTTTTACCGTGATCAAAAAGTTGCTGTGATTGGCGGTGGTAACACGGCTGTTGAGGAGGCTCTCTATCTTTCTAACATAGCGTCAGAAGTGATTCTTGTTCACCGTAGAGATGCCTTAAGAGCCGAAAAAATCTTGCAAGATAAATTATTCGAAAAAGAAAAAAATGGCAACATCACGATCCACTGGAATCACACACTAGACGAAGTCTTAGGCGATGATAGTGGCGTTACCGGCATGCGTATCGACGCCGTCGATGGCTCCGGCTCGACCGATATCGACCTCGCAGGTGTTTTTATCGCTATAGGTCACAAACCTAATACTGAGATTTTCTCCCAACAACTGTCAATGAAAGATGGCTATCTGACCATTCATGGCGGCGCCGAAGGCAATGTAACAGAAACGTCAACAAAAGGCGTATTTGCTGCCGGGGATGTTGCCGACCATGTCTACCGCCAAGCGGTAACCTCTGCAGGTGCTGGCTGCATGGCAGCCTTGGATGCAGAAAAATATCTCGATGATTAAACTATGATTGATTCCGCTAAGTTTAGCTATTTTAATTCGTCATATTGAATAGAGCCTAATTGATCACATAAGGTATGTATTTGATGAACGCGGCAGAGCAACAAGCCTTCCCTCCTATAGAAGAAGCACTTGACGACCCTGATGGCTTGCTCGCGATAGGTGGCGACCTTTCCGTATCACGGTTAGTTGAGGCATATTCGCAAGGGATTTTTCCATGGTATGGAAATAATGAGCCTATTATGTGGTGGTCACCGAAATCTCGCGCGGCCATTGTGCCCGGACAGGTTCATGTCTCGCGAAGTTTAAAGAAGACACTTCGGCAAAATGATTTCACCCTATCGATTAACCAGGAGTTCAATGCCGTTATTAACCATTGCGCCTTAGCTCCCCGTGACACCGATGACACATGGATCACTGAAGACATGCTAGAAGCCTATAAGCAACTCCATCTTAGCGGTCACGCTCACTCATTTGAAGTCTGGGATAAAGGCCAACTAATTGGCGGGCTTTATGGCATTGCATCGGGCAAGGTATTCTCTGGTGAATCCATGTTCCATTATAAAACAGATGCCTCGAAAATTGCCTTTGTTTTCGCTTGCATTCATCTGCAAGCCAACAACTTCACCTTGCTTGATTGCCAAATACAAAATCCTCATCTTACCAGCCTGGGCGTCATAACACTATCAAGAGATGAGTTTAAGAGCTACCTACCAACCTGCAAAAACGAAATTAAAACCAGCCTCGAGGCAGCCATTAGTCCACATTGCAACTGGGAAAGCAATCACTTCGACAATTCACAAGGTTTACTGGAGCGAATTAATGAGCTTACTTAATCACCTTAAGCTGTATACCACACTAGAGCATAGCTGCAGTTACGATAAAGAGAAACAGGCAACAACTTTATTCGTTGACCCTAATGCCAAGGTGGATGATATAATTTACCGAGAGTTGACCGATATTGGGTTTAGGCGCTCAGGTAAACACTTTTATCGACCCCACTGTCGAAATTGCAGTGATTGCATCGCCACTCGTATTCCTGTTAAACAAGTCAGTCTAACTAAAAATCAAAAAAGGATAATTAAGAAAAATAACGATGTCAGTTGCCAGCAAGTCTACTCAATTGATACTGATGAACATTACCACTTATTTGAGCAGTACATTGCTACGCGCCACAGTGATGGTGATATGTATCCTGCCACGCGCGAGCAATACCAAGAATTTCTCGTCGATGGTAATAGATTCAGCCACTACACCGAATACAGACTGAAAGACCAGTTAATCGCAGTTAATCTCGCTGACAAAATCGTCAATGGCCTATCCGCTATTTATACATTTTTTGATACTGAGCATGCTCGTCGAAGCTTAGGGAACTTTGCTATTTTAGAATTAATTGAAGAAACACGCAGACTGGGAGGTGATTTTCTCTATCTCGGTTACTGGATTAGTAACTGTCAAAAAATGAATTACAAAATTGATTTTCGGCCGATGGAACTATTGATAAATGGAAAGTGGAAGCGCCTTGTTTAAATTATTTAAATCAATCGCTTATGCGTTTATTTTATCAAGCTTTCGAGAATGGAATACTAAAATAGTAACAGGTAATCCTTTTTTTAGCGCTGACTACTAATTGGTATTTCCTCCTATGGACAGTAAGCCTCTAACTAAGGCAGAATGCCCCACAGTTTAAGCAGGACAAACATCACGAAGGTGGCAAATAAAGTATGGCAAAAGAAGAAAATATTGAATTTGATGGTGAAGTCATAGATACCCTACCGAACACAACATTTAGGGTAAAGCTAGAAAATGGTCACACGATTACTGCTCATATCTCAGGGAAAATGCGTAAGAATTATATTCGAATTTTGACGGGAGATAAGGTCAAAGTTGAAATGACTCCCTATGACTTATCGAAGGGAAGAATTACCTTTAGAGCTCGTTAGCGGCATGAAGAATGACCTACACCAGAAACCCCAAGAAAGAAGCTTTAACACTTCTTTTAACAGACCTTCAGCACCAGAGCATCTTTACGAACAGTGATTTTAACCGTGCCGCCCTTTTCAGCCAAATCACCGAATAAGACCAATTCTGCCAATGGCTTCTTCACGTATTGCTGAATTACGCGCGCCATCGGTCTAGCCCCCATATGGACGTCATAACCTTTCGCTAAAATCCACTTTCTGGCTTTAGCATCAACGTCCAACACCACTGCCTTATCATCCAGCTGCGTTTGCAACTCGATCAAGAATTTATCGACGACAGTAAGCACAATTTCTTCTTCAAGAGGAACAAACTGAATAATGGAGTCCAATCGATTTCTAAATTCAGGTGTAAATAAATTGTTTAACGCTTCCATCCCATCGGTACTATGATCCTGCTCAGTAAAACCAATACTTCGACGACTCATGGTGCGAGCACCGGCATTGGTCGTCATAATAAGAACTACATTTCGAAAATCCGCTTTGCGGCCATTATTATCAGTTAAAGTGCCATGGTCCATGACCTGTAACAATAAGTTAAAAACTTCAGGATGCGCCTTCTCAATCTCATCGAGTAATACCACACAGTGGGGATTCTTAGTAACAGCATCGGTCAATAAGCCACCTTGATCAAAGCCAACATAACCAGGAGGCGCACCTATTAAGCGAGATACTGTATGACGCTCCATGTATTCAGACATATCAAAACGTAACAACTCCATGCCCATGATCGATGCTAACTGACTACTTACCTCAGTTTTACCCACGCCCGTTGGGCCGGCAAATAAAAATGAGCCAATGGGTTTATCAGGAGAAGTTAGACCCGCACGCGAGAGCTTTATAGAACTGGCTAAGGCGTCAATGGCATTGTCTTGCCCGAATACCACTTGCTTGAGATTAGAGTCTAATTTAGCTAAGGCGGTGCGATCAGACGAGCTCACATGCTTAGGCGGAATGTGTGCAATTTTGGCAACAACCGTTTCAATTTCAGTCACGCCAATTCTTTTCTTCCGCTTTGATTGAGGCATCAAGCGCTGATAGGCACCCGCTTCATCGATTACATCGATCGCCTTGTCGGGTAGAAAGCGTTCGTTAATATAACGTGCACTTAAATCGGCAGCAGCTCTTAAAGCTTTATCGGTATATTGAATATCATGGTGAGATTCAAACTGAGTTTTGAGGCCTTTTAGAATTAAATAGGTATCATCAGGGCTGGGCTCATTGATGTCGATTTTCTGAAACCGACGCGATAATGCGCGATCTTTATCAAAAATAGCCCTATATTCTTGGAAAGTCGTCGAACCTAGACATCTCAATTCACCCGAACTCAACAGCGGCTTTAAAAGATTAGAGGCATCCATAACGCCACCAGAAGCGGCTCCTGCGCCAATAATGGTATGAATCTCATCAATAAATAGCACCGAATCTTCACGCTTTTTAAGCTCTCCCAACAAGGCTTTAAAACGTTTCTCAAAATCTCCACGGTATTTAGTTCCGGCCAACAGAGCACCTAAATCTAAGGAATAAACGGTACTATCGGCTAATACTTCAGGGACATCGTCATCGATAATACGCTTTGCTAGACCTTCAGCGATAGCTGTTTTACCGACACCGGCCTCACCCACTAGTAATGGGTTATTTTTTCTACGTCTTGAAAGAATCTGCACTACACGCTCGACCTCACTTGCACGACCGATAAGGGGATCTATGCGGCCGAGGTCAGCCTCTTTATTTAAGTTGACCGCATAAGCATCAAGTGGATTTTGAGCAGCTCCTTCTTCGGAGCTAGACTCATCATGATTTTGTTGGTGACTAGGCTCGCTGCTCGTGTCGTTTTGTCCAGCAATTTTAGAAATGCCATGGCTAATATAATTAACGATATCAATGCGGGCTACGCTCTGCTCTTTCAATAAATAAACAGCCTGGCTCTCTTGCTCGCTAAAAATTGCGACTAAAACGTTGGCCCCACTGACTTCTTTTTTGCCAGACGATTGAACATGAAAGACGGCACGCTGCAGGACACGCTGAAAACCAAGCGTAGGCTGGGTATCGCGCTCTTGATCAGTTTCGGCAAGTAAAGGAGTCGTTGAATTAATAAACTCAACAAGCGATTTGTTAAGCCGTTGGACTTCGACACCACAGGCCGTCAGAACATCACTAGCATCGTGGTTATCAAGCATAGCGAGCAATAAATGCTCTACCGTCATAAATTCATGGCGCTTATTGCGCGCAATTTTGAAAGCACTATTCAGTGTTTCTTCAAGCTCTTTATTGAGCATGGTCAACCCTCAAACATCAAAAAACTGTTAAAATCACTCTTCTTTAAATGACTCTATTTCACACAGTAATGGATGCTGGCTTTCTCGCGCATATTGGTTAACTTGCGCAGCCTTTGTCTCAGCGATATCTCGAGTATAAGAACCGCATACTGCCTTGCCCATTGTATGGACGGTTAACATGACGCGTGTTGCTGCTTCTCGATCTTTGTTGAAAAAAGTTTCCAACACTTCGACGACAAATTCCATCGGTGTAAAATCATCATTGAACATGACCACATTGTACATAGAAGGAATTTCTAACTTGGGCTCTTCTGGCGCAAGCAGAACATCCTCATCATGCTCAATGTCAACTTTATCACTGCTCATTAATAAGGGTAGTTGAAATTTAGAATTTTGAGAGTCTTTCATGTTTTTTTTACCAGAAAAATTCAAATACGTTTTATATCATACACTTTATTTGATCCACGTTCCCTAGCGTTTTTACTTGACTAATGCCGCTATAAGAGTTAAAAAGGAAGTCTACATTAAATTGTAAAAAAGCTAAGTTACTGAATATTATAAAAATAAGTGTGATTCATCCCCGCGATGACCTCAAAAGGCTTTCAATTTAAAGGTGTTCTTATGCAAACCGGCGTAGTTAAATGGTTTAATAATGCAAAAGGCTATGGCTTCATCTTGTCTGACATTGGGCATGTCGATATTTTTGCCCACTATTCAGCCATTGAAATGGAAGGTTACCGGACCCTCAAAGCAGGTCAATGCGTATCCTATGAAACCGTTGACGGAGCAAAGGGCTTGCATGCATCACATATAAAATTGCTAGAAACTGTCCATGTTCCTACTGCTCAATTTAACGACAATAAACAGGCGGAACCTACCAAGCGAAGCAATCTTAGTGAAAGCGCCGAAACCACATAAATATCAGCCCATATGCTTGATAATCGCATCACCAAACTCTGACGATTTAAGTAAAGTCGCATCATCCATTAAGCGATCAAAGTCATAAGTCACAGTTTTTGCATTAATGGCACCTTCAACGCCAGAAATAACCAAATCGGCAGCCTCGTTCCAACCTAAATGCCTTAACATCATTTCTGCTGATAAAATAACCGAACCAGGGTTCACCTTATCCTGACCCGCATACTTCGGAGCAGTACCATGAGTTGCTTCAAATAAAGCAATATCATCGGACAAATTAGCGCCGGGTGCGATACCTATACCGCCCACTTGAGCCGCTAAGGCATCAGAAATATAGTCACCATTAAGATTCAGTGTGGCAATGACGCTGTATTCGTCAGGTCTGAGTAATATCTGTTGCAGCATCGCATCAGCAATCACATCTTTAACGATAATTTGCTTGCCAGTATTCGGGTTATTAAGCGTCATCCACGGACCACCGTCGAGGAGCTCAGCGCCAAATTCCTCTTGCGCGAGTTCATAGCCCCAATCTTTAAAAGCGCCTTCAGTAAACTTCATGATATTGCCCTTGTGAACCAAAGTTACTGACGGCAAATCTTGATCAATACAGTATTGAATCGCTTTGCGGACTAAGCGCTTAGTTCCTTGAGAAGACACTGGCTTCACACCGATGCCACAATTTTCAGGAAATCGAATTTTTGACACTCCCATTTCATCACGGAAAAAAGCAATGACCTTATCAGCCTCTTCAGTGCCTGCACGCCACTCGATACCCGCATAGATATCTTCAGAGTTTTCGCGAAAGATGACCATGTCAGTTTTTTCAGGCTCTTTAACAGGTGAAGGTACGCCAGTAAACCAACGAACAGGTCGCTGGCAAACATAAAGATCAAGCTCCTGTCTTAAAGCAACGTTAAGCGAACGAAAACCGCCACCGACAGGAGTTGTAAGAGGCCCTTTAATGGCTACTTTATATTCACGAATAGCATCTAATGTCTCTGCGGGAAACCAATCGCCCTCATACTTTTCAGCCGCTTTTTCGCCATTGTAAATTTCCATCCAAGCAATCGAACGTTGACCACCATAGGCCTTCTCAACTGCGGCGTCAGTCACGGATAACATTGGCGGGGTTACATCAACACCAATGCCATCACCCTCGATATAGGGAATAATAGGCCGATTGGGAACGGTGATACTGCCGTCGGCGTTAGTTATGATTTTAGCGCCATCAGCCGGCACAACAATATGTTGGTATCCCATAGAAAATCTCCGTATAACGTTCAATGTTTAAGGGTTAAATTGAGGCACCTTTCGAGATTATTGACGCGAAACAAGACCATCTGAAGTTATGGCAATTGGGCGAGCAATGGCGCGTTAGCAAACGAAGGAATAACGCAAACAATGGATATCGAATGATGCTGTATCTATATGTTATCATAACACTCTCCTCATGCTTATGTCGTCTGTAAAAGTAACGCTTTGATGCCCAGATGAATTAAATATAAGCTTATCCACAATTAGAGCTGTTGATATGAAAATTGATATCCTTCTATTCAACAAGCCATACCGTGTTTTAAGCCAGTTTACGGATAAGCAGAATGAAGCCCCTGCCGATGTTAAATTAAGGCAAACCTTGGCTGACTTTATTCAGCAACCTAAATTTTATCCAGCTGGTAGGCTCGATTTTCTTTCTGAAGGACTGATGGTATTGACCGATAACGGTGCATTACAGCAAAGAATCTGCTCCCCCGAGCAAAAAATGGAAAAATCCTACTGGGTGCAAGTCGAAGGCTGCCCATCTAAGGAAGTGTTACAGCAGCTTGCAAACGGCATTGAGCTTTCAGACGGACTCACCAAACGCGCAAAAATACAACGACTTAAACAAGCGCCACCGCTCTGGCAGCGCGAACCGCAGCTGGCTCAACACAGAGAGCTTAATAGTCAATGGCTTAACATAAGCATAAGCGAGGGGCGAAATCGTCAAATAAGGCGGATGTTTGCCTGCGTTGAGCACCCTGTACTACGCTTAGTTCGTCACAAAATTGGAAATTGGCACTTGTCTGATCTCGAGCCAGGACAGTATAAAAAAATAACAGTAAATTTACCCAAAAATATCTCAAAAAAGTGGTGAGCTATCGACAGTCACTAGACTTAGCCGTGATATCACCTACCCTATAAGAACTTAATTGATTTGCAAACAAGGAATATCATCATTAACACCAACACCAGCAAAAATGAGTCATTCACTCCTCATCTCACCGTTGCCACGATTATTGAAAAAGATAATAAATTTCTGTTTGTCGAAGAACATGCCGAAGGGCGCGTGGTCTTGAATCAACCCGCAGGCCACCTTGAGACCGGTGAATCACTCATCGATGCGGCGATTCGTGAAGCCTACGAGGAAACCGGCTGGAAAATCGACATAACTGGCTTGTTGAACATAAATCTTTACCACTCAGATCACAATAATATTACTTATCATCGTACGACCTTTATTGGTAAGGCTTTAAAACATGATGCGGAGGCCAAACTGGATACCGGTATTATCCAAGCGCTTTGGCTGACCTTAGAGGAACTAAAAGCAAGAAAAGAGCACCATCGAAGCCCTCTCGTCTCCCTTTCAATTGAACAATATTTGTCCGAACCGCATTATCCATTAGCGCTCGTAAAAGATTACCGCTAAAATATCGCCTCATTCAAGACTAGCCGCAATGGGATAGTCTTAATTCTAGGCACATCACAGGCATCGCTAACTCAGCATGAATAAGGTTATTGTCGGCATATCTGGCGGCGTCGACTCATCCGTCACCGCATTGAAATTACAACAGCAAGGACTTGCCGTTGAAGCGCTGTTCATGAAAAACTGGGATGAAGATGATGGCACTGAATACTGCACTGCCCGCACCGACCTAGAGGACTCTCTTCGAGTGTGTGATAAGCTCAATATTGAACTTCACACCGCAAACTTTGCTAAGGCCTACTGGGATAATGTGTTCGAGCATTTTCTGGCAGAATATGAGGCCGGCAGAACCCCAAATCCAGATGTACTATGCAATCGAGAAATAAAATTTAAAGTCTTTGCTGACTATACCAAGCAACTTGGTGCCGATAAAATCGCCACAGGGCACTATGCGAGAACCTATCAATATAATGGGCAAGCACAGCTACTCAAAGGTCTTGATAACAACAAAGATCAAAGCTATTTCCTTCACGCTGTCGATCAACAACAACTGGCTAAAACACTATTCCCTATCGGAGAAATCGCAAAGTCAGAGGTTCGCGATATTGCCAAAAAAGCGGGCTTAGTCACCCACGATAAAAAAGACAGTACCGGCATATGCTTCATTGGTGAGAGGCGGTTTAGTGATTTTTTAGAACAATATCTCAAGCCAAACCCCGGCCTTATTATTAACGATAAGGGAGAACCTATGGGGGAGCATAATGGTCTTATGTTTCATACCATAGGCCAACGACAAGGTCTGGGTATTGGCGGTGTTGCTAATGCCCATCAAGCACCTTGGTATGTCGCTGCAAAGAATATTAAGGAGAACCGTTTAGTGGTCGTTCAAGGCAATGATCACCCCTTGCTATTCGCTAATTCACTGACTGCGATCGACGCCCATTGGATCAATACGGCTCCGACCCTTCCCTTTAAATGCCAGGCTAAAACACGATACCGGCAGGCAGACCAAGCCTGTACTATTTCGGATGACACAAACGGAAATCTACTGATCAATTTCGACCAACCACAACGCGCCATAACGCCCGGTCAATACGTGGTCTTTTACGATGGAAATCACTGCTTAGGCGGCGCAGTTATAACCTCAGCCATTTAATCTGACCGTATACTCTGTCAGGCTAAAATGTGCTTCAGGGTATTTTGCACACGCTTATAGTTTGACTCATCCAACGCTTTTACGCATAGTGTTGGCTAACCTTTAGCCCTGAGATACTAATTAAAAAATATTATGCCTACGATACTCAAAGCCATCTCCCCGATTGACGGACGTTACGCCAATAAAACTAGTGCCTTAAACGATATTTTCAGTGAGTACGGTCTAATTGCAGCTCGAGTCTTAATTGAAGTTAAATGGCTACAGTCGCTTGCCAGTGCCCCTCAGATTAAAGAACTAATGCCTTTTAGCCCCGCCATCACTTCGGAACTTGACAAGATTATTAATAATTTTAGTGAAACCGATGCCGAGACGATCAAATCGATTGAAGCCACGACTAATCACGATGTCAAAGCAGTGGAATATTTTCTTAAAAGCAAGTTAGAGCATATTGATGGTTTAACTGAGGCTAAAGAATTTATCCACTTTGCCTGCACCTCTGAAGACATTAATAACTTGTCTCATGCCGTAATGCTCGAATCAGGTAAGCAAACCTTAATTCCTGTTATGCAAGCTATTATTGACCAATTAACAGATTTCGCAAAAAACTGGTCAACTCAACCTATGCTGTCTAGAACCCACGGGCAAACCGCCAGCCCAACCACAGTAGGTAAAGAATTTGCTAATGTAGTGGCACGCCTACGTAGACAATTACGCCAGTTTGAAAAAGTTGAAATTTTAGGAAAAATCAATGGTGCTGTTGGAAACTATAACGCCCACATTTCTGCTTATCCTGATCTCGACTGGGCATCTCATGCGCAACAATTTGTCAAAAGTCTAGGCTTGCAGTGGAACCCCTACACCACTCAAATTGAACCTCACGATTACATTGCCGAACTATTTCAGTGTCTGGCGCGATTTAATACCATCTTAATTGATTTTGACCGCGATATTTGGGCTTATATTTCTCGGGGCTACTTTAAACAAAAACAAATAGTGGGTGAAATTGGCTCTTCAACTATGCCGCATAAAGTGAATCCAATTGATTTTGAAAACTCTGAAGGAAATTTAGGTTTAGCCAATGTTATCCTTAATCATATGGCTGAAAAGCTACCCATTTCTCGCTGGCAAAGAGACCTAACCGACTCGACAGTATTGCGAAATATGGGGGTAGGTTTTGCCTATAGCCTAATCGCCTATCAATCTACCCAAAAAGGTCTTGGCAAACTAGAACTTAACGAAACTGTTCTTAACGACGATTTAGATCAAGCATGGGAAGTATTAGCTGAACCTCTTCAAACTATCATGCGGCGCTATGGGGTTGATGAACCGTATGAAAAACTCAAGGCATTAACACGAGGCAAGCAGGTCAATGCCGAGTCACTGGCAGAATTCATCCATCAATTAGACATTAGTGAAGAAGCGAAAGCAGCTATGCTCGCTCTGACACCGGCTAATTATATTGGAAAAGCCATCGAACTGGCTGAACAGATCTAGGATCGAAACCTAAACCTATACCGACGTATGAAGACCACACTCTCGTCCATCCTGCACCTTCGTTGGGTCAAAATAATGCCGGCAAGAAAGCAATTGATGAGACTGCATATATGCATCAATTTGCTCATCAGTCCAATAAAATAAAGGTGCCACCTTCAAGAGTCCCCTGGCATCCCAACTTAAGATATCGAGCGTTTTTCGATGTTCGGTATCTTGCTGGCGAATACCGGCAATCCATATTTCAGGCTTGAATTGAGCAATCGCTCGATCAAACGGCTCTAACTTAACCTGATAGGTAAAATCTTTATGTAATGCCTCATCCTCGATGGTAGGAATACCGCCTAGCGTGGCATTTCGACGCTCTGATGTCATCTTAGGAGAAAAAATATGATAATCGAGGGGGATTCGCTGCATAAGCTTGTCAGCGACTACATAGGTATCTCGAAGATTATACCCTGTATCAACCCAAACAGCAGGCAACTGAGGGTCAACTTTACTACTAATGTGCAGCAAAGCAGCCGCGTTTTTACCGAAACTGGTGGTAACAATTGTTCGCTTCTGCTGAGTCAGCGCCCAACGAATAATCGCTTCTGGCGATGCCTGACGCAGCTGCTTATTAATGCTTACTATGTCTAGATCACCCATAATAAAAAATGACTGCTTTGATTAGATATATTTAATAAACCCTTGACTAAAACTGGCAGATGGAAACTAAACACAGTCATTAATTTGGAGGGAATAAAAAAGGGCTAATATAAAGACAAAACAGCAAATCAGCTAATAATTTAAAGCAATATCCTTATAACAAAAAGCTTGTTTTAGGCTGTCGAGAGCGATTATCTGACGCGAGTGGTACATTTATAGTGATCGCAGTGTATGAGCGGCCTCTGCCTCTTTCAACCGCGCAGATCCAGCTGAGGCAGCCAAGTAAACACGCCATTGCTGACGCGTCACGGGCATATCTGAAACCACAGCCAAAATGTTAGCATAAGCGGATTTAGAAAAACGCATACCATATTTAAAGACGCGACGACTCGAACTGGCTTTTGAGACCAATGAGCGGGCCTCAGCAGGCGATGTACAGTTAGCAATGAGCAGACCACCTTTTAATAAGTGACGTTTCAGTAAAGACAGCCACGCACCGTTATTACTATGCAAGTCTACCGCTCGAAGGGGCTCACCATCTTGTTCATAAAATAAATCATCAATAATAATATCAAAAGCTGGACCATTGTAACGGCGTAACCATTGCTCAGCGTCAGCTTTTTTTAATGAAATAGTCCTATCGGTTAGATGTAAGAATTTTTTAGCTATATAAATATGCGTGGCGTCAATATCAACGGCTATCACTTGATCGATGCAAGCATATTGTTGAATTTTCTTAATGGCTGCACCTGCCCCAAGGCCAAGCATCAAAATGCGAAGCGGCCGATCAACCGGCCGAAAAAAAATGGGTAACCACAGCATATCCCACACACCACCATTAAGGAAACGACCGCCATTGTATTGAGAGTGGAAGACTTCATTACGGTACAAACGCAAAGAATTACCGGCTTTGCGAAGCTGGTAGTGATTATTTTTTTTATATTGCTGCCAAACAATCACTTCAACGCACCTAATCTTAATGAATAACTATAATTTATTTAAACTCAAAGTGGGCAATGATTTTTTTACTAATCGATATACTACCCTGTGAAAAGACAGTCGCATCGGACGCCAAAGAAACAGATCGAGATAAATAAGGGCGATGATTAGAATTGTAAAGCTCAGTCAAATGAACAAGGCCAAGCAAGGTATGATTACTCGCCTTTAAAACAGCTTTAGCTTTTTCTGCAGCATTTTGGTAAGCGTTGGTTAACGCTTGCTGCTCTAAAGCAGAGTAATTACTTGAGCTAAGTTGAAGCTGCTCAAACCGATAACTACCGGCATTCGATAGCGTCTGAATCATTTCGCCATAAATCAAGATATCATCTAGGGTTACCGACACTGTTCGCTGAGCCGTATAGCCCTTAATACTCCTTGTATTTTGATAATCGTACAAGGTGGTCATTGAGAAATCCATCGCTTGGATATGGTTAGCTGGCAAATCAAAATCAGCAAGCAGCGCTAACACTTTACCCAGTTGCTGCTCAGCGTGATGATAGGCCTTAGATATAGTTTCAGCAGTGTGGTCAATCACAATCAGGAATGACAATTCATCAGGCACAACGTCCAAGCTAGCTTCACCCGTCAGCTCAAGTATATGAGCGCCGCTTAGACTAAACGTTTGTGTGGCCGATTGAGCGAACACTGGGCGCTGAAAAAATATCAGCGTAACCAGCGCAGTGATAAAAATAAAGCGGCTGAGAACTAGACCTAAATTGCTACAGCTACCCATAAACTCACCTTTAGTTTAACACGATGAAGAGAGCACTATTTCCTCGGATGACACGAAGTAATAATTTTCCCTTGCTGCGCTTAGCTACTTCAGCTAACTGCTCATAATTTGCAATTAACACTCGGTTGATTGAAACGATACGATCCCCAACCATCAAGCCAGACTGAGCTGAAGGAGAACTTTTCAAAATCGCTGTGATTTCGACACCCGCATCATTTTTTGCATCTTCTAACTCTGCACCTTCTAAACGGGGATGGATATCCTCAGCCTCAAGCACCATATTAATGGCATCGCCTACCTTGACATTAAATTTCTTAGGCTTGCCCTCACGGATCAAATCAATTTTTAATGTGTCACCTATGCGAGCCGCACCAACGACATTTCTTAACTTAGCGGCTGTTGTCACTGCGTAGCCATCCACTTTCAAAATGATGTCTCCAGACATTAATTTGGCCTTAGCCGCTGAACTTCCTTCTCTAACTTGGGTGATAAGTACGCCACGCTGCTGTTCATCAAGCCCAAAAGCTTCAGCTATCTCAATGGTCACATCTTGAATGCCAATCCCTAATTGACCACGCCGCACCTCACCAAATTCGAGCAGTTGATCGGCACTATTTTTAGCCATATTTACCGGTATTGCTAAACCAATTCCAACATTACCTCCGTTTGGAGCAATAATTGCCGTGTTAATACCGATTAATTCTCCCCGAAGGTTAACCAGCGCACCACCAGAATTACCTGGGTTGATTGAGGCATCAGTTTGAATAAAATTCTCATACCCCTCAATGCCTAATCCAGAGCGTCCTAAGGCGCTAATAACGCCCGTGGTAACTGTATTTTCTAAGCCAAAGGGGTTACCAATGGCAACGACAAAATCCCCTTGCCGTAAATCATTAGAATCGGCCATGGATAACTGCAATAAGTTATCGGCTTCAATGCTTAATATGGCAATATCTACCTCTGGGTCACTACCCACTAACGTCGCTGTAAAAGTCCGCTTATCATTCAAGCTCACATGGATTTCATCCGCACCTTCAACAACATGGTAATTGGTAATCACCGTACCGTTATTGGCATCAACTATCACACCGGAACCTGCACTCTGGGTACGTCGTTTTTGAGATGGGGAATGAAACTGCCTACCGTTAGGTTGGCCAAAGAAATGCCTAAACAAAGGATCATTTAAAATCGGATTATTCACCTCTCGAGTTGTAAAAGTTGAAATATTGACAACAGCAGGGTTCACTTTTTCTAACATCGGCGCAAGACTAGGCAAGGTTTCGCCTTGGCTATCAAATATAGGCAGTGCTGAAAATGAGCCATGAGTTACTAAAAGAAAACTAAACAAGAAACAAAAACGTCGAAGTGAAAAGAACAACATCACAAACTCCTTGAAAAATAAAAACCCAACAAATATTGCCCGATATACAATTGATATGGAACTCATTAGACCTCAAAAAGACAAAATAATCGCTAACGATTGAGCTGTTTGATAGACATCAAATGCCTCGAATTAGTTCCAAATGTGATTAAAATCTTGAAAAAGCCTGTTTTAACCATAATTAATCATCTTATTTAACATTTTGTATACACAATTATTTGCCCAAGACGATTATTCCGTGGGTCCCGAGCTTAAGGCCATTAATAGCACTGATTATTTAGCTGATGTTATGCTAAAATTTAGTCATAACAACTACTTTTCAATACGATTAATAATGGCAAGTCTATGAATTGGAATTTTGCTCGTGGTCAGTCAAAACGAACCCGCATGAGACGTATGCGAAGCGATCGCTTTTCTCGACAGTTGATGCAAGAGAATCAACTGGCGGCTAATGACTTCATTTACCCCATGTTCGTCATCGAAGGCAGCAATGAAAGACAGCCTATCACCCCAATGCCTGGCATTGAGCGTCTTAGCATTGATTTACTTTGCGCGGAAGCCAAGCATCTTCATAGTATCGGCATTCAAGCAATCGCCCTATTTCCTGTTGTCGAGGCTCATCGAAAGAGCCTCAAAGCGGAAGAAGCGTGGAATAAAGATGGACTCATTCAACGCGCCATTAAAGCCATAAAAGATAATGTACCCGAGCTAGGCATTATGACAGATGTGGCACTCGACCCTTTTACCACGCACGGGCAAGATGGTATTCTTGATGAGAGTAATTATGTTAGCAATGATGTAACGGTGGCCGCACTCGTCAAGCAAGCGCTTTCTCACTCTGATGCCGGTGCTGATATTGTTGCACCCTCAGACATGATGGATCATCGCGTTGGCAAAATACGAGACACGCTCGAAGCAGCTAATCATACTAACACAAAGATTATGGCCTACTCCGCCAAGTATGCTTCAAGCTTTTATGCACCTTTCAGAGAGGCCGTTGACTCTACAATCAATCTTGCAGGAGCGGATAAAGCCAGCTATCAAATGGATCCTGCTAACGGCGATGAAGCGCTTCAAGAAATTGCTCTTGATCTTGCTGAGGGGGCAGACATGGTTATGATCAAACCTGGCATGCCATACCTAGATATAATTTACCGCGTTAAGCAGCAATTCGCTGTGCCGACATTTGCGTATCAAGTCAGTGGTGAATATGCAATGCTAACAGCCGCTGAGAAAAATGGCTGGCTAGACGGCGATCAAACTATTTTTGAGTCACTTATCGCGTTTAAACGAGCAGGCGCCGATGGCATTCTTAGTTATTATGCCAAGCGTGTTGCAGAGACACTCGCTAAGTAAACTTGCAGCAAATATCAAGCAAACGGAATTTACTTTTAGTGATACCATGAATGAGTCTATCAGACCCTCATCGACTCAATCGACGGGTGAAATTTTTCACAATGCCTTTGGTGATTTTAAACTAAGGCGCTGGCCATTGCTTCGCCGTGATAAGTTGCAAGCTTGGGATGCGAGCGACGAACTTATCTTGCAGCATCTTAGTGACAATTATAAAACGCGACTACAACAACTAGAATCATCAGCGCAAAGAATACTGATAGTCAACGATGCTTTTGGGGCACTATCAACCTCCCTCTATCAGTACGGCGTATGTAATTGGGGTGATTCAAAAATAAGCCAAATGGCTGCCCAGAACAATATCAATCAACCCTATAACATCAGCCGGCATGTAAGCCCAACGAACCAAAAAGACAACCTTAGCTTACTTAGCAGCACGTCAATACCTAACGGCGACTATGGTATTGCTCTGATCAAAATACCGAAAACGAGCGCGCTACTTAAGCAACAGCTGCTCAGCATTAAGACGCTGATAAAAGACGATTGCGTCATAATTGGTGCTGGCATGACTAAACATATTCATAACTCCACGTTAAAACTGTTCAGTGATGTTTTAGGCACAACAGAAAGCTCCTTAGCCAAGAAAAAAGCACGCTTGATATTTAGCCAAATAGATGACTCGACTAAAGGGGATAAATCCGTTCAGCTAGATCCTTACAGCTACTATTGTAAAGAATTAGAAGGAACATTAACAAGCTACGCGAACGGTTTTTCAAAGAACAACTTAGACCTAGGCACTAGGGCTATGCTTACCGCAATAAAAAATAATCGCCTGCCAAAAGCTAAACGCCTACTTGATTTAGCTTGCGGTAATGGCGTACTGGGTATTTGTGCCGCTAAAACTTTGAGTGATAACGGCAAGGGAGAAATTAGCATAGATTTTATTGATGAATCTTACATGGCTGTAGCTGCTAGCCAGACTAACTTTAGTCAATTAATAAGTAGCAAACACTCGTGTAAAGTTAACTTTATTGTCGAAGATGGTCTCAGTCATTCTGAAAAAAAATATGATTGGATTATCTGTAACCCGCCATTTCATCGTGGCAATACGATTGAAACACAAACTGCAAAACGCTTATTTCGCGACAGTCACCGACATTTAGAAAATAACGGTGAACTATGGATTGTCGGCAACCATCATTTAAAGTATCACCAAGCTTTAGAGAAGATATTTTCAAACTATAGACTTATATTCAGTGACCATCGCTTCAGTGTGATTGCCGCAAAGAAAAATTAATTAAGACGAAGGCGAATCAACTAGCAACAACTGATCCACTAATGGTAAATAAATAGCACACTGCGTATTAACCACATCGGTATTGAACTGACGGTCAAAACTGTTTACCGCTCGGTAATAATTATGTAACTGCTCAGTGTATTTCTCCACCTGCATAGCAAGCCATTCATCAATAGTACTACCGCCTGACTGTGCTGTTTTATAATCAATAATCCATCGCGTCTTATCAGCATCAATAAAACTTCTATCAATAATAAAATGTTTAACATCGTTAGATAATGATTGATATGATAATGGCCACTCATTTTTAATCGCTTGATGTTCAGAAGAAAATAACCAATCAGCAATAGCGCTGGTTGAAATAGTCTTAACAGCATCAACCACTATGGCTACAGCTTCGTCAATACTATTACTACATACACCTAACTGCTGCAGTCTAGACCGCCAAGCATCAGATCGATGAGACAACCGCGATTGGTCATTCACAGGCCCTGAGCCGATGAATTCGAATACCTCGTGTATGCAGGTTCCCACTTGTGGCATCACTCGATCTATAGGCTGACCACTAAAAATATTATGTTTGCCAGACCCGCTGTTAACTACTTCAGAATTAAACCTGTTAGGGTTATCACTGTGGATCAACTGCTCGGTAAAATAATCAGACTTTAACCGCTTCAACAATGGATAAGCGGGCCCTGAATGATTTTCTGTTGTGCTAACGGCAGGTAAAGAAATAATTGAGGGCTGATGAATAGCAGGCCACAAAGTATACAAAAGGCTGTTACTCGCTGGCGCTCGCGAAAACCCCTCATCATCAACCTGTAACGCCGCTAATAGCAGTAGTCGAGATTTTGCACGAGTCGTGGCCACATAAAGCAAACGGGCATATTCATTCGCCAATATACGTTTATTTTCATCCGCTAAAAAGCTATACAAGTGACTGTTGGCCCTGCTTTTAACTGACGGTGATGGACTAAATGCACGATCGAAATCAATTGAATCGAGCAATTCAGGCTCATGATTAAGCTCAGCTACTGAATCAATGGGGCAAAGTAATAGCCCTGTTGAACCGTCTTTAAATAAGTGCTCATTCCAATGAAGCAAGGGTTTTGTGTCACTTCTAGCGCCTTTATCAAGACCAGGCAAGATAACACTATCGAACTCTAACCCCTTAGCTTTATGAATTGTCATGATCTGAACAGGCTTGTAGCCAACCTGCTCTGCTTGTATATCACTGACGGTCTGCGTAAACAAACGTTGCAAATGATCTTCAAGCAGCGTCACAGTAAATTTTTTAGCCCCAAGACTTTCCGCTTGATCAAGACGCTCAACTAAGTCAAAAAAAGCAAGCGCTGAATCACTGTCATCACCATCAAAACTGCTGGAAGCTAAAGTCGGCCCATGTAAATTAGTCCATAGCTTTTCTAACCAAGACCTCATTGGCTGTCGAGAGCGCATCGACCAAGCTTCTTGCAACTTACGAGCAACGACGGTTAACCTTAACCCCCCCTGCTGAGACAATCGCTTGATGGCTGTATACAACGCGCTATCAGCTTCGCCAGTCAAACAATAATTGACCACCTTATCAAGCGAAGGTTTTACATTAGAAATTCTTGCAATAGTAGCACTATCAGCGTCTTCAGATTCCGATACTGGTACCTCTAAAGCGGCGTCACAGTCTGCGAGTATTTGAAGATCAGCAAGAGTCAAACCACACCATGGACCTCGTAAAATAGCAAGCCATGCCACCGTATCAGCAGGGTTTAACATTGCCTTAGTCATAGATAGACAGTCATGAATAACTTCACGATCTTTTAACGGATCTAGGTCAATACCGGACCAAGCAATGCCTGCCTTGTTTAAGGCCGGAATAATGTCGACTAAATGTGTGCGAGAACGAACCAATATTGCAATAGATTCTGATGGGTGCTGTGACTGCTGACGCTGTATTTCATCAACAATTTTAGTTGCTTCGCTAAATCGCCCACCTTCTTTAGCGAAAAAAACGATCTCAGCTCGGCTATCATTGTCTAGTCTATCCGCCATACTCTGCGAAGGCGAATAAGGCACAGCCCCTCTCGAGTAATTCACTTCTGTCGGAAATATTTGACGGTATGTCGCATTATTCCAATCAACAATAGTGCTAGTTGACCTAAAGTTGTTCACCAGCTCAACAGCAACCAAAGGCAAATCACCAATCCCATGTTCTTTTGCGCGAATGAATAGACCCACTTTCGCTGCTCTAAAACTGTAAATAGATTGCATGCCATCGCCTACTATAAACAAGGTTCTTTGAGCAGATGCATGCAATACGTTTTCTTGATGCCACTCAGCGGTTAATGCCTGAATCAAATTAAACTGAGAAACTGAAGTGTCTTGAAATTCGTCAATCAGTATGTGGCGAATTTCACGATCCCATTTATGCGCTACTGCGGTTTGCGCCTCACCTTGATAATCGCGGTAAGAACCCAATAATGCCTCCAGAGCGGCAAGGGTTATCTCGATGTAATCACACTCGCCATTAATGCTAAATACCAGCCTGAGATGGGCGTAAAGGCGAATTAAGCACTGAGTTAATGGTTGAAGGATAGCATGATGATTCGTCTCAACGCAGGCAGCAACTAGCGATTGACTGATCGACAATGCCTGCTCTAATCCAGAACTAAGTGACATATCCTCAAGAAGTGAGGACATTAGCAACTTATTTTCTTCAAATAAAACCTTCTGCTCGCTACCAATTGCCACGCTTTTAGGAGGAAAACCCTGTGCCTTAGTGACCGTCTTTCGAAGCCTATTATCCTTGGTGAGCAACAAAGAAAAGAGACCCAGCCATTGCGGTGCGGCCGCTAGCGATGCATCAGGAAGGGCTGTTAAATCATTGAGGCACTTCATGTGGCAGTCTTGATCGGCTGACTTATGCTGCGCTGCAAATCTTGTCAGCAGGCATAAGTCTGACTCGAAAGGCAACAACTGCTGTCGTAACTCGCAAAGTTGCTCTTCTAACCAACGATGCAAACTGCCTTCTAGATCTTTATCCTTGGTATCGTGCTGACGATAGCTGATGGCAAAATCAAGCCACTGATCACGGCACCTGAGCATAGTAATAAACAAACCGTAAAGACGGCTAAAATTATTATCTAAGTGCAACAATAAATCCGTCAGAGCGCCGCTGACTAAATCTTCCCCCTCAAGCTCTGACATTAGTGACCTTACCGCTTGACGATAAAGCTGATCGGGGTTATCTGCAGGCGAAAGAGTGCCGCCTAACCGACTCAAAATAGGCAGATCAGAAGCAATATTTTGACACAGACTATCAATCGTCTGTATCCGCAGACGTTTGGGATTATCGATCAATTCCCAATCCATGACCGCACTTTGCTGAAGCGCATCTCGAGCCAAGCTCCAAGTCAATTGCTTGTGTGCTTGTTTGGGCGGGTCGACATGCTCATTGGCATAACGCAAAGAATCAATGATTCGTTCACGCATCTCTGCTGCTGCTTTGCGGGTGAAGGTTATTGCTAAGATATGTTCGGGTTGCTCAACCGAAGCCAACAACTTCAGCACCCGTTGACTCAATAACTCAGTTTTTCCAGAACCGGCAGGCGCGGTCACGCAAATGGATTGCGATATATCCAAAGCCTTTGTTCGTGCATGGCTATCAGACATTATTCACCATCCTGTTCAATCGAACTTAGCCGCCAAGACTGATTAAAACTCACGTCGACTTCTGTTTTGTCATGAGTGTAGTAGCAATGAGATAAGCGCATCGCCGACTCATAACTGGAATCAATTTGAAAAATAGCATCCAGATCAAGATAAACTTGACCATTGACTAGCTCTTCAATGGAGTTATCAATATGTGAGGCCCAAGCGGTCAACTGCCCCGACCAAGCTTCAAACTCACCTGTCTTAAGCCCTTTTATGGCAAGCGCAGCGGATGAATGGGCTCCACTAAGACCAAGGTAGGCTTGATCTTCTCCGGCTTTAACTCTTGCAAAAGCAATGGCCGAGCTAGTCTTTGAATTTTCATTCTCTTGAGCTGCCAAAGCGATGGCATAAAGTGGCAATTGAGGTTCAGACAGGAACTCGTTGGTCCAACCTGTTGCTGTCGCCTTACCACTCTTATAATCAATTAACAGTAACTGATCGTCATCGAGACGATCAATACGATCAATCCGTAATTTTATTTGATGCTGATGATAGTAATAAGAAAATGGCAACTCGCAGGCATGAATAAAAAACTCTGGCCTAGCCGCTTCTAACTTCAGCCAAGTTAACAATGTTTTCTTAATTCTCACCTTGTCAAGTTCAATAAGCTGCCTTGAAGGCATGACAAATCTTCGCGATAGAGCCCGGTCAATAGCACGGGAAACAGACTGCTCAACAAGAGTGTGGATAGCTTCCTCTGTCGCGTCAACTAACTGCCGCCAACCACCCAAATTCAACCATATTAATTCCAGTGCTGCATGGAGAGCATTGCCCCTCTCTATGGCAGATATTCCTTTGACCTCTGACTCGAGAGGCCTCACACCTAACCGCCATTTAAAGTAAGCCTTGAGGGGATTGGCATGATGATCTTTCAGCAAAGCTGAACCTCCAGGCAAACCTTCATGGGAGATATGAGAAGGAATCGGCAATCCAACATCATCAATGAGAAAGTCATATTCAGACTCAAGCGAAAAAGCATCGCTGACTCTCGTAATAGGATCGAGTTGCGATACCGGGAAAATATCCATTGATAGCTGCTTCGAAATTAACAAAAAAACGGGGGATATGCTGGCATCAATATCATCAATAGTTGAGGGGTGGCTCAACTTCACTTGTTGGGCACTCAATAAGTAAGACTTTGTCATCCGCTTGGCATAATCAAACTCGCGGGCGACAGACGAATTCGGCAGATCAAATTCAAGTTGAAGACTGATAGGAATCAATGGATGAGCTGATGGCCTAGAGGGCCACTGATCATCTGACATGCCAATTAACCAAAGATGATTAAAAACCTGACCACTGGCTTCAAGACCACCTAAAATTTGCACAGGAAGCACAGCTTCATCAATAACTGTCTCAATATGAAACACTTGTTGCTGGCAATGCCGTTGAAAATGACTCAACGCCTCCTGCAAGGATATTCGCGATAAAATAGCATCCAAACTAGAAAAGCTATCAAATGAAGATTCAAAAACTGCGTGCTGTTGATACTCTTCACTGTTTAATAGTCGTGAACCAGGCCAGTCAAACTGGGTTAAATAAGCGGCGAAAGCAACTGCCCATTGAGACGGGTATTGCGGCTTAGCAGCCCTTAACTTTTGCACTTCCGCATTAGCATTAATCATCAATGATAAAAAACAATCATCAGTTGAGAAAGGTGTTAATTCCTTAACGCTAAGAATCAGATTCTTAAGCTGCGCAAGAGAAAGCTGGGACTCACCGGTATCATACAAATAGTGAATAAGCTTTCGCTTAATGTTGAGTTGACCACTAGCATTGGCTAAGAACGGCGAACTAATCAGAGATACCCAGTCATCAATAGATAGAGATTGAGAGGCAGTCGCCAGCAATAATAATGCTTGCTTGACAAGCTCGACCTGCGCTAGAGGAACCCCTGCTGAAATATTATAATAATGCCCAGCAGTAGCAGAATTGGATGATTGAAATTGCTGTGAAAAAATACGCTCAACAGCTAATTTATTATGATTTAAATCTTGTACCACAACAGCAATTCTGTCAGTGGGCTTTTGCGCCTGCTGAGCTTGAGCCCACTTTGCCGCCGCCGATAACTCAGCATGAAAATCATTAAAGGCTAGTGATTCGGCAGCAACAGTAGGGGCTGTTAATTGTATCTCAAAGACAGTTGATATTTGCTTTAACAAGGCAGTTTGAAGAGGCGTGGCGGCAGTGAACCCCACCATAGCGGCAGAAGATGGTAATAGAATATCGAAACAGGGATAGTTTTTATCATCCTCATCTTGATGAAAAAAATTGGACAGTAAGCAACGCTGTGCTGCTGACATTGATAGATAATCGCTGACCTCAATTAACCCCTCATAACGAAGCATCCACTGATAAAAACTGGAGGAATCAACTTGACTGTCAAATTCAAAGCTGTGCTCACCAATATTTATCAGCGCTTGATTCATTAGCTGATAAGCCTGCTGAGCTTGCAGAGCAGCTGAATGCTTTGACAAAAGAGTCTCTAGTGATTGATCCCCTACTATCGCCTTTTCCCAGAAGTGAATATCTTGCGCTGAAGAAAGCAAAATTTTAGGCTCAACAACCGAAGAGAAAACGGCGGCCTTCCAAATTGATTGAAACCAAGCATCAAAAGGGATCACCTGAGGAGTTTCCCAGCAACAATTCTCAGTACTTAGCCGGTGATAAATAATCGCATCAAGGAGATCGCGTAAATGCGCGGCAAGACGAGTATTAGGGGTAACAAAAAGAGAGGGTTCTTCAAGCGCAGCGGACAGAGCCGCTATACAATCTTCGCTTAATAGTGCATACAGTTGCGATTTATCAAGCATTGATCGATCTCAAAGAAATGAAGGTAATGTAAGAATAAAAATACGATAACAAATAGCATGAAATCGAAATTACCATTGAGTAACAACATCGACATGAAAGAAACGGTCTTGATAGAAAAGAATCACTCCAGACTCCGTAATCGTATGTAATTTTAAACCACGAGCAATCATTTGTCCCTCTGTGAGTCGTCGATCATTAATAATAATGGTCCTTTGCTCAGCCACTTCACTGTATACATGAAAAGCAAAATCTAAAGTGGGCAGCTGATTCTGAAAGCTAACAGGCTGTTCCCATAGCTCCTTAATTTGATGATTTGGCGGCAGTGAATCGTTAATTAAATAAGTAGGCATCAACTCATCTGCTGTTGCTGTTGCTGTTGCTGTTGCTGTTGATGCAGTTTCGATAACGGGCGTAAAAGTCTCTTTTTGATCGTGCGCATCTTCTGCTACGACTGATACCGATACATCCTTGTTAGCAAGGTCATATTCAGACATATAATTAAACAACGGCGACCATAAATACCATCCAGTTAATACCAAAATAACCAGCGCAAAACAAAGCAACAGCCATCTCGTACGGTGAGTGTGAACTGAGGGTCTAGCAATATCTTGATCTTGTAAGGAATAAATATCCGTTTCCTGGGTTTTTTTGCGATCCGCTTCTGATTTTTTTATAGCATCAAGTATGAAAGACAACGTAGGCTACCCCAGAAATATTATCGGCATGAAAAACGTTGAAGCGACAACATTGGCGTTAGTTCTTGATAAAATCTGCAAGACTTCCTGCCAAGCACCTTGTTGAAAGGTCAAAATGATAACCAATATCATTATTGCAATTAGCAATAATGGCAGCAATGCAGATAGGCGTTCAAACGAAAAAATAGCCGGCAAACGCAATGTTGATTTTGACAGAAAAGAAGCTCCTAAAACTTCTTTGCAGGCTTCTAATACAATAGGAAATTCGATGAGGGATTGACTCTCAGCATATGCACCTAGCATTGCTCGATCACAGATAACATTAACCAGTCGAGGCACACCAACGCTTTGAGAATGAATGCATTTTAACGCAGACTTGGAAAATAATTCACCTCTGTAACCTGCTACATAAAGACGATGCTGAATATAAGCAATCGTTTCTGACTCACTTAAAGGTTTAAGGTGGAATCTTGCAGTGACTCGCTGAGCAAGCTGGCGCAGGTTTGTTTGTGCCAGTTTTTCATTCAACTCCGGCTGACCCAATAAAATTAACTGCAAAAGTTTTTTTTCATTGGTTTCTAAGTTAGTTAGCAATCGCAACTGTTCTAAAACCTCGTCAGCTAGATTCTGCGCCTCATCGATAATAAGTATAGTGTTTCTGCCAGAGGCATATGAATTTAATAAAAATTGATTTAGCGCGTCGACGAGGTCTTTAATCGATGCATTATCCGAATAGACTATACTCAAATCATCGCAAATCGACTGCAGTAATTCGTCAACCGATAAACGAGGATTAACAATAAAAGCCACATCGGTATTGTCAGGCAGGCGATTTAAAAGCGACCGACAGATGGTCGTTTTACCGGTACCCACCTCCCCTGTTAGCAATATAAATCCGCCTTCATCGCCGACACCAAATAACAAATGCGCCAATGCTTCACGATGCTGCTCCGTCATATAAAGATAACGCGGATCAGGCGCGATTGAAAAAGGTTTCTCATGAAGACCAAAAAAATCTTGGTACATATAAACACCCAAAATATTATAGCTTAACCCTAACCTTGAATGGTTAAGCGCACACTGACATAACCTGAACTTGCCGCATCAAGTGAAATATCAACAGCAACAATCCCTTTATCAGACTCAAGCACACCAAGCCAGCTAACCAAGGCATTGAATTCAACTTGATCGAGGCGCAGACGAACTTTATCGTCACCCATAGGTTCAAACCGATTAAAAGTAATATCAAACTGCTTTGCGGTTGCCGACGCGATACTCAACAAAGAGCCTTCTCTAACGGCAGGCTTAATTGCTAGCATTTCTTTGACAATAGGTTGCTGCTCTAGCATCCATGCATGATTTTCAATTTGCTGCTGATAATTTTTTTCAGCCGTAAATAGATGTTTTAGCGCCGGTGAAAGGAATACAGAAGTGATGAAGTAAAGAGACAACAACAAAGTTAAGATATTAACAGCTAGGCGATCTCTCGCGCTTAAGCGCAGGTATGCTTGCAGCATTTGCTGAAACTGTCTATTACCCCGCACTCGCGACATTAACTGCTCAAGCTCGGATTCAAGGCGTTGTTTTAACTCATTCATAACTCTACTCGTTGATCACAATTTCAAGCAAAACTGCTGTTAAGTTTGGCTAATCTGTATTCTTCCATTAATCATGCCCTGACTTTGATTAGCCGATAAGATATCAACCTTTAAACCCTGTTCGATCATTTTTTGCTTGTAGGCCTCTATTACATCAATATTTTCTGCACGAATATCAATAACCACTTGCCCTCGCTGAGCATCGTAGCGTAACTGTGAAATAACAGAGCTACTACTCATATCAAGACTCGACATAGCCTCAGAAGCGGCGTCTAATAAAGGCAGGAATTCAGACGTTGTGCGGCCTACGACTTGCCCTCTTAGCTGTCTGCGTAGCTGTTTAACCGGATCTATCACCCGTCGTTGCTGTGGGAATAGCTCTTTATAAATACTAACAGAGTCAGCGTAGTATTGGTCTGCCTGATAGTTTAAATAACTGCCGCCGCCTAAAGTAACTAACATAAAAATCCCAAGCACCACAGATAAGATAAAGCTGGTTTTCTTAATAATACGTCGACTGCCTGCACTAGCGCTTTTAGGCCTAAAATCACCTTGCAATAAATTCAGTCTTTGATCGAATGATCGAACCGCATTGATTGCTAGAAGCTCAGACATTGACTCGGTATAGTGAATTTCTTTGTAATCAAGTTGGGCGCCATCCAAAGTGGATTTAAGCCTAGGTAACAACTGATCTGACAGCGCGGTGACTACCGGCATCTCTGGTTCAATTGACTCTTTCACCACCAGACGATCTACCATGCCATTAAGCTCACTCTCCGAACCGGAATTATCAAGGATAGACTCATCACCGGCGGTGACCACCTCTGCTTTGGGTTCGGCAGCGGCAGTCAATAATGCAAAGGGATACAAATCTAAAGCAGTATCAAGATTAGCCTCATAAAGATTAAGCGTTTCAGTCTGTATCGAACCTAATCTAAGCTGAAGCATAGAAAGTGCTAAAGACTCATCGACAGCGATACCTGCATATGCTGAGTAACGAAAAAGGACACGAGAATAATCAAGAAAAATTTGCTTATCACCGATAGCGTCAGGCACACACAAAACATCGGGAAATAAAAAGTCAGCTAGAAACCCTTGTGACTCAAAAGCCTCTAACCAACTTTTCAGCAAGGATTTTTTGACAACTGCTAGAGGAATTTTTTCACCTGTAAAAGGCATCGGCAGCGCTAAGTGCATCGATTCAATAGGATCGATTATCTGCTCTTCAGCGACAAAAGCTAGCACTTGGTTAAGATGCCGCTGTTGAGCTTTTGGCACCTCAACCACGGTTAACAATAAAGCTTCCGTTGGCGCAATAAGCACAATGCTCTGTGCATGTTGTGGCTCAGGCACGCAGCGATCAAGATCCGCTAGTTTAGCACAGCCACTGGACGAAATTTGACCCTCACTAGACAGGGCCGTCCAAAAAATCTCGCTACTAGCGTGCAAGTTAATGTCTTTAAATCGTAAACAAAGGAAATCCGACATGTTTTACTCGACTACCCAGCCCATGAATGACAGACTATTATTACAGCCAAATCACCAGATAGAAACTATTTTTTTACCAATAATCAAGCTCATAAGAATCGAGCGGCATTATTGCTCTCATCTCTGGACAGAATACTGAATCTATCCACTGAGTCACTTTCAGAAAATTGAATCACTGTTGATAAATAGGCTCGACTACCTGCATAGTCAGTGATGATATTAATTTGATAATACTGGCTTTGTACGGTCATTCTAGCCGGTTTCAGCTGATCACTGATGACCGTATATAAATTCAATTCCTTAACCAAACCGAGCTCGATCAATTCTTGAACAGATCGATAGGGAGATCGCTCAGCAATGATGTTCTCTGCCTCATCCGATGATATGCCCTCCTGCTCAGCTGAATTTACCCCGCTACGAGACTTGGTCAAACTCATGAGGGTAGGCATGCTGGCGGTATTGATATTAATCGGTGTGATCATCGAGCCTTCAGGCGGTAATACCGTAACATGCGGTAGCAAACTATTCATTACTTGTTGTGAAAACCCATTGATCAACCGTAGCTCGGAGACATCGACCAATGTTCGGTTAGCGACACGGTAACCCGGTTGTAATCTTTCATAAGCACCGCCATCACTTTGATCACCGTGAACTTCGTCATCACTATCGAGCCAATCGCGAAGATTATCCGCTAAGCGATCATCGAGCTCTAGACCTCGCAACAATCCACGAAAGCGCTCCAGCTCATCTTCATTAACCCCTCGACCGCCTGAAACAATATTATTGAGATTATAAAATCGATTTAAGTCAATGATTTTAACCGTCGATAAGCCAATCGCATCTATCTCATATTGATAGGGCCCCATCGCCCAGGATTCTTCCAGTAAATGATCCACACAAAAATCTTTTTCAGCATTGCAATTACTGTCATTCTTAATATCTTCTTGCAGTGCTAATACAGCAAACTCTTCTGTTGCTAAGGCGTAGTAGTAAGCTTGCGTTCGATTGATCAAACCATTAGTGCGCTGCGTATCGAGCACCTTAGCGACAATCACTTTAGAGGCAATGACCGATGCAATAGCAAACACCAAAAGCACGGTAATTAAAGCCACGCCCGTCTGTTTTTCAAACAAAGGAAAACCGTCGATAAAAGCACTTCTTTTATTCATAAAAAAGAATCACATGTATTCACTCAAGCCGTTAAAGAATTCGATAAATGTAAGAGCTAATTTGATCGTCATCAAATAATATAGTGACCTCTATTGCATAGGGCTGAGCCGAAGATTGCGAAAAGGGATCCCATTCAGCGTCAGCTGATGACTTAAACTGAAATTCAATATCACTCAACCCTGCCATTAGCACTTGCCGTTGAAAATTTGTTGATTCGATCCTGTCAAGTACCGGCCAATATTTCCGAATTAAGAATAAGCGCTCATCATTGTAGAAGGCACTTGTATCATCATTTACTTCAGGATGATAGTCGAGCTGATATTCAACACGCTGTAAATTACTTCGGCGCCAGCCCAACGGATTCGACCAACCTCGTCGAGTAAAAGCAATCTCACTCTCCTCCCCGTCCAAGACAAGACTCGGCTGCTGAAAGCCTTTCTCATCGATAATTGGACGGTCAACCATATACCGAAAGTCCTTTGCCATTTGCCGATTGACTCGTTGATTCAAAGCCAATGTATCAGATGCTTTTTTATTGGTTGCTTGTGTCAAAATCACCTGATCAAGCATTTGATAAGCAGCAAGACTTAACCAAGAAAATATAAATAAAGCGATCAAGGCTTCAACCAAGGTAAAGCCATGATGAGAACATTGAGGAAAATCATCAATGGCTTGATTGCCGCAATAATCAGATAGAATTTTAGCCGCCATCAGTAAATATCTACCTTGAAACCACTTAAAATCACGGTATTGTAACCGCCTCGGCCTAATGCCACTTCTGTCGTCTGTGGTGAAACCATTACATCGATACGGCGAACATCCTCGCGTGGCATTTCACTGACAGTGAGCTTAACTCGCCAATCCCTTCCTGAACGTTGAACAAGTTGCTCGTCGTTAATTAAGTCAGGAAAGGATGACTCTAACAGCACAGCATTAAGCGTATATTCTGCCAACACAAGGGCATCGACCTTATCTTCTAATTTGGTGAGATCAGTGGTTGCTTGCCCTATATTACCTAACAAGGCTATGCCGGAAATCGCTAGCACGGCTAAGGCAACCATAATCTCAATCAATGTAAAACCCGAATTCAGTCGTATCAAAGAATCATTCCTCTGTAACCAGGGTCTGATTTAAATCTGTAACCGATGGCAACGAAAAACCGTCAGAACTGATACGGATCAGCGATGGATCAGCGATTCCATCAGCGGCTGAAATTATCACCTCAAATACAGGCAACTCACCAGAACTTGATAGCAGCAATTCAGGCGTCAAGTCAAAGCCAGTGATTAGCTCATCGGTTAGCTCGTTATTTAGACTTGCAAACTTTTCTACTAGTGGCTCATTAGTCTCAGCTTGACGGTCTGAGTCGCCAAAAGATTGTGCATTTAAAAACAAATCGTCAGGGGCCAGAATATCGGCATTAACATCACGGCGATAGCCCTCAACTGTCCATTGCAGAGCCATTGTTTCAGGTAGGCGGTAGGGCTCAAAAATATTACCCGAATAAGGCTGCCATAAATTCAACGCCGGATTAAATCGCAACAACTGATAACCATTATCTTGAAAAATAACGCCCATCTCTGAGGAACTAAAAACTGCCTCGTCAGAGCCGGCAATGATAATCTGTTGAAACCTTTCAGCCTCAGAACTCAACTCTCGATTAAAATTATTGCCAACATTAATGAGCACCATGCCCGAGAAAAAACCAATAATTAATAAGACAATAATCAGCTCGATAAGCGAGAAGCCATTCTGGCTACAAACCTGTGGATTAAGACGAACCAGTGGCAGCTTTGATCGGTTAAAGCACACGTCTACCTCTTTAACAATTGGCCAGTAGTTAACGATCAGAGCTGCTGATGTCGGACGCATAACCTTCGCCACCCAAACGAGCGTCAGCACCTAAGCTTATCAACTCATAGGGCCGATTTTCTTCGCCAGGACTCATGTAAACGTATTCACCATCCCAGGGATCAAGCGGCAGTTTGTTGCCTTTAATATACCCTTCAGGATTCCAATTTCTCGGCTCTGGAGAAGACTGGGGACGACTAACAAGAGCTTCCAAACCCTGATCGGTGGTTGGATAAAAATGATTATCTAACTTATACATATCAAGCGCCTGGGACAAACTCGCAATATCAGACTTGGCGGTTGTCACTCTGGCTCGATCGACTTGACCTAATACATTGGGGCCAATCAAACCAATGAGCATGCCCATGATAACCACCACTACCAGCACTTCAATGAGAGAAAAACCCTGCTGTTGTTTTTTCTTATATGTATATTTCATATCACCTTCTTCGTATCAATTAATGCAGTTAAACCAATGAGTTTAGGTTGACTATAGGCAGCAAGATAGCGACGACAATAGCAAACACGCAAACTCCCATAAAGAGCAACATCAACGGTTCTAGAATCCCTAACATAACGCCAATTAATGATTCTAAATCGCGCTGTTGAGCGCTCGCAATTCGCTCCAGCATCTGATCAAGCTGGCCACTTTGCTCACCACTGGCAATCATGTGCAACATCATTGGCGGGAAATAACCGCCTTCAGACAACGCACGACTCAAGCTGGTCCCCTCTTGAACCTGCTGAGTAGCATGACTCACTCGCTGACGCAGCCATTGATTAGCTAACACCTCGCCAGCGATTTTTAAAGCCTCAACTAATGGGACACCGGAAGCCGTTAGAATACTCAGGGTACTCGCAAATTGAGCGGTATTAGTGCCGCGAGAGAGGCGCCCTATTAATGGCAAAGTCAATAACTGACGATGCCAATTCAATTCAATTGACGGTTTGCTAAGAAGCGTTTTAACGCCAAACACAACAGCAAATAAAGCAACAATTATCAGCCAGCCACGATTCACAATGAAGTCACTGGTCGCTATTAATGCGCGCGTAATCCAGGGTAAACCCTGCCCCTGCGTGCTAAAAACCTTAACCACGTCAGGCACCACAAAAACCATCAATAACGCCACGACCCCCACAGCCATTAAAAAAAGCATTGCGGGATAAATCATCGCCATTTGAATTTTTTGCCTGGCGGCTTGTGATGACTCAGTGTAATCTGCCAGCTTATCCATTACGACATCTAAAAAACCAGCAGACTCACCGGCAGCAACGGTTGATCGGTATAAATTGCTGAACACGCTAGGGTATTCAGCCATCGCATCGGCTAAGGTATAACCTTCGAGAACCTTAGAACGGACCGATAGCAAAATACTATTAACGCTTGACTTATCAGACTGCCTAGCAACAGTTCCCAACGCTTCCTCTAAGGGAATCGCAGCTTGAATCAAGGTTGCCATTTGACGAGTAATTAAGGCCAAATCTGCTACGCTTAATGAGGGGCGACCAAAAGAAAAAGAAAAACTTTTTTGCGGATCAGCATCCTTAATGGTGGCAGAAACATCGGTGGCCATTAAACCCTTGTCACGAAGAATCTGACGGACTTGTCGAGCGCTGTCGGCGTCAACTACACCTTTTTGCTGCTTTCCACCACTATCTATCGCGATATAACTAAATGCGGCCACGTGTCTTAACCCTCTTGAGTCACACGTAAAACTTCTTCGACTGTTGTAATGCCTGAAAGTATCTTGTCAATACCATCATCAAGAATGCTACGGCCATTGATTCGTGCTTGGACAATCATTTCATCCTCTGACGCTTTGTCATGAATCATTCGCCTAAGCTCACTGTCGATTGGCACAATCTCATAGATACCTTGTCGCCCGCGGTAACCACTGTGGTTACATCGCTTACAACCAACGGGTTTGAACATCGAATGCGTATCGTTAGGCTTTAGATTTAATAACTGCTGTTCTTTTTCATCAGGGAGATATGGCGCCTTACAATCAGAGCAAAGTACACGAACCAAACGCTGAGCAACCACGCCGACTAAACTAGAAGACAACAAAAAAGGCTCAACCCCCATATCAAACATACGAGTTACAGCGCCAACAGCTGTATTCGTGTGCAAGGTACTCAGCACTAAATGGCCAGTCAAACTTGCCTGCACGGCAATATCAGCAGTTTCACCGTCACGAATTTCGCCGACCATAACTACATCGGGGTCTTGCCGCAGCATGGCTCTTAAACCTCTAGCGAAGGTCATATCTGCTTTGTTGTTGACTTGTGTTTGGCCAATGCCCTCTAAGTTATATTCAATGGGATCTTCTACGGTTAATATATTTCGCGTTTCATTATTTAGCTGACTAATACCGGCGTAAAGCGAGGTCGTCTTACCTGAACCGGTTGGCCCTGTCACTAAAACAATACCGTGAGGCCGATGAAGGATCTCTTTAAATCGCTCAAGCTCTATATTAGGCATGCCTAGCGAGGACAGTTCGAGTCGCCCAGCCTGCTTATCAAGCAAGCGCATTACGACCCGCTCACCATTACTTGAGGGCATTGTTGATACCCGAAGATCAATTTCTCTTCCTCCAATACGAATTGATATACGCCCATCTTGCGGGATACGTTTTTCAGCAATATCTAATTTCGCCATCACCTTTATACGGGAAACTAGCAAGGGTGCTAAAGCGCGTTTAGGTTTAACGACTTCTCGTAAAACACCATCAAGACGGTAGCGAACCACTAAACATTTTTCAAACGTTTCAATATGAATATCAGAGGCATTTTCTTTAACCGCCTCGGTTAGCAATGCATTGATAAGGCGTATAATAGGCGCATCATCTTCCTGCTCTAGTAAATCATCGGACTCTGGCACAGAGTCAGCGAGACTCGCGAGGTCCATCTCATCGCCTAGATCTTCAACCATTTGCATAGCTTCATTATTGCGGCTTTCATAAGCTTGTGCTAAGGCTTGCTCAAACTCACCCTCAGGTATCATTTTACATTCGAAGGATGACTGGAGAAAACGTTGTATCTCAGCAACCGCAGCCGCGCCAATGGTCGGCGTGTGATAAAGTACTTTACGGTCAGACTGTTCAAGTACAAAGCCCTCAAAACGTTTAGCAAACGGAAAAGGTAACAATGGGCGGCCGAATTCTTCGTTGATGACAACAGCCTCGCTTTCATTTTCATTGGTCGATGAATCTAGACTGGGAGCATTAACATCAGTAGTCGAAGAAGCGCCGACGGCATCCGACAGATCATCCTGAGTACTTTGACCTAAAAGTGAGTTAATGTAACTTTCCAAAACAATCCCTCAAATAGTAAAACGCCTATCGCTGTCTCGAATTAGCAAACTAGCCAATATAAACATAGCATTCATCAATGTCTAAAAACATAGAATTTACAGTACCATGCCTGAGCACCTATAACTTCAAACCTACTAAAAGCAAGCTCGAAAAGTAATCGAAAAAAGAACCAAAAAAACCACAGCATCTATTAGATACTTGCCGAGTAATTATAGTATACGGGAGCCATATTGTATTTCAGCCAGTAAATAATAATTTACACTTATAGACAACTATTCACTATAAAACATTGGAAAATAGAAGGTTTTTAATCAAAAAAGCAAGCGTTCTGCTGTTTTTCATTCATATCCTGACTATAATAATAAGACCTTTCAGATACAATATGACACAAAGTCTCTGATAATCAGAATTTATATACTTTTAACGCAAGCTGAATTATGGCTATTCAGCATGTCAATGAAGGTTTTAATGCTCAAACAACTTCTAAAATTGATAGGCACAGCTTCGAGACAACCGGTCTTTGTCGCCGCTAGCGCCCTAATCTTTGCTTCCTTCAGCCTAACGCTGTGGGCCGGGATTCTCCTGCTATCGGCAATGGCCTACACTCCCGAGATAAATCGTGAGCCCGAAAGACAGCAAACAATTAATTCAATAGTGAGCACCGAAGCGATCAATGGTCGTCACTTTTTTGGCCAGGCTGATGAAGAGCCGCAAGTGATTATTGAGGCCCTACCTGAAACAAAACTTAATCTGACCTTAGCAGGTTTATTTACCTCGCCAAATCAAAAGGATACGGGAGCCATTATTATTGATGAAAGAAAGCAATCCCAGTATTTTTCTATAGGTCAAGAACTACCAGGTGGCGTTACCTTGCAGTCTGTCCATAAAGATAGGGTGGTTATTAATCGGAATGGTATATATGAAACCCTATTTATTGAAGATATCGATGCTCCTCAAACTCGTTTTGCAAAGGATAAAAGTCAACTGGATGGAACAAGCATTATCAGAAGAAGGATCGAAGAGCTAAAAAAGAAACAAGTCGCTAACCAATAATAGGCCAGCAATGATAATTAAAATTAATCACCTTATCTCCTCTACAAAAAAAATGGCTATCTTAGCCCTTTCCACTTTTTTTATGCTGGCCATTTCGCCCACACTTTTATCGCAGAATAACGATCAAACTCTGTCGGTAGACTCATCATCACAAATATTGCTAGATGAAGCATTTATGATAAATTTGCGCCAGGCCGACTTGACGAATTTCATCGAATGGGTAGCCGCTAGAACTGGGAAAAATATTATCGTAGGCAATAATGTTCGAGGCAAGGTTACTATCTACTCTAATAGGCAGGTTAGCCCTGAGGAGGCATACACTATTTTCTTAACTGTGCTTGACATGAATGCACTTGCCGCTATCGATGAAGGTTCAACAATAAAAATAGTTCAATCAGCCTCGGCCAAAACTGCTAATACTCCTTTCTATGATGATCGAAACAATGAAAAAGAAACAGTCACTGCAGTCATTGACCTTAAACACGCTGATCCAGTCAAAATAACAGCCATCTTAAGACCCCTACTACCCCTTGCAACCGCCATACAAACCTTTGAAAAAACACTTATCGTAACCGGGATCGCCGAAAGTATCAGCAAGTCGAGAAAACTCCTTGCCATACTTGACCAACCAGCTGATCAAGTTACATATGATATCTATGCTGTCATTCACGCCGATTCCGTTGAAATCCGTAAGACTGTCAAATCAATTATCGATAAATTAAATCCACCACAAGCTAAAGCTGGTGGAGCGGTTTTTGATATGGTGGTTGACGAAAGAACCAATTCAGTTTTAATCATTGGAGATAGCCAGCAGAGAAAGAAAGCAGTCAATTTACTCAAAAAACTCGACACACCTCTGTCTAACGAAGGTAATACACAAGTTGTCTATCTAAATTATATAGAAGCTAAAGAGATTGCCTCTATCCTAAAAAATGTCGGTGACGGCATATTAAAAAAAAGCAATGACAGCAAAACAAGCTTCAGTATTGAATCGAGCGAAGCAACTAATGCACTTGTCATTACTGGACCTAACGGGCTCTTAAACAGTTTAAAAAGCATTATTGCCAAACTCGACATCCAGCGTGCGCAGGTGATGATTGAGGCAGTGATCGTACAAATCACCGGAGATGTTGATGATGATTTTGGGCTGATTTGGGGAGGGTCTTCACTTTACGATACCAACCAAGATGGCTCAGTTGCCGCCCTTAACGTTTTCAACAGCGCTGACGCGCTAACTAATATTGCAAATGGTGTTAATACTGGTACGCCAGAAGCTCTGGCAACGGGCTTTATTAGCAATTCTGGCCTCACCTATGGCTATCTTGAAAACGGAAACTTAATAGGTGCGATAAGAGCCATCAGCACACAAAACAAAACTAATATCATGTCAACACCAACGATCGTGGCGCTGGACAACGAGGAAGCAAGCTTACTGGTTGGCCAGAATGTACCCTTTCAAACCGGAAGTACTAACCTTACATCGGCCAGCCCATTCTCTACCGTTAAACGGCAAGATATTGGTATTACCCTCAAAGTTACACCCAGAATCAATCAAGGTGATTCCATCACACTTGAAATCGAGCAAACCACGGAGAACGTTGCCACTAAAGGTGATGCACTTGACCTTGTCACCAACAAAACTGAAATTAAAACTAGCGCACTCATCAAAGATGGGCAAGTACTAGTTTTAGGTGGGCTAATCAAAAACGATGAGACACAAGGCAGAACCCAGGTGCCTATTTTAGGCGATATCCCCCTTTTTGGCCGACTCTTTAGATCAAACTCAATCAGTAAAACCCGTAATAATCTTATGGTCTTTATCAAGCCAACCATTCTTAAAGATCAATTGCAAATCAGCGGTCTCACGGCGCAACGCTATGCTTTTATGCGCGAGCGTCAGTTGCATTCTAATTTGAGCCGGTTTATCAATAAAAAGGATAAACCCATCATGGAAGAATATAACATCTTTAATCAATTGAATGTCAGCGCTGAAGAGCAAATTGAAACACTTGGTGACTAAGCAGTTGCCGCTAATTGACCTGAATAGGGAAATAAACCAAAGAGACCGCCAGTGTGAACAAAAACCAGATCTCTTTCATCCTTAAAGCGGCCTTTATCGATTTCGGCAAGTAGCGCATAAAAGGCCTTGCCGGTATAAACAGGATCAAACACCACCCCTTCTAAACGACTCAATTTCTGTATGATTTTAAGCACATCATTACTGACTAAACCATAGCCATCACCAACATAGCCTTCAATGATATTTATTTTTTCAGTGAGCACATTGCTGCAGTCAAGCGGTTTAGTCTGGAAGGGATACTGGGAGTACCAGTCATCAAAATCTTTTTGGATCTTATGATGAAAATATGCTGCATCGTCGCAAACATTCACGCCATAAACCGAAAGTTGAGGGTCAAAATGCGACATGCCTGCAATAAGTCCTGCCTGTGTGCCGCCGGATCCGGTCGCAACGACCAACGATCTGGGCTGTATGTCATGATGGCGAAAATCACCGCAAAGCTCTTCAGATGCCGCGATGTAACCCCAAATGCCATCAGCATTACTGCCACCAGTGGGTATTTTCAATGCAGGAAATCCTTGATCTTGCAGACGACTTTCAGCCGCCGCAAAAAAATCGGGTAAATGTACATTATATTCAGCGGCAGAATGAAAACTTATCGAACAGCCACTGAGGCGATCAAGCAATAAGTTACCCTCCGTCATGGCTTCAACTTTAGGTTCTCCGCGGAGGATAAGATGGCATTTAAGCCCTAGCTGCGCGGCGACAAAGGCAGTGGCGCGGCAGTGATTTGATTGAATACCACCGCAGGTAATTAGCGCAGTAAATCCACTGCTCTTGGCCTTAGCGGCAATAAACTCCAATTTACGAACCTTATTACCGCTCAGTATCGAGCCAGTCATATCATCACGCTTAAGCCATATTAAAGGTCCACCCCGCTCTGCGTGCAATCGACGCAAAGGCTGTAAGGGCGTTGGCGTGTGAGCCAAACAAAGTCTGGGCGGATAATTAATTATCGAGATTTTATTCGCCTCCCATCAGAGGGTGACTACCATACTTAAAGCGGTTAAATTGCTTTTATCGTGCCTTTAGGCAGCACAGCATGAACTGCAATACGCTGAAATTTAAGCTCAGTATTATCAGTGACTTTTAATAACAAGTAATCACCGTCAACTTTGACTATTTTACCCAACAGACCGCTGGTCATAACAACTTCATCACCTTTTTCTAAGCTATTGACTAATGCATCATGCTCTTTTTGTCTTTTTCGCTGTGGACGAATCGCTATAAAATAAAAAAAGATAAAAAGCCCAAGTAGCATCACCATTTGAAAAGCAACACTACCTTGTGGTGGCGCCCCGGCTGCTTGTGCGTGGGCTTGACTGATAAAAAAGTTCATTAATAAACCTCTATAAGTAAATGATACGTAGATTAAATATTATAAGTTTGCCTTTATCCATTCGATCACATCATCATGATGTGACTTCGTTTTCACCTTGTCCATGATGGCTTTGAGTTTGCCGTCTTTACCGACAATGAACGTACTGCGTAAAATACCATCATATTCCTTACCCATAAACTTTTTAGGACCCCAAGCGCCGTAATTGTCAGCAATGCTGTGGTCTTCATCTGACAACAGATCAAAATTAAGCCCTTGCTTATCAATAAAGTTTTGTAAGCGGTTAATGGGATCAGGGCTAATACCTAGTACCACCGTATTAAGCTTTTTAAAAGCGGCAGCGCTGTCTCTGATGCCACAGGCCTGAACAGTGCAACCGGGTGTGCTCGCCTTTGGATAGAAATAGATGACGACATTTTTCTTTGATTTGAAGTCTTTGAGGCGGACCTTATCACCATGCTGATTCTGCAAACTAAATGCGGGTGCTAAGTTTCCTATTTTAGGTAATGACATAAAAACTCTCTTAAATTAACAAAGGTAATAAACATCGTATTATTCGTGCTCAACATGATGATGCATGTAAGCCTGATTGGCAACGGCTGTATGACGGTGATCAGGCTCGAGATTGATAAGTAGCAATGAAAAGCAAATGCCTAGTAACAGTGCTAACGTCATGCTTAAACGATCATGACTATGAAAATGAACTTCTGGTAGGAGATCGCTTAGTGATATACATAAAAATACACCCGCAGAAAACGCCAGCGCCGAGCCAATGAATACACCATTAGCATTCGCAACAAAATCAAAACTCCATAACATTAATGAGGCACTAATTGGACAGATAAGCGCAAAACCCAATAGCACCAAGCGCTGTTGCTTCTTTCCAAGATCGCCTCGACTCATCATCGTGGATATCGTCAACGCATCAAGCGGTTTATGAAGTAGAATCGCAACAAAAACACCCAGACCCACAAAAGAAAGCACACGTGCTGAACTATCTAGTAGTAAAAAGTCAGCCTGCATGCTTGCAGCAAGCGCGACACCATCAATGATAGTATGAATTGTTAAGCCGAGTGCGATACCCAGCCAACCAGCGATGTGAGCATACCCTTTATCTGCTTCATAATGGTGCGAGGCATCTTGTGAAAGTTCGACATACTGTGCGTCATGCGCATCATCCGTGATGTCATGGTGATGAAAATGGAACAGACGCAGTAATAAAAACATTGTCAGCAGACCGGCCATAGTCCAGCGAGCGGCAATATCGACCGCGTTTGCTGCATCAATGGTATAAATAGCATGCGGAAGTAAGTGAAAGATCGCGATCCCTAGCATTAATCCTGAAACGAAACTCATCACTAATTGCATGCGTTTATGCGTTAAGGTCAACCAATGTGATAATTGGCCACCCAATAAAACAGCGATAACTAAAATAATGCTGTATGCGCATAAAATATAAAAGAGTTGCGAGTCCAGCATAAAAGCCTTGCTTTTGAGACAATTAATCGATTAATAGTGACGAAGGATAAACTTACGATTATCTTAAGGATACTAACAATTACATTCTACGCCAATACGACTCATCAATATCACTCATTTCAACGGGAAAATGACCTTTTTTTAGGTCTTCAATAAAATCTTTAAGGGCTTTATGTACCGTAGGGAACGCTAGCCGAGACCATGGAATCTCATCAAAGCCGAAAAGCCTAACGTCTGAGCTTTCGGACGTGGTTGAAAATTGATCATCAAGCATGTCTGCACGAAAGAACATATGAATTTGGTTGGTATGGGCGACATTAAAAACGCGATAAAGCGATAAGTTGCTAATGTTTGCGCAGGATTCTTCAACAGTTTCTCGAAGCGCACCCTCGAGGGACGTTTCATTATTTTCTAAAAAGCCAGCCGGTAATGTCCAATAGCCTAACCGAGGTTCTATATCCCGTAAACAGAGTAATACCTTAAGTACTCCGCTCTTCTCAACAAAAATAGGAAGAGTGCCAACCACAACGTTAGGGTTTTGGTAGTGAATAAAACTGCAAACTTGACAAACATAGCGAGGACGGTTGTCTCCATCGGGAATCTTTAAAGTAACTTTATTGCCACATTGACTACAAAATTTCAAAACAACTCCAACGTCGATACACTCAATAGCTTAGACATCAAGCGATGCTAAAGCACGGTATTTCCCCGCGTGGAATAACAGTGGCGAATGGACCTTAAAACCACTCATGGCAACCACTTTACCGACCATAATAATATGGTCACCACCATCATGACAGGCGTCAATTTCACACTCGAAGCTGACAATCGCATTGTTAATTAACGGCAAGCCAGTTTGGCCATCAGTAAAATGATTATCATCAAGATCATGGCTACCTTTTTTTGCGTACTGGTTTGATAAATCCTGCTGTTGCTGGTTAAGAATATTAACGGCAAAATATGATGACTTTTCAAACGCGGTAAAAGTATCAGAACTTTTTTGAAGACTCCAAAGTACCAAAGGGGGATCAAGTGATACTGAGGCAAACGAATTGGCCGTGACGCCAAAAGGCGCGTAACCCTCAGGCGCAGCAGTGATAATCGTAACCCCGGTAGCGAATTGACCGAGTGCATCGCGAAACAATCGTTGTTCTATCATAATAATCCGAAGATCCTGTGGGTTAATCTAAAACATAAAATACAT
>CENX01064499.1_pt1 | contig 50741 bp, 33 predicted proteins | sample 361321 | NCBI WGS metagenome assembly CENX01 (sample SAMEA2619678, study PRJEB7988) | marine metagenome | isolation source: saline water (ENVO:00002010), including | reverse complement strand
CTTGACCTTGGCCTTGACCTTGTCCTTGACCTTGTCCTTGACCTTGTTCGCCTTGACCTTGATCGTTGGATTCTCCACCGCCGTTGGTCCCACCGTTTCCACTACCTGTCTCGGAATCTTGGTAATCTGGATCGTAAGCATCTGGGATGCCATCTCCATCTTGATCCGAAGATTCTCCGTCATTAGGGTCGTTCGGGAACGCGTCAGTAGAGTCAGGCTTACCGTCACCGTCAGTATCTGCACTGTTAGGATTAGTTCCTCGTGCATATTCTTGGGCGTTCGTCAGTCCGTCTCCGTCAGGGTCCGCATTGGCGTCACCACCAGAATTAGGGTTCAGGCCATGATTGACCTCCCATCCATCTGGTAGTCCGTCGCCATCAGTGTCGGCTCTGGTCATGTCGGTTCCTTGCTGCTGTTCTTCAGCGTTAGTTAGACCGTCACCATCCCAATCAGCGCCTCCATCGGAGCCGTCGAGTGGGTCAGTACCATCTGCAGATACTCCTGCAGATGCAGTCATTAACACCATAAACAGTGCAATCAGCATACTCAATTTTTTGTTCATATTTTGCATTGTTATTACTTCCTTTGCTTTTTTTAATTTCAGAGAACCCGCCGTTCTCTCTTTCCGGGACTATTCGTGTTTTGCACGAAATTAAATCTCCGGGATTTGGCGGTTACATTAAACAAGAGATGGCTATCACTGCTGATAACTCTTTGGAGCTCAGGAAACCGAGTCGCATACAAGCGATTTCTGATTGTTTCAGATGTTCGATTTCCTTTGATTTCTTGCTCCAGTCCTCCGTTTTTAGCCATTCCAAGCCACATGTCGATCTAGGGTACCCTGCGTTCCCTCTGTCAATTGGAACAGACTCAGGATATTTGAATCCATCACTGTAAATGTACTAATTGATTGAAGATTATGGTGTCAATCGGACTTTTTCTGCTTTGAATCGAGCTGCTCCCAAGAAATGACGAACTGGAATAATAATTGAAGATAGGAGCAATACTACGAAAATTGCTGAGGACCAGAAGGTAATCCCGCGACCCATTGATAAGAAAATCATCCAACCAACAAATAATGTCATCCAAATTCCATATCTTCGAGCATACAAAGCTGTTCGCCCTCGAACAATTTCATCAGAGTATAGATGAGGCGTTTCTTCAGCAGAAACAAAACCGAGTTCTACACCACACCTCACACAAACAAGATATCGAGGGCCGTTTCCAGTGATGAACTGGTCTTGCGGGAAAACTTGTTTACAAATCCTGCAGGTAGGCATTGGCTCACTCAATCCATCGCAGAGGTATAATCTCCTTCAACTCTACTATTCAACCTAGCTTGTTTTATTGAATATTGATCATCAATTTGTTCTTGGCTTAGAGATAAAAAAGTCTGTAATATCAATCGGCCATTAGGGCTTCCACATGATTCAGGATGAAATTGAATACCATGGACTGGTCTATCTATGGCCTCTATTCCCATTACAACACCTGCTGGATCTAACCATGCATTTGAACTAAGAATAGGAGACAGGGGTGATTTTGGCTCTTGAAGGCTCAAACTATGGTAACGCATCATAACTGGGGAAGGTTCCAAATCAACAAATAATCCTGAAGACACGTGCTGAATTCTAGTAGGTACTCCATGTACTGCGCCTGTAGATGTTCGGCCTAATTTCCAACCAGCAGCGACTCCTAACGCTTGATGTCCCAAACAAAGACCGAGTGTTGGCAATGGATTTGGGTGCTCTAATGCCCAAGATGCAAAAGACATCGTCATAGGGCTATTTTCAGGAGTGGACGGCCCGGGACCAAGGACAATGTGTGTTGGTCTAAACTCTCGTAAAATTTCTTCAACAGAAAAATCTGTAGTTGGTCCCCTTCCAGAGATAACATCAACAATAGCACCACATATTCGTAATTCATCTACAATATTCCATGTGAATGAATCTAGATTATCGATAAATAATACTCGAATTTCTCTATCAGTTAATTCCTTAATATTACGAATAGATTCAGAATTTAATCTATCTATCAGTGACTCTGTCCTCTCATCTATTGGTTCAATTGATTGAATAGAAGGAAGAGATGAGATGGTAGCACGGAAAGAATCGGGATCTGTATTTGGCCAACAAGCATCGATTAATGCACTTGCTTTGAGTTTAGCTTCATCAACTTCAGAAGCAGGATTAGATTCTACAGTAATACCTCCCCCTGATTTAATCGTTGCAAACCATTTAGATGATTTATGTTGAAATTCAATCGTACGGATCAATATATTCCAGATAGAATGGGATGTCAATGGATCAATTAATCCAATTGATCCTGTCCAAGAGCCGCGAGATTCTTCTTCTAACCATGAAATTGAAGCAATTGTTGCATCTTTTGGACATCCTGTGATTGAACCACCAGGAAAAAGAGATTGTAAAGCATCAATACAATCTAAATCCTGACGATAATTCCCTTGAATAGTGCTCACTAAATGATGTACATTCGATAATGATTCTACTCTCCAATCTGACCAGTGGGTTGTTCCTAACTTTGCGATTTTTCGAACATCATTTCGTTCTAAATCGACTAACATCATATGTTCAGCAATTTCTTTTCTTGATTTCAACAATGACATGATTTCAGCTTGATCTGCCTCAATTCCATCTCCTCGTGGACGAGTGCCCTTAATCGGGCGAGTGAAAACAGATGTTTCATCTGTCTCTAAAAGTAGTTCAGGGCTAGAAGATACAACGGCAAAATCGAGATCTGGAATGTTCATCCAAGCAGAATATGGTGCGGGATTGGTAGAATCTAAGCATTCGAATACCTCCCAAGGATGTATCTGAGAATTGCCGCGCCATGTTCTCCCATAATTCAGTTGATAGAGGTGACCTCCACGAATTGACTCGATAATTTGTCTGATTTTATCAGCGTGATGATTATCTGAATTTGTTAGTGGTTTAACATCTCCATCTATAGGATGCGATTGATGAGATGTTGATGATGAAATATCTGTGATATTTGACCAAGGATGGTTTTCATCTGCAACGAGATAGATTTTATTGGTGGAACGATTATGAAAAATATATCCTGAAATTCTATACATTATTCCTAGAATAGAATTAGTAGAAGGAGTGTGTTTAATTCTTACAGGAGAGGTCCATTGTACTAAGTCATAGTTCAATATCCCAGTCACACTACCCAAACTAGGCATTCCTTCAGGGGCTTGGATACATTCGTGCCTACATGTTTTTCTCACTGCTTCAGACAAACTTTCTGCAGAAGAAGTTTCAACTGTAACCCAACTTCTCGATTTCCATTCTTGGTGTTTAACAATTAATGGATTTGAAGTATGAAAAATTAAATCTCCATCGAGAGGATTTTGATTGGTTGGTAATGATTGATGATTTTCTGGCTGGATAAATAGTGTTCTATGGGTTGGCGGCCCCATCAATAATGATGATTGAGAAATATCTGAAAGAGGTCCGCCAGAGTGTAACAGCAGTTCATCTGGAGCGTATTCTTCAGATAAAGAAGAACGTAATTCTCTCTGAATTGAAATTAAAGGCGAATCATTTGGAATGAATGCTAAATCTCGAACAATCATTCTATCACCAATTTAGGATTCTTTCCATGCAGACTTCAATGCTTCTGAAATTAGTTCTGTCAAACATGTTCCTAGTTGTATATCGATGCCGTCGATTTCACCAACGGGAAGTACGCCAACGCCAGTTCCTACAACTACCAATTCTTTGCATCTACGGATCATTTCTTCAGTCAAAAATGCCGTACGAACGGGAATACCATTTGATTCTAAATGATCTGAAATGAGTGAGAGAGTTATTGACTCAACTGCTCCTTGTTCGGGACCTGGAGAATAAGCACAACCATTCTCATCAAGAATTAGTGGAGTTGCTCTATCAGCGTCCACTATCGAATGATTATCAACAAGTAAGGATATGTCAGCTCCATTTTCTCTAGCCAATTCTCTTGCTTCTAAATATGGTTTCCAATTTCCATGTTTTATTCCTCTAAATCTCTTAGGCCATTGGGGAGCAGGATGAGTAATTGCTACTAATGGAGAATTAGGTTGGTCAATAGGACGGGTTTCACAAGATACCTGCCCATCAGATGACCATTCTAAGCGTGCTAAACCTTCTTTTTTGCCATAGCCATGGATTGATTTAGAAAGAATTATTGAAATTTTTTTGATATCAGGAGGAGGGCATCTGATCTGTTCAGCTGCTTCTTTCAATCTGTTGAAATGTTGATTCAATGCCAATACTCTTCCCGTCTCATCAAATCTACAGGTTGTGAAAACTGAAGAGGGAGGAATCCCGTCCACCATGAATACCCATACCACCCATCAAACATCTATGTTCTGAGGTCAAAGTAAGTCATCAAGGAATGACATATCAAGGTCATCGGACTTTGGTTCGCCTGAACGGAGTGCTTCAGCTGCACTCTGCAATTCAATAGCATCTAGATATCTGTCATTGTTTTCATCGTGATGGCGGGCCTCTTGAATTAGTAAATCCTCAGATGGGAGAGAGTAGTCTTGAACCAAATCTTTGGCACTTTGCCTTGAATAACTGTATTCATCGACTGGGGCAACTTGTTGTGGTGTTACTGGTTGAACTACTGTAGATGTTGATTCAGGCAATCCTGGGGGAAGTTCTACATCCGAAGATGAATCATCCCAGGCGGCTTGTTGAGGGATTCCGTATGTTCCTTGAGCAAGGTGGGCCCAGTCATCAGCAGGGTCTCTTCGACGACCAACAACCAATGCCACCAATGCAACCAAAATCAGTATCATCAATAATAGAATTATCAGTGTTTGAGGATTGAGGAAATCGGCCCACCAAGCGGCGTCTTCAGTATCTCCTGGATTAGATGCTGTTACCGGGTCCCAAGGCGCTAAAGGTTGAGGAGTGACTCCTGTTCGATGAACCTCATCATCATGTGCAACTACGGCGATGTAATGAGGGACATCGTTACATATTGAAGTATTAGTTTCATTCGAATCTATACCACATATTGGTGTAAATGTCCAAGTGTTTTCTACAATATATGATTCAACAAGAGTCGCTTCTCTTGTATCCTCAAATGGTTCCAATGAAGTATAAATCCAATATGTTCTCACATTTGGATCGTTCTCAATTAAATTCCATTCGACTAGAATTTGATTTCCGTCATCTGTCCACTGAAGACTTATTCCCGTGATTTCAGGGAGATGAAGTCCGGGGTCAAGGAGTGAATTGTCTATCGGAGAACGAGTGGATGTGACTAAATCGGTAAAGAATGCATTTCCTGACGAATCAACAGGGACTACTGCGACCCAGGTCAATACTCCTGGACTCAAAGGTAATGGTTCGCTATTATCCCCTTCCATAGAAGAAAAGAATTCTACTTCTACAGGGAAATCTGGAGAACGCGAAAGTACAGTAGCAGGTTGCATTGATGAAGCGTCTGTGAATGGAACTCTGTCTGCAAAGATTAGATATTCTTCAACGTCACTTGCTAAACTGAGTTCGAAATCTACATTCAACCCATCTCCAACATCATCGGGACGATCAGAAAGTGTAGGTGCTGCCAAGCGACTAGGTGGCGTAATATCTCCACGATTATCGATTGGAACAACGTTTACAGTCTCTAGTTGAGTTAAGAAGGCATTTCCAGATGTATCATGTGCCGAAACTGACACGTACAATGTCATACCTGGAGTAATCGCTGATGGTGTAGCTCCATTGACTGAACTTCCTCCGAGTAAAGCCGTATCGATGGAGACTTCAATTCGCTCTTGATTCCATCTTCGTTGTTCAACTAAAATTAATCCACAAGAATCAGGATCTGATTCACAAACATTCCACTTAGGGCCAACGGCTGACACAGGATGTTCAGATACCCAAACTGTGTAGTGATCTAAATCACGTTCAAATCCTGGTGTCCAACTAACGTCGATGCTTGTTCCATCATCATCAGGTGTATCCCATGCCTCTACATTCTGGATTCTATCAGGAGGATCTGGTCCGATATTTGCAATGGATGATGCCGATACAATTGTCACGTTTTCAGTATCTGAATTTTCCCAGAAATCTACTGCTACAACTGCAAACCAATGTACAATACCATCTTGAATTGGACGGCCTGCAATGTCACTAACTGTTACTCGTACCACTCCATCAGTTGTCTGTTCTTGTTGGCTGCCCGGTCTACCAGGAGGCCCGTTTGAAAAATTACAAGAAGGAACATATTCGATAATGTCCCAACCTTCTAGATTGTCTGGAACAGTATCTGAGTCTGCTACTTTACCATAAACAGCATAATATGCACAATCATCTTCTTCGTTGGGAGTCCATTCTAGAGTGATTCTTCCTCCTTCATCATCTGGAGTATCGAATGCATCGAGGTCTTCTATTGGAGCTGGTGGAATTCCATCGTCTACTTCGCTTGTCCACACCACTGGTCCAATGATTGTGGCATTGGCAGCATCATATTGGCCTGCTTCATCAGTACAAACTAACCCCATCCAAGTCATACGATTAACTGGAATGTTAATTGGGGTAACATTGGCTTCAGAATGAGGGACTGCTAATGCTCGGAATTCGGGCAATCCAAGTACATTTGTAAGTGGAGCAGGAGATCTCCAAACATGCATAAATGCAGGATCTAATTCTGTGCATGAGGCCCATTCCAGAATCATTTGTCCTTCTTGATCGGGATTCATTGACGCGTTCGCCCAAGCAGGTGATGCAGGAACGTCATCAATTGGAATTGCAAATGTTCCAAAATTAGACGGATCTCCTAATTGTGCTCCCGAATATTCAGTAACGATACTGATGCCGTATTCTTTACCATCTTCCAATGGTTGACCCATTGAACTTGTAAATTCTGCAGCAATAGTTCCCCATACTGCTATTCTAGCGTCATAGGTTACTTGCGAATTAGTACCTGACAAATCTGTAGTGGAAAGTCCATTTGGATACTCTGATGTCTCCCAAATGTAAACTCGATATGCAGTCCATCCATGATCTGTGGATGGGGACCATTCTGCTACGAGTACTCCGCCTCCATCATTTGGTCTATCATAGAAATTCAAAATCTCAGTAGGTTGCTCAGTTCGTTCCCAATCATATGTTATTCGAACCCACATAGAGCCATTTGTAGGACTTTGGAGTTGGAAGTGGACGTTTCTACCATCAGGCGTCATCGCAGAATTTCTAATTGCATCTTGTAGGTTGGTTTCTAAGCCCGAATTTAATGATGCGAGGTCCCATATTCCAGTGTAATTCAACGTAGTAGTTGACATCCAAGTTGCTGCACCTTGAATCGGACTGACTGAAGTGATTACATTCTGAACAAGCTGAAGGCCATTTGGTCCTGCTGCACCAATTGTAGAGAGGGGAATTGGTGAATCCGGTGTTGCAAGAACAATCGCTCGTCCTGGTGAAGTTTGATTTGTGATATTAATCGAATTACCACCAATGAGAACATTCAACGGTGAAGCTCTTCGACTACGTAATCTGTCTTCTTCAATATGAGAAATAGGGCTGAACAGATGAAGGCCATCCAAACCAACAGTTGCTAATCCAGATGAATCAATATAAGCGCCGTATTGATTCGTTACCTGAATCTGATCGTCGACACCATGATCTCCATTAGCAGCAAGATATGTTATGCCAATATTGGTCAATGAAATTAGATCAAGACCGTTGCTAACCATTGATGTTGGAGGATATCCTGCCATAGTGAATGGATTAGGTCCATCTTCCATGGATCCAGAAGATGCATTCCAATGAACTGTAGGTGCGGTAGCAGTAGCTATGTGAACACCCCAATTATCTGCAGTTAGACTAATTACATCATTATCGGGAATCATATCAATTGCTCTAGTAACTGTTGGAATCATAGTACCTAGAGGGACTTCTGCATACCCTGGCCGAGTGATTCCTTGGCCATCATGTGCGACTAATACTGTCGCAGGGAACGATGTAGAACTACCAGCAGCATCAACAATAGTGGTTGGAGATACCATTGTGATGTCAGAAATAGATGAACCCATTAAACCACTCTGAGCGGTTAATGTCCTTACTATGGACATGTTTGTAGTGTTTAATTCAACTAAACCACCCTTCGTACCAAGTAATAAATTCCCATTAGAAGATTCTAATCGAACAATCACTGGATTTGGTAGCCCATCGAGTAAAGTGAATGGATCTTCCCAATCTTGTGTAGAAATATTCCAAATTCCTAAGCCTGCAAGTGTTGCTGTCCAAATACGACCATCATGTTCTATGAAATCATAGACAAAATTGCTAGGAAGAGCAGCTATCAATTTACCATCTGTAAATGTGTAATTTGTTGTGTCAAATACTTGTACACCAGCAGCAGTTGACCCTGTTCCCATTAATCCAACTACTAAATCTCCATTCCATTTTGCTAACCCATCATGCATCCAGTGGAAACCAATACCTACTGGATTAACTGTACCAGTTGTCAAATCAATAAACATCAATCCAGAGCCAGCATTTGATACCCATAGGAAATTACCATCAATCAGTAATTCATTTCCAGTTTCAGCGCCTAAAGAAAAGGAACGATCCCATCGAACTTCTCCACTAACCAATGTTCCTTCAAGAATAGAATTACCATAACCAGATGTTACATCTTCACCGGCTAATGCCCATACCTTATTTCCTGAAGATACAATTTCTAGAACTCGTCCGCTACTTAATGCAGTGAAGGTATCTATTCCACCAGGAGTGAAGCCTGTACTATCTAACAGATCAACACGACTATTGCCCGATGTCCCTCCATTCCGACCAATTGCATATGCATCAGTACCTGAAGTTGTAGGCTTCACTACAATGCTGCCAGTCTCTAGACCTGGATCAACCAGAGAACCTGTTCCCAAATTTACTCCAACAACTCCAATTAAAGAAAATCCGCCTCGACTATTTGCTAAATGGGAAATCATCAACTTGTTATTGTGGTACAAAAGACCACCTGGGAATACTGCTTCTTCAGAAATTCCATCTTGGGCAGTGATATCTGATAGTTTCAAATCTTGGCCACCATATAGATATCGGCCAACTCCAATGCCATCTGTATCGTAAGCAGAATAGAGGATTTCGTTGGCATCATCGCATGCTAAAGAACGAACGTCGTCATTGGAAATTTCTCCGCTTTGTGCACGGAAATTAGAAATCCAAGTTGAAGAGCTTGTATCATATCGGCCAATTCCCCCAGGAGCCCACCATCCAAGATAGCCCATTGCCACATGTACAATATCAGCACAAACTGCAAAATCTGCAGGGTAGCCAGAAGGTAGGTTACCCGAACCTGCTGCAATGCTTGACCACTGTCCAGAGGTGCCGTTTAGAGTATGTACATCTGAATTTGTTTGCCACCCACTTTGTGCATATGTTCCAACCCAAAGATCGTCACCAATGACCTTCATTGAATAGACGTCTTCATCACCTGAAGATGGCATTCCACCATTACTCGGAGTCCAACTAGTCAACCAAGTATCATTTGTTGGATCAAACCGAAGAATTCCATTCAAAGATGCGAAAAGGTAGTTTCCGTCCCATTCTACCATTCCTCTGATTCTACCCTCGACATCATCCCATGAACCAAGAAGGGTCATGTTAGCGGCATTGAATCTGCGAAGGTAATTTTCACCATATGCGACCCATAATTCACAATCAGCAGGGTCTAGTGGGAAACAATCTCCGAGATATTGTGCATTGACTCGTTCGATTGAACCTGTAGATTCTAACGTATCTGCCCATGAACTATTAGATACATTCCAACGAACGACCGCGCCTACTCCTGTCCACCATTGACTAGGAGTTACTCCAACCCAGAGTTCATCTCCCACCATTCCAAGACTGTTTGTTATTCCACTAGTTCCAATCCTTTGTCCTACATCAAGTTCTGATAAACTAGTGTTGGATGTAAGATTAATTCTGAAAATTAAATCACGAGAATTTTGATAGTTTTGTTGTTGGGCGTAATGTAGGATTTCATTGTGAATCGTGATATGCATTGGATCAAATGACGATAGTGTAGGACCTCCAGAATTGCTACCTTTATTCCAATCCCTAATTACAGATGCAGATGCAATATCTATCTCAGTTAGACCAAAATTTCCACCAGCCCAAAGTGTATTGCCACTAGGTCCTAAAACCAGTGAGGTTACGCCATTTCCATCGATTAGATTTGATGAAGTATCCCAAGGGGTTAGCCATGTGCTATTTATCAAGTCAAATCGTGCAATGCCTATTCCATCAAATCCAACATAAGTTACGTCATTATGAACAACAACTTTTGCATTTTCTGTTTCTTCTCCGGCTTCCCATACTTCAAGCACCTCTTCATTTGTAACATCCCAAAGAGCCGCGCCATTTTCTGTTCCAACCATTACTCTAGTTGGAGAGATAATTCTTACAGAACGAGCATCGTCTGGAATATCGTCGCCGTCATCCCAACAATCATCTCGTTGGAATTGCCAAGTATACCGACATAATCCTCTATCAGTAGCTGCCCATATACTATTCGAATCGGAATCCGTATCATAGAATACACGTGGTTCAAATCTACCATTTTGTGAAATCGATTGACCTTGGCCATTTGTAAAACGTTCTAAACCAAATCCTGTACCAACTAATACCCCACCATAAGGATCGTATTCTAAACTGATCACATAATCAGATTGCATAGCAGAGCCTTGACCTGGATTGTTGCCACCACCTGAAGAGGTCCAACGATCAAGAACTTCGCCTGTCACTCTATCAAAAACCAAAACACCGAAGCCAGATAACCCAAGCCAGACCGTTGAGCCATCGCTTGCTATAGGTGCGAAGTCTAGCGCATCGGCACCGAGTGATTGCCAAGGAGAAAGTACAGTATTAGATGTCAAATCAATACGTAAAACGCCATCTTCTTCTGAACTTAAGTAAGCAATACCAGCTCTAGTTGCAACATCATTAACATCATTTGCTTCTAATTCTGTAGATCCTCCAGATTGGGTATTAAATTCAGTTGTTATGTCTGAAGATATATTCCATACAGTTACGCCTCTTTGTCCGTGTGCAATAACCATTGAATCAGTATATTGATCGTACGACATGTCTGTAATCCCATCAAATGCTATGGAGGGTGTGCTTGACTCATCTATGCTTCGTAAAAGCGTACCATTTAGATCAAATGCCATCATTCCAGAGTCTTCGGTTCCAACGTAAACATCTGTACCATCAGTGGATATTGCTAAACTCATTTCATCAGTGAAAATTGGTTGAATCCAACGATTTACAGAACTATCAAAACGATCAATCCAACCGTCTCCTCCTATCCAATATATATCTCCTAAACGAGTAATGCTATACATTTCTTCGGAACTAGGTGAATTTGCAAAGACTTCAGAAGAGAAGGAAATAGGAACGTCGATTGCTTCAATCATGGAAGCTGCTCCAGAAGATCCAATCAATAGAACTGATTCGTTTACAGGGCCTCTCAATCCGCCAGCCATCCAAGGAATCAGATCTGATGGATCTGAGATGCCCAAACTGGATGCAGAAATTGTACTAGTAAATACAACAGATGATGCATTGTAAACGTGTAAGACATTATTCGCAAGAATGTGAATCCAATCATCTGTAACTGACATTGATTGAACGTCATCACCAGAAAGCCAATTTTGGCTAGACCATGAGGCAAGCCATGAATTTGTACTAACATCGCGACGCATAATTCCAGCATCAGCAGTAGCGATGAAAAGTGTATTACCGCTTTGTCCGAAATCAACAATAGAATCGCTTGTCAATGCATTTTGCGTATCCCAGTGAGTGTAAGATGTTCCATCCCATACAGTAATTCCATTATCTTGGGTTCCGATATATACTTCAGACCCAATAAAATGGATATCAGTAGGAATTACTACTTCTTCTGATTGTGTTCCATCACATGGGCCTTGCACTGTAGAGCCTGAAGATGTTGAAAGAGGGACGTCTTGCCACCCAGATTGTGTTTCTATGTATAGATGGCAATCTGTTGCAACATGAAGAATTCCTGATGAGTCAACCTCGAGAACTTTAGCAGGATCTAGGCCGTGTGAAGGTAATTGCCCCAAATAAGTTGTATCTTCTGCTGAAAATGAATGAATAATATCATCAGATGTTGCTACAAGAAGTCTGCCATTGGTAGCATCTACCTCAAGAGCAGTTGGCTCTATGCCCTCAAAAATATCTACAACCCAAGGATCGTTATTTGCATCAACGGTTAGAACTTGATTTGATGTTGCAACGTAGAGACGATGATCAGCAGGGTGGATGTCCCAATCAATTATTTCAAAATCAATTTTCTCGAAAGATACCAATGGATCTGCTGGACGAAGCGCTTCAATCACCAAGTCGGTGATATTTGCACCAGCCGGCAAAATATACGATGCTCCCGTATCAGTGGTTGGATTCAAACGACTAGAATGAGGGTCACCGTTCAAGAAGTCAAGAGCTCGTCCAAAATCTCCATATGTTCTCCAATCAAATAATGGTGTTTGTGTATCCATTATTGTCAATTGGGGTTCTGTAACCCATACTCCATCAGATCCATTAACCTGAATTTCAAAGGTAAGATTCGAAATTTCTGCTCCAGGGGCGAAATTATGAAACATGTCGCCAGTAGCCATGGTTTGAGTAGATGAGTCAGCTCCTGTTGATTCAATCAATACCCATCCAGTGTCATTTGAACCAGACATTGGCCATTCGGCAACATTGGATACGTGTGCAGAAGTTATAGGGGAAAAAGCAAGAGCTGACAAGCTATACAAAAGCATGAGAAATACCATTGATATTGCCCGACGACGGGGGGGAGATATTCCATAGCCTGCGCTATTCATGACCTCCATGCGGGCGCAATAACATTTGAATGACACTATCTCATGTCTATGTATGATTCAAATTAATCAATATCAAATAAACTAAGATTACTCATCACCGTCAACAGATCCGTCCTCTGTAACTCGATACAATCGAGCCGTGGATGTTGCTCCAGACATTGCTTTGGGTGATCCGCTAATCGCAACAACTCTATCGTTTTCCTTCAATCTTCCATTCTCAAAAATTGTCTTGATAGCTAAACGCATTGTTGAACTACCTCTTTCTAACTCTTCACAGACAACTGCATCTACACCTGGAAGAAGCATGACTTTTCTAGCGACGCTGGGATTATTTGTTACAGCTGTAATTGGAATTTTTGTTGAATGAGCTGCAACAAGTCTAGCTGCATTTCCATGCTGTGTTGCAACTAATATCCTATCCGCCGAGGAAGTTTCTGCTAACGTTACTCCAGCGTTGGCCATTGCTCTTGTAAGAAGTAATTTGGCGTCAGTAGGCTTTGTTAGGCCATCCCATTCTATATCTGCTCGACGAGTTACACGTAACATAGTCAGTAGAGAATCTACTGGATATGCACCAGAAGCAGTTTCTGCCGATAACATTACCGCGGTAGCACCATGACGAATAGCATTAGCAATATCTGCTACTTCAGCGCGTGTTGGTCTTGGATTTGTCACCATTGACTCAAGCATTTGCGTAGCCACAATTACTGGCAAACCACGTTTCCTGGCTGCTTTCACAATTCTATCTTGGGCCATTGGTACTTCTTCAGGAGGAATTTCTACACCTAAATCACCTCTAGCTACCATAACAGCATCACTTGCCTCAATTATACCATCGAGAGACTCTAATGCAGAAGGATGTTCAATCTTAGAAACTATCCATGCCTTTGAATTACACTCTTTGAGAATTCGACGTGCTGGGGATATATCTTCTGCGCTTCTAACATATGAAACTGCAATGAATTCAACATCTAATCCAATTGCATGACGCAATGCTTCCTCATCACGGGGGCCGACTGCAGGTAATTTGACAATTGTTCCAGGGACGTTTATTCCCTTTCTTTGTGTAATCGGTCCTCCCTCAATAATTCTACATTTTACAATATTATCATTGCATTCCTTTACTTCTAATTGTATCAAACCATCAGACAATAAGACAGGATCTCCGGGTCTGATCTCTTCTGCTAAACCCCCATACTCAACGGGTAATGAAGAAGAATTTGCATATCCTTCAGTTTCTCCACATCGTAAAGAAACTATTTCTCCTTGAGAAAGATGGTGAGTTCCTTCAAATCTTCCTAATCGTAACTTTGGTCCAGGGAGATCTGCCATTATCCCGATGTGAATTCCATTCTCATTTGCTATTCTTCGTATTCTTTCGGTTACTTCCGCACGCCATTCATCGTCTCCATGGCTATAGTTCAAACGTGCAACATCCAAACCTGCTTTAAACATGGTTCGAAGTGACTCCTCATCACAAGATGCAGGGCCAATAGTTGCAACAATGCGGGTTCGCCTCATATTGTTATTCAAGAGGGGGGAGGGTTTGAATCAATCCGATATAGATACGGAAAAACCGTAATTGTTCAATTAATGGAATAAAATGGAAAAAATGTGGGAAAACACAAAGCCCAGAGTTGTCGCCCCTCAGAGAATGGGCAAGGACGATCTATTGAGAAGGGATGCTCTAGAATATCATGAATCATCTCCTCCTGGGAAGCTTACTGTTGTCCCTACAAAACCACATTCGACTCAAAGAGAATTATCTCTAGCATATTCTCCTGGTGTCGCATTCCCTTGTTTAGAAATTGAAAAAGATGCTTCAAAGGCATACAAATACACAGCGAAGGGTAATTTGGTAGCTGTAATCAGTAATGGTACTGCGGTTCTGGGCCTTGGAAACATCGGGGCTTTGGCTGGAAAGCCTGTTATGGAAGGGAAGGGGTTATTGTTCAAAGCATTCGCAGATATCGATGTCTTCGACATTGAAATTGATGTTGAAGATATTGATGAATTTGTTAAAACTGTAAAGAATATTGCTCCCACTTTTGGAGGAATCAATCTTGAAGATTTGAAGGCTCCTGAATGCTTTGAAATCGAGAGAAGATTGATTGAAGAATTGGATATTCCAGTAATGCATGACGATCAACATGGAACAGCGATTATTTCTGGGGCTGCACTTTTGAATGGATTAGAAGTGGTTAACAAAAAAATCGATGAGGTCAAAATTGTTGTATTGGGCGCAGGTGCAAGTGCTATTTCATGTGCTAGTCACTATATCAGATTAGGAGTAAATCCTGAAAATTTGATTATGTGTGATTCGGGTGGCATAATGACTAAAGCGAGAGAAAAAGCTGGAGATCTTAACGAATACAAAGCTAAATTCGCATTAGATATTCCTGAGGGAACAATAGGGGATGCAATCAAAGGTGCTGATGTTTTTCTTGGTCTTTCAAAGGGTGGGCTGGTCTCCAAATCAATGATTTCTAGTATGGCGAAAAACCCATTGGTTTTCGCATTAGCAAATCCGACTCCAGAGATAATGCCGGAAGAAGTATCTGCAATTCGTCCTGATGCAATCATGGCTACTGGGAGATCAGATTATCCAAATCAAATCAATAACGTCTTGGGTTTTCCATATATTTTCCGTGGTGCCTTGGATGTTCGTGCTAAAGAAATCACAGAGAAGATGAAGATGGCAGCAACACATGCTATTGCTGCATTAACGAAAGAAACTGTGCCTGATCACGTTGCAGCAGCGTATGGTGGACAGAGTCTGCAATTTGGACCAGATTATCTAATTCCGAAACCATTCGATGAGAGGGTTTTGATTTGGGAAGCCAGTGCGGTTGCTGAAGCAGCAGTTGATGAAGGGATTGCTGAAATTTCCAAAGATGAGTTTGATGTTGAAGAATACAGAAGAACATTAGAAGGACGATTGGGTCTAACTAGAAGTTTGATGAGAGGGGTGATGAATCAAGCAAAATCAGATGTTAAACGAATTGTGTTCACGGAAGGAGACCATCCAACTGTAATCAAAGCAGCCGCAGAATGTATTAGAGAAGGTATTTGTTCACCGATTCTTCTAGGAAGAGAAAGTACAATTGATGAACACAAAGAACGTCTAGGATTACAATTTGAATGTGACATAATCGATGTTAGGGATGATCCTCGTCGAAAGGGAATATATTCCGATGTTCTAAGTGAAGAAAGAGCAAGAAAGGGGGTAACAAGAGCTGATGCTGTTCGAATGTTAAGATCGAGAACATACTTTGGTTCAATGATGGTAGCATTGGATGATGCTGATGGACTTGTAGGAGGTATTGATCGGCACTATCCAGATATTTTGAGGCCGTGTTTACATACAATTGGAACAGCGCCTGACGTAGAAAGGTTGGTTGGAATGTATATGATGACAATCAAAGGACAGTTGTTGTTTATTGGGGATGCTACAATCAATATCTATCCTGATTCTCAAACCTTGGCAGAAATAGCAATTGAAACCGCAAAGATGGCTAGACGTTTTGGGGTAAAGCCTGTAGTAGCAATGCTATCATTTTCTAATTTTGGATCTTCGAAAGAATATCGAAGCACAAGAATTGAAGATGCAATAAAAATTGTGAAAGAACGAGACCCTAGTCTGATAATTGATGGACCGATGCAAGCAGATACTGCTTTGGTGGGCGATATACAAGAAGAATATCCATTTATGACATTCAAGGGGCCTGCTAATGTATTGATTTGCCCCAATCTGGCTGCGGCTAATATTGGATACAAATTATTGCAACGTCTGGGTGGGGCGGAAGCCACTGGACCCATTCTAGAAGGTATGGCAAAACCTGTTCAGGTTCTGCAACGTGGAGATGGAGTGAGTGATGTTGTACGAATGGCTGCCATATGTGCCGTTGATGCTCAAAGACATCAAAGGGCTAGACTCGGTTGAATCAATGCATTGCGATGGATTCATGTGAATAGGTTAGGTGGAATATTCCAAGCAGGGGTACCCGAGTTGGTCAAAGGGGCTAGGATGAGGTCCTAGTGCGTAGTGCTTCGCAGGTTCAAATCCTGTCCTCTGCACCATTAGCGTCTAACCATGAGTTTGAAGTGGTAATGCTCTTCCCAAGGAATGATTACAATGAGGACCTTCTCTGCTGTGTTACTCACCATTTTGATGGTAGGAGGGAGTTTGAGTGGGTGCTTTGGAGAAGATGAGGAAATTATTGAACAAGAGCCTTCTCCTTTTGATTTCGGGAAAGCAATTCCAGAAACAACGTGGTATCATTACTCAGGAGGCATTGATGCTCAAAATATATCTGCTGTTGAAGGTGCAAATATTTCTGCGAATTTAACAGGAGAAAATAGTCCATATTGGACTCAAGGATCATATTATGGAATTGGAATGAGTACTTTCGAACCCACAATTGGTATTACTTCAATGGACAATATATACATGTCAAGTTGGGGGAATGGGCCTTCTGGATCTACTGCTGTAGTACAATGCTCTGGACTAATAGAAATGACTGTTCTCTCAGAATATTCTTGTGAGAATGTGTACAATCCTGCCTTGCCAGTGCCGAATAGTAATGACCCGTACATATACGTAGATAAGTGGACTGATAGAATTATGAAATTTGACATGCATGCACTTCTAGGAATGACTGTAGAGTTCTCCGATGATGAAGGGAATTCATGGCAAAATGGGCAGTTAGCTACCTCGATATATTCTGTCCAAGATCATCAGACCATTGGATCTGCTCTACTTCCTGCCCCGGGTTATGCAACAACCTGGTCTTTTTGCGTCAATGGAAATGCTCCTCATCCTCTTTGCTCAACAAGTTTTGATGGGGGGAGAACCTGGACTTCAGAGGTTTCTGGAGCTCCTATTGATTGCCAAAGTGGTGGACTTACTGCTCATATTGAAGGGGGAGTAAACGGTAACCTCTACAGAGGAAATATGGGGTGTAATGGAGATGGGTACTCAGTTTACAGAAGTAGTAATGGGGGCCTAACTTGGACCGAACATCCTTTGCCAACAGAAGAAACCGGAACTGCAGATACTTGGAATGGAGAAGAAGCTCAGGTAGCTGTAGATGATGATGGAAATGTACATGCCATGTGGAATGGATTGGATAACATGCCATACTATGCATATTCTAGGGATGAAGGGGAAACTTGGAGTAATGCAATGATGATTGCACCACCTGCAGGTTTAGTTGGAACTGGATTTCCTGTTGTAACAGCGGGTGCTGCTGGCAAGGTTGCGTTTGGATACGTAGGAGACAGTGGAAATAATACTTGGAACGGATATATGACTGTAATTACAGATGCTTTCAACGAAAATCCATTGATGACAACTGTCCAAATCAATGAACCAGGTAATCCTCTAGATACTGAAGATGGATGTGGTTACAATAGATGTGGGGGGCTAGGGGATTTCCTAGACATGTCAGTCGACCAATACGGAAGGCCTTGGTTTGGATTGTCACATAATATCGCAGATATCGGTATATTTGCCACTATATCTGAAGGTGCAGCACTAAGGGGTTCAGATGGAAATTTGAGTATGATGCCCATTGGTGGACAAGAAACTCTCTAACGACAGGCTTTCAGTCCGTCTTGATTATTTATCATCATGATTTGGACAGAGTTGGCCTTGAAGGGTATTATTTCCGGAGGATTAGTTGTTCTAGCTACAGAATTTGCGAGGCGATCGATTATATTCGGCGCTGTCGTTATTTCATTGCCATTGATGAGCATAATGTCGCTAATTATTCTATATCGAGATGGTGTAAAGTCAGAAGATTTGATTGCTTACTCTGAGAGTGTTCTATACCTTGTATTACCCTCATTGACATTGTTCATTATTTTCCCGCAACTCATGAAGAGAGGTTGGGATTTTTGGCCATCATTAGGATTAGGGATAATTGCTACAATCGTATTGTATGGAATTGGTGTTGCTATTGCTACAAAATTAGTTACAGGCGGACAAGCATGAAAAGCGGCTTACCTTGAAAGAGAAATGGAGGAGTTGAATTGCCGGGTGTTTTTGATCGTTCTCGAAAGAGGGGTTTAGTCCGAAATATTTCTTCTGATTTCGATAGTGCTGTTTCTAAATTCTTTGGAGAACGTCCTCCTAAAGTAGATACGGCGAAGATACAACACAAAGGATACATTGATGCATTAAGAACATCTGGAGTAATAGTTGAAATTCTTGAAGAATTACCTGGTCACCCAGATTGTTGTTTTGTAGAAGATACTGCTGTGATTTTTGAGGATCTTGCCGTGATATGTAGTCCAGGTCATCCATCAAGGGCGAATGAAGTACATACAATATCTGAACGATTAAGTAAGGATTTTGAGATAAAATTTCTTTCTCCAGAAGCAAAAATGGATGGGGGGGATATTGTATATACTGGAAATGGATTTTTGATTGGGCGTTCTACGAGAACTAACGATATTGGAATCAATGAACTAAGTAAAATTGCATCTAAGTTTGGATATTCTACTCAGGTTATCGATGTCCCTAGTTCTACTCTACATTTGACGACAGTGTGTTCTGTTCCTAAGAATGGAATGTTAATTGCTGCAGAAGGACATTTAAAACCTGAACAAATTACTGGTTTTGATGAGGTCATATGGGTCCCTAATAGTGAAACATATGCTTCCAATACCATCGCAATGGAAAATGGAATAGTACTGGTTAGTGCTGGATTTCCTATTACTAAACAGAGGCTTGAAACGGCTGGATTTGAAACTAAAGAAGTGGAAATGGGAGAAATCATGCAAGCAGATGGAAGTTTGACATGTTTGTCTCTATTCATAGGATGAGTGCCATTTTATGGAATCTGTTCTGAAACTGAAAAGAGAGGCTCTCTATGTATTAACCATAGCAATTGGTCTCCCAATTTCAGCTTATATCTCCGAATGGCCAGTGAACATATGGTGTATTGGATTATTCATCTATTTATTTCGTAAATCTAAACGAAAAGAACGGGTAGAAATGTTAGTAGTACTTTCATTTGCCACTCCAATGGAGTTATTCTTTAGTGAAATATGGTTAATCTATGAATATCAAAGAGAAATTATGCCGTTATATGTGCCTGTAGGTCACTGGTTTCTTTTCGATCTTGGACGGAGAATTGCTTCAAGATTGCCTGATGGAAGGAAGATTTCAGCTTGGATGATCTCTCCTTTTATTCCACTTACAATTTGGATGGCATTTACTGGAATAGATACTTCAGGTGTTATTTTACTAATAATCATGTATTCTTTCGTTAAATGGGGCCCTGCTCCTATGCTATACGCAGTAATGGGATGGTTAGCATTGGCAATGGAATTATGGGGGACTTGGTTAGGAACTTGGACTTGGGATAATAATGTTCCATGGACAGGGTTTACTGCTTGGAATCCTCCATTACTTTGTGGTGCATTCTATGCATTCGGTGACATGTTGGTAAATATTACAACATCAAAATTGGAAGTACAACGAAACCGTTGATTTGAACTGTTACCGTTGATTCGGAGGGGTATGAACTCCCGGCATCGGGCTGCAATTTTGATCATCTCTTTGATGGTTTTTGCTCCCTTATCGGGATGTTTTGGTGAATCCGATGATATGGGACCGACTTCGTCTGAAGATGTTGTAATCACACCAGAAGTGTGGACTGGTGGAGTATTCCAAGGAATCACCATTAATGCTGAAACTGACCTTTCCGCCTTTGTTCCATACTTGATTCAAAATCCAGAAACAGGATTCATTCAGAATTCTACTGTTGTTGACCTCGAGGCAGGTGAATCTGTCTTATTGTCAGTATTGGCCCCACCTCGAACAGATACTGCTGTTATTTTGATCAGCGATTATGGTCGTGAAGAGTGGCCAATTCGGGAAGTCAATGAATCTTGGAGGACTTGGTACGGCCGTGGTGGGTTTGAACGGTCTGATAATCCAATTATTCAACGAGTAGATGGTGTGAATAATTCGCTAGATACTGTACAAGTATCCAATAATAGTGCTAGTCCAGTGATTGCGGTTCAAATTCCAATCATTCGCCCTATGGCTGCTGCTTACACTGATGCAATGGGTGGTAGGCATTCAACTGGACTCGTAGATGGACTAAACGTCTTCAATTACATCGACCATATGTCTGATGAAACATTTGATCCGACCGATCTTGCGGATAATGCTGTGGGTTATCTAGACAGATGGGCTGGACAAGGAAATGCAGCATATGAAGATGCGGCGCTATATCTCATTGGACAGATGGAAGATTTTGGTTTGGAGGTCATCACTCAGCGTTTTACTTATGATTCGCTCATGACTGGCGCGCAAAATCCAGAAGCATACAATATCTGCGGCTACCGTTTTGGTGAAGTCGATCCAGACAAATGGATGGTTTTTGGTGCTCATTTTGACATCGCTCCACCTGTAAATGGTGGGATGTTAGATCCACATATTTTCGGAAGAACATACGGAACTCGTGTGGGTGCTTATGATAACACAGCTGGAACGAGTATGGTTCTCGAAGTTGCTAGGGCTATGGCAAATTATCCTACACGTAATACAATGGTATTCTGCCTTTGGTCTGGTGAAGAAGGTGGTAAACGAGGTAGCGACTTCTGGACAGATTATTGGGTCAAAGAAGACAATCCAGATGTAGAAGTCACAAATTACGTGAATCTAGACATGGCTGGAGTCAATTGGCCTGGCGGAGGAGGAGCTCCTTGTGGCAATGGACATGGAGGGGGAGATGGGAATTGCGATCCTCAACCAGAAGTTGACCCGGATGGTTATCCGAAGGATGAGGAAGTGTGGCCTATGCGAGTATACATTGGCCCAAGTTTGGATCATGATGTGATGAATCAGCCAGAAATGGTTGGCCTTGCAATGTGGATTGGTTCAGATGCGATTGGTGTTGAAGAACAAATGGCTCCTCTAATTGGATACGGGCATTCAGAAGATACTTGGAAGGTTGATGATTGGATGGATAAAGATCGACCTGAAATTATTGTCTATGAAGATACTACTGCTCGTTCCGATCATGCTACCTTCCAGGATAATCTTGGTACAGTAACAATGGGCTTTGGGGGGCTTGTAGATGGATATTGGTGTTATCATCAAACATGTGATACAGTTGACGAAATGATAGATTGGATGGATACTACTGGAAAGGACTACGGTGAACCTCGTAGTGGGACTAGTAATCTTGTCGATGCATTGGATACAATTACTTGGTGGGCAACATACTCTTTCTTCCATCTAGATGAGCAGCCAATTCGAAATTCGTATCTCGAAAGTTAGATACAATATACTTGATTATCCATTTCGAAGTATTCGTCTAAAAATCGATGGGATTTGGGATGTAACAAACATCTCTTCTCCATTCGGATGAATAAATCGAAGAGAAGAGGCGTGAAGACATAATCTTCCTGCTGAATTTCTACCTCTGCCATACATTGTATCTCCAGAAACGGGAGCATTCAAAGCATTCATTTGCAATCGGATTTGGGCACGTCGTCCTGTCTTAATTGAAAGAGAAGTTAGTGTCCTATCACCTACTACTTCTTCTACACTCCAATGAGTAATTGCTTCTTTGGAGTCTTTTATTTTTTCAGAAGGCACAATTCTGACTCTCAGATCTTTACTTTGTTGTATCCAATCATGGGATATACCGGTTTCAGTAGGCAATATTCCCTCCAAAACAGCATGATAAATACGCTCAACACTCCTCTCAAAGAACTGATGTTGTAACATTTCCTTAGTTTGAGTATCTTTTGCAAATAACATACATCCAGATGTTTCTCTATCTAGTCTATGTACAATAAAAATCCGACCTTTTTCTCTACCCTTAACCCATTCAAAAACTCTAGAATGCATGGTATCTTTTTCGTTACCAAAATCAGTTGACACTGACAATAAACCTACAGGTTTATTCACAACTAAAATTTGTTTATCTTCAAATAAAATATCAGGGTCTTTTTCTAAATTTCGCCTAAATTGACGAGGAGCATCTCCTTCACTTTTAGGGAGCACTGAAATTAATTGTCCTGGATTTACAGAAGTTTTTGCAATTCTACAGACTTTATTATCCAACAATATTCTTCCAGAATCAATCATTTTTCTAAGGGAATTTTTAGAAGCGGTTGGATGAATCAGAGCAATAATAGAAAGTAAATTACCTTCTTCCGAAATTGTATGATCTATTCTCGACATAATCACAACCACTGGGCTAGTTCTGAAGCATTCTTGGCAACTCCAACGCCTAATGTCTCTTCTAGTGCTCTAGCTAATAATGTGAAATCAGAATCACGGGTTGCTACAATAACTGAGCCGATAGTTGGATATGTAGATGATGCAAGGTAAGTTGCGGTTCTCATTATATCTAAATCTCCAGATTCGGGATATATGCTATCTCCATTAAATTCAGTTCTTTTAGTAGCAGCACCGCGTTGATCTTTGAAGTCTGTAACTTTTCTGTATATTTCACTATGAGATTGAATAAATGACTCAACAGCATTCAATTCACCTTCTACCGCTTCTAAGAATTCAGATGAAGAAGATGGTTGCCAATCATGGAAGGATTCTAGAATCTCATGATGCATTTTTTCTAAAATATCTGATGTGATAGCTTCACGGTATGCATCTAAATTGATGTGTTGATTGGAACCTGAAAACAAGGAAAGAGTTCGTTCGGGGTCAAACTCACCAGTTTCACTACTGCCAATCTTATTCATGAATTCATCTTTAGCCGTCAAAGGAACATATGTTCGGACGCGGCGTTCAAGACGTAAATGGCGAAGTGTATGATGGAATAAAAGAGATGAATTTGGATTGATAATTCCATTTCTATCCATGGCCATTTTTCTAAGAATTGCTGCAGATAAAGCATCTATCAATAAATTTGTATCAATAACGACTAATGGGGCTAAATCTATCGAACTTAAAATACGACGAGATTTGATAGGAATATGAGACTCATGTTTAGAATACAAAGTTTTCATTGATTTAATCAGTCTTGCCTTTTCTATTCGTCCAAGATAATTACAAACTGATGTTGCATGTTCTAGCATCCCTAATGCACGGATAGGATCTTCAGAAGCTATTTCACTGGCAATGCTGTATAATTCCAACGGCTCTTCTTCATCTTTTATGGCTTCACGGAATCGATTTTCAATCCTCGTTCTTCCAGACTTATTCTTTTCTCGAATGTGGTTTAAAGCAGCACGAATTCGCCCTACAAATGGTTCTTCAGGAAGATTACGTTTTGAAGGGTAAGTCATCAAAGATTCAATTAAGTCTTCTTTTCTCCTATTTCTTTCTCTTTGAGACGAATATGATGACTCTTCTTCTTCACTCGATATGTTTGGCACTCTTTCGTCAACGAAATCAAGTATAGCCTTTCGTGAAAGATCCCTATTCTTTGAATTTCTTTTACCACGATTTTGTTGTTGTACTTCAGCGGAATGTGAGACTTGTAAATACAGCTTAAATCTTGATGTAATGGTAGTAGCTAATTCTTCATGACTGTTCAATAATGCTACTGCTTCAGACCATCCTTGTGCCTGAGCAAAACCAATCAATGATTTTCGATATAACTGAGTGGCTATCTCAAAATCACAATGTGGTTCTGCCTGAAAACGGGGTGCTGCTTGTTTGTATAAGCGGGCCGCTTCTCTGTAACGTTGCATATTTACTTTAATTGCAGCATTTGCAACGGGAGACCATTCAGAGCCAGGTATATTTTCTTGTAACCATGAAACAAAATTTTCGGATGCTATCTCATGCTCTAGGAGCATTTGTTGAACTTGATTGAGAAAAATAGCAGAGAAATTATTTTTTATAATTTGGTTAAGTAATTCTGACGCATGTTCCTTACGATTAATATCAGTCATCTGAATTTCATTGTTCACTCTATTCATTCTTAGAAGATTCACAATTGCTTGAAATAATGAAGATTCTAAACTAGATAATTTAGCTTCCGTAATCGATTCTTCGAGAGTATCTATTCTCTTTTCACTAACTAGGCCATCACCTCCATCCATCAACGCTCGACGTGTTTCACGCAAAACCTCTGATCCAGATTCAGGCAATCTCCCAAGAAGTTCGTCTAAGTCTGCATTTCCACCATCTAATAACCGAATTAAGGCTGCTTCATGTATGGTCAAAAATTCAGGTATGCCTGCAGAAATAATCGAGTCGTGAGCTTTTGATCTTTCGTTCTGAAGCCACTGTATTGCATCTTCACCAATATTTGCGGGTGCTAGTGCACTACAAAGTAGAATAGAGTAAGGTTTAGTTGATCCATCTATCTTAGAGGAGTATAATGTCAACGATAATGAAAAAATGTCTACTTGAGTAGAGAGTATCTCAATGGTTGACTCAAGAACATCTGGTGGAATAAGTGTTCTTTCATTTGCAATTAATTTTGAACAAGCGAGACGAATTAACAATGGATATTTTGAATCAGTAACGATTTCAGACCATGTAATCAAAGAAAAATCCGGCGCTTTTTCAATTAAACGAGAAATCAATAATTCGTTATCTCCTGCTAACGATGAGGCTTGAATAAATGACTCTTCATCATCAATTCTTGTCTCTAAAACAAGTTCAGTTGCCGCTGCTAAATCTCCCGTCTCTGCCACCTGTTTTACTAGCATCCAACGAAGAGTATCTGATACAGGTTCCCCGTGTAATTCTAAATGCATCATACCTGATTCAATCTTTTTTGAATCGATTTTTCTATCGATAGGGGGGGTTTTCCATGCTTCTAAAAGCATAACAATTGACAAAGGATCTTTTCCTGTAACTTCAGAACAATGATCCCAAGAAGAAATATCTCCTGATCTAAGTTTAGTTAGGGCGATTACATCCTTTACTGATTTCATTAATATCTTGTTTTTTGTTTCAATTGATTGGAGAATTTTCAATGATTTTTCTAATTCGCCGGCTGCTATCAAAAGATATGCCCCCAACAACATATGTTCTGGAATTGTAGATGAAAGAAGTTCTTCGGGAATACTCTTCTGAATCTGATTCATTCTCATCTTCTTTCCTTGAAGTCCTTTGGATAAACGTTGGATTTTGAGAATACCTGCTGAACCAAGATTCAGTGTTGGAAATTTTTCTAACAAGTCACCAAGTGATGAAATGTCCATTGGGTCAATTCTTGACCCTTCTATCCAACTCTGATCTACCTCTGCCGACTGAATTTCAACTTCAAGAGATGGGAATGCTCCTAATTGAGCGATTAATGGACACTCTCGGGCTGCTATTGACCAAACTGGATGGACCCCAGAAACACAATCGTTTCTTAATTGGTCAATATCCAAATCAAATTTTGATTCCCAATTTTTTGGATCTTTGCCCTTGTGTATCAATAATGTTGCAAGTTTGAATGCAGGTGAGAAATTTTCAGAAATTACTTGGGATGGTGACGGTAGAGAATCTTCAATTCCAGAAGATCCTTTCACTCCTCTTCTTCGACCTCCTCGTCGTCGAGAAACCTTGACTTTTACTTCTTCATCGGGATTAACTGGTTCCTCTTTTCGAAGAATTGTGATTGCAATTGACTTCCATGATTTATCTAACAAATTGAAGGCATCGTTCCCAATTAAAGTCCTAATTCGTGTATTAGGATCGTCTCCAGAAAGGAGGGAGTTTTCGATCGCTTCTTTGAGACGGTCCTCCATCCTTCGCCCTCCAACGAAGAGGTGCGCTCGTCCAGCATACATCAACGATTCGCCAGAAAATGAGTCATCAGACCCTCAGAATGATGATGGAGAAGTTGATGTGAGGGCATGGATGTAGTCGATGTGGTAGTCATCTTGTTGCATCCTATTCTCGGATTTTCAATGGCAATTTGGTTATACAGACAATGGAAAATTATGAAGGCGTTGAAAACAAAAAAGGGAATTATGTGGTCCAAAATTCAAAATAAAAAAAGAAGTGAAGTTGTAAATGAGCACGAAGTTTCTGGGAGGCGTTCATTACTATTCATTTCTATTGTAATTTTCTTTGCCGTTATTGCTGATGCTTATCGATACTTCAAACTAGATGCAGATATCTCATCTATCGTTAGTTTACATGGATGGTTAGGATTAATTTTGGCTTTTTTTGTTTACTTAATGTATAGATCTGGAACTAAGATGGTCAAACAAAGAGAAGAGAAAGTAAATATCAAACAAACAAGAGGGGTTCACCAACGTATTGGGGATTTTCTGGTATGGTTATTGGTGGCTGTTGTATTCTTAGGATTCTTGCGATTATTAGATATCCTTCAATAATCAGGGTGATTTAAATTCCAAATCTTAATCCATTGAGTTAGGTTTTCTTCAATATCAGGTAATTTCGGATTCCTGTCTTCAATATTACCGAATTTATCTATTGGTTTAATTCTACAACCACAAGCATTCGAATGGCCTCCTCCATCTGGATCGAAGGCTGTTGCAAGTAATGTTAGATCTACCAAACCGCCATTCTTATGATAAAATGAATTGGTGTAAAATGATGCACCTAATGGTGGGATTTTACCGGAAACACTACCTCTTTCATCACCATGAATAATAATACAAGCATCACAAGCATCTCCAACTGAGGCAGTGATTCTATATCCTCCTGTTCGAGTACCCGTACCATCAAATCGAACAATCGCTAATCTATTTTCAATTCGTAAAGTGCTATTGATTATGTCGTCAATGGTTTTCGATTCTTGGGATTTCTTTAGTACAAATTTATCCACAATAGGATTGCTCAGAATTTCTTCAATGGTTATACCTTTTGATATTGATTTAGCTACCCAGAGAGCAGTTGACGGGGACTCTCTAGCATCAACGCTTCTACTAAGTGTAACAATCGGATGATCGGAAAGAAAATCTTCCTTAGAAATTCCCCCTCCATCTAAACGATCTACCCATTCAATAAATTCATCTAAATCATCTAGATTATGTTGAGTCTTTACGATAGAATAGGTGATACGTGCAGCAGACATTGTCGGCCTCCATAAATCTAAAACTTCAGAATTAGAGATTTGATTTGTCAAATGGTGATCAATAACTGCTCCAGCGGATGGATGAAATGGCAAATCACAGATAATTGTTGATTTGTCAATAAATTTATCAAAAACTCCTGAACGAATACCTGGGGGATGGGCAAAAACAACTTCTACATCAGGAAATGCTCTGAGTAGAATAGCTGCAGAAGCAATCCCGTCTAAATCTCCGTCGGTTACAATTCTTGATGGTTTCAATTTTTGTAAGTTGATAAGATCGAACTCATCTGTAGTGTGATTGGTTCGGCCCATATTACTCTCCAATGAATTTCTGTTAAGAGCGATTCGGAAGAACTCTGAAAGAAGAAGGCCTCTTCGGAGATATATGGAAACTTCATGTGGTTTGATACTAAGAAATGGTGATCTAATCTTATTACTTCGATATCCACAAGGTCATTGGGGATTTCCTAAGGGTCATGTCGAAGAAAATGATCTATCACATCAAGCAACTGCTATTAGAGAATTGGAAGAAGAAACTGGAATTACTGATGTAGAAATTATTAGTAATTGGTTTACATCTACAAAATATACCTATATTAAAAAAAATATTCCGACGGAAAAAGAAGTTCACTGGTTCCCTGCTAGAACAAATACGATGAATATTTCTCTTTCAGAGGAACATACTGATTACATATGGATTGATGTAGACAGTGCTGAAGAGATGATTACATTTGATGAAGAAGTCAGAGTATTACAAGAGGCTCGTAAAATCTTAAGATTTTGATTCCCTAGATGAAAGAGGGACCCATAATACCTCTTCTTCTCCTAAAGTAAATGTTGCATGACGGCAAGCGACGAAAAGCCAATCAGATAATCTATTCAAATAAGCAAGTATTGCAGGTCTAATTGCATCATCTCCTTCTGATTGGGTTAATCTAACTGCACAACGTTCTGCTCTTCTTGCTATCGTTCTTGCAACATGTAATGCTACAATCACTGGAGAGCCAGCTGGTAAAATGAATGAGTCTAATGGTGGTGTGTTTTTTGTCCATTCATCCATTTCTGAAACTAGTCTATCCGCTTGTTCCATATTAATCAAAACCATCCCATCAGGGAGAGTTTTTGGATTTCCTGCACATTCACCCCCAACATCAAATAATTCTTGTTGAAGGAGTGATAGTTTTGGTTCAAGATCGGATTCAAGACGTATTGTTGCAATACGGATTCCGCCGTCAGCAGCTTCTTTTGGGAGACGTGATAGTTCCATTCTAACACCTCCTATTGATGAGTTTAATTCATCAATAGTTCCAAATAATTCGACCCTGTCTATTGACTTAGCAACACGTTCACCAGTCAAAAGACTAGTTTCACCACCATCTCCTCCGCCAGTATGAACTCTTGTGATACGTACCATCGACTCTCAATATTCATACGAAGTCGGCGGCTCTTGAATCCGTTTGATGCTCGTGTTGAGCAATAATCCGTATTATCGTACGACGGAAAGCATAGACTAACAAAAATGTCCAGAGCAGAATTTCTAAAGCGGCAATCACCCATGCAATTGGACCAAATGCTTCGAATAACATATTGGCATCAAGCGGATTTCCATAAGTTCCAATCCAATATGCTTGAACGAGAAGATTTGCTCCAAACCATGTTGATAATATCCAAAAAAGTACATTACCTCTCCCCCAAGCGGTTCTTGGAATATCCCAAACCATGTTATTATTTACACATAGTAGTTTATCAATCTCTGTTTAGAGTGCATCGAAAACAGACCAATTATTCACTAGAATCGAGAATTTCATTTCCATGTAATCGGGTATTGATTACATCTAGCCATGAAGAATCTACTGATTCCCATCCACCAAATCTATCTAAACGATTTATGTGAATTTCATATTTTTCAGTATTGCCATTGGATTTGTGGATTAAAGCAAGGGCTGCATGAGCCATAGCACTCAATGCTGGATCTTCCATATCCCAAGATCTTTCAAAATGAGAGATTGCGCCACGTTCTCCAAGAATCAATCCTCGCTCTAACTGTCGTAATCCTGATTTTGACCATGTTATTCCTTGTATACCTACAACTAAACCACGAAAAAGTAAGTATATCTCTAATAGAACAAAAATGGATGCTAACATGAAATTGCCTATCTGTTCAGTAGTAGTTTGCTGAGTCCAATCAAGGGTTACTAATCCAAATATTCCTGATAGGAGAATGATACCTGAGAAGGGAGCTACAATTACGTCACGTTGGGTTCTACCCATATGATAGCCGCCGATAATTGTGAACCACCCTCCTAATATTATCGCTAAAACGGGAGGTACGGGGCTACCTGGTAAGGTTCCTGCAGTAGTCCTTGGGGCTCCTAAAGCGATGTAGAGAACTAAAGCAGTAAGTAGAAAAATAGAGCCTGCAATATTGCCATGTTCTGGGAATGGTTGATGTCGAGCATACCAAAATAATCCAATTGAAATACTACTAAACAAAATTACCCATATTAGCATAATCTCACCATTACAATTCAGTATTTGGAGATCCGTCATCTCCTCTCCATCCAGGCTTCCAAAATTCAATATCATCTAACCATTGAAGCCATTCTTCAGATGTTGCTCTTAACAATCGGAAGGCTCTTCGATCTAAGCCTTGCAATAAATCATTACTAATTTCACCCCTTGAATGTGCGTCAGTCCATTCAATTTGTATTTCCCTTACTCTCGCCTGCCCGGATGCGGGATTTTGATACTCTCGTTCACATAATTCTTGTAATTCGATTAACCACATTCTTGAACCTTTTATGTGGGGGTCATCGACAAAGGTGTCCGAGCTCTTCCTAGAGAATGGCCACCATGACATGATTGACCGTTGTGGGCGAGGCCTTTGAACCCTAAGTTTTGTAGAATGGGTCAAGAACAATTACTATTTCACTAAGAATATGGCACGTATCAATATTCATCTCCATGGTAAAGCTAGAGAGGGTGCGTATTCTACTCTAATCGATACTTATGCCACAAGATTAGAGGGGCGTGGAGTGAACGTCACTCGGCATTCCGGAAAATTAAGTTTGGATGAATATATTTCAAAATTACAAAAGGAAAAGGGAAATCTAATTCTTCTTGACGAAAATGGTCCATCGATTAGTACAGAAAAATTCGTTAAGAAATGGAATTCATGGAGAAGTGGTGCAAACACGATTCATCTCGCCATAGGTCCTGTAGATGGATGGATGGAGAATTTACCATTTGAACATGAGAAATTAGGTTTGGGCCCGTTGACAATGACATACGAAATGGCTGCTGTCGTATTGTTAGAACAATTGTACAGATGCTCGGAGATAGAGCGTGGAAGTGGATATCACCGACAATAGTAAATTTATTGATAATCATAAATCTAGACAATTTCAAGGATTAGAGTTCAATAACCCTCGACTAGCGATGTGTACAAACTTGTGAGTAGCCCTTCGACATCCGGTCGAAGGAGGACTACAGCAGGAGGTGAACAAATGGCAAGACGCGCGACTAGCACCATGAAGCAAGCCAGTATTAGTGAATTCTTTGAAAAGAATAAACATTTTTTGGGATATGATTCAGTACAAAGATCGATAATTACAGCTGTCAAAGAGGCTATTGATAATTCGTTAGATGCTTGTGAAGAACATCGCATTTTACCTACGATTTCAATTGAATTACGACGTATCCCAAACAAAAGTGATCGAATATTGATGATTGCTCAAGATAATGGGCCAGGGATTCCTGCTAAGTCAATTGAAAAGGTATTTGGATCACTATTATTTGGATCTCGATTTCATACTATTCGACAAACTAGAGGGCAACAAGGAATTGGAATTACTGGAGTTGTAATGTACAGTCAATTGACTACAGGTAAAACAACACATGTGGTCTCAAAAATTGCAAAGGATGCGACTGCATTGAAAATGGATATTGGTTTAGATACAAAAAAGAATGCTGCAATAGTATCTAATCGAGAAAGAATTCATGGATTTGTAGATCACAATGGCTTGCCTGTTGAACATGGGCTTCGGATTGAGGCGCCTATGAAAGCAAAATTTCAACGAGGGAAAAAAAGTGTAGGGCAATATCTCAGAATGACTGCGATAGTTAATCCTCATGCAACAATACGTTTTCATGCATATAATGAAGATAATGAATTGATAGATAGTTTCGTCTCTGAGAGAGTCACTGACAGATTACCTCGCCCTGTAAGAGAGATTAAACCGCATCCACATGGAATCGAAATCGGTTCATTGAATAGGTTACTAAGAGATTCGTCTGAAAGAAATATGAGGGGGTTTTTGCGACATACTTTTTCTGGAATTCCAATGAGAGCTATGAAAGAAATTCTTCAAAGGTCTGATATTGATCAGAAAATAGCACCCGGAGAAGTAAGTCCAGAAGCATCACAACAAATTCTAACATCATTCAATGAAGTTAGACTGATGCCTCCTCCAACTGATTGTTTGTCTCCAATAGAAGATTTATTGATTAAAAAGGGATTAGAAAAGGGGGTTGATTCTGCGTTTGTTTCTACACTCACTAGAGCCCCTAGTGTAGCAAACGGTAATCCATTTCAAGTTGAAGTCGGACTAATTTATGGAAATGCAGATGTATCTGCAGAAGGGCCAATTGAGGTTTTAAGATTTGCAAATAGAGTGCCTCTAATGTATCAACAAGGAGGGTGTCTTCTCACGAAAGGAATTGAATCTGTCAGTTGGAAAGGATATGGATTAGATCACCCTGGAGGTAAGGGATTGCCTAAGGGGGCAGCCACAATACTAGTTCATCTTGCGAGTACAAATGTACAGTTTACATCAGAAGCAAAAGAAGCGGTTGCTGAAAATGAAGTAGTAATGACTGAAATTCGTAAAGCATTGCAGGAAATTGGTAGGCATTTGAAAAATCACAAAAAGAAAAGTGCACAAAAAGCAAAAACTAAGGAAAAATTCGAATTAGTGAATGAAATTCTACCTGCAATAGCTACAAAGGCATCTAATCTATTGGGGCGCTCAGAGCCAGATTTAGGACCAATTATTACAAAAATAATGAATGCAGTCTTTTGTGAGGATGAAGTTGTATGGGATAAAGAAGCCAAAGTGCATAGATGCGAAATAAAAATTCACAATTATTCCGCTAGGCCTAGGGCATATTCAATTCTTGCACAATATCCTGAAAAAGAAGGAGTAGAAATCATTGAGAATGACTTAGGTGGAAAAAGAGAAGTTAGAGGAATATGGTGTTGGAAATTAGATACTATTTCTCCAAATGAAGAAGGGGTCATTCGATTCGCTCTGAAAGGTCTGGCACACAATGAATGGAATAGTACGGAAGTGTTCTTCCGCGGAGCAGGTGACATTATTGGAGCATCAAAGATAGATGAAGAAATTTTAATTGAAATTCAAAAGGAAGAAGAAAGAGCATTGGAAGTTGTTAAAGAACAAGCTTCTATGATTGCAGAAGATGCTATGGAATCTGATCAAGATAATTCGGGTGACCTCGATCAAAGGGAGTTAGAAGATGCTATGGAAGGGGTGTTGGGAGATGCAATACCTCAGAAATTACCCGAAGAGGTAATGGATACTCATGACTTAGATAATAGCGGAACATTAGATCAAAATGAAGTAGAAACTGCTATTTTAGAATCTACTGAACCGAAAGAGTGGAAATTTGATCAGTATGAGGAGAGTGGGGAATAATGTCTGAAGCAAAAAATAGAGAAGAAGTAATTCAGAGTTTGAATGAAGTTGTAGCAGAAATGCACGATCGAATGTTAAAGGGTACGCCTCCTACAATGACTTTACCTGTTCGAGCAAAAACGAATATAGAATTTAATCAAAGATTGGGAGTTTACAAATATGGAAAAAAGCAAACAATTCGTGATGCTAGTAGTTTAGGATCTGCTAGACAATTACTTCGTGCTTTACATGTGATTGAATTTATTGAAGAAATGATAGATAGTGAAAAATCATCTACACTCAGGGAAATGTATTACATCTCAGAAGGATGGGGTTTAGGGAAATTTGAAAATCAAAATGGGAGTAACAATCTTGCTGAAGATCTTGAAATCGTGACTAAGTGTATGAGGGAGGATTTCAAATTAAGACCTGAAGAAGATGGTGCTCGTATGATTGGAAATGTTACTATTGAAGAAAGAAACAGGCGTGGCGAATGGATGACAATAAATTGCCGGGACGATGTAGGAGATTCCGGTTATGGTTTACCATACAATGTAGAGCCAGAAAAAATTAGATTGATTGATGAAGATGTTGACTATATTATGGCTATAGAAACTGGTGGAATGTTCGATCGATTGGTAGAAAATGGATTTGATGAAGATTCTAGGTGTGCACTAATTCATCTAAAGGGCCAACCTGCAAGATCTACACGAAGGATGATTAAACGTATGTCTGAGGCATGGAATAAACCTGTAATGGTTTTCGCTGACTGTGATCCATGGTCATTCAGAATTTTCGCAAGTATAGCTTATGGGGCAATAAAAACAGCACATATTTCTGAATATCTAGCAACAACTGGAGCTGAATATCTAGGAATTACAGCAGATGATATCGAAGCGTATGACTTACCGAGTGACAAGTTAACACCAAAAGATATTGAAGCATTAAAGGCAGAACTTAGTGATCCAAGATTTTCTACTGGAGCATGGCAAGATCAGATAAATATGATGTTGGAAAACGGAAAAAAGGCTGAACAGCAATCTTTAGCAAAATATGGTCTTGATTATGTTACTGATGAATATCTCCCCCAGAAATTAGCCGAATTTGGTCTCGGTGGATAAATTACGATAAAGCATAGGAGGGTTTTATTTCCATGTCAAAGGAACAAGATAACAAAAAACCATGGGCAAAATGGTTAGCCATCGTAGCAATTGGTTTGATTACAATATCATTAATTTCATTTACAAATTCAATGGATGATATTGAAGATCTTGTTGATCCTGGAGAAAACAATTCAGGAATAATTGGACCTAATTCAAACAAGGAAATTGATCTTGAAAATAATCGTATTTACACAATTTTACGCATAGTCGAAAATATTAATGATGAAGCAGAATTGGATTTAGAAATTACTAACTCTAATGGAAAAATAGTAGACATAGACGAACCTACGTGGATGCAACCACAAAGAACCGGGGATGGTGGAAGTGTAATTTATGACCCCATAGGGACTATTTCATTAACACAATCAGGGGCGTATAATTTCGAAAATAGAAATTCTACAACTACAATCTATGTTGTAGATGATCAATCTGTTGATCTACAAGCTTTTCAGCAACCAGGAATTTTAGTTGCTTTTATTTCTTGTTGTTTTGGATTAATTATACTGCCTCTATCACTCATTGTTCACTTATTAGTTGGAAGAAAGAAGGTTGAGCAGAGAGTTATTTTACAAAAAATGCCAACGGATCGTATACCTACTACAGATGAATTATTTTTGATTCGCGAAGGTAAATTAGATACTCAAAATATACAGGGTGTTAAGCAGAAAAAAACTATTCCTCCTCCATTTACAAATATGTCAAAGAAGGTAGACTTTGATGAATTATCCCATCAAGAAATCGGAAAAACCAAGAAAATTTTGCATAAAGAAGATGAAAAAGAAAATGACAGTAAACTAGACGACGACTGGCAAACTTGGGATTCAGGTTAATTCTATTTTCACCCCCAACGAGTTTTTACGAGAGTGGTCACTACCTAACCATAGGTTGGGATGTCATAGTGGACTTTGATCGCGCTATTGAAATCCTGAGTAACCCTACACGCAGAGAGATTTTGAAGAGATTGGTCCGTGAACCACACTATCCTCTTCAACTCTCTGAGCACCTTGATGTCAGTCAACAAGCAATTGTAAAACATCTTAATGTTCTAGAAGAAAATGGATTTGTTGAATGCGAAAAGGTTGCTTCTGAGAGGGGTGGGCCTCCAAAAAAAATCTACACTGTGCAACAATCATTCAGTCTACGAATGGACCTAGGACCTGACTTGTTTAGGATGAAGCATACCCCATTACCCAAAGGGAGTCCGATCAATCTTTCATCATCAAAATCCATGTCTGATTCTGCAATTAAAATAGCTAATCAAATTAGTAGAAGAAGAAAGATGTCTATTTCAGAGGGAGCAGGATATATTTCACATATCCAAGGAATGTTGGATGATATAGATTCAGAGAGAGATTCTTTGGTTGCTCTTCACCAACATGTATTGAAACGTGTGTCAAAAACGGTTGATGGTGAATTTGAATCGTACAAAGAAAGATCTATCGTTCATACTATCTTAGAAGATCCGAGTAGACCATTAGATCTCGATAGAGTAGCAAGAGATTTGTTAATCCATTCAAAGGATATGCAAATGGTTATTGATGGTATCAAAGGACATCTAGCAAATACAAATACTGAAGAAATGTTCATGCCAGCTGACTCTACTACTCCTCTTCCTTGGTGGATACAAGGATAATAGAAATCAGAATCTGGTGTCTTCATCAAGTCCTTGTAGAAGGCTACTTTGTTCAGCAACCCGATCTAATGCTTCCTTTCTTCGAGAAACCATCATCAGACCTGCAACTCCCAATAATCCAATTGTAGCAGCCATGATAATAGTTGGAACTGACCACTTACTGACAACGACCATTGCTACATCAAGAACAGGGTTGTTCGACTGTAATTTCTCATCAACTGAAAGATAGTTATCATCATCACTGACTTCAACGATATTTAGTTCAGGATCAATTACCACAACAACATTGTCACTACCTGCTGTAACTGGATAAAGTAAGGTGATTGTCACGCCGTCCTCTGTATTGTCACTTGGCATTAATGCGCCTATAACTCTACGATACACCACATCTTCTTCTTCACAGCCGTCAGAACGAATGTCATCTTCATCTCCAACACATAGAATGATGTTGATGTCTGTAGCATGTACATTGCCTGTGTTTTGAATTGTTACCTGTACAGGTATCATTTCACCAACAGCAGCTGATGCTTGTTCTTCAGAGATATCTACGCCACCAATGAATTCTAGATTTGGAGCCCTCAATCTAAGAGTGAGGATTTGTTCGTTAGTATCGCATCCAGGATTATTATCTGCAAGGCCATCATTGTCTGAATCTATAGTACAAGAGTCCACCCATTCTGGTGTTTCGTCATCATCTCCTCCGTCTGCTGAACTACCAAAATCAGATAAGGCCTTGATTCCAATATTTCGATTACCTAATGCAGCATCTGAACCAACATTCACTATCGCAACGATTTGCACAGTAGTATATGCAGGCATAGATGGGAAATACCAAGTCCCAGAAAAGACATCATAATAGCAATCAAATTCTGGTTTCTCATCTGTGGAATTAACATCATAACATGCTAATTCAATAGGATATTCTGTCTCAAATCCATCCAATAGAGCGAATTCAACTGCGTGTGGTGTTGCCCACCCTGCAAGAGCGTTCATTCCTGGCTCTGAGTCCCAATTTCCATCACCTTTCTTAGTATGATTATGTAGTGTTGGAGTGTCTGGAACGTTTCCGTTATTTGTTAAATTCATGATAAATCGGACTGTTCTTCCAGGTGCAGTAGTCTTCACAGAGCTTTCAACATATGGATCAAGCGTTATTTGCATGTCATGGTATTCATTTACATTAATCGTTAATTGGATTACATCCCGAAGGCGTGTGCCTTCCCATGCTTCCTCAGAGAATATAGAAATCGTTACTTGATATGTTCCTGCTGCAACTTGATCAGGGGTGTCAACATGAACCATTACTGTTTGATTCTCGTCGCGTTGTAATTCTGACATATCTGAACGGAATATCTCTACATTCCATGGTTGAGATAATCCATTAGAGTCTGTAATGGAAGTAATTCTCATGTCATATCGATCAGGGCCATTTCCTCCATTCATTATGTCAATAGGAACTGCCCACGTTTCTCCTGGATTCATGTCATTTTCAAGAGAAGGTGTAGTTGCATCCAACTCATACACATGCTTTACCATTGTCGAAAGTGTTACCTCATCTGACACCTTAGGTGAACCTTGCAAATATGCTTTGATCTTTACAGCAGGACCAATTCCTGCATCTGCATTTGCTGGAGCACAAACTGTTGCTACAACATCGTAAGGAACTCCGGTTTGTGACCAAAATCGGGGTACAGTAGGATCATATCGAGTTTCTAAGGTATAATCAGGAGCGTTTTTGAAATCTAATTCAACATACCAATTTTCCTGACGCCATTGATTCAAAGTCATTGTTTCATTTCTATCCTCAGGTCCTCCGAGTACGGCGAATATTAGGTGTCCTGGAGCAAAATTCTTCTTCACCTTGATTGTATATTGTGCACAACCTGCATCATCAGCTAAATCAGATTTTAATTCCCCTGGTAGAACTTCTTCTGTTCTATCAAATATCTCAAATTCAATATTGCCTGACGAACGAATTGATACGTTTATCCACAGTTCTAAGACATCATATGTACCCTTCTCTACAGATTTTACAGGTTCTCCTGTGGACCATCCTTTTACAAACACAACCCAAGTTCCTGGCTCTTGTGTTGTTGGAACATTTACTTCAAGATTTTTGGTTACAGAAGCGCCTGGTTCTAATGAAACTGTGAGGGGGAATTTAATTCCCCAGCCATATGGTAGTAACCATTCTTGCTGACCCTCTAATGTATTTGGATCATAAAACTGGAATGTATCGTATACGTTACCAGTATTCGTGATAGTAATTGAGAAAATTGCAGTTCCTCCTTGTTCAATATCACTCTGAGTATGACTAGTATCTAATTGGATTCCATGAACTACATCCATGAGAGTGCTCGTCAATCTATCGCTACGAATCGCCGGATCTTTGTAAGAAATTGCTGAAACAATGATGTTAGCTACTTCGTCTTCATTTGCTTGGTAAATTGAAGGGGCAATTACTCGCATGTAAATCTCAACCTTTTCTCCACCAGCGAGATAAATTGGAGTATCTGGGAAAATCGTTGTATGATTATTTGAAAAGTAAACTGTAGCAGACCAGTTCAAAGGAATTCCACTCAAATTTAATGAAAAAGTATCTGCTACTAGATCAGGAGGGCCTGGCGTAGTATTGTTTACTGTGAGGTTGTACATCGTTTGTTCACTTGGTTCAATCACATGATAGAAGGTTTCTCCTTCCTGTAGGCCTACTTCTACTTGACCTGTGAGAACGTGAACATAACATAGAGTATACGTATTCTGATTTGATTCTTCATTACATTTGTTAGTATCAGACCATGCTATGTGTGCACCACTACCTAAATCATTAGCAAAAGCAGGGGGTTGGCCTAATTCGGGTGAATTCCCTGAATTCGGACCTAATTTATCTGACTGCCATGTGGACACTACAGTAGGCTCCCATGGATCTAGAACTGCAGCAGCTATAGAATTCAACGGCCAAGATGGTTGGTCATTAGTATGATTCAATCTAGCGTACATTATTGCTTCACCCTGTGTAGCATTGCTATTATCGAGCCAAGTGATGTGAACATTGTCTCTTGCATCTGTTAGGATTGCTGGCATATATGATGATGGAGAATATGGGTTCCCTTGTGATATTCCATTGGGCCCTTCGAAGTCAGAAATTCTAGTATCTACGATTTGTTTGATTCCGTATGAAGGTAGTCCACTTTCAACACCATCCCATGTCGCTGCACCACGTAATCTTAGACGGGAGTAAAATACCTCATAATTCACATTCTTCTCGAAGCCATAGCCTCTCCCATCCATCCATGTAAGGTGGGTGTTTCCTTGACTATCCACTGCAATCGAAGGGTGGAAACTGAATGCATCATCCAATGTAATTCTTGTATCGTTAACTACAACTAAATGACCATATCCGTTTGAGTCCATTTCTGGGCCTATGTCTTCAGTATATGCATTTCCAGATGTACTAGTTGCAGATGTGCCTCTTGTCCATCCTGGAGATGGGTTGTCGAGTAAAGCATGAGGAGCTAATACTGTCATGAAAATTTCACGTGAGTTGTTTGTAGCTAAATACACCATTGCTTCAACCAATAATTGCATCTGTTGTGATCCGCCTCCAGAAGCAGGGAAGTTGTAAACTTCTCCACCTGCATCTGTATTGCGAATTGTAGAACCTGGACATATTCTAGGATTTGTATTAACTACACCGTTTGGACAGTTTGCCAAATCAGACATATGAGACTGGATTTGTGTTCCTCCTCCCCATGTACTGCCTGCCATTGGAACTGGGACTATACCTGCTCGGACGCAAGCATCGTGAGCTTCGTTGATTGACGCAGTATCATCGGCTTGCTGAGCAGGATCTCCATTTCGAGGACCTTCGTCAGAAATTGGAATTACAATCTTTGTAGCATTCGGATTCCATTTGTGGTCTGCAGATGTTGGTGGGTTTCCTGGAACGTTTCCAGATGCATCTTTCCATGAAAGACATGCCCATGTTGATGATGGACCCCAATCTTCACCAGAACTTCCGGTTACTGCGCCACCATTGAATATGAAATTCTGAAGTTTTCTAATTCCTCCACTATCATCTCCCGGGAATTGCCCCAGATGGGTGTTTCGAGGGCCTTGAGAGCCACTCCCGCCCGTCTGGTATGCTGTAGAACATGTATTGCTCTGTCCTGCAGATGGAATCCCGTATCCAAGAATTGCATAGATTGTCTCGTATACTGTGATGTTCGCATCTTCTAACATTGGCTTAATTCCTCGGAAATATCCTCCGCTGCTAAAACTACCACCATAGAATACAGTACATACATCTGCCCACTCAGAATACATTGATCCAGAGGTATCGATAGGTACAACCATCTCTACTTTTCCTCCTCTAGTATCATCCCAAACAATCTGAACATAATCATCAGCGTCAACAGCAATGTCTGGGTGTCCTTTGTGGCCAATAACTGGAGTTATCATTGAGTCGTCAATTGCTGTAATACCCGCAGAACCGTCAAATTCAATCATAGAATAGTAGATTTGCGGTTGGAAATAGAACTTCTCCAAAGGATCGAAAGAATCTTCCCAAACGATATGTGCATTGTCCATAGAATCAACAGCAATTGCGGGCCAATCCCTATCTTGTTGTCGTTGACTTACAATCATATCATTAACAACAGAAATTACACTTTCATCAGCTGCAGTTCCATCTTGTGGGTGCAAAGAGGGGTCTAGAACAGTATATTTGATTGCATGTTGGCTTGATTTATCAGTCCAAGTAACGTGAACCCTGTCTTGGCTATCAATTGCGATATCTGGATGCCAAGCACGATGAATTCCTGGATTTGATATTTGTGTAGCATCGATTAATGGGTCTGCTTGGCCATCTCCATCAGTGTCTGCTCTAGGATCGAGCATGGTGTAAAACAAATGTTGAGTATTTCTACTCCAAACAAAGTGAATGTTTCCTTCACTATCTGCTGCCATAGATACCATTCTCTCATTCATAGGACCTCCATCTACAACACGAACTGCGTCTGTAATAACCACCTCAGCAGCTTCTACCTCATCAGAGGGTACAATCAATGTAGTGCTCAAAACCATCAGGATTGTGAGCATTAGGCTATTGGTCTTCATTCTGTAAGTCATGGTATACACCTACGGTTCAACAAGCATACAACCGTATTGACACATACTTAAGCGAACCCTCTAGAGGTCACATTTTGATTCAAACCCATTCATCAACATCGAAAGAAGATCCAAATGACATTTCATCTTTAATTTCAACTTCTGGTGCTTGTTCTGAATTAGGGCTCTGTTGTTTGTTTTCCCAATCATCTACAGGGCCGGGTTTTCCTTCCCCAACTCCATAATTAAATCTAATTTCATGGATTATTGCTAATTTACTAAGCCAAATTGTCCTTAATGTATCCATGAATAAGTGTTGATTTAAACCATCAAACCAAATTGGTCGAGAAATATTGAATGCTTGGAGTGGTCCACTATTCTCTGATTTACGCCCTATGTGTAAAGTCCAGTCAAATCCTCCCCTAATTAGTCCAAGTCTTGCATCATGTAACCATTCTTCCCATGCTACAGGATCAGATTCTGAATGAGACTTCATTTCTTCTTGTTGGCCTGTGTCAACTCTTGTTACTGAGCCTACTATCACCAATGACCTTTTCTTAGGAATTACAACGTTAAATAAATGCCCATTCCGAGTTGGTGGATATCTTACATGCAAATGCATTTCTGCACGACTGTCTGATAATGTTTTGAATTCTAAGCCTTCTTCACTAAGCCATTGTTGGACAGATTTGATGGCGTCTCTAGTCTCCATGTATTATCGGTTGAAGCCAACCTATTTCAGGAGTCCGAGAATTAAAGAAATATCTTCAGATATTAATTCAGCGGATTTTGAATTTCTCAATTTTCGGCGATTGAATGATTCAATAACATCACATAGTGCATCATATCCTAATAGAAATAGGATGTTTGCTATGTGCAAAAGAGGCGTTAGTAGTAAAACAAATACAGGAGTCAAAAGAAATACATAATCGGGGAAATAACACGATGAAAACCATATTCCTAATGGAATTGTAAAAAATGGCCAAACTACCAACGGAGAGAAAGTTACTGCCAACATATGGAAGGTGCTTCTAGCATCTAATCCTTCATCAGAGTTATTTCCTAGCCACCAAGCAAGGATAGCTTGAGGTAATGTCATGATACTGAGTGGCAGCATGGATATCATCAATAACAGGCCAAATATTCCTTTGAATAAAGTAGTGATTTTTCCCTTTTTAATTCCAAAACAATCAATTGAACGAGGATCTAAATCCTTGGATCGTATTTCCTTTTCTATTCTGCCAGCAGGTTCCATGATTTCACTAGGTAAACCTCCTGATCGGATTCTGTCCCTGACAGAACGAATACCATGAACTTCATCTTTCCACTTCTGATGGGGTTGATTCTGACTTGATTTTTCGATATGAGAGATGACTGACCAAGAATGGAATTCTTCCCAATTATCAGCATCTGGGGTCATAATATCTAGAGAGTTTTTGATACGATTTCTCAGTTCATTTACGTTATCTCTCGATGGTTCTGCCCACTTTCCATCCATTAGTGACGAAACTACTGATTCATCGACTAAATCAGAAATTTGAATTTCATCCCCATATTCTACATAACAATCTGTTCTAAATTCCCAAGCAGTACGGAAATGTAGACCAACGGGCCTAATTGATGGTAATTTATTTCCAGAAGATTGTGCTGCTGCTGCTGCATTCAATGCAATCCTCATTGGCCCAGAGCGGAGAGGCATCATCCTAGGTTCAACTTGGCTGGTACCCTCAGGCATGATGACACAGCCATTACCACCTGCAATTGTATGAGCCACTGTAAGTAAACTACGTTCATTGATATGTTTTGCAAATTCAGCATCTGTAGTCCCCTCATCTATTTCTCTTTGACGTAAAACTGGTTGAGAGCCGATATTTCGTGCCCAACGACCTAGAATAGGACGAGTCATTAGGTCGTGGCGTCCAACCATGATGTAGCGCTTCTTTGAAGATTGAACAATCGCCATTGGATCTATTAAACCAGCTGTGTGCCATGCTAAAGCGACTAATCCTCTATCTTCTTCCACACTTTCATATCCAGATTGTTCTCTTGTTCTGAATTGTGTATACCAAGATAGTCGGAGCATAGATCTAAGGATTTTCCAAGCTAATTTTGAGCCTGGATGTATACCATCATGTCTCCATCTAATTTTATTCAATAAAGCATTTTGATTCAATCGTTTAGATGAGGCTGAGGATTCAACATCTGGATCATATGGGGCGGATGTCCGTTCTACATCTTGACCAGAAGGAGATTGCATAATTTCGCCACCTTTCAATGTAATTGTAACTTCTGAGAGAGAGATGAGAGTGCTTCAAAATCTGGATCAGATTGGGGAGATGTCGTTCGCCACATTGGATTAGTTGTGTTGCTATCAGTCCTCGGAATTACATGAAAATGGACATGAGGTACTTCTTGTCCTGCCAAGGGCCCATCATTCAAATTTACACTGAAATCTGTTGTGTTGAACTCAATTGCAAGCCGTCGTTGAACTTCTACAACACCATCCATCAAATCTCTTCGACTTTCGGTTGATAATTCTGCAATTCTTCGTGCCTCTTCTTTAGGTACAACTAATGTATGGCCTGGTCTTAGTGGATTGATATCAAGGAAGGCGTACCATGTACTTCCTTGAGCAACTGCTGATGATGGAATGTCACCTCGAATAATTTTCGTGAACAAGGTTGGCTCAGTCATCAGCCTCCGATAGAGGTTATGCGAATGAATGCGACGGATGGGATAGGTTTGATTCACAAGGGCGTTTAGGGCTACTCAATGTCGTTGCCTCGTCAAGCCATGCAACAGATGGGATTTTCCATATGTTGCCTTCTTTGTGATGCTCCAGATATAGAAGGAAGTAAAAGGTGTAAAAGTTGTATTTCAACTCATAAAAGTGTGAGAGATAGGATTTCAGGAGATGTTTCAACACCAATAGAACAACTTGCAAAGGATTTGATGGCTTTCACTACCGAACCACATAGATATGATCACGACCCGGTTCATGGGCCATTTCTGAAAGAAGCAGGTAGATTATTGGCAGCACATCGAGGACAAAAACCACCTCCTACTGAACAAGAAATTACACAAGCATTTGAGATCGCCAAGAAAACTAGTAGAAGAAACATAATCAGAGAAGTTACTAATTCTGTTTCTGAAGAAGGAGATATTGATTCTGCAATCGAATTAGTAGACTCAATTCCCACTCAGAATGATGTTCCAGGAGCACGAACTATCCCATCAAAAATTATTCCAGTAACCGATCGTTCTGATAGACCAGGGGAAGATAGAGAATTTATGGATCGATTCAAGGCTGAAGAAGAGATTCGTAAAACTGGAGAAGAATTGTCAGAGCCAAATGTTGAGAAAATCATTGGGGAAAGAAAGGCAAGAAGAAAAGAATTAGACAGCCTACTGAGTGGTGTTGATGAACTGATTAATGATGAAAATGAATAGGTGTTGAGTAAATCATGAGCATTCGTGCACAAATTTTGTCCACATTGATTCGTCCGAACAAATTCGTTTATCGATTTATACAACCTTCTGCTAAATTTATTCGATTATTTGTACATCCTCCTTCTTGGTTGGGTGGACAATTACTCCGTAACTTTGGAACAAGGCATGAGAAGATAGATTTTGGTGGTGTTTCAGGTGTTACTTTTACTCCTAAAAGAATCAATAATAAAAATTCCTTAATTGTTTATTTTCATGGAGGTGGGTATTCTTTTGGATCTTCATTAACTACTCATCGAATTGGTCTATCTAATCTAGCTAAAATAACAGGTAGAGTATGTCATTCCATAGATTATCGATTAGCACCTGAGCACCAGTATCCTGCTGCATTAGATGATGCAGTGGCTGCTTGGAAAAATATTGTAGAACAAAATTCAAAATCTGAAATTATATTGATGGGAGATTCCGCTGGAGGGGGTCTTAGTCTAGCACTATTGTTGTATCTTCGAGATAATAATGAGATACTTCCAAATGGATTTGTATTGTTTTCTCCATGGACTAATTTGACATGTAATACAGAGACATACTATTCGAACGAAAAAGCAGATCCAATGTTCACTAAGCAAATGCCCAAAGATGCTGCTGAACGTTATGTTCCAAAATCTATCGATAAATCAAATCCATATGTTTCTCCATTTTTCGGAGACTTCACTGGACTTCCCAAAGGTTTGATCATTGCTGGAGAGAACGAAATATTACTTGATGATAGTCGAATTGTTGGTGAAAACGCGAAGAAAGATGGGGTTGAAATCGAGGTTCAAATCTGGCCAAAAATTTTTCATGATTGGTGGTTGTTTGGACCACTACTTCCTGAATCGAAAAAATGTCTTCTAGAAGTTCAAAAATGGATACAATCTTGAGTCTAATTTACAGTAGAAAGTGGTTATACAATCCCATTAAAATTAATTGCAAACCATGCATACATTAGTAACCAAATCAATGGAACTATGAACGAAATAATGTAGAATATTACAACAATGGGGGTGAGAATGTTTTTCTCTATTCTCTGTCGAGTTATTCGAAGAAGATAAAACGCATAAATTGGTAGTAGTGGCACTAGACACATGCCACTAAATATGAAAAAATCAAATCCAGGTAGTGTTTCATCAGAAGTACTGTAAATCATTAATACAATAATGACAAATGGAACATATCCTAAAGCAATACTGGGTATCAGCAAAGAACCTTTCATAGGACTTTGACTGTCCTTTTCATCAACCATGATTGTCTCGTCTGATTGGGACATATAGATAAGTTCGAAACTTAGTTAATTGAAATTTGGAAAATTCTAATGTCCAATGATGTCAAAGTTCCCTGTGAATATAGCAGTTATCAACAAGAGGCAAAATATAACCAATCCAAAACCGATTAAGGTGATAAAGGTGAAAATATTTTCTTTGAATGGCACTTCACCAATTTTTAATCTGTGAGCTTTGTGCCGTCGAAGGTGATTATATTCAACAATTAGTCCAACTGTGAATATTATCAAAGAAAGTATCCATGCTGAAAAAAAGTAATCTAAGTCGCCTGATGCATTTCCGAGGTTGAATATTATTAGTGAAATGAAAGTACAGATGATACCATAGTAGAATTTACGGGGAGGGGTCATTTTTTTTTTCGGCTTTTTTTCTACATAATCAACAGCATTACGGAAGAGGGCAAGTCCTTCGCCTTCCCCATGTTCAGTAGGTTTCAATTCTCTAGTCCATGTTGCTCCCAACCAAGTAGAATGATTTGCTTCAGGATGAGGCATCAAACCAAACACTCGACCAGTTGGGTCGCAAACTCCTGCAATATTCCTCATACTAGCATTTGGGGAAAGTGGATATTTCAACAATTCATCAGAAGAAGATGGATAGGGATCATTTGGGTCAACATACTTGACAACAATTTGACCATTTGCAGCCCAATGATCCAATAGGTTGGGATCGGTTGTAACGAATTTACCCTCACCGTGCCTAACAGGAACACGGATTCGTTCAATTCCTTTTGTCCAAACACAATGAGAATTAGTATCAAATTCTAAAGTAACCCACCTATCTTCATAATGCCCCGAATCGTTCAAAGCGAGTGATGCGGTTTGAGTTAGACTAATTTCATCATCACCTGGTAAAAGTCCCATTTTTACCAATACTTGGAATCCATTACAGATTCCAATAGCCAATCCACCGTTTTGAATGAACTCTCGAACTTGTTCTCTCATTCCGAAGCGAAGGCGATTTCCCATTAATCGACCGCTTCCTAGGTGATCACCAAACGAAAAACCTCCAGGAACAGCCATAATATGGAAATCGCTCAATTTCTTTTCACCATTTACAAATCTGTTAACGTGAATTCTTTCCGACTCGGCGCCAACCATCTCAAAAACTGCTGCAGTTTCACGATCACAATTAATTCCAAAACCGGTTAAAATTGCAACTTTAACTACCATTTGGAGCACCTCCATCCAAAGTTCTCTTCCAAGCAGTACGTAATTCATCAATGGATGCTGATAAAATTGGGAGGGATTTATCATTGATTGTCAATTTATTGCTATTGTTTACAATACCTATACGTGTATATGATATATTTGTGAATAAATCTTCAAATGTCTCTACATTGTCTGGAGAAATACTGATCATAATTCTACCCAAACTTTCACCAAATAATGCACCCCATTTGTCAAGCTCATCGTCAAATCCCCTAAGGGCAGAAATCTCAATGTCTGCTCCTGAATCAATTCCAATACAAGACTCGGCAATTGCAACAGCAAGACCCCCGTCTGAACAATCATGGGCACTAGCAACTAAACCAGAATGTATGGCCTTTGTCAATGCCCTATATGTTGCAAGATTTCGATCCGGTTCAATTGATGGTACTATTCCACCTATGCCACTTTCTCCTCTTGATTCTTCACGGAACATATAGGATAATTCGCTAGCACCTAATTCTTGGCGAGATTCTCCAATCAAATATATGATATCACTTTGATTTTTGAAATCAGAAGATACGGCAAAACGAACATCGGGGTGATCTCCCAATAAACTGAACAACAACGTAGGTGGAACACTGATTTTCTCACCATCTAATGTGGCATCATTTTTCATTGAGTCTTTTCCAGAAATACATGGTAGAGAATAGGCACGACATACATCTTCTATGGCTCTGTTTGCTCGAACCAATTGTGCTAATTTGAAGCGACCGTCTGGGGTCTTTTCACTTTCTACGGGATCTGGCCAACAAAAATTATCTAATCCAGCAATTCGATCTAAATCTACACCTACACAGACTGCATTTCTCAATGCCTCATCAACACTTGCTGCTGCCATAGCATATGCATCAATATCTGAATATCTAGGTACAATTCCACAAGAAATTACTGCTCCTCGTGTATCACCAGGTATTGGGGCAATTACTGCTGCATCTCCAGGAGCATCATGATTAACTCCACCAAATGGTTTAATCACAGACTGTCCTATAACTTCATGATCATATGATCTGACCCACCATTCTTTACTAGCAATATTTGGTCTGGCCATCAACCTACAAAGAATTCTTCCCATTTCCTTAGCATCTGATTCATCGTCATTAGGGAAAATAATAGGTTGATGATTTGGGGGGCTCCATTCTGATTCTAGTTGCAATTGAGGACAGCCATCATGTAGGAAATCAATTGGTAAATCTGCCACTACATGTTCTCCATATCGAACTAAAAAGGTGCCAGAATCTGTAAATGTTCCAACAGCAGTTGCTTCAACTTCGTGTAGTTTAGCTAGTGCCTCAAACATATTTGCATTTTGTTCTGTAACTCCGACCGTCATCCTTTCTTGAGATTCGGAAACTAAAATTTCCCAAGGGCTTAATCCTGCTTGTTTTAGAGGTACTGCTGACAAATCTAAATCTGCTCCTCTAGTTAGTTCAGCCATTTCTCCAACACTAGAAGATAGCCCGCCTGCACCATTGTCAGTAATGACCTGAATATATCCTAAATCTCTGGCTTCCAACAACATATCCACCATTTTCTTCTGTGTAATTGGGTCTCCAATTTGTACTGCACTACTAGGGCTTTCATCTGTCAATTCTAAACTAGAGAATGTAGCCCCGTGAATACCATCGCTACCAACTCTCCCTCCAACCATATACACAAGATCTCCTGGTGAAGGAGTCTTGATGTGGCTCTCTCTCCCATCAGGAAGGTATCGTGGCAATATTCCAACAGTACCACAATAAACCAATGGTTTTCCTATGTATCTATCATCAAAAACTATAGCGCCATTGACAGTAGGTATTCCACTCTCATTTCCTCCTGCTCGGACTCCTGCATGAACTCCTCGCATTACTCGAGAAGGATGAAACAATCCTTCTGGTAGGTGTCCGTCATAATCTGGAGGGCCGAAACAAAATACATCTGTATTTGCAATGGGTCGAGCCCCTAGTCCTGTTCCTAATATGTCTCGATTCACACCTACAATTCCAGTCATTGCACCACCAAATGGATCTAATGCTGATGGAGAATTGTGTGTTTCAGCTTTAATACACAAACTCCAATCTGGAGTCCATTCGATCACTCCTGAATTATCGTGGAATAGAGATAGTAACCAATCGACTTCTTCCTGCATATCCAATGCTGGTTTCATGATATAGGTCTTGAATAAGGAGTCAATTTCAGAATCTTCGCCCGTTTCATGATCGATATGGTGGATTTTTGCTGCAAATATTTTGTGTTTACAGTGTTCTGACCAAGATTGAGCGAGGCACTCTAATTCTACATCTGTTGGTGCATTGGGAGAAAGACCTCTGGATTTCCTAATTGATTGGATTTCACTATTGCGATAATGATTCTGTATCGCTTTCATTTCATTGAGATTTAATGCCAATAGTCCATCTTCACTGATTTTAATCAATTCTTTATCGGAGACTTCTAAATCTACTATTGATGGAAGAGTTTGTTCTAAAATAGGACGGTCGGGAAAATCCAATGATGGCCAAGGTTCATTGGAATTAGTTCGTCTATCTGTTGATTTAGCGAGTTCAATCAATGGATTGTGAAGTTGTCCCATTAACCATTGTAGATCTACATCTGAAGGAACGTCCCAAAAATGGTATCCAATCGTTGTAGAAACCGCCATTTGTTGATGGTTAGGAAATATTGTTTGTAGTCCATCCAAGGCCGCCTGAGCGCGATTATCTGTTACTCCAGGTTTGAATCCAATCAAAATTGAAATATCTGGTAAAGATGTAAATTTTGATGAATCGAGAATAGGGGAATTGACAGTAACTTCTTCTAAAACTGGATCGGAAAATAATTCTGTAGCTGCTCTATTTTTTTCGTTATCTGTGAAATTTCCTTTTACCAAATATCCTAGAGTACTTCGAACTGAACCAATAGTAACAGAATGATCAGATTCTAATTGACGGCGGATAGATTCCCCTCTACTATCGATTAAGCCTTCACCTACATTTGGTAGAATCTCAAAACGATGTAACTCTACCACAACGGCCCATCCTCAACATGGTGCCTTAGCGGGCCGTCCTTCAACGATGCGGCTGAAGAAATTATCTCAGAAACCCATTCCGCCCATGCCGCCCATGCCGCCCATGCCGCCCATGCCACCCATATCTGGCATTGCTGGTGCTGCAGACTTCGGCTCTGGCTTGTCTGCAACCATAGCCTCGGTGGTTATTAGAAGACCAGCTACTGATGAAGCATCTTCGAGAGCCGTACGTACAACCTTTGCAGGATCTATCACACCAAAATTAAACATGTCACCATACTGTTCAGTT